>Ga0299912_10000039_pt1 | contig 154776 bp, 119 predicted proteins | sample RVTome_2_FD_207667 | JGI IMG/M metagenome (GOLD analysis project Ga0299912, IMG submission 207667) | Soil microbial communities from uranium-contaminated site in the Upper Colorado River Basin, Wyoming, United States - RVT95D214 (version 2) ... | reverse complement strand
GCCGCGGCCGGCGGGAGCCCGAGCAGGGTGCGGTAAATTTCGATCCGGCTGAGCTTCTCCTTCAGTTCCTCCAGCTTGAGCTGGTCCTCCCGCAGGACTTGCACCGCCATGCCCGCCTTTTGGCCAAGCGTCGCAGCTTCGGCGGTGTCCTGAATTTTCACCACCTCTCCGAGAAAGGAAAAGCCCTCTTCCAGCTCAGGCAAGGTGAGGACCAGCTCCAGGATATCGTGGAGGGAAGAGGGTTGGGTGGTTTTGACATAAAGACCACCGTGGCGCAGGTTGTTCTCGTATTCCCGGCAGAACGACTCCACCGAGGGGTATTTGATGCGAAGCTTCTTGACGGCGTGGGCCACGATCCCTCCGGCGCCGGCGCCCGCGGGAGCGCGCGGAGGATACCTTGACGCTTCCTGGCCAAGGCACCGGTTGCCCCTGGCCTGGGTATCCCTTTCCAGGCTAACTTGAACCGCTTTCCATAACTATTGTAATCGAAATGGACTCAACCGGTCAAACGGGCCCGACCCTGCTCCGCGGAAAGGCCGGTCACTCGGACTACCTTGCGGTGAGACTTTTCGCCGGAGACAAGTTCCACCCGGTTGGCCGACACCTCCAGGACCCGGGCGAGAAACTTGAGCAGCCGGCGGTTGGCCTGGCCGGCCACCGGCGCCGCGGTCAGGCGGACTTTCAGAAACCCCTCCGGCGTCGGCCCGACCACCTCGTCCTGGCGCGCCCGCGGCTGCACCTTAAGCCGCAGCCGCAAGTGGTCGCCCCGGTCTTCCAGCCAGGCCGCTTCCGACCCGGGGGCCACCTTCTATTTCTCCCGGGGCTTGGCCGCGAGCCGCTTCACCTTCTCTTCCTGCTCGGCCGTTTCCGCTTCTTCCTCCCGGCCCATGTCCAACAGCTTCAGGTGGGTGACCAGGGTGGCCCGCAAATCCTCTTCCAGCAAGAGCCGCTCGCGTTTCAGCTCCTGGATCTTTTCCTCCAGCTCCACCACCCGCGCCTGCGCCCGCTCCTGAATCCGCTCCGCCTCCAGCTCCGCCTCGGACAAGATCACCTGCGCCTCTTTCACCACGTTGTTCTTCATGTCCTGCGCGATCTTCTGCGCCATCATCATCGTCTCTTTCAGCGTCTGCTCCCGGTCGCGGAACTCCGCCAGCTGCGACTTGAGCCGGGAAAGCTCCTCGGTCAGGTAGTGGTTCTCCTTGATCTTCTCCTCCAGCTCCGCGGCCACCATCTCCAGAAAGATGGACACTTCCTCCCCGTCGCACCCCCACAGCCGGTTGCGAAACTTGTGGTTCTGGATATCCAACGGCGTGATCTTCATCGCGCTCCTCCTCCCGCGGCCTCCTCCCAGCCGCCTACCCTCTCGGCTTCCCCAACTCCTGCGCCCGCAGCGTGGCCTTCTCCACCGCCTCGATCAGCGCGCTTCTCACCCGCGCCCGCTCCAGCACCGCCAGCCCGGCAATGGTGGTGCCCCCGGGCGAAGTCACCATGTCCTTGAGCTTGGCCGGGTGTTCCCCGGTCTCCAGCACCATCGCCGCGGCACCCGCCACCGTGCGCGCCGCCAGCGTGAGCGCCGCCTCCCGCGTTAGCCCCATCTTCACCCCGCCGTCGGCCAGGGCCTCGATCACGAGATACACGTAGGCCGGACCGCTGCCGGAGAGACCGGTCACCGCGTCCAGCAGCGACTCGTTGGCAAACTCCAGGGCCGGGCCCAGGGCGGAAAGGATCTCCCGGGCCAGGGCCTTTTCGGCCGGCCGCACCTTGGGCCCGGCGTAAAAACCGGACACGCCTTTGCCGATCAGGGCCGGCGTGTTGGGCATGGCGCGGACGATCCGGGCGTCAGGCCCGAGGTATCCGGCGATCAGGCTGATCGGGATTCCGGCCGCGATGGAGAGCACCAGGGGGCTTTTTTTGGCAAGCGGCCCGATCTCCCGGAGCACGGGTTCCATCACCTGCGGCTTCACCGCCAGCACCGCCACGTCGCAGGACCGGAAAAGCTCGCCGTTGCTTTTCGCGGCGCGGATCCGATAGGCCTTCTGCAGGGTCTGGAGCTTGTTGCGGTCCACGTCAAACGACAGGACCCGGCTGCCCGGCACCCCGCTCTTGACCAGGCCCCGGATCATGGCCCCGGCCATGTTGCCGGCCCCCACAAAACCCACGGTCTGTTGCTTGCGCATCATCTTGCTCCGAATATCGCCGTGCCTACCCGCACCATGGTCGCCCCTTCCTCGATCGCCACTTCAAAGTCGTGCGACAGGCCCATGGACAGCTCCCGCAACTCGGCTCGCCCAAGAAGCCGCGCCTGCTCTTGATCGCGCAGCTCCCGCAGCCGCCGGTAAAAGGGCCGGCTCGGCTCGCCCTCCGGGAAATAGGGCGGCATGGTCATCAGGCCCCGGAGCTTCAGGTGCGGGCGCAAAAGCGCCGCCTCGATCACCTCCGGCAGCCCGGCCTCGGTCATGCCCGACTTACTCTCTTCCCCGCCCAGGTTCACCTCCAGCAGGATCTCCTGGACCAGGCCCTTCCCGGCCGCCCGCTTCTCCAGCTCCTCAAGCAGCTTCACGCTGTCCACCGAGTGGATCAGCGCCGCTTCGCCCGCCAGGTGCTTGACCTTGTTGGTCTGCAAGTGCCCGATGAAGTGCCAGCGCACCCGCGGGTCCGACACTGCCGCCATCTTCTCGCGCAGCTCCTGCGCGTAATTCTCCCCGAAATCAACCTGCCCGGCCTTCACCGCCTCCAAGACCTCCGCCGCCGGCTTGGTCTTGGACACCGCCACCAGCAGCACCTCGCCCGGGTCCCGGCCCGCTCTCCGCGCCGCCTCCGCCATGCCCTGGCGGACCGCAGCCAGCCGCTCGGCAATCCCCTCAGCCATGGCCGGACCGAGGCTCGATGATCCCGAGGCGCAAAAGGTCGCTCACCAGTTCGGCCATGGGCAGGCCCACCACGTTGGTGTAAGAGCCCGTGATCGCCTCCACCAGCGCCGCGCCCATCCCCTGCGCCGCGTAAGCCCCGGCCTTGTCATACGGCTCGTCCGTGTCCAGGTAGGCCTCGATCTCCGCCGGGCTCAAGGCCCGGATCTGAACCTCCGAGCGGACCGCCTTCTCCACCCGCTTGCCTTCCACCGGCCAAAACAGGCAATAACCGCTGATTACCTGGTGCCGCCGGCCCGTGAGCTTCTGCAAAAACCGGCGCGCCTGCTCCCGGTCCCGGGGCTTGCCCAGAATCTCGCCCTCCAGGATCACGATGGTGTCCACCCCCAGATACCAGCGGCCCGCGTCCGCGCCCGGACGGCGGGCCACCTTCTCCGCCTTTTCCCGGGCAAAGCCGAGGGCGCTGGCCGCCGGGTCGCCCGGGGCATGGTTGGTCTCGGCAATGGCGCTGGGGATGATCTCGAACTCGATCCCCGCGAGGCCCAAGAGCTCCCGCCGGCGGGGAGAAGCCGAAGCCAGCACCAGCGGCATCTTGTTGCGATACATGGAAGTTATTGACAGTATAACCGATTTGGAAAGGCACGGCAAGGCGGGAGCCGACCAGGAGTCAGTACTGCCTACTTTCCGAGTATCCGCAGATTCCCCAGCGCGGCCGAGCCGCAACCAAAGAGGAATTGGAAACCGCAGATGGACGCAGATAAACGCAAATGAAGAGGAAGAAAGGATTTATCCACGAAAAGGCACGAATGAGCGCGAAGGTAAGAGAATTTTATACGGCTTGGTTTCTTCGTGTCCCTTCGTGTTCCTTGGTGGATAGATATCTTTTTTGTTTTTCTATCCGCGTTCATCCCCGTTAATCCGCGGTTAAAATTATCTTTCCTAATAAAAAGATGTTGCCAGATTGCAATGCAGATTCTATTCCCGTTTCCGTGAACGTGAACGTGCACGAAATCGGTTGACGGTTGGCGGAAAGGCGGCTCTCTCCAATTCCAACAGAGGCGGGACAGCCCATAAGAAAAAACCTCTCATTCCTCGTAAAGTTCTGACCCCAATCCTTTGACCCCAATCCTTTCCTGAAGAATTCGTTCAAGTTCACGTTCAGGTTCAGTTGGGATAAGGATTGAATCTGCGCAATCGGCGTAATCGGTGGATAGCCCCTAAAAAGAAAGAGTGGGGAAGCCTGGCAGCTTCCCCACTTGAAGGCCCTCCCTGGCGGAGGGTGATTATCGGGCAACCTCGGTTTCCGCTTCCATCGTTCCTCCCGCGGCGGCAGCAAGGGTCCATAGGGTTGGGTGGTGAGCTAATCGGCACCAACCGCCGCGGACAGGCCAATTTTATTCCTCCTTAAATGTCTTGAAGAGGCCGCCCGATAATTTCAAAGATCACGAATCTTGTGCCTGAATGTAGCACATTGATTTTATTTGTCAAGAAAAAAATACAATATCTGGTATTTTTTTAAAGAATGGCCACAACCCATTGATATTAAACAATAAATTTTTCTAAATTTAGTGATATGAATTACAAGAAGATTGAATTCCGGGCCGGATTTTCAAAAATCCAAGATCTTATTGGATATATTTGAAAATTGGCCGGGGGACGAAAAAGTGGCTATTCCCAACTAAGGGGCCAGGGGCAAGCCGACCGCTCAGGCCAAGACTCAATACCGTTCATTAAGATTTCACGCCAAGCCGCCAAGACGCAAAAAACCAAGCTTAAGGTCCAAGCCACCACCCAAGTCTTTGCGGCTTTGCTTCTTGGCGGCTAATCCCCGGCAAGCAGGGGGCCCATGTCGCCCAGACCAAACCCAAGCCGCCAAGAACTCTTCTTTTCCCTTTCGCGTCTTTGCGTCTTGGCGTGAGACCTCTTCCTGTGCTTAAATGAACCGCATTAGGCCAGGACGACGCCAAGCAGCAGGATCAAAAGGAAGGGGGAGACGAGCCAGGGCAGAGAGAGAGCGGGCAGGCCGAGCCCGGCCGGGTTGAGGGCGCCGAAGGCCAGGAGGTTGCCGGCGAGCAGGCCGCCGAGGATGCCGATGATCAGCAGGACCAGTCCTACCCGGGAAAGGCGGGACCTTGGCGCCGGCTCGAGCAGGTCCGCGGCGAGGAGCCCGAAGTTCTTGATCATGGGGTAAAGGATCGCCACCAGGAACGGCGAGATCAAGAGCGCCATCAGGGCGTTGTTGATCAGGATGATGTTGACCAGGGCCTTGAAGGGGGCGAGCCCCAGGAGGTCCACGCCCCAGGCGATGACCAGGGCGCAGGCGCCGGCGCCGAGGAGGAAGGCGAGCAGGAGCTTGGCCCAGCCGGTTACTGAGAGAGGCTGCGGCTCCTGGTCCGAGAGCGCCCGCCAGGCGCGATAGGGGATGTAGCCGTAGAGGAAGTTGCCGAGGAATCCGAAGATCGAGCCGGGCCCGAGCATGCCGAAGAAGTCGCCGATCAGGTTGCCGAAGGCCGCTCCCCAGGCCCCGGCCGGGCCGAACAGAATCGAGCACAAGGGCGGGAGCGCCGCGGCCGGCCGGATCTCGGTCAGGCCCGGGATCACGGGGATGGCCTTGAACGGGATCAGGACCGCGGCATAGACCGCGGCCGAGACCGCGCTGAGCACCACCATCCGGGTGTTCGACCACATCCGGACCAGATCTTGCATCGCGCTTCCGGCTTTCAGGACGATGAGCGAAGCCGGGCCAAGAACTTCCCCACCGGCCCGGGCTGGGGATGCTCTTCCAGCCAGCGCAAATAGTCCTGCCAGATCTGGCGGGTCGAATGCTCGGGCACAAAGCCCAGCTCTCGCCGGGCCTTTTCGCCGTCGGCCACCCATTGCCAGCGGAAAAAGTCGAGCGCCGAGCTCGGCGCCTCCAGGACCTTCAGACGCAAGACCCAGCTCAGGTCAATCAGGGGATAGGCCAGCCAGGCCGGGAAATTGATGCGCACGCCCCGGCCCTTGATCTGCCAGGCTTCCTCCAAAGTGATCGTGCCCTCGCCCACGATGTTGAAAATCCCCCGCGCCTTTTGCTCAAAGGCCAGCGCCACCGCCCGGGTCACGTCGTCCTCATGCACGAACTGGAGCTCGGGGTTACAGCCGTCAATGACGATGTTGATCGGCTGGACCATGCCCCGGGAGATGAAGTTGTCGAGGTTCGGGCCCATCACGATGCAGGGCCGGAAGATGGTGACCGCGACCTCCGGGTGGCGGCGGGCGAAATCCTGGAGCAGGAGGTCCATCTCCCGCTTGTCCTGGGCATACTGGAAAGTCGGGGCCGACCGCAGCGGCATCTCCTCCTTCAAGCGGGGCGGGTTGTCGGGCAGAGAGCCGTAAGCCGAGGTCGAGCTGGTGGCGAGCACCTGCTCGGCCTGGCACAGCCGCGCCGCTTCCAGCACGTTGCGGGTGCCGCCGAGGTTCACCGCATGCATCTCCTCCCGGTCGTGGATGGGGTTGAGCACAAACGCCAGGTGAATGACGCGCTTCACCCCCTCCTTCTGGAAGAGCCGAGGAAGCTCCGGGTCGCGCACGTCACGCCGGAAAAAGTCGAGCTTGGCCGAGGGCACCGCCGGCTTTTTCAAATCCAGGCCGATGATCCGCGAGCATAGCCGGTGCTCCTCCAAAAGCCGGATCACCCGGCCGCCAATGTAGCCGCCGGCGCCGGTTATCGCCACCACCGACATGGCCCTGCAATCTAGCATCGCCTCCCCTGGGGGTCAAGCTTGCGCGGGACCGGAGACCCGGTTAGGATAGTGCCGGAAACAGGGAGGAGAGCGAATGGAAAAATCACTGGTGATCATCGGCGCCGGGATCGCGGGACTCGCGGCCGGCTGCTACGGCCGGATGAACGGCTACTCCACCACGATCTTCGAGCTGCACGACAAGCCGGGCGGGCTCTGCACCTCCTGGCAGCGCAGGGGCTACACCTTCGACGGGTGCCTGCACTGGCTGGTGGGCAGCGCGCCGGGGAACGACTTTTATAAGATCTGGCAGGAGCTGGGCGCGGTCCAGGGCCGGAAAATGGTGGACCACGAGGAGTTCGTGCGGATCGAGGGCGCGGCCGGCAAGACCCTGATCGTTTACACCGACATTGACCGGCTGGAGCGGCACTTACTCGAGTTGGCCCCGGCGGACCGCAAAACCATCCTGGAGTTCAGCCGGGCCGTGCGCCGCTTCACCCGCCTGTCCATGCGGCTGGACAAGCCCAGCGAGCTGTATAACTGGCGCGACACCCTGGACATGCTCCGGCGGGTCCGGCCCTATGCCTATTCCCTTTGGAAATACGGCAAGACCTCGGTGCAGGAATTCGCGCAAAAGTTCACCGACCCGTTCCTGCGCGAGACCTTCCCGCTGGTCTTCGAGCTCCCGGACTTCCCGATGCTGGCGATGCTCATGACTCTGGCCTGGATGCACGAAAAGTCCTCCGGCTACCCCGTCGGCGGCTCGCTCGAATTCAGCCGCGCCATCGAGCGCCGCTACCTCACGCTGGCCGGCGAGCTCCGCTACCGGGCGCGGGTGGAGAAGATCCTGGTGGAAGACCATCGCGCGGTCGGGGTGCGCCTGGCCGACGGTAGCGAGCACCGGGGCGACTTCGTCATCTCCGCGGCCGACGGCCACGCCACGCTCTTCCAGATGCTCCAGGGGAAATACGGGGACGAAAAAGTGCGGGGCTACTACCGGAAGCTTCCCATCTTTGATCCGATCATCCAGGTAACGGCCGGGGTGGGGGTGGACCTTTCCGCCGCGCCCCATGCAGTTATGTATCCGCTGCCCGAGCCGGTCACCATCGCCGGCCGGGAGCAGAAGCGGATCGGGGTGATGCACTACGGGTTCGACCCGACCTTGGCGCCTCCGGGCAAGTCCGTCCTCAAGGTCATGTTCCCCGCGGACTACGATTACTGGAAAAAGCTGGGCGAGAACCGGGAGCTTTATGAGGACGAAAAAGAAAAGATCTCGGACCAGGTAAAGGGTCTGCTGGAACAGCGGTTCCCCCAGATCCGGGGCAAAGTGGAGGTGGTGGACGTGGCCACGCCCTTGACCTACGAGCGCTACACCGGCAACTGGCGCGGCTCCATGGAAGGCTGGATGATCACCACCCGCTCCCTGTTCCTGCAGATGAAGAAGACCCTGGCCGGGCTGGAAAACTTTTACCAGATCGGGCAATGGGTCCAGCCGGGCGGGGGCGTGCCCCCGGCGGCGCTGTCCGGCCGGGAGGTGATCCAAATCATCTGCCACCGGGAGGGGAAATCTTTTCAGACCAGCCTTCCCGCCGCCTGAAGGAGACAAGGAAAAAATGCCGGAGCGTCGCCATGACTTGGATTGGCTGCGGATCTTCACGGTCCTGCTCCTGATCTATTTCCATTCCGCCCGCATCTTCGACTTTGACCCGTTCTACGTGAAGAACCAGGTCACCAGCTTTGGCCTGGCCGCCTTCATCGTCTTCGTCTACCAGTGGCACATGCAACTCTTTATCCTAATCGCCGGCGCCTCCACCTTCTACGCGCTCGGTTTCCGCAGCGGGGCCCACTATGCCAAGGAAAGGTTCCTGCGCCTGTTCGTGCCCTTCGTCTTCGGCCTGGCCGTAATCATCCCGCCCCAATGTTATTACACCTTGCTCCGCAACCCGGCTTACCAGGATTCCTACCTCCAGTTCCTTCCCCATTTTTTCGACATTGACCCGGCCACCGCCGGCGGATACCGGGGCACCTTCGAATGGGGCCACCTGTGGTTCATCCTCTACCTCTTCACCTTCTCCCTCCTCGCCCTTCCCCTGTTCCTCTTCCTCCGCCGCGAAACCGGCCGGCAAGCGACCGCCCGCTTGGCCGCCTGGACCGCAAAAGGGAGGAGACTCCTCTGCTGGGCCTTGCCCCTGGTCTTGATCGAGGGAGCGCTCCGGCCCGGCTGGCCCGGCGGGCAGCAGAACCTTTACAACGACTGGGCAAATTTCGTATCCTACCTCACCTATTTCATCTACGGCTACATCCTCAGCTCGGACCCGCGCTTCGGCCGGGCCGTGGACCGGAGCTGGAAAACCGCCCTGGCCCTCGCCCTCGCCCTGTTCGCGGTCCTGTTCTGGGCGATGGCCACGGACCATGACCCGCCCCGGGGCTACACCCCCGGCTTTATCCTGTTCATGCTCGTCCTCGGCTTCCACTCGTGGTTCTGGCTCGTGGCCATCCTGGGCGCAGGCCGGAAATACCTCAACTTCTACCACCGCGCGTTGGCCTACGCCAACCCCGCGGCTTACCCCTTCTACATCCTCCACCAGACCGTGATCGTGGTGATCGGGTTCTACGTGGTGCAGTGGAGCGCGGGAGTGCCCCTGAAATACCTGGTCATCACCACCGCCGCGCTGGTCGCCACGATTTTGATTTACGACCTGGCGGTCCGGCGCGCGAACGTGACCCGGGGCTTGTTCGGAATGAAACCGCTCGGAGGAAAAAGCTAAAACGAAGAGAGGGTTATTCGCAGTTGTCCCAGCAGGTCTGGGTGGAGCCGTCGGTGCACTGGTAGGTGACCTGGTGGCAGGAGCAATCGCCGTGCTTTTCCTTTTTCTGGGACCGGGCGATGGGCTTGCCCGGGCAGGGCGGGCAGTTGTTTTGGAGGAAACAGCTATAGCCCGCGGGCGAGGGCGCCGCCTGGGAGCCGGCTGAAGCCAAGCGGGGTGCGGGCTCCCGGCTTCCGGCCCGGCCGAGGGTCCAGGCGGCCGTGGCCAGCGCCAGGACCAGGGCGACGGCGAGGAATAAGTTTCGGGCCACTTTCATCTTCTCTTCTTCTACCTAGAATACTCCAAAGCCGATCAAATCTCAAATCCTAACCCGGCCGAGCCGGAACCAAAGAAAAGGGGGAAGATTTCACGCAAAGGCGCCAAGACGCTAAGGGTTAAAGCTATTGGGGGAGAGAGAATGGTTCAGATTTTAATCTTTCCTCTCATCCCAAGGTCGCGGCGCTCTCGGCCGAGGGCGGGCCGAACGGCCAAGAAACAAAGTCGCAAAGGAACAACTCTTGGCGGCTTCAGGTTCTTGGCGTCGGCTTCTTCTTGATTTTTCCTCACCTTCGCGACTTTGCGCCTTGGCGTGAAACCTCTTCTTTCATTCCGGCATAAAATCATGACCACTTTGGCTACAATTTCAGCCGTAAGGGACTAAAGGGGGTCACGCTTGACATTTGCACAAGTGGAAACAGGCGCTCGCTGATTTATCCTTGCTCCCTTCGTGCCTTGGTGCCTGAGCAGGTATTGGGGTCAGAAGACTGGCCCACCCCCAATTTTCCGGGAACCGAGGGTAGGGGCGCGATTTATCGCGCCCTTGCAGGGATGTGGGCGCAATGAATTGCGCCCCTACGCCGGCCGAAAATACGCGGCGCGGTTAAAAAATGGGGGTGGGCAAGGGTCAGAAGACCCTTGACAAAATCATTCATTTTTATTAAATACTATACCCGGGTTGACGAGACACAGGGGCGGTTTCGGATTCGTCAACAGCGGTTTAAGCTCATCCGCTTCGATCTTCCAGGGCGCGCTCATGCCCCGGCCGGGAGACTCCTCCCGCCCGGAACCGGCGGGCCGTCCTCCAGAACCGGGGCTGGGCAAAAGGAAGGAAGGGAAATGATCCATGGTCAAGGGTAGTTTGATGCTCGATTACGTCCGGCTGATCCGGGCCAACCGCGACCGGAACTGGGACCGCTGGCTTAAGCCCGCGGACTGGGAGATCATCAACGGCAAGGTGCTGGCCTCGCAAAAATTCCCCTACGAATCGTTCCGCCGGATCGCCTTCGCGGTCTTCAAGGAGATCGCCCAGTCCAACCTGGAGACGGCGCGCGGCTTCGGCCGCTTTACCATCCGCGGCCTGATCCAGGTTTACCAGGCGAGCATCCTGGTGCCGGGCGACCCGATGACGAGCGTGCGCAAACTGTCCCAGTTGAGAAAGCTGCTGATCGAGGAGGGGGGCGAGACGCGGGTGGAAGCGCGGGGTCCGAAGGGTCTTCGCTACGAGGTGGGGCTGCCGGAAGGGGAGACGCACGACGAGGCCCTGCAGGCTTACACTTACCAGATCGCCGGGCAGTTGGAGGAGTTGATCGAGCGGGCCGGGGGCAAGCAGGCCCGGACCAGCGTCGAGAAGACCCTGGTGGGTTACGAAATTCTGGCGCAGTGGGAGTGAAAAGGGGTCAGACCCTAACCCGACCGAGCCGGAACCAAAGAAAAGGGGGAAGATTTCACGCAAAGGCGCCAAGACGCTAAGGGTTCAAGCTATTGGGGGAGAGAGAATGGCTCGGATTTCAATCTTTCCTCTCCTCCCAAGTTCGGCCAAGAAACAAAGTCGCAAAGGAACAACTCTTGGCGGCTTCAGGTTCTTGGCAACGGCTTCTTCTTGATTTTTCCTCACCTTCGCGACTTTGCGCCTTGGCGTGAAACCTCTTCTTTCATTCCGGCATAAAATCATGACCACTTTGGCTACAATTTCAGCCGTAAGGGACTAATGCGACCCCCATGCTGTAATATTTGTGCGAATGTTGCAGTTTGGGGAGGAGAGAGCGGCGGATAAATATAAACCCGAAAAATGCAATTAGGATTTAACCACCAAGACACAAAGGCTCTAAGTCAGAATGATTTCTTGGCAATTCGGCTGAAATTTTTTCGCAATCCAAGTTGACCCCTCGCGCCCGTAATTAGTGGCCTCAACCCGTTTATTCTTGGTGTCTTTGTGCCTTGGTGGTTAAAAATCTTTTTTCCAACTGCACGATTCGGGGTAAAAGGCGCCTGAGACCAGGCGCCGGAAAAAGCCGGCGGAAAGGGCAGGAATCGAACCTGCCACGGACCGTTTTATCGGCCCGCCTCCGGGTTTGAAGCCCGGCCGAGACACCAGTCCCGATCCTTTCCTCTTGGTTCACGGTTGACGGTTCCTGGTTCCTGGTTTGAGGAAGGAAAAAAACCGCCAACCGTTTTCCGTCAACTCCAAGCATTTTACCAGAGCGGACCGGTCTTGCAAGCGTTGGTGCCAAAACTTCCTTGCCCACAGATTCTACCTGACTAACGACTACGCTCCGCCGCCATAGCGCTCTGGCGCGCCGGCTGGCTGACTACTACCTACTCTCTTATGTCCGTTTACTGCCTGCCCCGCCTTCCAGCGGGGTGCACTGTCCACTTTGCTATCGTCAAAGGTCAACAATTGGCATTTTTCTCTTTCTCTAGGCATTTGCAGTGAGTCCTACCGCTCGCCCTTGCATCTAATTCCGTATTAAACCATTCCATTTTCTCTGGGGAATGACTGAGATCGTATTGGACATAATGACATGTTCCTGGATGAAATACATTTGAATTCATATATGCACACCAAAGCTTTTCCCTTATTTCTATTGCTTCGATATTTTTTCGTATAATCTCATCGGGTTCTAATGCTTTATTCTTTTCCTTATTTTCAGGATCAGCAAATAAGCTCCTAATTTTATTGATTATAAAGGCAATAATGCCTATTATTATAGCAATTACAAGCCCAGTGGGTATAAGAGGATCGTCTCCATCAGTAAATGCTGACAAAGGATTGATAAAAATGTTACCCAGTTTTGTGGGTTTGCGTATTTTGATTGGACTAACCAGATCCCTTTTGCCCAAACGATTAGAGATAGCAAAAATAATATGCGCTTTTGTCAGATCTTTAAGAATTTGATGACTATTCATACCTATTTAATCCTTGTTCAAGCTCCTATCTGAATAAAAACAGGTGACTGTCCCTATTTTTTAAAACCTTTTTTATTTCTTCCCATTTAGACTTTATTAATTTTTCTGGGCTAAACCATCCCTCAATTGCAATCCCATAGATGAATATACAATATAAAGCTCCAAGAACTATTGTTAGAATAACTCCACCGCGAGGTTCTAAACTAAACGGATATACAGCCCAGAGCACAAACGGAAATCCTACTGAAAGAATACCAAGAATAATAAATATGACCCCTTGTGGTTTTGTGTAACCAATGTAGCTCTCCGTTTGTCTAAATTTAACCCAATCCTCTTCCCAGCCGGATTGTCCAGTTATAACCATGTATGTTGATATATTTCTAATCATTGTACATAAACAATAAGACAATATGAAGAGGAGAAAAAGAACTATGAGAAGAAGAGACGCCACAGCAAAACAAAAGGCACCGATTGGTTCAATCTTGCCTGGAATGTTATTCGGAACCATCCAAGCGCCCATAATGCCAAATACAGTTATACTAATAGTAGTCAAAACAAAACGCTGGTTGACAAGTTGATTAATCTCAGCGTGTAGTTTCCTCTTATCCTCCTCATTAGGACCCTTCAGCGCCATATTAAATCCCTCCTAAATCCTTTCAATTTTAGGGCAAAATTAGGTGACTGTCCGTATTTTGCAATTTCCTTTTCAAATATTATACTAAATTGAGCTTATCGAATAATATCTTATTTCTTTTTTGAGCATCCTGAAGCAATTTATCGAAAGGAATTATTTCTACGTAGATTTTATGATTTTTATTGTACCCAAAGTAACCCAACCCATCAGGAGTGCTTGAATAGTCAGCGTCTCTGGCATAAGCATGTAATTTATCATCCAAATCACAGATAATATATCCGTAAAATGCCGCTTCAGCGGAGGCACTTATTGGCCTACCGTTCTTATCTTTCGCTTTGCCTTCACGAATATCTTTTACATACCTATAAAGCTGCTCAATCGGATTCTCATCTCTTTTCTTCTTGATTGGGCCAGGCTTTTTAAATTCAATGAGAAAAATTGATGAGTAGGGTTTGTTGAGATCGTCTACAAATAGATGTGTGCTATAGATAACAATATCAGGTCTATCAAGACTCTCAATATTAAAGAAGTGGTTTAACGGCATATCTGATGCTAAATAATTATGATAGGAAAGTCTCTCATCTATAATCCAGAGATTTTGATCTTCCCAATCAACATCCTCCGATGTTGCCTTTAAAGGATAAATAATTTTATGTACATCTTCTTCAGGGCTATATTTCTTATTTTTTATATTTAACAGATTTTTAAAAAGTTCTAGTATTATTTTTCTATGTGATACATATTCCGCTAAATTTGATTTCCCAATATCGTTTTCTTCCTCAAGATACTTATTATACTCAATCTTATAATCCTCAATATCCTGAATTCTCTTGATTGGCTTTTTAAGAAGCTTTTCGCCTTTTTCTCTAACTTTTAAAGTTATTTCAGTTTTAATCCTATATAACTCCTGATTAAGCTTTTGTTCATCTAGTCCCGGAGGCATTTTTTTAATTTCTTCAGAGTAATGTTTTAAAATAACTCTATATTGTGGAGCCTTATGTGTTATATATTTTGCGTATTCTTCAAACTTACTTTCCTGTACAGGCACGAGATCTTCTTTTAAATATCTAGCACTAGTTTCTACAATATTTTTAATGATATTATCGCTAAATAAATTATTATCCTCCATAAATATAAAATCAGTCCTATCTGCATTAACATATTTATCAAGATAATTTCCCGTTACAAAAGCTGAGTACATATATCCCTTACCATCTTTATCTTGCAATTTTCTCTTTAAATCAGTAACGTAAGCATCTAAATAATCAGTTTTAACTACTCTCTTATGAGCGCAATAGACTATTCTATGTCTTGGAATTGGTAAGGCGGCAAGCTTGTCATGATGCTTAATGTGAAAAATGTCAAATTCTTCATTATCCAGTTTGATACTCTCATTTCTAACATTATCTTTAAATCTCTCATTAAATATATCATTTAAGCTTAATGTTGAGATAGAATCAGAAATAACAATTTTCGGACATTCATCAAATAGGAAAAAAATCAGGCAATGTTCAATTATATGAAAAGCTATATCAATGAGATTTTTAGGACAATTAATACGATAGTCGTCTTTAAAATCAAGTAAGCTTATTGTAGTTTTGCATTGCTGATGATTATCTAATGATTCTTCTCTTTTATTATCGATACCGTCATTAAATGGGACGAAGTCAAATGAAATTCTATGAAAATGCCCATTTGTCTCAAAAATACTATCTATTTTAACAGTGGAAAAAGCTTTAAGCCATATTAATCTACCAATTCCTTTTCCACCTAATGACAACTTTTGTTGGCTATCAAAGGTGCAGAATGAATCAAAATTATCTTCTGTAAAGCCAACACCATTATCATGAACTTTGAATCCTATTACAGGATCGGCTAGGTAATTATCATTATCTTTAAATTGGAAACTCGGTTGAGACAGATCACGAATTACCTCAATATCGATTCTTTTATCAACATCGGCTTTAACTTCTTTTAATGAATCAATTGAATTTACAACGGCTTCAAACAGTGGCATCACACAGCTTTTTTTAGGAAGCCTAATGTTATTCAGCCTACCTTCTATGCTAGCCTTCATTTTTTCATCCTAATAGCCTACGATAAAATTAGGGGGGCACCATACATGGTTACTTGTCTACAAAAGCCCTCCATCGACGTTGTGATCGTGCCAGGCGCTGGGAGATACCTTGGATATAGCAATCATCATTATAGTATGATAGGCGGATCGGGATATAAAAGTCAAGATAAAAATGTAATTTTGGTATAAATTTTTGTTGGATAAAATTGTGTTCAAATTTAAGCAGTTGCATTAACTCTTTCGCCTGAGCCTTCGGAGGTCGCCGTCGCGGGCGGTGAGGCCTTGCTCGTCGAAGTGGGCAAGGAGGGGGAGGGCGAATTTGCGGGAGGTGCCGACCAGCTCGCGGAAGGCGCTGACCGTGATGCCGCCGTGCTCTTCCAGATAATTTACCAGATCGGCCCGGGCCTTCGCAAGGCCGGCCGCCTGGAAAAAAAACTCGCGGGAGACGCGGACAATCGCGCCGGCGGCCGCGAGCCGGCCGAGGTAATCCTGCGCCACTTCCTTGGGCAGGCCCGAGCCGGCGATCACCTCCTCGGTCGCGGGCGGGTCCAGCGGATGCTCGTCATAGGCGCGGCGGATGCGGGCCAGCGCCTGCTCGTCCGCCCCCGAGAGCTCTGCCTGGTGCTCGGCCAGGGCAATCGTCGCTTCCACCAGTTTCAGCCGGCCCTCGGCCACCAGCTTTTCCTTCGCCGCCTCGAACAGCTCTGGCGCCAGCGGGATCTGGAACCGGGAGGAAAGCCGCTGGCGGAGCTCCTGGGCCGAGAGGCCGCGCGCGAGCTGGGGCAAAGCCTGGTGGTGCTCGGCCAAGATTTCAGAGAGCCGGCGGGAGAAGCGCTCGAAGGCCTCGGCGTGGATCAGGTCCGTCTCGTGCTTGAGAGGGAAGCAAAGGAGTTTGCCCTGGCGGAGAAGCTCGTCCGCGGCAGAAGCCGCCTGGCCCGGAGTGACGCCCAGGTCCGCGGCCAGCCGGGCCTGCTCCAAAAAGTAGCCGGACTTTTTCGCCTCCAGCTCCACCACCTCGGCCAGATACCCTTGCTCGCGCACCTTGAGGTCCCCGATCATCAGCTCGCGGTGGCGCTTGTGCTTGACCGGGTGGGCGTCGAGGATGGCGCCGCCGCCGATGGTGCGGTCGGCGGAGAAGCGGCGGACGATGAAGCGGTCGTTGTTCACCGCCGGCGCCGGGCTTTCCAGGCGGAACTGCACGTATGCGGAGTGGCCGGGATGGATCTCGTCGCGGTCGAGGAGCACCAGCCGGCCGAAGGCCTCCGCGGTCCCCAGGTAAAAGCGGACGCGGGTCCAGTGGACGATTGGGCCGGGCAGATCCGCCAGCACCTCCAGGCGCGCGTCCACCATGTAGGTGGGCCGGACCGTGCCGGGCGCGGCCAAAAGCTCCCCCCGCTCGGGCTCGGTCTTGTCCTTGCTCCGCAGGTTGAGCGCGGCCCGCTGGCCGGCCTCCGCCGCTTTCGCTGGCTCGCCGTGCACCTCGATCTGCCGCACCGTGACCGGCGCGCCCGCGGGCAAAAGCTCAAGCTCGTCGCCGGCGGCGACCTTGCCCGAGAGCACGGTGCCGGTCACCACCGTGCCGGCGCCGGCGACGGTGAAGACGCGGTCAATAAAAAGCCGGAACGGTCCCTCGGCCTTGCGCGCCGAGCTCTCTTGGGCCATGCGGTCAATGGCGGCGATCAATTCGGGAAGCCCCTCGCCGGTCTGGGCCGAGACCGCGATGCGCGGCGCTTTTTCCAGGAAGGTGCCCTGGACCAGCTCGTCCACCTCGGCCTGGACCAGCTCGAGGGTCTCGGCGTCGGCCAAGTCTTTCTTGGTGAGCACGATGATGCCGCGCTCGAGACCGAGGAGCCGGAGAATGGCCAGATGCTCGCGGGTCTGGGGCATGACCGAGTCGTCGCAGGCGACCAGGAAGAGCACGAAGTCGAGGCCGTGGGCGCCGGCGAGCATGGTCTTGATGAAGCGGTGGTGGCCGGGCACGTCCACCACTCCGATGCGGAGCCCCGAGGTCGTGTCGAAGTGGGTGAAGCCGAGGTTGATGGTGAGACCGCGGGCTTTTTCCTCGGGCAGGGTGTCCAGGTCCACCCCGGTGAGGGCCTTGACCAGCGTGGTCTTGCCGTGGTCCACGTGGCCGGCAGTGCCGATGACCAGGTGGGGAGCCTGCGCCACACGCTACCTCGGAGGCGAAGCCGCGATGGTGGTCACCGCCTCCAGGATCAGGCGGTCGTCGCCGGGCAGGAGGGTCCGGCAATCGAGGCAGAAGAGGCCTTGCTTGATCCGGCCCACCACCGGCACCGGAGCGGCGCGAAAGGCGGCCGCGAGCCGGCCGGCAGAAAAGCCTTTGGGTTTGAGCGCCACCACAAAGGTGGGGATCGCCTCTTCGGGGAGCGCGCCGGCGCCGGCATAGGCCTGGTCGGGCAGGACCTGGGCCCGGGCCTCGGGCCAGAGTTTGTGGATCCTTCGGCAGAGCGAGGCTGCGGCTCTTTTCACTTCGTCCGCCGGCCGCAGGATCATCCCGAGCACCGGCAGGTTTTGCGGCAGCGTCTGCGGCTTAAGATACTGGCGAAGCACGGCCTGCAAGGCAAGTAAAGTGAGCTTGCCCGGACGGAGCGCCCGCGTCAGCGGGTTCTTCTGGATGCGCTGGATCAGGTCGCGCCGGCCGGCGATGATCCCGGCCTGGGGCCCGCCCAGGAGCTTGTCGCCGCTGAAGCAGACCAGGTCCGCCCCGGCCGCAATACTTTTTCGCACGATGGGTTCCGGCAGGCCCGCTCCGCTCAGGTCGTAGAGCAGGCCGCTGCCCAGGTCTTCCATGACCGGGATGCCGCGCTTCTTGCCGAGCTCCGCGAGGTCGGCGAGGCTCACCGACTCGGTGAAGCCGATCAGCTTGTAGTTGCTGGTGTGGACCTTGAGCAGGAGCGCGGTCTCTTTGGTGATAGCCTGGCGGTAATCCGCGAGCCGGGTGCGGTTGGTGGCGCCGACTTCCTTGAGGCGCGCGAAGCCCCGGCGGATGATGTCCGGGATGCGGAAGGCGCCGCCGATCTCCACCAGCTCGCCCCGGGAGACAATCACTTCCTGGTCCGCAGCCAGAGTATTGAGGCAGAGCAGGACCGCGGCGGCGTTGTTGTTGACCACCAGGCCGGCCTCGGCGCCGGTCACGGCCCGGAGCAGGCGGTCGAGGTGGACGTGGCGCGAGCCGCGCTCGCCCGCGGCCAGGTCAAATTCGAGGTTGAGGTAGCCGGAAGCAGAATCGGCGACGGCTAAAGCCGCGGCGCGGCTGAGGGGCGCGCGGCCGAGGTTGGTGTGGAGGACCACGCCGGTAGCGTTGACCAGGCGCTTGAGCGAAGGCCGCAGGAGTTGATCCATCCGGGCGGAAATTTGTCCGAAGAGCCAATCGGAAAAAATCTTGCCGTCCGGACCCAGCGGGAACTCGGCGCCCTTTTGGATTTTCTTGCGCGAGTCGGCAATGGTCTCGCGCACCAGCTCCTTGATCAGGCCGCGGTCATAGTCCACAAGCAGGGCCTCGATCGGCGGGAGCTTGAGCACCTGGTCCACCGCCGGCAGCGCGCGCAAGAGCGGGGCGTCCTTTTTCTTCTTCATCGGTTCAGATTACCCTGGCGCGGCCCGGATGCTCGGCGACCGCTTCGCCGATGCGGGCGATGGTAGCCAGGCCGCGTTTCGAGAGCTCGTCTTCCAGGCGCGGCGCGTTCGCGGCCGGGACCGCGATCAGAAGCCCGCCCGAGGTCTGCGGGTCCCAGAGCACGATCCGCATCGGCTCGGAGACAGCCGGGCTGAACTCCACTCGGCCCTGGAAGTGCTCGCGGTTGCGCATAAGCCCGCCGGCAATCATGCCCTTTTCGGCCAGCTCGAGCGCGCGGGGCAGCAACGGAATTTTTTCTGCCTGAAAAACCATACCCACCTGACTGGCCTGGGCCATCTCCAGGGCATGGCCCAAAAGCCCGAAACCGGTGACGTCAGTGGCGGCGTGGGCTGCAGCCGCGACCATAGCCTCGGCCGCCTCCCGGTTCAACCGCATCATCATCTCCGCGGCCGGGGCAAACTCGGCTTCGCTCACGGCCTCGCTCTTGAGCGCGGTGGCGTAAAGCCCGGTGCCCAACGGTTTAGTGAGATAGATCACGTCTCCCGCTCTGGCCGCGTCATTGGTCTTCAAGTCCTCCGGCCGGACCTCGCCGGTCACGCTCAACCCGAACTTGATCTCGTCGTCCACCACCGAATGGCCGCCGAGCAGGAGCGCACCGGCCTCGTGCACCTTGTCCGCCCCGCCCCGGAGGATGGCTTTGAGGATGCCGAGGTTCTCCGGGCCGGAGGGGAAGCAGACGATGTTGAGCGCGGTCAGGGGCTTGCCGCCCATGGCGTAAACGTCGGAGAGCGCGTTGGCCGCGGCGATCGCGCCGAACGTGTAGGGGTCATCGGCAATGGGCGTGAAAAAGTCCACCGTCTGCACCAGCGCCCGGTCGGGCGCGATCAGGAACACCCCGGCGTCTTCCGCGTGCTCGAACCCGGCGAGCAAGCGCGGATCTGTTTGCAAAGGCAGTTCGGACAAGAGCCGCTGGAGGTCACCCGGACCCCATTTGGCGGCTCAACCCGAGGCTTTGCACTTGTGGGTCAGGCGAATCCGGTCTTTATCGCTCATGGCAAGGGTTTAGTATAGCCGAGAAGCAGAGACCGCGCAAAAAAGACTGCCCTTCTGGCCCAAAGCGGTTGCGGCGGGGGGACTAATACAGCCAGGGGATCAGGAGCTTTTCCATGATCTTGAAAAAAGCCTCTGGTTAGCGATGGCTGCGCCGATCAATCAAGCAGGAATGGCCTAGGAAAGTTACTTGGACAAGCATACACCTGCGGGTCAGCCTCTTTTTTTCTTTTATCTGTTGCCGCCTACCTTTTTCGCCGGAGATTGGCTAAAATGAGCGACGATGGCGTGGACTCGCACGATCCGCTTCCGACTCCTGACTTCCCCTGTCTTTCTCCTCTGCCTGCTCATCCTCCTGGCCGGGCGGGCCGAGCGCAAAATGGTGGCGCCGCCGGTCACTTACCAGTTGAAAAATCAAGGCCTGATCCTGACCCTGGGCGTCCAGGAAGGGTGGCTGCTCCACACCGCGCTGGTCAACCGCTTCACCGGCAAGACCTACCTGGTCCCGGGGCAGGAGTTCCGGATCGAGCTCCAGTTCCGGATCCTGGGGCCGTGGGATTTCAAGGTCATCCGGGTGGAACAGACGCCCCGGCAATTGGTCTTCCTGCTCCAGGCCGAACAACTTCCCTATCTCCTGGAATTGCGCTACTGGACCGAGCCGGAGGAGTGGTTCATCCGCAAGAGCCTGAATTTCATCTCGCCCGACTTCCCCGCCTTCGTGGACCGGGTCGCGCTCTCGGACTTTAAGCCCTGGCAAACTCCCGAGACTTTTAGCGGCCCCGGCCAGCCGGTTTACGTGGGCGACTTTTTCTTCGGGGTGGAGTATCCCTCGGCCGAGAACCAGGTGGACAAGGGCCGGGTCGTTTGCGCTTACCCGGTGGGCTTTCCCGCCGGACCCGAAGGATACCTTTCCCAAAGCGCGGTCATCGGCGCGGGCGAGCACGAAAAGGTGCGCGAGCGATTCCTCGCTTACGTGGACCGCATCCGCTCCTACCCGGTCCGGCCCTTCCTCCTCTACAACACCTGGTATGACCTCCGCAACTACTCTGACCAGGAAGTCCTCCAGACCCTGGCCGCCTTCCCCCTCGCTTTCCCCCTCCAGAGCGTGGTGCTGGACGACGGCTGGGACGACTTTCAAAACCTCTGGGCCCCTCATCCCATCCGCTTCCCCCTGGGCTTTGACCCGGTGCGGTCCGCGGCGGAAGCGCACGGCGCCGAGTTGGGGCTCTGGCTGTCCCCCCTCGGCGGCTACCCGACCAACCAGCTCCGCCGCCTGCTCGCGAGCGCGGGGCAGGGCTTTGAAAAAAGCCCGCTCGGCTTCTGCATCGCCGGGAAAAATTATCAGCAGTGGTTTAAGAACCAGATGCTCAAATACGCGCGAGAAAACGGCGTCAACTACTTCAAGCTCGATAACCTCACCACGCGCTGTCCCTATCGCCATCATGGTCATCGGGTCGGCCGCTTCGGTCAGGCGGGTCTTACCGATGCCTTTATCGAAGTGATAGACGCGGTCAAGCATGAGAACCCCGCGATCATGATTAACATCACCCGAGGCGCCTGGCTCTCGCCTTGGTGGCTTCGGCATTGCGATGTGGTCTGGCCGGGCGGACTGGATTACTATTACCAGGGGGAAGGGAGCAAGCGCCAGCAGAGCATCACCTATCGGGATACCATCCTCTATCAGCGCTTGCGGGTGGAAGGCGCCCAGTTCCCCATCCACTCCCTGATGACCCACGGCATGATCAAGGGCCGGCTCCAGGACCTGGGCGACCAGGGCGAGAACCTGCGCGACTTCTCGGACGACGCGGTCATGTTCTTCGGCCGGGGCGTGATGATGTGGGAGCTTTACGGCACGCCGGCGACCCTTTCGGCCGGCGAATGGCAATTCCTGCAGGACACCGTCGCCTGGGCCAGGCAGAATGCGGAGCTGCTGAAAAATTCCCGGATGGTGCTCGGCGACCCGGGCCAGGGCCGGGTTTACGGTTATGCCCATCGCCTGGGCAAACAGGGCCTGCTGGTCGTCCGCAACCCGGCCGACAAAGAGCAGAGCCTGGAACTCAACTGGTCCGAGCTGCTCGGTCCCGAATTCGCCCAGGCGCAACCGGCAGAGCTTGTGTATTCGAGCGCAGGGGCGTGGCAGGCGGCTCGACTGCCTTCGACAGGCTCAGGCCCCGAGCTTGTCGAGGGGAGCTCGCCGAAGTCCATGCCCCTACCCGAACCCAGCCTGGTTCTGCCCGGTCTTTCCTTGGCGGTGGTCCAAGTGGAGGTTCCTTGAGCGAACCGCCTCTTCTGGTGCTCACCGGCCCCACGGCCAGCGGCAAGTCCGGGTGGGCTTTGGAATTGGCGTTCCGGTTTCGGGAAAAGGGGCTCCAGCCTGAAATCCTGAGCGCCGACTCGGCCCAGGTCTATCGCGGCATGGACCTGGGCACGGATAAGCTCCTTCCGGCCGAGCGACAAGGCATTCCCCACCACCTGATTGACCTGGTGGAACCGGACCAGGATTTTTCCGCGGCCCAATGGGCAGCCGCGGCCCGCGAGGCGCTGGCCCGGCTGGCTAGAGAACATCAGCCGGCCATCCTGGTCGGCGGCACCGGCTTTTACCTGCGCGCTCTGCTTCGCGGCCTGTTTCCCGGTCCCGCCGCGGATCATGCGCTTCGCGCCCGATTGGAAAAAGAGGCTCTGCTCAAGGGCGTGCCGGCGTTGCACGACCGCCTGCGGGAAGTGGACCCGATCTCGGCCAACCGCATCCATCCCAATGACCTGGTCCGGATCGTCCGCGCGCTCGAGGTCTTTGAGCTTACCGGCGAGCCGCTCTCCCGCCACTTCGAGCGCCAGCCCCGGACTTCGCTGGCCGGTTTCCGGGTGTTTCGCCTCGGCCTGGAGGTCCCGCGGCCGGAGCTTTACCGCCGGATCAACCAGCGGGTGGAGATCATGCTCGCCAAGGGCCTGGTGGAGGAAGTGAAGGGTTTGCGGGCCAAGGGCTACGGGCCGGAGCTCAAGTCGCAGAAGATCATCGGCTACCGCCAGGTGCACGGCTATCTGGACGGACAGCACGACCTGAGCCGGACCAAAGAGCTGATCCAGCGCGATTCCCGCCACTACGCCCGGCGCCAGCTCACCTGGATGAGGGGCGAGCCGGAGCTCCGCTGGCTCAATCCGGACTCTGACCCGGAAAGCCTCTGGAGTTTAATCCGGCAGTTTTTTTAAAAGCGAAGGCGCGACCCGTCATACCAATTTGCAATCAAGCTTCAAGCGTTTCTGATAAAGGCAAATTGGTATTAACCGGAGGGGCGAGTGTCCGCGACGATTTCCACCTGCCACTGCTCGTTGACCCACAGCCCCAAGACGCGCGCCGGCATCCACCAGCCCGATACCACTTCCACGCTCTTCTGAATTTGGTGGAGATGTTGTTCCTTGGGCCCCGGGTTGGCCGCGCAATCGTCATGCCCGGCCACCGCGATCACCTCGGAGGAATGGGCCATGACCGAGATCATCACCTTTTCGCGGATGGCCTGGACTTTTTCCGTCGGCCCTTCGGACAAGACCTGGTCCGGCCCCGGCTCGGTGATCAGGTCCACATAATCCACGCCGCAGAATTTTTTCATCCAGTCCAGGACCGGCGTCTGCACGCGGCCGTCTATGCAATTGATGGCCGTGGCAAAATAGGCTTTGGTCATGGCATCTCCGATCGCATCAAATCCGGGTTAGAACATCATGTCTTCCTCGATCACGTGCCGGCCCTTCCAGAGCTTGAGGTGGGTCTGCGGCCGCTCCTGGTTCCGGTACTCGATATAGGCGTAAGTCATCCGCCGCTGCCGGCCCAGGTTCTGGATCTCCAGGTGGATGATGTCGTTCCAGGTGCCCACGTTGACGTAGAGCTTGGCGCGGCCCACCTTGACGTAAGCCGGCTGGTGGTTGTGGCCGAAGATCACGGTGTGGTAAGGCCCGGTTTGCAAAATCTCCTGGGCGTCTTTTTCCAGGTCCGGAATGATGGAGAGCTGCTTGACGATGTCCAGGGCGTCGCGGAGCGAGGTGGTGTGCCAGCGGTGTTTCTCGAACTGGTGGGAGAGCAGGAAGGAGAGCAGGCGATAGGTGGCGCGGAGCGCGAACCCGGTGTCGAACAGGTAAGCGGAGAAGAGGTAGCGGCCGAAGGGCTGGATCCGGTCAATGTAGCGGCGGAAGCGCTTGATCGGGTTGATGTAGTCAATCACGAAAAAGCAGCCCCAGGGCAAATTCAGGATCGGATCCTCCGTGCCCTTGGTCCGGATGATCAGGTGGTCCGGATCAAAACGGTTGGTGGCCACCCGCTGCTGCCCGTGCTCCACCCAGATCCCGTCAAAGGCATAGTTGAACCCGGGGAACAGAATCTCGGATTGGATCCGGTCCTGGAGTTGGCGCCGCACCGCCGGCCAGATCACGGCCGGGTCATGGTTCCCGGCGATGTAGCTGAGGCGGTGGTTCGGCGCTTTGGCAAAGCCGGCCAGGGCCTCGAACAGCTCCGGGTGGCCGTCCAGGATCTTCTGCACCTTTTCCACGCAGCCGGCCTCGGTCAGCGCCCGCGGATACTGCTCCTCGTAATCCACCATGATGGTGTTCATGAAGTCGCCGTTGAGGATCAGTTCCACCTCGTCGCGCCGGAACTCGTCGTGGGAATAGTAATCGAGAAAATCAATGAAGCGGTGGTCGAAGATGAATTCTTCCAGGATGTTGATCCCGCCGTCCGGCATCAGCCGGCCCCGGCCGAGGTGGAAGTCCGAAACGACCAGCTTGATCTTTCTCACGACCGTTTCCGGGAATGACGCCGAGCCGACTGAAGCTCCTGCTGCAGCCGGCCAATCTGGCCCCGCCCCATCCCTCGCACCGCGCAGCCCAGTTCCAGGTAGCGCCGGATTTTGGCGTCATCGAGCAGGGCAAAGGCGTCCACCACCGCCAGCGGCTTGCCCGCCCGCTTTACCACCGCTTCCGGTTTCAGTTTTAGATACTGCCGGTGCCGCACCGCGAAAATGACCGCGTCCTGGCCCGAAAGCGACGCTTTCAGATCGCGCGAGACTTTCAACTTTTTCAACTTCCCCTGGTTTTTGAAGAAGCGGGCCAGGCTGTGGGTCTGGTGCGGGTAGTCGCCCTGGCGCTCGAACTCCCACCAGCGCTCCACGTAGGGGTCGTGCACCGAGACTTTTGCCCCCTGCTCGGTGAGCATCCGCACGATCAGCTCGCTGCCGGCATAACGGGTGTCGCCCACTTCCTCCCGGTAGGAGCAGCCCAGGAGCAGGACCCTCGCGCCCTTGACCTTCCTCTTCATCTCCGCGAGCGCCTCCGCGGCGAGCCGGGCCGTGTGCAGCCCGCGGGTGTCGTTGACGTTGATCGCCAGCGGCGTGAACTTGAACAGGCTCTCGCGGCCGTGGAACAAGCGGCGATAGGCCCACATCCCCAGGGCCCCGTCCTTGGGCAGGCAGTAGCCGCCGACCCCCGGGCCGGGGAACATAATATTGGAATGAGTCGGCCGCACCTTGATCGCCTCGATCACCTTGACCAGGTCCACCCCCGCCTCCTCGGCAAACCGGCTCCACTCGTCCATGAAAGCGAGGATGGCGGCGCGAAAGCTGTTCTCCACGATCTTGGCCGTCTCGCTCTCCACCGGCCGATCCAACACGGTGAGAGGATACTGCCCGGTATGGATCACCTCGCGCAAAAACTTTCCCACCCTCCGCCGGCTCTCCGCGTCCACCCCCGCGCACACCCGCCAGAAGTCGCGGATGGATGCCACATAGTTCCGGCCGGGCATCACCCGCTCGTAGGAATGGGCGAGGAGGGGGGAGGCCTTGATCCCCCGGCGGGCGAAGGCCTGCTTCAGGATGGGGTAAGCCACCCGCTCGGTGGTGCCGGGCGCGACCGTGGTCTCGATCAGGCAGAGCGCCCGGGGCTGCAGGTAGCGTCCGATGATGTGGAAGGACTCTTCCAGGTCCCGCATTTCCACGGTGCCGGTGGACAGGTCGCCGAGCGACTCCTTGAGGTAATCGCACTGGATGTCCACGATGATCACGTCGGCGTGGCGGATGGCGTCGTCGGTAAAGGTGGCGACCAGGGTCTTCTTCTGTTTGACCGTGCGGTGGATGATCCGGGCCACTTCCGGGTCCTCGGCCTGGACCGGGCTTAAGCCCCGGTTGAGGTAGGGGATCTTCCAGCCCGAGCGGTCGCTGGGCCGCTGCTTGCCGATCACGAACTTCCGGGGCCGGCCGGTCTTCCGGTCCACGCTGTCGGCCACCACCGCGGCCATGACCGCGCCGACAAAGCCCAGGCCCATCACCACCACGATCTCGAAACCTTGTTTGCGCTTTTCTTCTACCAGCCGCGCGATCCGCTTCTCTTCGGCCGCGTAATCCTCGGGCCGGGGCAGGGGAAACCGTTTCCCCTCCGGGCTGATCGAGTATTTCAAGTGTCATCCTCCAGCGGGTTGCGAATCAGGCGTGAACTCCTTCGAGTTCTTTATCCTAACATATTCAGGCGCAGTTTCCCAAATCGAAAGGCGGACCGGGTCATTGGGGCTTGCGCTCGCGGCGGGTCTCCTTGGACCGGGCGAGGGGCGGCTCTGGCGGGAAAGAACGCTCGAAGCTTTTTCCGGCCTATTCGTAAACCTTCTCGATCTCCAGGTCCGCCCGGGTCGCGTCTTTCTCGGTGTCGCGGCGGGTGGGTCTCGTCTTTTCCAGTTCCTCATAGTATTCATGTTGGATCAAGGCCGACATGATCTCGGAAGTTCCGGTCCAGATCATGGTCAAGCGCGCGTCGCGCAGCGACCGCTCCACCGGATAGACGTTGGTGTAGCCGATCCCGCCCAGGATCTGCATGGCATGGTTGATCACTTCCCAGCCGGTCTCGGTGGCCACCTTCTTGGCCTCGGACACGATCCGCCGCGCCGGTCTTCCCGCGTCAATGGTCCGGGCCGCGGCATAGACCAGGGCCCGGGCCGCGTCCAGCTTGGCCACGCTCTCGGCCACCTTGAAGCTCACCGCCTGGAACTTGCGGATCTGCCGGCCAAAGGCCTTGCGCTTCATCGAATAGCGGGCGGCAAGGTCCAGGCAGGCTTGCGCCCCGCCCAGCGCCCCGGCCGCGGAGGTCAGCCGCTCCGGAATCATCATCTGGTTGAAGATCAGCCCGCCGGCGTTCTCCGGGCCCACCAGGTTCTCCTTGGGCACCCGGATCTCCTGGAAGGCGATGCGGGCGGTGCCGCCGCCGCGGGTGCCGAGCAGCCCGAACAGGGTCTCGGTCTTGACGCCCCGGTCGCGCTCGACCAGGAAGACCGAGATGGACTGGTGCGGCGGGTTCTCGGGCGCGGTCTTGGCATAGACCAGGAAATAATCCGCGCCCTTGCCGCCCACGATGAAGCGCTTGGCTCCGGTCAGGATGTAGTCCTTGCCGTCCTTGCGGGCCACGGTGGTGGCCCCGAAAAAGTCGGACCCGCCCCGCGGCTCGGTCAGCGCCTCCGCGCAGACCAGCTTGCCCGCGAGCGTGGGCTTGAGGAACTTCTCCTTCTGCTCCTCAGTGCCGAATTTGTCCAGAGCCTCGCCCACGATGCTGGGCATCGAGAACTGGCAGGCAAGCGCCGCACCGAGCACGCTGATCTCTTCCAAGACCGCCACCTCCGCGGTCCAGCCCATGCCCCGGCCGCCGTATTTTTCCGGAAAACGTATCCCGTAGAGCTTGCGCTTGGCCACTTTTTCATGGAACCCGTAAGGGAACTCGAGCTTCTCCGCGTCGAGGTCGCGCAAATAATCCGCGGAGATGTCCTCCCGGGCAAACGCCCGCGCCTCGTCCCGGAGTCTCAACTCCGGCTCGGTCAACAATACTTCCCACATGGCCGCCTCCTTCCAACCGCTTTGGCTTGATTTCTATTCTCCGTGGTTTCGTGAAACATTGCAAGTCGCGGGATAATGATTAGCAGCCACGGACCTAGCGCGGCAGGGGAAAATTCCCGGTCTGGTTCAACCGATTTTTTGAGGCAGGGGTCCTTTTTGAAATTTTTCTTGACAGGGCTTGCGGCTTTTTTGTATAATTATTAAGGCCGTAGAGGAGTGGCTAATTGCGCGGATGCAATGCCTGATCGGGGGCCAAGAAAATCGGGGTGTCCCATGAGGATGTGGCAAGCGACGGCGGTGGCGGCGGTAGCGATTTTCGGGGGCAGTTGTGCGGGGATCTCCGGAAGCCGCCAGCTCAAGGATTTAGAGGTCCGGGTGGCGGAGCTGGAAACGTCCAACGCGGAGTTGCGGCGCCAACTCGAGGAGTTGAATACCCGCTTGCAAATGCTGCAGGCCCGCACCAGCGTCACTGCCCCGGCGGTCGCTGCCACCGCCCCTTCGCCGGACGCGGCGCCGGCCCCGGCTTCTCCCGCGGCCGCCCCGCAGCTGGAAGTGATCAAACTCAGGCCGAAAAGCCCGGCCGATCCCAAAACCTTCACTTCCTGGCCCGAGCAGCCGGTGTTGCGGACCGCCGACGGCAGAGTCCTTACGATCCCCCAGAGCTACCAGAAGGCGGCCGGGGAGGAAAAGGCGGAAGCGCCGGCCCCGGTCAAGCCGGGGGACCAGAGCTATGCCAAATACCAGGATGCGTTGCAGCTTTACGGGGACAAGCGGTATGCCGAAGCCATTGTCAAGTTCCAGGAGCTCACCGGAGATTCCCTGGCGGCGAGCCTGCATGACAATGCGTATTACTGGTTGGGAGAATGCTATTACGACCTGGGAGAATACGAGAAGGCGGTGGAAGAATTTAGCAAGCTGGCCAATGATTATCCGGAGAGCGACAAGGCGCCGGACGGTCTTTACAAGGCCGGGTTGTCTTACCAGGAGTTGGGTCAGGCGGAAAAGGCCCTGGCCACGCTGCGGGAAGTGGTGATCCTGTATCCGTTCAGCGATTCCGCCCGCCTGGCCGAGGCCAAGATCGAGGAATGGACCCATTGAGGAAAGGATGAAGGAGGGTGTCGGCATGAGCAAGAGGTGGCAGATGGCGGCGCGGGCGATGGCGGCGGGGGCTCTTCTCTTCTGGGCCGGGCTACTCTCGGGCCAGGAGCAGGCGAATCCCTTCGAGGGCCTGGGGATACTGGAACTCGAAGCCGGCGGTCTCAGCGCCGCCAAGGAAGCCGGGGAGCAGAAGGTGATCTACGTGGTGCAGACCGGGGACACGCTCTGGGATATCGCCAAGCGCTTCATGAACAGCCCTTACTATTGGCCCAAGATCTGGGAGCGCAATACCTTTGTCACCAACCCCCACCGGATCTATCCGGGCGATGTGCTCAACCTCTACCCCACCAGCGAAAAACTGAGCCCCCTGGAAGCGGCCGGCTTCGGGCCGATGGAGCAGGCTCAGGCGGGCATCCTGGAAACGGAAACCGAGGTGGCGGCGCAGGAGGAGAGCAACAAGGTCCTTTACAAGGGGATCTGGGCCGCCGGCTACCTGGACGCGGGCGAGACCCAGTCGGCGGGTTCGATCATGAGCAACCCGGACGACAAGGCCCTGCTGGGCACGAGCGACAAGGTGTACGTCAACGTGGGCACCAGCCTGGGGGTCAAGGACGGCGATATCTTCAGCATCTTCCGGATCATTTCCGATTTCCGGCACCCCAATCCGCCCTACCACGTGGTGGGCCATCGCGTGCTCAACCTGGGCGAGCTCAAGATCACCCAGGTCAAGGAAAACGTGGCCGCCGCGGTCATCCTCAATTCTTACCGGGAGGTCCAGGACGGCGACCGGATCGCTCCCTACACGCCCCAGCTGACCACGGAGATCACCCTGGTCAGAAACCAAGTGGCCCTGGAAGGCTACATCGTCGCCAACAAGAACGATACCGTGGCCATGGGCAAGAACGAGATTATTTACATTGACCGGGGCGCCCAGGACGGCGTGGTGCCCGGCAATACCTTTTACGTCTACCTGCCCGGCGAAACCAAAGTGGACCCGGCCACCGGCCAGGCGGTGACGCTGCCGGACCAGTTGATCGGGAAGCTGCTGATCCTCGATGCGCGGCCGACCACCTCGGTGACGCTGGCCATTGCCAGCAGCCGGGAGTTCGCGCCCGGGGATCATATCCGCATGGTCTTGCCCTGATCCCGGGCGCTGGCGGCCCGGCTCGCATTTTCGAGAGGGACGGCCCGGCCCAGCGCAGGCCCGTCCCTCTCGGCTTTTCGGGGGAGGAGCGAAGGCTATAACTTGCGGACGCCCTGATCGAGTTCAGCCGTAAAACTTTTCTATTGACAAATGAATGGTGAAAATGCTAAATGTCGAGGCGAAGGTAGCGCATGAGCCCGAAAAAAGCCGGAGCCGACCGGGAAAGACTCATCTCGATCGGTGTGCTCGTTTTGTGCCTCGTCTCGTTGGCCGTGCACGGGGGGATTCGTGCGGCCATGGTCCTGTCCTTGAAACACCAACTGAAGAAGGACGCGCCAGCCGAACTCCAGGCCCGGGAGCAGGAGGTCCGGGAGGATGAGGCGCAGTTCCAGGCCGCTCTCGCCGATGCGGCGAGCGCGGTGCAGGAAGGCCGGGCGGCCAAGGTGCGGGCCGAGGAGTTTAAGCGCCGGCAGGGGATGGAGGAATCGTTTGCTCAATCGCCGGAAGAGAAGCGACTTTTGGAAATGGCCCGGCTGAGCCGGGAAAGCTCCCTGGGCAAGGTCGGGGTCTTGGAGGAGTTGGCCCAGCAGGCATCGCCCCGCTCCTCCGGGATCCGCGTCCGGCACGAGGGCAAGTGGTATTCGGTGGAAGTGGCGGTTCCCCTTTCCGAGGTGCCGGTGGACACGCGCGGCGGCCGGCAGGATACCGAAGACCAGCATCGCGCGGTGCGCTGGACCGTAGCCGGGATCATCCGGGACCTGTTCGCCTTTGGCGCGGCCCATGACTTGCAATCGGTGGAAGTGTCGGTGCAGAAGCGGGTGGACGTGAGCCGGGATGCGGCCGTCCCCGAAACGCGGCAGGAATACCTGGAGTTCTACCGCGCCGGCCTGGCCTCCCGCTCGTCCAACCCGGAGGTCTGGCTGAGCATCGGTCGCCCCGATGTCCTCCGGATGATGAGCGTCCAGCACGACGAGTTCGGCCGGATCATGCCCCGGAGGTGAACGCCGTGGAATCCTGGTCCCGACGGATGGTGGTAGCGGCGGCGACGCTGGTGCTCCACGCCGTCATTTTCCTGGGTTTCCACTATTACGAGCAGAGCCTGAAGCAGACGTATGCCCGCGAAAACCAGGCGCGCCACAGCCAGTGGAAACGGGAAGACCAGGAGCGCGAAAAAAAGCTCCAGCAGGCGATGAATGAACAATACGGCCGCACGCCCGAAGAGCGTGTTTACCACAACCCGGCCATGGACCTAAAGCAACTGCTTTCCTTTTTTGCCAAAAGAAACCTGCCCAAGGCCTGTGAGGCCGGCGCCGGGGTGGACCGGTTTACCGAGTTTTCCGTTTACCTGAAATGCGTGCGCCTGCCGGCCAAGGAGGTCCGGACGCAATACCTGCGCTCGATCCTGGCCTGGGTGAACCCGGCCTACGTGTTCCAGGTGGCTTTTATCGAGGAAGACGGGCCCACGATCGTAGCGGAACAACCCTGCCTGCTCAAGGTCAAGAACTGGTCCTCGGCCCGGGATTCGGAAATCATCCGCGCCTGCTTTTAAATCTCCTTTACCGCCGGGAGGGGAACCATCATGGAAAGAGCTTCCGGACGACGCCTTTTCTTCGGGTTTGCCCTGGCCATCCTGGTATTGGCCGGCGCCGGCTGTGCCGACTCCGAGGACTCTTTCTGTCCCGGGTCTCTTTCCTACCAGGCGGTGGGCTATATCTCGACCGACCTGAACTTGTTTAAGCCGCGGGAACTGGTGGTCCGCTTTTCCGAGAGCGCCCCGGCGGCCGAAGTCCAGGCCGCGCTTGACTCGGCGCAGGCCGAGGTGCTTTTTCAATACCCCTCTACCTATCTTTACACGATCCGCACGGCCTTGGGCTACAACTTGGAGGAAATCATGGCCGTCCTGCGGCAAAGCCCTTGGCTGATCGCCGTGGTTCCCAATTACGTGGGATCGATCCCGGAAGCAAGGTGGGGGGTTTACCGCCTCCTGGGCCAGGAGAGCGGGGACGTGCTGTTATGGTTCAACGATGAGCCGGGAGTGCCCCCGCTGGAACAGATCGTGCTCGTTGAGGGTTGGGTGGAACGGATTGCTCCCGACGGCCACCCTTTCCTGAAGGTGAGCAACATCCTGGCGCTCATTGACCGGATCATTCGCCTGGTCGGGACCGTGGCGCTGGTTGACCGCGGGCTAGAGGGCGTGGTGGTGATCCTGGAAGAGGCGGACGGCGCGGCCTGGGAGCTGCTTGGGCCGCTGGCTGAGGAGATCCGCAGCCTGGCCGAAGCCTCGCCCGGCCTGGCTCTCACCGTGCGCGGGGTGGAGATCTTCCCCAACCTGACCTCCCGCGCCGGCGGGCTTTCGCTGCGCGTCACCGCCTACCAACCCGGAGGCTGAAGCTTCAGGGCCCGGCCGGCCGCGGCTTTACGATTCAACTTTGAACGATCCGCCGGCAGCGGGTAAATCTCTTTTTTTCCACAACAGGTAAATCGCCGGATAGACCAGCAGTTCCATCAGGAAGGAGGTCGCCAGCCCGCCCACCATGGGCGCGGCCACCCGCTTCATCACGTCGGCGCCGGTGCCCATGCTCCCCATGATCGGCATCAGCCCCATCATGGCCGCGGCCACGGTCATCAGCTTGGGCCGGATGCGCTTGACCGCGCCGTGGACAATGGCCTCGTGCAGGTCGGCCAGGTTTTGCAGGCGGTGGTTCTTCTTCGCTTCCTCGTAGGAGAGGTCGAGGAAGAGGAGCATGAAGACGCCGGTCTCGGCGTCCAGGCCCATGAGCGCGATCATGCCCACCCAGGTGGCGATGGAGACGTTGTAGTCCAGGATATAGAGCAGCCAGATGGCGCCGACCAGGGAGAAGGGAACAGCCAACATGACCACCATCGCCTTGAAGCTGGACTTGGTGTTCATGTAGAGCAGCAAAAAGATAAGCAGGATGGTGGCCGGGATCACCAGTTTAAGCCGCTCCTTGACCCGGATCATGTTCTCGTATTGCCCGCTCCAGATCAGGGAATAGCCGGTGGGAAGCTCTAGCTCTCGGGTCACGGTCCGCTTGGCCTCTTCCACGTAGCCCCCCACGTCGCGGCCGGCGATGTCCACGAAGACGTAGCCGGCGAGCATCCCGTTCTCGTTGCGGATCATGGCCGGTCCGGAAGCGACGGTGACCTCGGCCAGCTCGGACATGGGCACGTGGTTGCCGTGGCCGATGGGCACCAGCACTCGTTCCAGTTGGTCCAGGTTCTGGCGCAGGTCGCGGGGGTAGCGCAGGTTGATGGTGTAGCGCTCCGGCCCCTCGATGGTGGTGGAGAGGTTCTCGCCGCCGATCGCGGTCATGATCACCAGGTGCAAGTCGTCCAGGGTCAGGCCGTAGCGGGCCAGCGCCTCGCGATTGGGCACGAAGTCCACGAAATAGCCCCCGGCCGCGCGCTCGGCGAACACGCTCCGGGTGCCGGGAAGGGGCTTGAGGATGGTTTCGAGCTGCTCGCCGATCTGCTGGATCGAGTTGAGGTCGGCGCCGAGAATTTTGATGCCGAGCGGCGTCCGCACCCCGGTGGTGAGCATGTCAATCCGGCCCTTGATGGGCATGGTCCAGGCGTTGGTGTTGCCGGGGATTTGCAAGGCTCGGTCCATCTCGTCAATCAACTCTTCCCAGGAAATATGGTCCGGCCAGGCATGCCGGAGCACAGCCTTTATTGGTCTCGGCGCCCAGCTCGAATACCAGCGCGGCTTGGGCCGCCACTCCGAGGGCGGCTTCAGCACCACCGTCGTTTCCATCATGGACAGAGGCGCCGGGTCGGTGGAGGTATCGGCGCGGCCGGCCTTGCCGAAGACCGAGACCACTTCCGGGAAAGATTTCAAGATCCGGTCCTCCAACTCCATCAGGCGCTGGGCCTCGGTGATGGAGATGCCGGGCAGGGTGGTGGGCATGTAGAGGATGACGCCCTCGTTGAGCGGCGGCATGAATTCCCGGCCCAGCTTGAAGTAGACCGGGAAGGAGCCGGCCATGACCGCCACGGCCAGGAACATGACCAGCTTGGGATGCCGCAGCACCCAGCGGCAGGGGGTTTCGTAGAGCCGGAAGAGCACGCGGCTGACCGGATGTTTTTCCTCGGGATAATATTTGCCGACCAACAGGGCGTCGAGGATGCGGGAGAAGAACCGGGGCCGCAGGTGGAAGGGGTCCATGCGGGTGAAGAGCATGCGGACCGCGGGGTTGAGGGTAATGGCCAGAATCGAAGCCACGGCGATGGCTAAAGTTTTGGTATAAGCCAAGGGTTTGAACAGCCGGCCTTCCTGGTCCACCAGGGCGAAGACCGGCAGGAACGAAACCGCGATCACCAGCAGCGAGAAGAAGACCGACGGCCCTACCTCCTGGAGGGCTTCCAACCGGACCTGGTGGAAATCGCCCCGGCGGCCGCCTTCCAGCCAGAGTTCCAATTTTTTATAAGCGTTCTCCATCTCCACGATGGCGCCGTCCACCAGGACGCCGATGGAGATGGCGATGCCGGAAAGGCTCATGATGTTGGAAGTGATGCCCAGGAAATACATGGGGATGAAAGCCAGGAGCACGGCAATGGGGATGGTGGCAATGGGGATGGTGGCGGAGGGGATGTGCCACAGGAAAAACAGGATCACCCCGCTGACGATCAGCATCTCCAGCAGCAACTCTTCTTTGAGGTTGTCAAGGGACTCTTGGATCAGCTCGGAGCGGTCGTAGGTGGTGACGATTTCCACCCCCTCGGGCAAGGAAGCCTTGAGTTCCTCGAGCTTGGCCCGGACCCGCTCGATGGTGGCGAGCGCGTTCTCGCCGTGGCGCATGACCACGATCCCGCCCACGGTGTCGCCCCGGCCGTCGAGGTCGGCGAGGCCGCGGCGGAGCTGGGGGCCGAGCGCGATCGTGGCCACGTCGCGGAGGAGCACGGGCGTGCCGGTCTCCGCGGCCTTGACCACCACCTGTTCCAGGTCCCCGGCGCTTTTGACATAGCCCCGGCCGCGCACCATGTATTCGGTGCCGGCCCATTCGATCAGCCGGCCGCCCACCTCGTTGTTGCTTTTCCGGATCGCTTCCACCACTTCCAGCAGCGACAGCCGGTAGCTCTGCAGCAGGTTGGGATCAATGGTCACCTGGTATTGCTTCTGGAAGCCGCCGATCCCGGCCACCTCGGCCACGCCCGGCACGCTTTGCAAAGCGTAGCGCAGATACCAGTCCTGGAAGGTGCGGAGCTCGGCCAGGTTGTGCTTCCCGCTTTTATCCACGAGCGCATATTCAAAAACCCACCCCACCCCGGTGGCGTCCGGCCCGAGCTCGGTGGTCACGCCCGAGGGGAGTGAGCCTTGAATCTTAGAGAGGTATTCCAGCACCCTGCTCCGGGCCCAATACATGTCGGTGCCGTCCTGGAAAATGACATAAACGTAAGAGAAGCCGAAGTCGCTGAAGCCGCGGATGGCCTTGACCCGGGGCGCGCCCAGGAGCGCGGTCACGATCGGGTAAGTGACCTGGTCTTCCATGATGTCCGGGCTGCGGTCCCAGCGCGAATAGACGATCACCTGGGTGTCGCTCAAGTCCGGGATCGCGTCCAGCGGGATGTGCTTCAAGACATACAAGGCATAAACCATCGCCGCGGCCGCCAGCATGATGACCAGGGCCCGGTTGTGGGCTGAAAAGGCGATGATCTTCCGAACCATGGCTTACTCCCGGGTCAAGGCCTGGAGCGCGGCCTTGAGCGAAGACTCGGAATCCACCAGGAAGTTGGCCGAAGTCACCACCCGATCGCCCTCGTTCAATCCGCTGAGCACCTGGAAATACCCGTCGCTGCGGGCGCCCACCGTGATCTCCTTCGGGATCAGCTGCTCGCCCTCGCCCGCGACAAAGGCAAAGGCGTGCTCGCCGGTTCGCATGACCGCCCCCTCGGGCACGGCCAGTTTTTCGCCCAGGTTGTAGAACAGGCGGGCGGTGGCGAACATCTCCGGCTTGAGCACCAGGCCGGGGTTGGGGATGTCCAGGCGGGCGCGCAGGGTCCGCGTTTGCGGGTTGAGCGCCGGGTCGAGGAAGACGATGGTGCCGGCGAAGGTCTGGCCGGGCCGGTAAGGGAGCGTGATGACCGCGGGCATGCCCACTTCGATGTAGGGCAGGTCGGGCTCGTAGATGTCGGCCAGGCCCCACACCTGGGAGAGGTCCGCGATCACCATCAAGGAATCGCCGGGCATGATCTTCTGGCCGGCCAGGACATTTTTTTCCAGCACGAAGCCGCTGGCCGGCGCGGACAGGGTCAGGTTCTTCCGGACCTCGCCGGTCCGCTCGATCCGCCGGATCTCGGCGTCGCTCAGGTCCATTAGCTTGAGCCGCCGGCGGGCCGCCTGGACCAATTCCTCCCCGCTGGCGGAGACGTTGGGAAAGGGGCTGTTGGATAGATTGCGCGCCATCTTGATCGCGGCCAAAAGCTCCTCCTCCGTGGCCACCAGCTCCGGACTGTAAATCGCGAGCAAGGGCTGGCCCTTCGCCACCACCTGCCCGGTCACGTTCACGTAGAGCTGGTCCACCCAGCCTTCCACCTTGGTCGTAACCCGATACAGCCGGGTCTCGTCCGGCACGATCCGGGCCGAGGTGCGGACCTCTTTTTCAAGGAAGCGGCGCTCCACCGTCCCCAAGGTCAGCCCCATGCGCTGCCGCGCCTCCGCGCTGATCTTTACCGGCGCCAATCCCGTAGGGGCGACCGGCCGGTCGCCCCTACCTGGTTCTTCAACCTCGAAGGGCACCATCTCCATGCCCATCGAGTCCTTGCCCGGGTGGTCGCTGATCTCGCCGGCATTCATGGTCGAGCGGTACCTGATCTTCTTCTTCGGCGTCGGTTCCGTAGGGGCGACCGGCGGCTCGACTGCCTTCGACAGGCTCAGGCCCCGAGCTTGTCGAGGGGAGCTCGCCGAAGTCTGGCCGCCCCTAGCTTCTTCCGGGGTGAAGGCCTTCAGCCGCATGCCGCAGATCGGGCAATCGCCGGGATGGTCCTGGACCACCTGGGGGTGCATGGGGCAGCGGTAAAGCTGTTTTTGGGCCGCCACCGGTTTCAAACCGGTGGCACTGTGATCGCTCATGTATCTTTGGAAGATGAAGAAACCGAGCGCGGCGATGAAAAGCACGCTGAATAGGATTAAAGCTCGGTTCATCAACTTGTTGCGCTTGAGGTTATTGTCCATGACCTCATCTCATTTCTCTGGTGTCTCCAGTTTCAATCCGGCGGCACTCTGCACGATCTCGGCCACCGGCCGGGCGGAAAGTTCATCCAGCCGGGCGATGGCGCGGCTGTAGTCCGCTTGCCGGCGGCGGAGTCGAATCTCCAGGTCGTAGAGGGTTTTTTGGCTGTCGAGCAAGGTCAGGAAATCCACCTTGTTCACCTGGTAACCGGCCATCGCTGATTTCAGGGAGTTCTCGGACTGGGGAATGATCCCGCCCTGGTAGAGTTGAATTTGCCGCCAGGCGCGCTCGGCCTGGGCATAGGTCGCGGCCACTTCTTCCCGCACCCGCAAGGCCCGGTCCTCCCGCTCATGCCGGCGCTCCTGGACCCGGGCCCGGCCTTCCGCCGCCTGCTTGCTTTGTTTGCGAAAGGAGTAGATCGGCAGGTTGAAGCCCACGCTCCCTGAGACCAGGTCCGATTGTTCCACCCGGTTGCCGGCCATGGTGACATCTTCCCGAAAGCCGTAGCCGAGCATCACCGTGAAGTCGGGGTAATAGGACCGCTGCGCCAGCCTGGCCAGGGCCTGGCTTTCCGCCACCATCCGGTCGGCCTCGGCCAGCTCGGGGTTGGCGGCCGCCGCTTTCTCGGCCAGGGCTTCGGCGTCCGCGGGCAAGGGCTCCAGATCAAGCCGCCGGGCGGATTCAAGGGCCGCGCTCGGGTCTCGGCCTAAAAGCCGGTTGAGGCGAGCGCCGGCAATCTTCCGGTCCTGGGTCAGCATGATCTCCTGGTCCAGGAGCATGGAAAGTTCCACCTGGGCCTTGAGCACGTCCTGCTGCAACCCCTTGCCCACCGCATACAGGGCGCCGGCCACCTGGATGAACTGGCGGAGCAGTTCCTGGTTCTGACGGGTAACCTCCAGGGCATGGTCCAGGTAATAAAGCTCGGCATAGGCCTGGCGCACTTCACAAGTCACCTGGTTCTGGAGAGCCCGGAGCTTGGACTCGGCAGCATCGCGCTCGGCCTTTTTAGCTTCGGTGAGCAGCGGCCGCTTGCCCGGAAAGGGGAAAGCCTGGCTCACCTCCACGGTCTTCTGGGTCATGGGTTCCCGGTTAAAAGACCAACTGTCCACCGGGAGGCTCATCACCCCGAGCGTGAGCATCGGATCCGGGAGCGCCCCGGCCTGAGGCACCTGCTCTTTGGCCGCGGACCATTCTTCTGCCCGGGCCTGAAGCTCGGGGTTGTGAGCCAGGGCCTCCTGGATCAGGTCTTCCAGCCGGAGCTCCTGGGCTCGGACCGCGCCGGCCCATGCCAACGCCAGCCCGCAACCCGCCAGGATCCCAAGCGCCTTTACCTTCGTGTTCACGGCGATTCTCCTCCACCGGGGAAGCAGGAACTTAGGGCTGTTTTTCCGCGGTGCCCCCATGTTCCATCTGTCCCATGTGCTCCATGTGTTCCATGTGCGGCATGTTCTCCATATGCTCCATGTGGCCTGGCTCCATCTTCTGCATCTGGGGCGGCGGAAGCTTCTTGGGCACCAGGTTCATCCCGCACTGGGGGCACTTGCCCGGCTTATCCGAGGTCACTTCCGGGTGCATGGGGCAGGTGTAAGTCACTTTGCCTTGCTCGGCCTTGGCCGGCGGGGCCGAGGCAAAGGTCCGGAGGTAATTGACCAGGTTCCAGCGGTCGGTCTTGCTGTAATCATTCTTATAGCTGGCCATGTCGTCTCCATCCCCATTCGTGAGCTTCCAGAACAGCTCGCCGTCGGTTTGCGCGTCCATCATCTTCTTGTCGGTGAAGTTAGCCGGCGGCGGGGTGGGGCCGGCCGCAGCCGGGCCTTTGCCGTCGCCCTTTTCTCCGTGGCAGACGGAGCAGACTTTGGCATAGAGCTCCTTGCCCTTGGCAATGCTCTCGGCCGCGGCCTTGACCGGGTTTTTGACCTTCTGCGCCTCTGCCGGCGCCCGCCAGGTGCTTACGCCTCCGTGGCCGAAAAGCGCCGGCGGCAGTCCGATCAGGAGCACCAGCCCGCAAACCCTGGCGATGGTTCTCCCTAAGCTTTGCCTTTCCATTCTCAAACCTCCTGGTTTTTTTCGCCCTTGAGGCGCCTCCCGGCCCAACCGCCGGACCCGAGGACCGGCCAAGGGCCGATTAAGCGTGATTATAGATTCAATAAAGCCGGTGCGCTACTGGAAGCGCAAAAAGAAGGATGGAGGATCAGATCCGGTAAGATCGGGTGAGGCAGAAGATGGATGCTCGAGGAAAGGGAAGCGAGGTAAGATTGGCGTTCGATGGAGAAAAGCGATCAACCGCGTCCGGCGCCAGCCCGGGCACGGCCGGTAGAGAAGTCACCGGCTGAGGGTTGCTCTCCAGCCGGGCCGGAAGCTGTTCGTTGCCCGGATGGTGGCAATCGCATTGCACGGCCCAGGACGATGCCTGGGAATGATGGTGGCAACCGGCCGGCGCCGGATGACACGGCATCGCGCAGCGGGACGCGGCAGCGGCCGCTACCGCCGGCAAAATCATGCCCAGAATCAAGACCACGGAAAGTATGGCTGCGGTTCGCTTCATCCTTCTATAAAAGTAAGGAGGCTTTCCTGGTTTGTCAACTGGCGGGCGAAAAAAGTCCCCCTTCTCTTGACTCAGGCATCGGAAGACGGGACGGCAGGGACTTCTCGGCTTACTCTGCTTGCTTAGAGTCGAGGCGCGGCGGAGGAGGAATTGAGGAGGTTTTCCGGGTCGAGATATCGTTTCCAGCCCTGGTAGATATCGCGGGCCGCGCTGGATTGCGCTGCTACTGCGGGATGCAACCGCAAGCCGGGAAAATGGCTGATCGCGGCCCGGGCATGGACCGCCGCTTCGATGACCTTTTTCCAAACTTCCTGATCCAGAGCGATCTCCGCTTCTGCTTCGCCCTTGGCCAAGAGGCTCAAGCGGATGCCCACACCTTCCCGGCCGAGGGCAAAGAAGCTGGCAAAAAGCTCGGCCCGGGGTTCCACCGCCTGGCGGAGGGCTTGGACCAGGGGCATTAGCTCGGACCAGGTCGTGGCCATCTCCACCGCCAGGCGCCGTTGGTCCGCGCCCGGCCGGAGGACCTCCAGGGCGGTCCCTTCGCCCAGCTCTTCACCGCCCTGCTCGCGCGCCCGTTGAAAAGCCCGCTCCGCCTTGAACTGGATCAGCTCCGAGCGGGGTCCCTCGTAAGCCAGAATCAGCAGAGACCCGCGCGCTTCCTCCGGTTCCAATCGCCGGTTGGCGGCCAAGTGGCGGGTGAGACGTTCGTCCGCCAGCCAGGCCGCGGCCGGGTTCCATCCTTGTTGCGCCACCGCGCGCATGACTTCCAGCGCCGCCGGCAGGTCCGCGAAGCGAAAGCCGCGGCTCGCGTGCGCCGCCGGGATCGGGCGAATGGCGAGCACCGCGGCCGTAACCACCGCGATCCAGCCCTCGGTGCCGATCACCGCCTGATCCAGGTCCGGACCCGCGGCTGAGCGCGGCGTGGCCCGGCTCTTGAAGACCGTCCCGTCCGGCAGCACCCCCTCCAGGCTCAGCACCAGGTCGGAGAGCCGTCCGGAAGGGCTTGGCCAAGGTCCCGCCGGCCGGCCCGCCAGCCAGCTCCCGACCGTGGCTTGGGCCAGGTGGCCCGGGATCCGGCCCAAAGTCAGGCCCTTTTCCTGGAGCGCTTTCTCCAGGTTCTCGCCCGTCATCCCGGCTTCCACCTCGCAGGTCAGGTCGGTCGGGTTGACATGGCGCAGCCGCGTCATCCGTTTGAGGTCCAGCGCGATCCAGCCTTCCCGGTCCTCCGCACCGTCGCACCCGCACGTGACCGAGCCTACCTGCGCCACCGGAATTTTATGCTGGTGAGAAAAGCGAAGGAGTTTCCCTACCTCGTCAGTCCGGTCCGGATACACCAGGGCCCGCGGCATTTTCCCGAGCCCGCCGGCGCCGGTCAGGGCGGCCAGGTCGGCCTCCTGGGTGGACACGTGCTCCTTGCCCACGATATCGCTCAGATCGAACAACCAGCTTTGCCACTCGGGCATGATGGTCCCCCTCTATAATCCCAGCTTGCCCGGGTTGAGAAGGCCCGAGGGGTCAATCACCTGCTTGAGCCCCTTGAGCAACGGCTGCGCCCCGCCTTCCTCCGCCTCCAGCCACTTGGCCTTGAGCAGCCCCACCCCGTGGTGATGGGTGATGGTCCCGCCCGCCTCCACGCACGCATCCAGCGCACCCTTCCAGATCTGATCGTAACGCTTCAGCCGCTCCTCCAACGTCCTCCCCGACGCCCCGAAGCTGAAATAGATCGAGCAGCCCTGGGCGTAAGCGTGGGAAAAATGGGCCATGACAAAAGCATGGGGCGCGATCGCCTCCCGCATGGCCTGATAAAGGTTCTCCAGGTTGTCCCAGAGCGTGGCCACCTCGATGGTGTCCACGAACAGGCCCAAATCAAAGGCCACCGACATGGCGTAACTCACCTTGTAGCGCTTCTCCCACCAGTGCCGGGCCGGGCCTTCGCCCAGGTCCCGGCCGCCCAGGCGGGCGCCGATCTCCTGGGCGATCTGGAGCTCGAGCGCGGTGAGCTCCGGCTCGCCCTCAAAGGTCAGCACCATCTTGCACGGCCGCTTCCGGGAGAGATACCGGTTGAGCAGCCGGGGTTGCAGGAGATAAGGCACCAGCCGCCGCGGCCAGTAGCCGAACCGATCCTTGCGCTCGCGGCGCCGCCGCTCCTCGTGGCTGATCCGCTCCATGTCCGACTCGCTCGCACCCGCCGGCCCCGCCTGTTCCATGGTCTTGGCCGTGCCCGAGAAAAAAGTGTCCACCGGGTCGTAGAGCCGGATCGCGGCCGGCCGCAGGTCCGCCTGCAGCATCTCCCGGATGGCATTCAGGCCCCGGCCCAGTTCCGGGAACCGGAAGGCCTGGAACCGCCGCGAAGCCGGATAAGGCCACACCCGCAAGGTGGCGCGGGTGATCACCCCCAGCGTGCCCTCGCTCCCGACAAACACCTGGTTCCAGTCCGGCCCGCACGGCGGATGGGGCGCGGTCAGGGTCTCGAGCAGACGGCCGTCGGGCAGCGCCACCTGCAGGCTCACCACCATGTCCTCGATCTTGCCGTATCTGGCCGAAAGCTGACCGGCCGAGCGCGCCGCCAGCCAGCCGCCCAAAGTCGAGCAGTAAAGGGAAGAAGGGAAATGGCCGAGGGTGAAGCCCTGGCGGTTGAGCTCGCGCTCCAAGGTCTCGCCCACGATCCCGGCCTCGGCCGTGACCAGGTTCGAGACCGGGTCCAGGTGCAGCACCTGGTCGAGCCGCTTGAGGTCGAGCACCAGCCCGCCCCGGCTCGCCGTCGCGCCGCCGGCCACGCCCGAGCCGCCGCCGTAAGGCGCGACCGGCAGGTGGTGCTTGGCCGCCTCCACCGTCACCGCCCGCACCTCTTCCACGCTCCCCGGCCAGACCACGAGCTGCGGCGGGTAGTCGAACTCGCCCGCCTCCATCTGCAGGGTGGTCCGGGGCCAGACGTCGCGGCTGTAGGCGAGGCGGTCGCCGGTCGTGAAGGAGACGTGATCCCGGCCCACGATCGCGGCAAAGGCTTCCAGCACCGTCGCTGACGGCGCCTCGCTCAGTTTGGCAAAAGAATTCGCCATTGAACACTGTGCACCGTGCACTGTTCACTGTGCACTTGGCTTGGATTATACCACAGTTGACCTCGCCCTGTCCCCTGGCTAGAATGGGCCATTATGGACGCCAAAACGAAATTGTGCATCATCATCGGCAACCCCATCGCCCACTCGCTCTCGCCGGCCATCCACAATGCCGCCTTCTCGGCGCTGGGCCTGAACTTTGCCTACACCGCGCACCGGGTGGAAGACGTGGCGGCCGCGGTCAAGGGCATCCGGGCGCTCGGGATCCGCGGCGCCTCGGTGACCATCCCGCATAAGCTTGCGGTCATCCCCTTCCTCGACGAAGTGGACCCGGTCGCAAGCTGGATCGGCTCGGTTAATACCATTGTGAATGATGGCGGAAAGCTCCTCGGCTCCAACACCGACGGCGAGGGCGCGATGAAAGCGCTCGCGGAGGCCGGGGTGAAGCTCCCGGGCAAGCGGGTGCTCATGATCGGCTCGGGCGGCGCGGCCCGGGCGGTCGGGTTTACCCTCGCGGCCAAGGCCAAGCTCGGCGCGCTCACCATCCTTGGGATCATTGAGCCGGAACTGAAGAAGCTGGCCGGCGACATCGCGGAGAAGACGCCGGTCAAGGCGGAAGGCAGAAGGATGAAGGATGAATTTTTAGCCGAGGAGATCCGGAAAGCCGATCTTCTGATCCAATGCTCTCCGGTCGGAATGCACCCGAAAGTGGATGAAACTCCAGTTCCTGCCAAGCTCCTCCGCAAAGACCTCATCGTCATGGACATCGTCTATAACCCCCGCGAGACCCGGCTCCTCCGCGAAGCCAAAGCCCAGGGCGCTCAAACCATCCCCGGCCTGGAAATGTTCCTCAACCAGGCCGTGCTCCAGTTCGAAAAATGGACGGGAAAACCTGCGCCGGCCGAGATTATGCGCCAAGTCCTGGAAAAAAACTTGTAGATACCAAAACCAACCCTAGAACGAGTGGAGAAGGAGTCCAAGATGAGACAAAAGAAAATGTTCGGGTTAATCGTCCTATTGGCCTTGGCCAGACTCCTGGTCGGAGGGGATTGCGACCAAGAGGAATCCATTTTCACCGCCGCAGCAGAGGGAAACCTGGAGCGGGTCCAGACCTTTTATACCAATGAGCCTCTCGATATCAATAAGCTGGACCACGACGGCCAAACCCCCCTTTCTCTGGCGGCTGAAAACGGACATGTTGAAATTGTCCAATGGCTGATTGAAAAGGGGGCGGATGTAAACCTTCCGGATGAGAATAATAAGAGCTCTTTGGACTATGCCGCTGAAAAAGGACATCTGGAGATTGCCAAAATTCTGCTTGACCACGGCGCTCCAGCCAACCCGTCCGAACAGTGCCAGTGCCGTTCCCCGCTGCATTATGCCGCTGAAGCCGGCCAAGTGGAAATGATAGAGCTCCTGTTCTCGCGTGGAGCACAGGTGGATGCGCAGGCAAAGCCGGACGGACTTCGGCCCCTGGATCTCGCTGTGTGGAATGGCCACGCCAAGGCAGCCGAAGTGCTGATGAAGCATGGCGCTAAGGACGACGCCTTTACCCTGGCCGGCCTGGGCAACACCGAGACCTTAAAAGTGCTCCTCGATCAAGACCCCTCCCTGGCGAACATCAAGGACGAAGATGCAAATACCCCGCTTCATTACGGCGCCGGCAACGGCCGGCTGGAAGCCTGCCAATTACTTGTTCAGAAGGGAGCAAACATTAACGGCCAAGGTGACTACTGCCAAAGACCTTTGGATCTGGCCATTGATCGAGGGCAGGTCAACGTCAGCTTGTTCTTGTTGCAAAGCGGAGCGGAAATCTATGCAGGGAAGGATTGCCAACAGGATCCTCTTTATGATACCGCGCGAAAAGGCCAGGTGGCGGTAGTCAAGCTCCTGTTGGAAAAGGGCGCCAATGTGAGCCCGAGGGAGAAGGGTTGTTCCACTGCTTTGCATGGGGCAGCCGAAAGCGGCAGCCTTGAGACCGTGAAGCTCCTAGTAGATCATGGGGCCAATGTTAACGCGAAAGATTCCAATGGTAATACTCCACTCCACGCGGCGGCCTCAAAAGGTAATCCTGATATTGTCCGCTTTCTCATTGCCCGAGGGGCCCGAGTGTCGGCCAAGAATGATCTTAAAGAGGAACCTTTGCACGAAGCGGCGGAGCAGGGCAATGAAGAAGCGGTGGTGGCCCTGATCGCTCATGGGGCGGATATCCAGGCCGGAGATACAGTGGGAGGCACTCCCTTGCACAATGCCGCAGGAGCAGGGAAAACCGGGATGGTGAAGCTGCTGCTGGCCCGAGGGGCTGACGTCAACGCCCGGGACAATTCCGGCAATAACCCCCTGCATAAAGCTGCCTCAGAGGGCAGCCTGGAAACGATCAAACTTCTTTTGGACCATGGCGCAAAGGTGACCGCAAAGAACAATGACGGCTCCACTCCTTTTCTCGAAGCCATTTCCAACGACCACTTCCCCGCGGCCAAGCTGCTTCTTGCCAACGGCAACGACTTGAGGGAAGCAGATAATCATCAATTTTCGGCTTTACATCTCGCCTCATCAAATGGTGCCAACGAAGTGGTCGAATTCTTGATTAAAAACGGTGTTCAGATTGATCCGGGGGACGACGAGAAGGTAACGCCCCTGACTTGGGCAGCGTATGGGGGCCATCTGGAAACGATGCGCCTGCTCATCAAATCAGGCGCCGACGTGAACGGAAAGGAAGGGGCTTCCACCACGCCGCTCCATCAATCCGCCGAACGCGGCTGGAAGCAAATCGTAACACTGCTCTTGTCCAACGGCGCGAAGGTGAACGCGCTCGATCAAGATAGAAATACTCCTCTTCACCTGGCCAGCGGAAGCGGGTTTATCGAGTCGGTGGAACTGCTGGTCGCTCATGGTGCCGATATCCAAGCTGCGGATACGACCGGCGACACCCCTTTGCTTCTGGCCGCGCAAAAAGGAAGGCGCACGGTGGTGAAGTTCCTGATTGAAAAGGGGGCGGAGGTCAACGTCCGGAACCATGACGTTGTGACCCCTCTCCTTGCCGCCGCCGGGTCGGGCAACCCCCGGTGCGTGAAGCTCTTGCTCGAGAACGGAGCGGACATCAAGGTAAGGGACACAAATGGGCAAACCCCCCTCCATGCGGCTGCCTTGTCGGGGTCGGTGGAAATAGCTGATCTGCTGCTCAAGGCCGGGGCTAAAACCGACGTCAAAGATAGCGAAGGCTTCACTTATCTCTTTTATTTATCCAATCAAAAATCTCCCCAGGTGGCGGATTACATTCTGAATAATAAACTCTCCGACGGCACGAAAAATACGCCCCTGCATTACGCCGCGCTGGCCGGCGACCCGGAGGCGGTTAAATTTTGGATTGAGCGGAAAATGGACGTGAACGCCCGAGGCCGGCATCGGCGGACGCCTCTTCATTTTGCGGCCCTGGCCTGCGAGGTTGACGTGGCCAAGGTGCTTTTAGAAAACGGGGCCAAGCCGAATGCACGGGACATTTTATTGAAATCGCCTGCTGAGCTTGCCGCAAAAAGCGCCAAGGAGCACCCGATGAAAGACACCTGTAAGAGCGAGGGAGAGGAAGAAGGAAAAGAAACCTGCAACGATGCCAAAGCCTGCGCGGAGACGGAGTCCTTTTTCCGCGATGCGGCGCAGAAACATGATAAAGTATCGGCGCAACCGAGCGAAGCGAAGGAGAAATAGGAATGGCGGATTACGTTCTGACCATTGACCAAGGCACCACCGGCAGCCGGGCGATGGTGTTGGATGCGGAGGCCAGGGAGCGGGGCCGGGCCTATTCGGAGTTCACCCAGATTTTTCCGCAGCCGGGCTGGGTGGAGCACGACCCGGAGGAGATCTGGCGGGTAACCGGGAAAGTGATCGCGGAGGCGGTGCAGAAGGCCGGTATCCAAACCCGGGAGCTGGCGGCCATCGGGATCACCAACCAGCGCGAGACCACCGTGGTCTGGGACCGGAAGACCGGGACGCCGGTGATGAACGCCATTGTCTGGCAGTGCCGGCGGACCGCGCCCCGCTGCGCGGAGCTTCGCCGCAAGCGGGGTATGGCCGAGAAGTTCCGCAAAAAGACCGGGCTGGTGATTGACGCCTATTTCTCCGGCACCAAGATCGAGTGGATCTTAAACTACGTGCCGGGCGCGAAGGAGCGGGCCAAAGCCGGCGAGCTCGCCTTCGGCACCATTGACACCTGGTTGATCTGGAAGCTCACGAACGGCCGCGCCCACGCGACCGACTACACCAACGCCAGCCGGACGCTGATTTTCAACATTGACCGTAAGCAGTGGGACACCGAGCTCCTGGACATCCTCGGCATCCCGAAAGCGATCTTGCCGGAGGTCAAGCCCAGCGCCGGGATCTTCGGCCGGAGCGCTTGCGCGGTCTTGCCCGATGATATCCCCATCGCCGGGGTGGCCGGCGACCAGCAGGCCGCGCTCTTCGGCCAGGGCTGCATCGCGCCGGGCATGATCAAGAACACCTACGGCACCGGGAGTTTTGCGCTAGTTTACCTGGGCAACAAGAGCGTGCGCTCGAAGAGCGGGCTGGTCACCACGCTCTGCTGCTCGCCCGCGGGCGGGCCGGCCTATGCGCTGGAAGGCTCGATTTTCATCACCGGCGCGGCCGTCCAGTGGCTCAGGGACGAACTTAAGCTGATCCAAAGCGCGGCCGAGACCGACGCGATGGCAAGCTCGGTGCCGGACACCGGCGGGGTTTACCTGGTGCCGGCTTTCGTGGGCCTGGGCGCGCCTTACTGGGACGGGGCGGCCCGGGGCGCGGTGCTGGGGTTGACGCGCGGCTCCAACGCGGCGCAGCTGGTGCGGGCCACGCTTGAAGCAATAGCCTATCAGACCCGTGACCTCTTGCTGGCCATGGAGAAGGACATGAAGGCGGCGAGGACCAAGATCGCGCTCAAGGACTTGCGAGTGGACGGCGGGGCCTGCCGGAATAATTTCCTGATGCAGTTTCAGGCGGACATTTTAGGCATTCCGGTGAACCGGCCGCGGATGGTGGAGACCACGGCCATGGGCGCGGCGTTTCTGGCCGGGATGGGCGCGGGCTTGTGGAAGGACGCGAAGACGCTCGCGGCGCTGCGGCAGGTGGACCGGGTCTTCCAGCCGGCCATGGCCAAGCCGCGGCGGGAAGAGCTATACCAGGGCTGGCTTCAAGCGGTCGAAAAAGTCCTCACCCCAAGGCGCAAAGACGCGAGGAGGAAGAAGTGAAACACCGGGAACACCGAGCTCAAGAAGGCTTTAGGCTTTGGGCTTTAGGCTTTAGGCAAGCGCCGGATATTTGTAAAGTCTAAAGCCTGAAGCCTAAAGTCTCTCTCTGAGTCCTCTGTGCGCTCTGTGTTTGATTTTTTTCCTAGTCTGAATCTGCCTTGCGCCGGGCGCGACCGCGTGGTATGCTTAAATCAGTCGGGGCGTAGCGCAGCCTGGTAGCGCACCAGCTTTGGGAGCTGGCTGTCAGCGGTTCAAATCCGCTCGCCCCGACCAGTATAAATAAAACTTATCATGAGTGATGATCAAATCAGCTTTGAAGAAAAAAGACCAAGCATGGAAAAGATCCTGGTTGTGGCCTTATCGCCCTTATTGGGGGAGTTCTGGGGGTCCTTCTTATAAATAGAAAAGAAGCTTTTGGATCTGGGCTTCCAGAACAAATCTGGGAAACTGGTTGTCGGGGAGGTTATCAATGGGAAGCGCTTTAAAGAAACAGGCGAAGAAAGCCATCGAGGAACTTTCCGCAGAGAAAATCCAGGTCGCCGTGGATTTCCTGGAATATCTCAAAGAGAAAGAAGAAATGGAAGCCACCCTCGAAATCCTCGCCTCCCATGAGCTTCGATCCCAAATCGAAGCGGCTGAGACGGCGATTAAAAAGGGCAAAGCTGAAGATTTCATCCCCTGGGAAAGAGTGAGGCGGAATGTATAAGCCTATCCTTTTCAAAACGGCCGCCAACTATTATAAAAACTTGGACGTTAAGTCAGTGCAGAGAATAAATAAGGCGATCGAGAAAATGATCGGAAACCCGGTGGAGGGACCGCATATCAAGAGATTGAGGGGCCAACTCCAGGGGAAATACCGATACGCCGTCGGAGACCTCAGGATCGTTTATCGGGTTGACCCCGAAAAGAAAGCAATCTTGATCGAGGCCATCGGGCCAAGAGGAGATATTTACAAGTAGTCCCTCAGCCCCTCTTAGTTGCAGAGCAGTCTGGTTGCGCCTCTGCTTGAAGGAGAGGGTCGCGGGTTCAAATCCAGTCGCTCCGACCAGTTGTTGAATCACCCGGTAGGCAGGGGCAGGACAGGCCACATGGTGGAAGTAGTGCCGATGGAGAGGCGGGGACCGGTGCTCTCGCAATCACGGCTGGCCTGCCTGAAGAGGATTCCGACCATCAACCTCACCGCCGGCTGCGCCCACGCCTGCCGCTATTGCTACACCCGGGGCTACAGCAGTTATCCGGGCGAAGGCAAGATCCTTCTCTATGCCAACACCCTTTCCCGCCTTAAAAAAGAACTTCCCCGCAAGCGGCAAAAACCCGAAGCCGTTTATTTCAGCTCTTCCAGCGACCTGTTCCAGCCGGTGCCGCAGGTGCGGGACCTCGCCTACGACGTGCTCGCCTTCCTGCTGGAGCAGGGAATCGGGGTCGCCTTCCTGACCAAGGGCGAGATCCCGGATCGCCATTTCGATCTGCTTGGCGCCCACGCCTCCCGCGTCCGCGGCCAGATCGGGCTGATCTCGCTCGATCCCGAAATCCAGCAGACCTTTGAGCCGCACGCTGCTCCGCCTGGTCTCCGGCTGGAGCAAACAAAGCGGCTTGCGCAAGCCGGGATCGAGACCCAGGTGCGGCTCGATCCGGTTTTGCCGGGACTCACCGACGATGAAGAGAGCTTGCAGTCGCTGTGCGCGGCGCTGGCCGACGCGGGGGTGAAGCAGATCGCGGTGAGCGCGCTCTTCCTGCGGCCGGCGATTGTGGGATCCCTGAAGCGGACCGCGGAAAACCGGGAATGGTCACGGGCCTTGCTCAAAGGATTCGAGCCGGCCGAGAAGATGCGGATCCAGGCCGAGAACTCGATGGTGCTGGCGCTGGGTCTGGAGGAGCGGGAAAAGATCTACGGCCGGATCCGGCGGATCGCGGAAGGGCAGGGGATCAAGGTGAAGGTCTGCGCCTGCAAGAACCCGGACCTGGCGACCGTAACCTGCTCCATTGCCGGGGACTGGTCCCGGTTGCCGGCCCGACCGCGCGCGCTGGCGCTCTTCGAAGAACCGGAGCAACCCTCTGACCCGCTTCCCGGAGATTACGGTCCGGTGCGGCCTGAATTGTTCGAGGTGGAGCGGATCGTGCTGGCCAAAGGGAGCCGGGCGAGCGCCGAGCGTCGGCGCTTCGTGGAAAATATCTGTGCCCTTTACCCGCAGGCCGGGGTGGACGAGAGCGAGGATGTGACCCACCACCAGGTCAACTTGGGCGAGGCGGATGCGCTCCTCCGCCATCGCCGGGGCAAACGCACGCTGGTTTTCGGCGAGCACCGGAGCGCGGTGCGGGCGAGCGAGGAAGCGGGGAACACCTGCCCCAACTACTGGCATTTCTCGCCTTATAGTTTTTGCTTTTACGGTTGTCATTATTGCTACCTGGCCGGGACGCCGAGCTTCTGGCACTCGCCTGCGGTCCGCATCCACTTGAACCTGGCCGAGATCCTGCGCGAGATCGGCCGCGCGGCGCGGAAACTCTCCCGGCCCACGGCTTTTTACCTGGGCAAGCTCCAGGACGGGCTGGCCCTGGACCCGCTCACCGGCTACTCCACCGTGCTGGTGCCTTTCTTTGCCCGGCATGAATGGGCGCGGCAGGTGATCTTGACCAAGAGCGACGCGGTGGACCGGCTGCTTGAACTCGACCACCAGGGCCATACGATCTTGTCGTGGAGCCTGAACCCGCCCGAGGTTTCCGCGCTTTTCGAGGAAAACGTGCCCGCGGTGGAAGACCGGGTGCGGGCGATGCGGCGCTGCGCGGAGGCGGGCTACCCGGTGCGGGCGGTGGTGATGCCGATCATTCCGGTCGAGAACTGGGAAGAAATCTACGCGCGGTTCTTTCAATCCCTGCTCGCGACCGTTCCGCTGCAACGTCTCACCCTGGGCGGGATCTGCAGCTTTCGGAACGCGAAAGCGCTGATGGAGCGCAAGCTCGGCGCTGACAACACCATCTCCGATTTCATGGCAAGAGAAACCAAGCGCTCGGCCGACGGCCGGCTCCGTTACCCGGTTTCCCTTCGGGTTGAGATCTATTCTTCTCTCCTGCGGCTCATCCACTCGGTTCAGCCGGAGTTGGAACTGGCGCTTTGCCTGGAAGAGGCGCCGGTCTGGAAAGAGCTGTCTGGTGAGGTGCAGCCGGGCCGGTGCAACTGCGTGCTGTAGATAGAACCGTTGGGCCTCATCTTCAAACCGGATGTTTTCATTCTTTCCTTTCCTCCCTGAAAAGAAGCCGCGATCGGGTAATCCAGAAATTTGCATTTTGCACCGGAGGCGTCTATCTTGAAAGCGAACCGCCCGCATCCCCGGTGACCAGCCGCGAAAGGTCATCGGGTTTCGGGCGATGCTTTTACCCGGACGTGAATTCCCAGCCCGCCAACTCGAACCGGAACGCCGGCCTGCGGGTGCTGCTCCGGACGCTCCGCTACCGGAACTACCGGCTTTTTTTCGGCGGCCAGGGCCTTTCCCTGATCGGCACCTGGATGCAGCAAGTGGCCATGAGCTGGCTGGTCTATCGCCTGACCGACTCGGCCTTCCTGCTCGGCCTGATCCACTTCGCCGCCCGGATCCCGGTCTTCCTGCTCGCCCCGGCCATGGGCGTGCTCGCCGACCGCTGGAACCGGCATCGGATTATAGTGTGGACCCAGACCCTGTCCATGGTCCAGGCATTCGTCCTGGCCGGCCTGGTGCTCTCGGGCAGGGTCGCGGTCTGGCACCTGGTCGCGCTCAGCGTGATCCTGGGTCTGATCAACTCCCTCGACATCCCGGCGCGGCAGTCCTTCATCGTGGACATGGTGGAAGACCCGGAGGACGTGGGCAACGCCATCGCTCTCAACTCCTCCATCGTCAACGGCGCCCGGATGGTGGGGCCTTCCATCGCCGGGGTGCTGGTGGCCGCGGCCGGAGAAGGGGTGTGCTTCCTGGTCAATGGCCTGAGCTTCCTCTTCGTGCTCCTCGCGCTGCTCGCCATGAAAATCCAGCCGGCCATTGCCAAGGACACCAAAGCCGCCTTCTACCACCATCTCCGCGAAGGCGCGCAGTATGTCTTCGGCTTCGCGCCCCTCCGCTCCATCCTCTTGCTTGTGGCCTTGCTCAGCCTGATGGGGGTGCCCTATGCCGTGCTCATGCCGGTCTTTGCCAAGGACGTGTTCCACGGCGACGCCCACACCCTCGGCTTCATGGTCGCCGCCACCGGCCTGGGCGCTCTCTTCGGCGCGCTCTTCCTGGCCGCCCGCACCACCGTGCTCGGCCTGGGCCGCTGGATCGTCTGGGCCTCGCTCCTGTTCGGCTTGAGCCTGGTCGCCTTTTCCCTGATCCCGATCTTCTGGCTCGCCCTGCCGCTCCTGGTCCTCTCCGGCTTCGGGATGATGGTGCACCTGGCCTCCAGCAACACCATCCTGCAGACCATCGTGGAAGAAGACAAGCGCGGCCGGCTGATGAGCTTCTACGCCATGGGCTTCATGGGCATGGTGCCCTTCGGGAGCCTCTTGGCCGGGACCTTGGCCGGCCGGATCGGCGCGCCGGAAACCGTGCTCCTGGGCGGCATCGTTTGCCTGGCCGGGTCAGTATGGTTCGCGATCCAGTTGCCGGCGCTGCGGCGCTTGATCCAGCCGATCTATGTGCAAAAGGGCATTATTCCCGAGGTGGCCCGGGGCATCCAGGCCGCCACGGAATCTTCTCAGCCCGGAGGGCCTCTCCCGCCCTCGCGTCGGATGTAATCCCTCTCCCGAACTTGCCCTTCCACCTCTTCCAGGGAATTGGCTTGGTATTCAAAAATGAAATCCGGGCTTGGGTCATCGCCGGGATCAGCATCTGCCCAAATTGGAAACGGGAGAAGCGACCACCCCCGCCCTTTCCGGCTTGATAACTCGGGGAAAGGGTGATAATTTATTGAAATCTGGCAGAGGCGCGGAAAATGCCTTTTGCCATTTTCATTTAGGTTTTCGAGGTTTCAGGGTGGACGCGAAATACCAGCCGGCCGAGATCGAGCCCAAGTGGCAGAAGTTCTGGGAGGAGCACCGGACCTTCGAGGTGGAGGTGGACCCGAAGCGGGAGAAGTTCTACCTGCTGGAGATGTTCCCTTATCCCTCGGGCCGGCTGCACATGGGCCACGTGCGCAACTACTCGATCGGCGACGTGATGAGCCGCTACCTGGTGATGCGCGGCAAGAACGTGCTCCACCCCATGGGCTGGGACGCCTTCGGGCTGCCGGCCGAGAACGCGGCCATCGAAAACCGGGTGCACCCGGCCAAGTGGACCTCCTCCAACATTGACTACATGCGCGACCAGCTCAAGCGCATGGGCTATTCCTATGACTGGCGGCGGGAGTTCGCCACCTGCGACCCGGACTATTACCAGTGGGAGCAGCTCATTTTCGTGAAGATGTTCGCGAAGGGCCTGGCCTACAAGGCCAAGAGCTTTGTCAACTGGTGCGACCGGTGCAATACGGTGCTGGCCAACGAGCAGGTGGAGCAGGGCTACTGCTGGCGCCATTCGGACACCCTGGTGCGGCAGAAAGATCTCGAGCAATGGTTTTTCAAAATCACCGACTATGCGGAGGAGCTTCTGGAGTGGACCGAGAAACTGCCGGGCTGGCCGGACAAAGTGCTGCTGATGCAGCGGAACTGGATCGGGAAGAGCCGGGGAGCGTATATCCACTTCCCCTTGGAGCGCGCAGTGACCGATCCGGAAACCCGCCAGCCGATTGACCGAATCATCGTTTACACCACCCGGCAGGACACGGTTTATGGCGCCACCTTCATGAGCCTGGCCGCGGAGCATCCCCTGGCGGAGGTTTTATCGAAAGGAACCAGCCAGGAGCCGGCGGTGCGGGAGTTCTGCGACCGGGTGCGGCGGGAGGACAAGATCAAGCGCTCGGCCGAGGATTACCAGAAAGAGGGCGTGTTCACGGGCGCCTATTGCCGGAACACGATGACCGGGGCGCGCCTGCCGGTTTACGTGGCCAACTTCGTGCTCATGGACTACGGCACCGGCGCGGTCATGGCGGTGCCGGCCCACGACCAGCGCGACTTTGATTTCGCCAAGGTTTATGACCTGCCCATCCTCCCGGTGGTGCAGCCGGCGGAGCGGCCGGAACTCCGCGGCGAGACCATGACCGAGGCCTACGTGGACGAAGGCTTGATGATTAACTCCGGGGAATATAACGGCCTGGCTTCGGAGGAGTTCCGGGAGAAGATCGCAGAGCGGCTGGAGCATGAGGGCCGGGGCGGGCCGGCCGTCAATTACCGGATGCGGGACTGGCTGATTTCGCGGCAGCGCTACTGGGGCGCGCCGATCCCGATCATCTACTGTGAGAAGTGCGGGACCGTCGCCGTGCCGGAAAAGGACTTGCCGGTGGTGCTGCCGCAGGACGTGGAGATTGATTTCTCCGCGGGGAGCCCGCTCCAGCAGGTGGAATCCTGGGTGAAGACCCGGTGTCCCCGATGCGGGGGCGAGGCCCGGCGCGAGACCGACACCATGGACACCTTTGTCGAGTCGTCCTGGTATTTCGAGCGGTTCTGCTCGCCCCGGTGCGACACCGGGCCTTTCGCTCCCGAGGAAGTGGGCTACTGGATGCCGGTGGACCAATACATCGGCGGGGTGGAGCATGCGGTCCTGCACCTGCTCTATGCCCGCTTCTGGACCAAGATCCTGCGCGACCTGGGCTACGTGAAATTCGACGAGCCCTTCACCCGGCTCCTCACCCAGGGCATGGTGATCAAGGAGAGTTTTGCCTGCCCCGGCCACGGCGAGCTTAAGCCCGCAGAGATCGCGGCGGACAATACCTGCGCTCAGTGCGGGGCGCCGGTGGCGGAGCGGATCGAAGAGGGCAAGCCCTTGGTCAAGGTCTGCAAGGGCCACGGCTACTTCTTCCCGGAAGAGGTGAAAGCGGGCAAGTGCCGGAAGTGCGGACTGCCCCTCCAGACCGGCCGCAAGGAGAAGATGAGCAAGTCCAAGAAGAACGTGGTGGACCCGGCCGACCTGGTGGACCGGCTCGGCGCGGATACGGTCCGCCTCTTTTTGCTGTTCGCGGCGCCGCCGGACAAGGAAATTGACTGGAACGACGAAGGGGTCCAGGGCGCGTTCCGCTTCCTCAACCGGATCTGGACCCTGGCCTTTCAGAACCTGGGCAAGGTCAAAGACATACCCGCCGGAACTTTAGTCAAGCACGATTTCCTGGCTGGCGCACCCGACGAGGTGGCCCTTTTCCGCCAGATTCACCAGGCCATTGCCGACGTTACCCAGCGGCTGGACCGTTTCCTTTTCAACACCGCAATCGCGGCCCTGATGGAGCTTTATAACGCGCTTTCCGGTTTTGACCCGGACCGGGGGGAGGACCGGCCCCGCCGGCGGGCGCTCTTCCGCCTGGGTCTGGAGACCCTGGTGACCTTGATCAACCCGTTTACTCCCCACCTGGCCGAAGAGATCTGGCGCGAGCTTGGCCACCGCGAGAGCACCTTCCGCCTGGCCTGGCCTACGCCCGATCCCAAGGCGCTCCTTCGGGAAGAGTTCGAGCTGGTGTTGCAGGTCAACGGCAAGGTCCGAGGCAAGGCCCAGGTGCCGGTGGACGCCCCGGAGGACGAGCTGAGGCGGATCGCGCTCACGCACGAGCGGGTGCGGGTCTATACCGAAGGCAAGACGGTGAAGAAAGTGATCGTGGTGCCTCGGAAGCTGGTGAATGTGGTGGTATAATCAAAGAACAGTCCAATGGCTGAGAAGCGTGTGAAAATCTGGTTTGATCCCGAGGGCGATTACCTGGAAGTAATCTTTGAGAATCGAGAAGGCTATTTCAGGCAAACGGCGAACGATCAGGTGATGGAGAAAGTGGACCAGGAGGGTAACATCCTTGGCTTCTCCTTACTCCGGGTGAGCAGTCTCACTTCCAAGCCGCTGGATGTGACCCTGCCATGAAGAACATCGTCCCGCTCAAACTCCAACGTCAGTAGCAATCTTGGTTTCTCTTTTTGTCGGTTGGCATTGGTTTAATGAAAATTCTTAAACTCAACCAAGTCAAACCTCACCGCCTCCGCGCCTCCGCTCTGACCATCGGCACCTTTGACGGGGTGCACCGGGGCCACCGCGCCATTTTCCGGCGCTTGCTCGCCCAGGCCCGGAAGCTTGAGGTGCCCACCGTGGCCCTCACTTTTGATCCCCATCCCCGCGAAGTGCTGGGCAAGCAGAAACACGTGCCCGACATCGTGCCTTTTCCCGGACGCTGCCGGCTGATCGAGGAGATCGGCGTGGACTACCTGGTCTGGGAGCGCTTCACTCGGCGCTTGGCCGGCCGCTCTCCGGGGAACTTCATGGACGAGGTGGTGGCCAAGTTTCATCCCCGGGTGATGGTGGTGGGCCACGACTTCAGCTTCGGCAAAGGCCGCGTGGGAGACGAGGCCTGGCTCCGGCGCTACGGCCGGGAGCGCGGCTTCCGGGTGATCGCCCTGCACCCGGTCAAAGTGGGCCGCGAGGTGGTCAGCTCATCTCGGATCCGCGAGCTGATCAGCCAGGGTCAGATGGAGCGGGCCGGCCGGCTCCTGGGCCTGCCCTTCCTGATGGAAGGCCGGGTCATCCACGGCCACCACCGGGGCAAGCGCCTGGGCTTTTCCACTGCCAACCTGCATTGGCAGGCCGAGCTGATCCCGCCGGACGGGGTTTACGTCGCCCGCGCCGAGTGGCGCGGCTCCTGGTACCCGGCGGTGGCCAACATCGGCACCAACCCCACCTTCCACGACCAGAAGCTCGCCTTCGAGGTCCACCTCCTCGACTTCCACCGCCGGCTCTACGGCCAGCGCCTGCGCGTGGCTTTCCTCAAGCGCCTGCGAGGAGAAATGACTTTTCCCAGCGCCAAAGCGCTTGTCCGCCAGATCCAGCAGGACATCCGCCGCGCCCGCCGCTGCCTGCGGAGGGACGGCTCGCGAGTCGCCCCTACATGAGAAACTGGAAGTTCTGGCTCGGCGTCGCGGTCAGCCTGGTCTTTATCACCATCGCCCTTCTTCAGATCAAGGACTGGGGCGCTTTCCTGCGCTCGTTCCAGGCCGCGGACCTCCGCTTCGTCCTCCTCATGATCGCCGGCTATTTCCTGGTCTTCGCGCTCCGCACCCTGCGCTGGCAATATATCCTCTGGAGCGTGGCCCGGCCCCGGCTCTCCAGCACCTTCATCGCCCTGGTGATCTGTTACATGGGAAATAATATTTTCCCGCTCCGGGCCGGCGAGGTGCTGCGCGTCGTCGTGCTCAACCGCCGGCACCAGATCCCGGTCAGCTCCGGCCTGGCCACGGTGGTGGTCGAGCGCCTGGCCGACGTCTTCACCATGCTGCTCTTCCTCGGCTTGCTCTTCCTCACCCTCCAGTTTCCTCCCCAGTACCAGGTGGTTCTTGGCGCCCTGAAAAAGGGCGGCGCGCTCGCCATCGTCTCCACCATCGCGCTCATCCTCTTCCTCTACGGACTCTACATCGGCTCCGGCTGGGTGGAGCGGATGGTCGCGCGAGTCCTCAGCATCCTGCCCGACCGCGGGCAGGCGCGCTTCCAGGAAATCCTGAAAAGTTTTGTCCAAGGCTTGCACATCCTGGGCCGGCCGACCAGACTCCTTAACCTTTTCCTGCTCAGCGCGGTCATCTGGCTGGCCAACCTGCTCCCGGTCTATTTCGTGGGCCTGGCCTTCCACTGGCACCTCTCCTTCTTCGGCTCTCTCCTCCTGCTCTTCCTCGGCGCGGTCGCCGCCTCCCTCCCGGCCGCGCCCGGCTTCTGGGGCACCTTCCATTTCCTCACCGCCCAGGGCCTGGCCTTCCTCGGCCTCGGCCCTCAGGAAACCGCGCTCAGCTACGCCATCGTGCTCCATGCCGGCTACTACTTCCCCGTGCTTCTGCTCGGCGCCATCCTGGCCTGGCGCGAGGGCTACTCCCTCTCCGCCGCCCGCGCCGCGGCCAAGGAGCTCCAGCCGCAAAGCCCTTCCCCGCCTTGACCCTGAATCCGATCTCCGTTAGGTTAAATGCAAAAGAGATGAAGATTTCAAGCCAAGCTGCGCCAGGACTCCTGGCGGCCGGAGTAACCCTGGTCTGCGGGCTGGGGTGGCCGGGTTCCCCAGCCGCGGCGGAGAAAGAGGTTTCACCCGCCGAGGTCATCGCGCCTTTGCCCAACCTTACCTTTGGCTCGTCGGCAGTGCTGGAAAGCTGCTGGACTAAAGAGCAACTCGCCGGCGCGCCGGGAGATAAGAAGATCTCCGCCCTCCGCGCCGGGGACGAGCCGGCGCCTCCGGCGCTGGCCTGCGGCCAGGAGCCGCGGCCGCTGCCGGCCGAGCTCAGAAATTCCATCCGCTCGGTAAAGCCGCGGGACCAGGAAAAGGTGATCGCCCTCACTTTTGATTTGTGCGAGCGCGAAGGAGAAAAAGCCGGCTACGACTTTGCCATTGTCAACTATCTGAGACAGCACCGGATCCCGGCCACCCTCTACCCGAGCGGCCACTGGATGCGCCTGCACCCGGAGCGGACCCTGCAACTGATGAGCGACCCGCTGTTCGAGGTCGGCAACCACTCCTGGTCGCATCCGGACCTGCGGCTGCTGGCGGGCGCCACCTTGGAGGACCAGGTGCTCTGGGCCCAGGCGCAATACCAGGAGTTGCGCTCGGAGCTCATTCGCCGGCCCTGCGCGGCCCAGGCCGGGCCGGAAGAGCTGGCCAAGATCCCGGAGGATCCGGCGACTTTCCGGTTCCCCTATGGCGCGTGCAACACGGAAGGCTTGCGCTTCCTGGCCGAGCAGGGCTTGCCCGCGATCCAGTGGAGTATCGTCACCGCGGATGCGGCCAAGACCCGGACCGCGGAGGACATCGCCAACCTGGTGCTGCGGCGGGCGCGGCCCGGCGCGATCATCGTCGGCCATGCCAACGGCCTGGGCCGCGGCACGGCCGAGGCCCTGCCCCTTTTTATCCCGGCCCTCCTGGAGCGGGGCTACCGGTTGGTCACCGTAAGCGAGCTTTTGACCTTCGGCCCGGCCGTAACCGCGCCGGACTGCTACGAGCAAAAGCCCGGCGATAACTTAAACTATGACCGGCTCTTCGACAAAGGGCGGCCATGAACGCCGAAATCATCCCCTTCCCCCAGGAGAGCTTCGCCCTCGGCGCCTGCTTGCTGCGGCCGCTCGAGCCCACGGAGGCCGAGCCGCTCGGCCGGGCGCTGGCCGAGCTCGACCCCTGGCGCGCGGCCGGCTACCAGGCAGACGCCCTCATCCGCTACCTCCTCCGGCCCGACCCCTCGCTCCAGCGCTACGCGGTGACCGCGGCCAAAGAACTGGCCGGCGTGGTATGCGTGCGCTACCCCTGGCTCCACGGCGCTTACCTGGAGCTGATCGGAATCCTGCCGGCCTTCCAACGCCGGGGTCTGGGCGGCGCGATCGCGCAATGGTTTGAAACCCGGTCTTTCCTGGCCGGGAGCAACGCCTGGATCGTGGTCTCCGCTTCCAATACCCCGGCCCGGAGGTTTTATCATCGCCAGGGCTTTGTCGAGGTTGCCGCCCTTCCCGGCCTGGTCCAGCCGGGGGACAATGAGATCTTGTTGCGCAAGGTCAAATCCGGGAGCGGCCCGGACCGCCCCCCACCTTCGGAATCGAGGTAAGGCATGATGATCGGCAACTGGATCGAGGCGCTCCGCACCTGCAACCTGTCGCCGGAGAGAAAGCCGGAAACCTCTCCGAATGGATCTAGTATCCAGGCAATGTTGTCCCCAAATGTAACGCTTAATGAGCCAGGCTTGCAAAACCAAAACGTTTTCTATAGACTATTGGCAGTGTTAAGGTAGCATCATGAGGCATGAACATTCTGACTGGGAGTCAGGCAGATCATGAAACCGGGTTTAGAAATATTCGAATGCTCGATCGTGGCGGCTGCCAGCAACCATAATCCCACCATTCTCAATCCGGACTTCTTGAAGCGGAACAAGATCGTTCCGGAAGAGTGGGAGACAAAAAAGGTGCTTTGCACCGAGGTAATTTCGCAAGTCGTATTTCAGAACGGACTTGTCATTACCGTTGAACCTAAGAGGATCGTATTTTTAGAGAATGATCCTGACCGAAGCACCTCGCCTCGACTTGATGAAATTTCGATTCAGTATGTGAAGACCCTGCCCCACGCGGCCTATACCGCCGTCGGGGTTAATTTTAAAGGGGTGGTTGCCTTTGATCACCTAGACCAAGCCAGATCATGGCTCCTGGAAAAGCTGGTCGCCTCCGGTCCCTGGAAAGAAATTGGTAATGGCATCCAGGGCGCCGGCCTGACGTTAGTTTATGAGATTCGAGATGCCAAGCTGACCCTCAAGGTGGACCCCGCTGAATTGCAGCGCGCCGGGGAACCTTCTTCCCGGCCGGTTGTCCTATTTGACGGAAACTTTCATCGGGAACTGCCAACAGGAAACCATTCTCTTGCCCTTTCCCGAATTGAAGCGATTATGAAGGATTGGAAAGAGGATCGCAAGTCATTCTTCGAAGTGGTAGAGACGATTTTGCCGCGGAGGTGATTTTCCCATGCAGGCAGTCATTATTCCCCTCTACAGTCCCGAAAGCCCGACGGCCGCTCTATGGCCTTCTGCCGTGAAGGAGGCCAGGGTCAATCAAAAGAAGCAAGACCCGGGCCTTTGCGACTTTGGCTCCGGGATGTTCGTTACGATTACTCCTAGCGTGGTTTCAGTTGAAACGGTTAGTTTAAGTCCTACTGAATCGCCACCTGCCTCTGAAATTCTGATAGCAGGAACGGGAAAGGACATAATTACTTCTAGCGTGATTTCAATTGAAACGGTAGGTTTAAGTTTTAGTGAAGGGCTGACTCCTTCTGAAGTTCGGGGAGCAGATACGGATAAGGTAATCCCATCATGGTTAGAGGTGAGCATTGAGCGCCTGAATGAACTTAGATCGCTTCCTGCTAATTGGGATTCCTACGGGGCGGCGCCGCCTAATCCGATTATTTGTGATCTTGTTCAGAGCAGGCTTTTTGACCTCTGCGATTTGGATTTGCCCGACCCTTTCCTGGCGCCAGTGGCAAATGGAGGTATCTACCTCAAACTCAAGATCCCGCCGCGGGAAATCGAAATCGAGTTCGACGACCCGAGCGGCAGATACGCATCCTGCCTGTTTGTCCTCACCTCACCCCGGGAAGATGTGAGGGAGAAGCCCATTCATCTGGCTACGGAATTACGATCAGCAATTTTCTGGCTTCTCGGAGAAAATCAACTAAGGATTTAGCAGCTTGATAGAATCTCCAAAGCCTGATGACCCTTCCATCCGGAATGAAGACGAATTGTTGCGTCGAGTTCCGCCTAAACAAATTGAACCTGATGGTTCTCCGTCCACCGCCGCATTTCAAGATCCTCATTTGTCTGTTTTTGTAGCAAGGCTAACTACTCCTGAGAAAACAATGGAAGAGGTATCGCATTTTGATGATTTTCAGAATTGGCGAATAGCGGGCTTCTTGACTAGAGTTCCACGGGCAGCTGGATTGATCGTCTATATGGACGCTACACCTACCAATCCCGCCCACGCTATCGTTTGGGGGAGGAAGAAGCTAAACATCCAGCGTAAGTTAGCTAAAGCATGTCGGATAGTGCCATGGACAAGGGAAGGATCAGGCATCTTTTCGTCCTGCTCTTGAAATAACTCTTAGTAGGAACCCCAAATGATTGGCAACTGGATCGAGGTGCTCCGCACCTGCAACCTTTCGCCCGAGAAGAAAATAGACCCGGTCTCCAAGTGGCTGATCATCGTCCGGGCCTGCGTCTTCTCCATGACCCTGATCTCCGCCGGGATCGGCGCCATGCTCGCCGCGCTCGACGGCCATTTCTCCCTCGGGGTCTTCCTCCTGGTCGCCCTCGGCCTCACCCTCGCCCACGCCGGCAACAACATGGTCAATGACCTCTTTGATTACCGGCAAGGCACCGACACCGCCGACTACCCCCGCGCCAACTACGCGCCCCACCCGATCCTCTCCGGAATGGTCTCCACCCGCGGCCTGATCGCCGCCATTCTCTTCTGCAACCTGGCCGACCTGGCCATCGCCCTCTACCTCTTCACCCTCCGCGGCTGGCCCATCCTCGCCTTCGCCGCGGCCGGGCTCCTGACCTCGGTCTTTTACGTGGCCCCGCCTCTCAAGCTCAAATACCGCGGCTTCGGCGAGCTCGCCATCTTCGTCATCTGGGGCCCGCTCATGATCGCCGGCACTTACTACGCCCTGGCCGGCAGCGCGCCGCTCTCGGCCTGGATCGCCTCCATCCCTTACGGCCTGGCCGTGACCGCGGTGCTGATGGGCAAGCACCTGGACAAGGCCGAGAAGGACCGGGCCAAGGGAATCAAGACCCTGCCCGTGGTCCTGGGCGACAAGCGGGCGCGACTGCTCACTCAGCTTCTTATCTTTTCTTTTTACCTGGCCATTGCCATCCTGGCCGGGCACGGCGACCTGCCCTGGCTGACGCTCCTCGCTTTCCTTTCCCTGCCCAAGGCGGTCCGCATCATCTCCATCTTGAGCCTGCCGGCGCCCGCCACCCCGGCCGAGGCTTTTGCCCTGGCCGAGGAAGTGATCCCGCCGGACCTCAAGGCCAATTTTGATCCCACCCTGCCGGCGGAAGCCTATCCGCTGTGGCCGCTGTGGTATGTGGCCTGGGGCGTCTGGTGGACCCGGACCGCGGGCGGGCTTTTGGTGGGGGGGCTGCTGCTTGGCATCTTTATTTAAGCGGTTCAAGCAGGCCGGCCTGATCGGCAAAATCCTTTATGGATTGGGATGCTTTTGCGTCCTGGTCGTGGGCTTGGTTTCATTAGTCGGGATTATTATCTATCTTGATATGAAGCTTATAACTTTTCGCGTTTCCCGCCGGGGGTGCCGTTTCGAGGAGGTGCAGGGGACGGTGTTGGACGCTCGGACCGGAAAACCTCTTCCCGGCGCTTTTGTGATCTACTCCCGACTTGTTTCCCTCGGCAAGCCGAAGCCTTTTTTTTACTTGGGCGACGGTGGGGGGCCCAAGCAGGTTCATCGAGGCGCGGTCCAGACCGACGCCCGAGGCCGGTATTCCGTTCCGGAATCGGTCATTAGCGCTCCTGGGAAATTCTGTCTGCCATACGGATCCAGGATTTTCGTCTATCGGCCCGGCTACGCGCTCGCGGTGGAAGAGGCGCAAGAGGGTTTGACCCCCCTGATAACTCGCTACGAAGATGTTCACGGCCCCTGGGAATTGACCACCCAGTTAACTCCCTACGAAGCTCCCCACGGCCCCTGGGAGCAGAAGCAGGAATTGGAAGACCTGCTTTGTCCGGAGTCGCCCCTGGATTGCAGGGCGCTCGGGGAAGAGTGTGAGGAACTCCAGGGCTATAATTCCCGCTATCAATGGGACGAGGCCGGGCTTTGCGCGGAGCTGAATGAAGCGCTGACCGGGACCTTGGCCGAGATTCGTGATCAGGCGACGCGCCGACCGGAAACTCCGCCTTAAACCGGAAGCGCCGGTGGCGGCTGACCGGGTTGACATCATAACCATACTCGGTTACACTAATTCACGTGGCCGGCCTGGAAAAGCTGAAGCAGAAGTTGAAGAACAATCCCCGGGGCATCCGGTATGCCGAGTTAATTCGCGTATTAAGGGACCTCGGTTTTGAAGAAACCCGCTCCCGGGGCAGCCATCACGTTTTCCGCCGGCGGGGAGGGCCTTCCCTGTTGATCGTCAAGCCCCACGGGGGGCGCCGGCTTTGCGCGATCGCGGACGTGAAGAAGGTGATTGAATTCCTGGAACAAAGCCAGGAGGAGCCAGATGAGCGATAATAAGTATGAGATCAATATCGTCCCGAACCCGCACGGCGGATTTTACGCCCGGATTCCGGATTTCCCGGCTATTTTCACGGGAGGGGCCACGGCCAAGGAAGCATTGCGCAACGCCCAGGAGGCGATCGAGCTGATGATCGAGGAGCTGGAGGCCGAAGGGGAGCCCCTGCCCGAGCCCAAGTCGACTTTCAGCGGCCATTGCAACATCCGGATTCCCAAAGAGTTGCATCGGCTCTTGAGCCGCCGGGCCCAGGAAGAAGGCGTCAGCCTCAACGCGGTGATTAATTATCTCCTGACCCGGGCGGTCAGCCGGGAAAAGGCCTCCAAACGGCTATGATTCCGCGCCGGCCCAAGATCATGAGCGCGGAAACCACCAGAAGCCGACGGCCGGGGAGAGGAATTTCCCCCCCAGCCCACGAGGATGGCTGAATGTTCGGCATCGGTCCCTGGGAAATCGTCCTGATCCTGGTCATCGCGCTCCTGGTGGTGGGCCCCAGACGCCTGCCCGAGTTGATGCGCGACCTGGGCAAATTCGTGGCCCAGTTCCGCTCGGTCACGGATGAAATGCGCCGCGAATTGCAACTCGACGAGGAGGTCCGCCGGCTGCGCGAGACCGTGCACGACCTGCAGGACGTCTCCGCCACCGCCATGCGCAAGATGATGCAAGAGGTGGAAGAAGAGGCCAAGGCCCAGGCCGCGCAGCCGGAGCAAGTGCAGGCGCCATCCTCCCTCTCGGCGCCGGCTGAAAACCCGCCCCCGGAAGACCAGCCCGCTTCGGAGGAGTCGGCGAAATCTTCGGACCATGGAAAAGCGTGAGGAAGAGCTCGGCGGACGCATGAGTTTCCTCCAGCACCTGGAAGAGCTGCGCCGCCGCTTGCTGGTCTCTCTCGGCACCGTGGCCCTGGTGTTTGCCGCGGTGTATGTGATCCCCATCTTCGGCGCGCCCCTGGTCCGGCCCATCCGCGAGTTCTTCCTGGCCCCGCTCAAGCAGGCAGTGGCCGGCCATGGCACTCTCCAGTTCACCGCCCCGGCCGAAGGCTTCATCTTTGACCTCAAACTGGCCGCAGTGGTCTCGATCTTCTTGGCCTCGCCCATGCTCTTCTACCAGTTCTGGCAATTCGTGGCCCCCGGGCTCTACCGCAACGAGCGCCGCTACCTGCTCCCCTTTATCCTTTTTTCCACCCTCTTTTTCCTCGGCGGCGCCGCCTTCGGCTATTTCGTGATCTTCCCCATCGCCTTCTCCTTCTTCGCCCAGTTCGCCACCGACTGGATCCAGTTCAACCCCAAGCTTAACGAGGCCTTTTCCTTCGCCACCTGGACCCTGATCGTCTTCGGCCTGGTCTTCGAGCTCCCGCTCATCGCCTTCATCTTCGCCCGCATCGGCCTGCTCTCGGTCGGATTCCTGGTCCGCAACTTCAAGTATGCGATCGTGATTATTTTCATCCTCGCCGCCATCCTCACCCCGCCCGACGTGGTCTCCCAGACCCTGCTCGCCCTGCCCATGCTCGGCCTCTACGGCCTGAGCATCCTGGTGGTCTGGATCTTCGGCAAGAAAAAAGAAAAACAAGACCAAGAGGAGCCGCAAAACCCCGGCGGTTAATTTTAGATTTTGGATTTTGGATTTGGCTCCGCTCGAGGATTTGTGGGTCGAAACCAAGCTTGATCTCGAGCTGAAATCCGTGGTCCCCCAACCCGGCGTCCGAAAAAGCTGGCGCCCGGTAACAGGATGGCAGGGTTCAATCATTTGAGATTTTGGATTGGGGATTTCGGATTGGGGATGATTCTGCCAATCTCTCCACTATTCACTATTCACCGTGCACTGTGCACTGTTCACTGGCTTCAGAACTGCAACATTTTTACATATAATAGAGGGGCTGAATGAACTGGGCGAGGCCAAAATCAAAGACCGGCAATTTTGATTTAACTGTCTGTATTTACACTATTTTTAGTATCTTCCTCTGGTTCCTGCTCACCATTGCTCGCGGCCCGGCCAGGATCAAAAAGCGGGTCTTTCCGGTCAATCTTTCCATTTCTGTCCAGCCCTGCTTAACGTTTTTTGCAGTTCCTCTTGCTTCCTCAATCTTTCCCATCACTTCTCTCTCCGACATACGAAATACTACATACGATATACCCTCTTCAAACGTCCCCCCATTCTGCACGCCAACCACCCCATCTTGCACGGCAACCACCCCATATTGCTCAGCAGCTACCCCATTCTGCGCGGCAACCACCCCAGGGTTTCCGCCTGGGGACCTCTACTCCAATCACTGTGCACCGTGCACTGTCCACTATTATCCGCAGGAGGCAGAGGCTTGAGGCAAGGAGCAGTCATTTTGGATTTTGGATTTCTGATTTTGGATTGGAAGACTCCAGCTAATCCAAAATCTAAAATCTCCCCACTGTCCACTTTTTTTCATTTCTTTCTTGACAAGCCTCGGCAAATCCTATATATATTAAGCAGCACTAACGAAGTCAGCCAGAATCTTAACCAGGCCCTCACGCCCTGTCCGAGAAAAGGGCGGAAAAGAGTAAGGACATGGAGAGGCCGCTTTAACAGTAGGGAGGAGATAGCAGGCAGCATCAAAAGAGAGGAGAAAGCTATGAGAGCCAGCAAGAATAGCACCCCATGGGTCTTGGCCCTCCTGGCCATGAGCCTGATGCTCGCGCCGGTGAGCCTCAAAGCCGTGATCGAGGGAGACAACGCACAAGTTTTGCCCGAAGGTATCGTGCGGGTTCCTGAGCCAGAAGAGATTTTATTCTTCGGGCCCGACGGCCGGGTGCGGGTCATCGTCATGCTTTCCGAGACTCCCCTGCACCTTCGCGGCTATCATCGTTATCCAGATAAGTCCATTCCCACGCTGGGCTTGCCCCGCCTGATCCAGGCGGTGGAAAACCTGGCAGTCCCCCAGCCCAAAAAACAGCCGCTCCTCAACTTCCTGCGCCAGGCGTTAGACGCCTTGAACCGTCCGCTCCAAGACCCGGCTCGAGAAGTGCTCTTTCCGCTCAAGCTCAACCTCTTCATCAAGCGGGTCGAGTTCCTGGCCGGGTCGCCGCAAAACCTGATTCCGCCGGCCGCGGCCGCGGACCTGATTCAAACCGCGCATGAACTCATCTTGGCCTTTGCCTCCGACAATGAGCTGGCCAAGGACAAGGCCGTGATCGCGGCCGAGCAGGCCGGATTCCTCGAAGCCCTCTATCTCCTCGAACTGCAATACGCCCAGGATCACGGAATAGACCCCTCCACCGTGCCTTATCCGGAACCCACCTTCCGCTTCTTCAACCTGCTCAACGCGGTGGTGGTGATGATCACCCCGGAGCTCTTTGCAGAGGTGCAAGACCTCCTCAACGTGGTCCAGGTCGAATACGACCGCAAGGTGGAAGCACTTCAGAATTATGACTGGGGAGTGCTGCGGGTTTACGAAGACAGCATCCCGCAAGTGGAGGCCGGGTGTGGCCCGGGCCACCATCGGGGAGAGAACACCACGATTGCCATAGTGGATACCGGGGTGCAACTGGACCACCCGGACCTGGCCGCCAATATCGCCCTCAACGACACCGAGATCAGCGCGGCCTGTGGAGTCCCTCTTGGCTCTTTTGATACTGATAACGATGGGCTTACCATCGGCGATCTCAATGCCGCTTTCCATTCCCTTGCGCCTAGCTGCTTGGTAGATAATTATCCTGCCGGGGGCGATGGAGAATACACTATTGATGATTTGATGTATCGTGGTGATCCTGCCGCATGTCCTTTTAACTATTACACATGTCTCTTGACCGGGGTCCCTTCCGTGGATCCGGATAATCCTTTATGGGATGATTCCGACGCGGACGGTAATTGCTACTGCGATGACCTGGTCGGCTGGAATTTCATTCCATCCGAAGGTCAGCCTTATGATCCGGGAGACCTTATGTTTCACGGCACCCATGTGGCTGGCATTGCCGCAGCTCATGGGACCTACCTGGGCGTGGCCCCCAATGCCCGCATCTTGCCGGTCCGGGTCCTGAATGCTTCTGGCTCTGGTTCGAGTAGTGGGGTCATCGCCGGCATGGATTACGTGGCCGGAAAAGCTAATGGCTTGATCCTGGCCGATGCCATGAACTTGAGCCTGGGCGCGGCCATCAATTCTTCTCTTGACCCCGTGGCCCAGGCCATGGACAATGCCGTTACTGCAGGCGTGATCGCCGCAGTCTCAGCCGGCAATTCGGGTTCCAATTACTATACTTTAGGCTCCCCAGGGACCAGCCTCAAGGCCATCACGGTTGGGGCCTCGGACCCTGGTGATAACATCGCTTCTTTTAGCTCCCGTGGGCCGGTCATACCGGAAAACGACATGAAGCCGGACCTGATTGCTCCCGGAACAGGTATTTGTGCCGCCCGTTTGAATAATTGTAATGCTCAACTTTTCCCTATTCACTGCTCAAGCTATTGCTATGACTCAAACCACATTAGTCTTAACGGCACTTCTATGGCCGCTCCTCATGTGGCTGGCGCGGCCGCGGTGTTGGTTTCCCGGTTCAAGGCCGAGGCCACGGCCTATACTCCTCAAAAGGTCAAGGACATTCTCAAGCAAAGCTCCGTGGATATCACTCAAACCTCTTATATCTCTCCTTTTGATCAGGGAGCCGGGCGCCTGGATATCCCCGCGGCTTGTTCCCTGACCACCCTGGTCACTCCCATGCATCACTACTTTGGCTATGCTGATGTGTCCAATAACTGGTTAAGTGAAGTCCGCGTCTTTACCGTCACCAATCATACGAATAGCGATCAACTTTATTCCTGGCAGGTGGCGGCGGGTTATCCCCAGTGGGATTATTCTGTGTCGGTAACTATTTCACCCGCCCAACGCCTGCTTTCGCCTGGAGAATCCTTTGCCTTTTCTGTCCAATTGCTGGTTCCGGTGTCGGTTCCCAGTTCCCCCTGGCCTACTCATACCTATGAAACCCGTCTCGCCCTTTTTCGCAGGGCTCCGGGAGAAGAGGTGGACACCCTGGTGGCTCGCCCCTGGATTCTGTTCACCAAGAGCTGTTTCCTGACCGTGGATGTTACAAACTTTTTCTTTTCGTTATATTATGTTTTTGATGAGCAGAATAATAGACTTTATTGGAAATTATTTACCCCCCATGCTGAATTTTTTATTCGATGTGAAAGTCCGGTGCACATCATGTTTTACGGATTCACCGGCGGCTATAATCCCAGCGAGGTCTATTGGATGGCACAAGAAAACCTGGACCCCTGGATCCATCCCCATGTCCAATTTGATCCTGATCCAGCATTTGCTCCTTATACCCTTCGCCTGGAACCGCGTGATCGTGATGATTCCTTGATCCCAATTTGTTATTCGGGTCGGCCGGAGATTTCTGGCAATTTTTATTTTGTGAGAGAGCCTGAACCCGGTAAAAAGATAACCTTTACACTTCTTCCACAGATATATAAAACCTATAAAATAAGCTTTTTGAGCAATAATTATCATCTCGACTGGATTATTGTGGCGACCAATAAAAAAGAATTCTATGCTCCCACCGGCCGAAAATTGGGAATGGATAGTGATTTCACCTTTACCACCAGCGCCTCGGATTACCGCGCTCCTTGGTTCAAGCTTCCATCTACCTGTGGAGAAACCTCCTATAAACTTATACCCAACGTTGAGGGTTGTTCCATTAAGTGTTATAATCCAATATCTAGGGTTAACGAACCTTTTTATCTGGACTTTCCCAATGGCTCCTGGATCCGGCCGCTTTGGTTCATCCCCTCTCTTGGCTCCCACCGGATTGCCCATAACTTCCTATTTGATTTAAACCCTTTCCAAAGTCCAAATACTTCTGAATATAGAAGTCGCTTTTTTAACAGCCAGGATATTACTTCCCCCCTTACCACTTATCGAATTGAGAAAGGACTACAATATTGGGATGCGACAGGACAAAAATATTGGGATGTTTCTCCTCTGGTAAATTTAGATTCTGATACCATTCCCTTAATGACCGGGCCTTATATCTGGTATGCCGCCGTCTTTGGCACTCCCAACCTGAATGGAACCGATGCCACCGTCGAAGTCAATTGGGAAAATCTTACCCCCGAGATGAAAACTAAGCCTACCTTCCCCATGTTTGCCAATCCCTCCGGCGATTATTTCAGAGATATTGTTAACATTCGTTTGTATGAGTCCGATGGCACTATACTATTTAAATATCCTAATAATTCCGGCTGGAGAGTGCCTTGGGATGCGCCTAAATTTGAAAAGGTCCCTTTGGGTAGTAATCAACTCGTAGCAAAATCCTATATTAACCCGGTAGCCGGGATCAATGGCAATACCCAAATGAATGCAAAATTTACCTTGGAGGATAGTATCCCGGATAACAGCCCTCCTTTCATCAAAGCCTTTGAATTGAGGGCCAATGGCCAGCATACCGATAGTTTTCAAGAGGGAAAGCAAAACCTGATCCGGTTTACCCTGGGAGATAAGACCCGGCTGGGAGGACCCGATGGAACCATCAATCTCTCCACCGTAAAACTTTCCTTTCAGCAATATGGAACTTCCAACCCATGGACCCGTTTTAATCTAAACTATGAAGGAAATAATACCTGGTCAACAGTAATTGACCAGACGGTATTGCCATACTCAAACAAGGTCTGGATGAATCTCGCGCTTGAGGCATGGGATAATTATGGGAATTGGATAATTTATAGAATATGGCCGGCTTTCATGTTCAACCCCTGGGAGGATTACGACGGGGACGGGGTGGAGGACATTCACGAGAATTATGACGCCAATGACACCTATACCAATAAACCAACCTCTGACCCCCTCGTTCCGGAGCCCCATGGTCTGCCGGGCAAATGCCCGGGCGCCTGCTACTTTGCAGATGCCGATGGCAATGGCATGATTGACTGGGATGATTGGCAGGCGGTCAATGATTATCTCAACGGCTATCCCTGGAGTTACTTGAACATCAATCCTCCCTCTCCCAACGTCCAGGACCTGGACGGCAATACCATTCTTGGCGTTCCGGATAAAAACCTGTATAATTTGATCCTCCTCAATAAATTGGTCAGCCTGCCCGGGGCCCCGGCTTATATTGAGGTGGTCAGTCCGCTTGATGTGCCCGAGGTCTCGGTCGGCGACACCATCCCGATTGAAGTTCAGGTGTTGAGCTACCTGGAGCGCGGCCGGGCCGGCCTGGGCGTGGCCTTTGAAGTGAAACAAGGCCAGGCTACCCTCCTGGGCGGCGACGGCCCGGCCTATGCCTGCTCGCCGGGCGCCCGCTACGACATCAGCGCAATAATTTTTGACTATGGCAGGGCGAGGATGGTGGTCCGGGTGGACGGCCCGGGGGACATCCTGGTGGATGTCTATATCCCTGCTGATCCAATATTGAAATTCCCCTTGGTCCAGATTCCCTTGCTGGTCCAGATCGATGGCATTCCATGAAAGGTAAGTGAGATGACCATTCAGTTGTCAAGTAAACCTTTCTTAACCTCTGAACCTTCCGGAAGGAGGAGCAAAATGAAAAAGCTTACTCTGGGAATATTCTTGCTGGCGCTAGTTTTTCTTCCTGGTTTGGGGAGAGCACAAATCTGTTACGACTTCATTTGCGAGGCACCGGAAGACGAATACAATTGCCCTGAGGATTGCAGCTATGATTTTGATCAAGATGGCATGCCGACCTGGTGGGAGGCGATCTATGTGTACAAGTACCCTTCGTTGTACTCTGGCCCTGATTGCTCTATTTCGAGCTGCTGCGTGGATCCTATGTTTCCTGATGCGCTTTCTGTATATGACGATGACTTCCTTGAGTCCATTTTTGAATATGCGTGCAACCTTGATCCTTGTAATTGGGATACTGACGGAGATGGAATGGATGATGGATGGGACTATTACTATTTTGATGAATGTTATCCTGAATGTTGCCCACTTTATCCTTTTTGTTGCACACCCTATCCTGAATGTTGCACACTTAATCCGAATGGCCAGGAAGATCCGGATAGCGATGGATTGACCAACCTGGAGGAGTATTATAATTCTACCAACCCATTGGACCCGGACAGCGACAATGACTTGATGTTTGACGGGTGGGAGATCAATGCTGCGAGCTGCGGCCTGGACCCACTCTTTTTTGGCGATGCCTGGCTCGACGGCGACACCGACGGACTGGCCAACATCCACGAATATTTCAACAACAACGGCGACGGCAACGTCTCCGACCCCTGCGATGAGAACAAGCCCAGGCGGGGCTGGCCCGGGGGCGGTTACTTCGGCGATGCCGACGGCAACCTGCTCATTGGCGTCCCGGACCTGAACAAGATCAATATCAAGCTCAACGACCGCCTCCCGGACTACTCGAACGTCTTCCCCGCCGACCCGATCATCCAGGACCTTGACGGCAATCAGATCATCGGGGTCCCGGACAAGGACCTCATCTCCCTGATCCTCAACGGCAAGCAGAGCGGCATTATTGCCGGCTCGCCCACCGAGCTGAGCTTGGTGGCGCCGATCGGAGGGGCGACGGTGTCGGAGGGGGACACGGTGCGGATCCAGGTGAAGCTGACCAAGGATCTGACCAAGCCCCGGGCGGGGTTCGGGGTGGTATTCACTATTGTATCAGGATCGGGCACGCTCTTGGGCGGGGAAGGCATTTCCGGCTCGGGCCGGTATGACTTGACCGCGCTGGACGGGGTGGCGCAGCTGGTGGTGCGGGTAGATGGCACCGAAAGTATCCTGGTGGAGGTGGCGCTGCCTTATGATCCGGAAGTGCATACGCAGGCGCTGGCCCTGACCCCGGACCCAACCGTGCAGATCAACGTGGAGCAACCCTGAACCGACTGGATCAGAATTTAGTCAGGCCAACCCACCCCAAAGGCGGGGCGGGTTCTTGTCTTCTCTTTTCCAGCGACCCAGGTTCGGGTATTTGTTTGGGGGTTTTGGGGGCAAGGGCCGGCTAAATTTTTCTGGACTTTGGGTCTAATTCATGATAAACTTAAAAAAATTTTTAAATGGAGTCTGATGCCTGATGCCGACGGCTTCTGCACCAGAGAGGCCAAGACTTCACACAGGGAGAAGTGCGATGAAGCGAGTTAAGGGCAGCATTTTGATTGACTTTGTCAAGACCATCAAGGCCAGCAAAAGTCAAGCGTACGAGAAATACCTCACGGAGGAAGACAGGAAACTTTTCTCCCAGCGCCTGCTTCCGAGCGCCTGGTATCCTTTCGAAACTTTCAAGCACGTCTTCCAGGGGGTGTTCGAGATCCTGGCCAAGAAGGACCTGGAAGCGGTCCGGAAGTGGGGCGGGTTCTACGGCGAGGCGATCGTGAGTAACTTATACAAGGGGATCATCCGCGAGGGCCACCCCATGGACTCCCTGCTCAAATACCCGACCTACCTCCGCAACATGTTCGATTTCGGAAAAGTGGAGGTCAAAGAGCTCGGGCCGAGCGAGGCCCTGGTCACGGTCACGGACTTCGACCCCGCCTTTGTGCCCCTCTATTACATCATGCTTGGCTGGATGGAACGGTCCCTGGAAATGTGCGGCGCCAAAAATATCCAGAACGAGATCCTGACCGCCACCTGGCAGGGCGCGCCGCAGACCCAAGTCAAGTTATCCTGGAAACTGTAGCGAATGCCTTCCACCCGAACCCAACTTTTTTCCATCTCACCAATCGCCTGATCAATATTTAGAAAGGTAGTTCATTTTGCGCGATCTTTCTCCTTCGACCAGCTCCATGCTCCAGGTGATCGCCCTCGGCGGCCTGGGCGAGATCGGCCTGAACATGATGGTGTTCGAGACCCAAGACCAGATCCTGGTGGTGGACGCCGGTCTGATGTTCCCCGAAGACTACATGCTCGGGGTGGACCTGGTCCTGCCCGACTTCTCCTATTTGCGCCCGCGGAAAAATCAGATCCGCGGCATCATCCTCACCCACGGCCACGAGGACCACACCGGCGCGCTCCCTTATCTGCTCCCGGAAATTTCGGTCCCGGTCTTCGGCACCCGGCTCACCCTGGGCCTGGTCCGGGAAAAGCTCCAGGAGTTCAACCTCCACGGCAAGGCCGAGTTGATCGAGGCCGCGCCCGGTCAGACCCTGGAGCTGGGCCCCTTCCGGGTGGAGTTGATCGCCACCAGCCACTCCATTGCCGACGGGGTCGGGCTTGCCATCCAGACCCCGGCGGGCACGGTCATCCACACCGGCGATTTCAAGCTCGACCCCACCCCGGTGGACGGCCGGCGCATGGACTTGAACGCCTTTGCCCGCTACGGCGACCAGGGCGTGCTCGCGCTCCTTTCCGATTCCACCAACGTCGAGCAGGAGGGCTACACGCCCTCGGAGCGGGAGGTGGGCCGGGCGCTGGACGAGGTCTTCCACAACGCGCCGGCCCGGATCATCGTCGCCGCCTTTTCCTCCAACATCCACCGGGTCCAGCAGGTGCTGGACACCGCCGCCCAGTTCGGCCGCAAGGTCATCATCCACGGCCGCTCCATGGAGTCCAACACCCGGATCGCCTCCGAGCTCGGCTACCTTCGTCTGCCGGCCAACCTGATCGCGGGCCTGGACCAGTTGGACCAGATCCCGGAAGACCGCCTGGTCGTGCTCACCACCGGCTCCCAGGGCGAGCCGCTCTCGGCGCTGGCCCGCATGGCCCGGGACGAGCACAAGCAGGTCCGGATCAAGCGCGGCGACACCGTGGTGCTGTCCTCCAAGTTCATCCCCGGCCACGAGAAGGCCATCCACAACCTGATCAACGAGCTGTGCCGGCGGGGGGCCGAGGTCATCCACGAGAAGGTGAGCGAGATCCACGTCTCCGGCCACGCCAGCCAGGAAGAGTTGAAGCTGATGATCGGGCTCGTCCGGCCCCAGTATTTTGTGCCCATCCACGGCGAATACCGCCACCTGGTCCGCCATATCAGGCTCGCCCGGCAAATGGGCATTCCCGCGGAGAACTGCTTCCTGGCCGAGGACGGTGACATTATCAGCTTTGACGAGGAGGGCGGGTTTTTGGCCGGCCGCATCCCCACCGGCCGGATTTTGGTGGACGGCAAGGGCGTGGGCGACGTGGGCGACCGGGTCTTGCGCGAGCGCCGGATCCTGGGCGAGGACGGGGTGGTGGTGGCCACGGTGCTGGTGGACCAGGCGAGCCGGGCTTTGCAGGGAGAGATTTGCCTCGAGAGTCGGGGTTTCATCTTCGAGGAAGAGAGCCAGGCCTTGCTCCAAGCGGCCAAAGACCACCTGGCCGAAGCCTTGGCCAACCTCCCGCCGGAGCGACGCGCCTCGGTTGACGCCCTGCGCGAGGAAATCCGGATCACGCTGCGCCGCTTCTTCAAGAAGGCCATCTTCCGCCGGCCGGAAGTGGTGCCGGTGGTGGTGGAAATCTAACCTGACCTGAAACCTGACTTGCTCTCATTAAGAAAACTTGGTATAAAAACAAAGAAATGATTAGGCAAGTTACCATTAAAAACTTCCGAAGCCTTGCCGATGTTCAGGTCTCATTGGATGCCTTAACTTTTTTTATCGGTCCCAATGGTTCTGGAAAAAGCAATTTTTTAGATGCCTTGCGCTTTCTGCAAGAGTCCGTCAAAGAAAGCGTGCAGAATGCCTTTGACAACCGAAGCGGCATCCAGGCCGTCCGCTACCATTCCCTCCACCGGCCTCGAGATTTTGGAATCGCCATTGTCTTGGAATACGAGGACCGGGGACAACAAAAAATCGCCCATTATGCTTTTGAGATCGCGGCTAAGACCGATCGGGACTTTGAGATCAAGCGGGAAAAATGCCGGGTGGAATCCTTGGGGAAAATATTTTCCCAGGAAGGTCAGGTGGTTTCTTACGAAGTCCAAGAAGGGAAATTTATTGAGGCAGTCCCAGGAGTGCGAGCGAAGGTGGATCGGCATCGTCTGGCTTTGCCCATCGTTTCGGCCGCAGAAGAATTTACCGGTTTGTATGACCACCTGTGTGCCTGGCGGTTCTACAACTTAATTCCAGATCGAATTCGCGAATTACAGGATCCGGATTCAGGCCTGGCCCTGAAAAAAGATGGAAGCAATTTGGCGGCCATGATTCGGGAGTTGAAACAGGCCGAGGAAGAGAATGGCCACCGCTACCAAACCGTGTGCGAGCTCTTGAGTCAGGTCGTTCCAGGCATGACCGGCGTAGAACCTTTGCCGCAAGGCAACAAGTTGACTTTAAAGTTCTGGCAGGAGACAAAAAAGCAAGGCAAGAAGTTCCGTTGGAGCTTCCCGGCTCTCAATATGTCCGATGGCACCCTGCGCGCTTTAGGAATTTTGATTGCCCTCAATCAGATTCCGATCCCTCCGCTCGTGGCCATCGAAGAACCGGAAGCTACCATTCATCCCGGCGCGCTTGGGGTTTTGATGGATGCCTTCAACGAGGGCAAAGCACGCTCCCAAATTCTGGTGACTACACATTGTCCTGACCTTCTTGATCATCCCTCGGTTACCGACGAAAACTTGCGTTTGGTCGAATTTCGCGAGGGAGAGACCCTTCTCCTTCCGGTGGGAGCAGTTTCCAAATCCGCGATTAAAAAACGGTTGGCCACTTATGGAGAACTGCTCCGGGAAAATCAGTTGGTCCCGCAGGAGCACCCCCCCTCCTGGAAGCCTCAACTTCTCTTTGATTTTCAGCCGCTCCCTAAGAAATCGTGATGGCCTCCGCGATTGTCCCGATCGTCGAAGGTCATGGGGATGTCCAGGCGGTCCCCATCCTCTTAAGACGGCTGCTCCAGCAATCCCAAGCCTTTCAGATTCAAGTGGCGCGCCCCATCCGAATTCCGAAAACCCGACTGTTGAAAAAGGACGGGATCGAACGAGCGATTAAAATTGCCAAGCTCCACGAAAGTTGCGCGGGTATTTTGGTTCTATTGGATGCCGATGAAGATCGGGATTGCCCCAAACATCTGGCTCCGCGATTGCTGAAGTGGGCTCAACGGGCGGCGGCAGGGACGCCGGCCACCGTGGTTTTGGCCAAGCGCGAGTTCGAAGCATGGTTTCTGGGTAGTATGGAATCATTGCGCGGCCAGCGGGGTATCTCGAAAGATGCTTCACCGCCGCCGGCTCCAGAGGAAATTCGGGACGCGAAAGGCTGGCTCTCCAAGCATATGCCCCCCGGAACCATTTACAAAGAAACCGTTGATCAGGCCGCCCTCTCCAACTTGATGGATCTGGACCAAGCGAGGAAATCTTGTCCTTCCTTTGATAAACTGTGCCGGGAGATCACCTCCCTGGTATCACAAATTTCGCCAAGCTTGTTCGAGCGATGAATGGAAATCAGGAGAAACAATCAATGCAACCTAAAACCGTACGCGCGAAAGCCGGTTCTTTCCCCTCATTCCCTCTTCACCGAGGTCTTCTCGCCAAGGCCAAAAAGGAGTGGCAAGTCCTCTGCGGGGACAAGAACCACTGGCGGGTCGGCTATTTCAGCCCGCCGCAAAAGAAAGCCTCCGAGCTTACCTTCCTGGAAAAGCATACCTGCGTCGAGCTGTTTCTGCTCCTCTCCGGCTCCATCACCCTGGTCCTGGACGACGGCCACGGCGAATACGAGCTTCGGCTCGTGCCCATGCAGCCGGTCATGGTCAGCGGCTGGCACGCAGGTTATTGCCCCAAAGGGCCGCACACCGGCGCGGCGTTAGTGGTCGAGCGCGATCAGTTTTCCACCATCTATCGCGGCCGGCCATAGTCTGGTGTTATAATCGGGGGCATGCGCAAAGGGATTGCCCCGGCGCTTCTGCTCTCTGTCTTCGGCCTGCTGGTCGGTGCCAGCTCGTATAACAACTCGGTGACGGTGGACGAGTCGGCGCATCTGCCGCTCGGGCTCTGCTACCTCCGGACCGGCAACCCGGCTTATGCCCTGATGCACGGCCCCCTGGCCGAGGTGCTGGCCGCGCTGGGCTTAAGCCTCTCGGACGCTCGCTGCGAGATCCAGGCGCCGCAGACCGACCTCGACTTTTGGCGCACCGCCTATGCCTTTTTCGAGCAGAACCCCACCCACTACCTCCACCTCTTCCGCCTCGGCCGCATCCCGATCCTGGTCCTGGCGCTTCTCCTCGGCCTCCTGGTCTTCGCCTGGACCCGAAAGCGGCGCGACCGACTCACCGCCATCCTCGCCCTCTTCCTCTTCGCCTTCGGCCCCAACCTGATCGCCCATGCCGGGCTCGCCACCACCGACCTGGCGGTCACCGCTTTCTCTTTCGCGTCCGTGGCCGCGCTGTGGTTCTATCTGCAAAGGCCCTCCTGGCCCCGGCTGGCACTGGCCGGAGCCGCGCTCGGCGGCGCCCTGCTCTCCAAGTATACCGCCGGTCTGTTGGTCTTGCTCGTCCCGATCCTCCTGGCCTTCGGCGCGAGTAAGGACCAGCCGCGCCTGCCCCGGCCGTTTCTTCTCCGCCGAGCGCCGGCCACGATCCTCGCCACCCTCGGCCTCGGGCTGATCGCCTGGCTGGTGCTGCTCCTCGGCTATTCCTGGGACCACTGCTTCGAGCCGCTCAGCGCCTTCACTTTCAAAAGTGGATGGTGGCAGGGACTGCAGGCGGCGCTGCCCGGCTGGCTGCCCCTGCCCTTTCCGCGCCAGCTCATCGAGGGCCTGGACCTGCAAAGCTTTGACATCGCCCGGCCCTGGCCCATCTACCTCCTGGGAAGGCTTTCCACCCGGGGATCCCGTTACTATCAACTGGTGGTCTTGCTCTATAAACTTCCTCTCTCCTTAATTATCATTCTGGCTTTAGGGCTTTTGTCCCTGATCCTCCATAAAATTCTCGCAAAAAAACCAGGGGCACAGACCTTCTGGTCTGGGAACCTTTGGTGGACCCTCTTCCCCGCCGCCGCCTGGGTGGCCGCGCTTTCTTTCCTCGGCTCCAGCCAATTCGGGGTCCGACTCCTGATCCCGGCCATTCCCTTCCTCCAACTCTTCGCCGCTGACACCCTGGCCGCCATGCTTAGAAGCACAGGCATTCCCTTCAGGAAAAGGAGCACAGGCATTCTTGCCTGTGCCCTTCTAACTTGGTACGCCGCGAGCACCTTGCTGGCCTTCCCCTTCTACATTTCCTACTTCAACGAGCTGGCCGGCGGCCCGTTCAACCCGCATCGCGGCCACGAGATCCTGCTCGACTCCAACCTGGACTGGGACCAGGACTGGCTCCGGTTCGCGCGGGCGCAAGAACAAAACCACTGGGAGCCGCTGCACTATGCGCAGTTCGGAGTGATCGAGCCGGAGGCTTACGGGGTGAAGGGCGAGCCCCTGGGCTGCGAGCCGGTCGAGGGCTACGTGGCGATCAGCGTCAACCTCGTCCACGGGATGGACCCCATCCACCGCCAGGGCCTGTGCTACACCTGGCTCTCTTTCCGCCAACCCCTCGCCAAGATGGACAGCTCCATCTGGGTTTTTCATTTCGGGCCCTCGGCGAGATAGAACCCGCTTAGTTTCCACAACGAAAAAAAGGAACTCGGCGCTGGAAACCAATTCAGCGGCTTCCGCGAATAGCTTGTTCGAGCTTGCGGTCCCTGGGGAGGCGCTGCTCGTAGGGCCGGCCCAGGAGGTCCTCGCTGAGGAAACGGTCCAGCCGCTTCATGGCGCGCAGGAACTTCCAGAGCCAAAGGTCGGAGCGGTGGTAGGAATGGATCTCCTGGACCGTGAAGGGCTCTAGCGAGAAGGCCGCCATCTCCCGGGCCAGGAAAAGGTTGGCGTGGTCCACCAGCGCCGGCACCGCGTCGGGCCGGCGGAAGGTGTAAAAGGAGGCGATCAGGTCGAGGGTGACCAGGCGGGGGTTGTAGTAGCGGTCGAGCACGTCTTGGAGCAGGAAGGCGCGGACCAGGGGCCGGAGCAGGATGGGGATGGCTTTGAGGAAGAGCTCGGTGTTGAGGAGTTCCTGGCCGTGGCGGCGGAGCAGCGGGGTGGAGGTATCGAGGTAGAGGAGCCCGGAATCAGCGATCACCCAGTTGGGGATCTGGCCGTCAAAGCCGAGGAGGAGTTGGGGATGGGCCGCGTTCCAGAGGAAGACCTTGAGGAGCTCGTTCAGCACTTGCCCGAAGATCTCCCGGCATTTAGCGATCGGGGCCGGGCCGATGGCGCGGGAGGCGATGGTCTCGGCCGGGAGCCGCTCCTGGCAGACGTAGACCCAGATTTTTCCTTGCGAGCGAACCAGCCGCGGCCGTTGATAGGGCAGCCGGATGCCGGCTTGCGCGAGAGCGTCCTGGTAGTCGGAGAAGAGTTGCATGTAGTCGCGGGCTTCCGCCTCGGAAGGGAAAGATGGTAAACGCTTGTAGGCCCAGGTGACGCGCCGGCCGGTCTGAGGGTGGCGGTGGTCCAGGGGACCCTGGAGGGCCACGGTGGTGGTAATCTCGCCGATGCCCAGGATCTGGATCGTGACCATGCTCAAGCATCAATCTAGCACGCCGGCCGGACCGGGTTCAAATGCAAAATAGTATAGAGGAGGACGGCGCCTCCGGCAATACTCGTTGGCCGGGGCGCCGGGGCCTGGGCCGGAAATCAAAACGCCGCCGGGATGGAATCGGCGGCGGGGAGGGCATGGTAGGCACGGGGAGGATTGAACTCCCGACCTCTACCGTGTCAAGGTAGCGCTCTCCCAGCTGAGCTACGTGCCTGGAATTTTCGGTTTAATTTATTCTATTCCAACCCGAACCAAAGTCAAGCCCTGGTGCGGCCCATTCCCAATTTTTAAGGTCCATTATCGCCCTGCCTGGGAGCGCAAGCTCTTGCGCCCGGTCGCTCAGGGGCGCCCCCCCTGTTCGCGCAAAAAATGAGCGATGGGCAAGAATTGGAAAAAGCTTGACGCGGCTCCTGGCTTGTGCTAGGCTATTAGACAATTATAATTGAGTCTTTTTGATTTTATCCTCAGCGCTAACCTTAGGAAAATGGTCCTGGCCTGAAGAGGGAAGAATTTTTTCTTGCCCTTCGGTGAGGGGTTTGGGCTCGGCCAAGAAAAAGCGTTTCGGTGAGAGGTAGAGCTTGGGTGAATCTCCGGGATTCTCATCGCTGGCTCGCAGGCTTGGTTCTCGTGCTTCTCACGGCCGTTGCCGGGACTTCGGTCCAGGCGGGATGGGTTCCGGCCGTCGGCTCTCCCCGCGTCCTGGTCCTTCTCATCAACTTCAATAACACCACCACCACCTATTCGCCGGCGGAGTTAAACCAGAGGATTTTCGGCCTTGGGGTCGGCAGCGTCCGGGATTATTTCCTGGATGTCTCCTATGGCCAACTCGACCTGCAAGGGGACGTTTATAGCTGGTATCCGGCCAGCCAGAGCCATGACTATTACAGCCCCGGCACTTACGGCCGTTGGGCCTATAAGTATCCGGAAAACATGTATCGGCTGGCTGAAGAAGCGGTGGATGCGGCCCATGCCGCGGGGGTGGACTTCTCGCTCTATGACAACGACGCCGACGGCGAGGCCGACGCGATTATCATCCTCCACCAGGGCGAAGGCGGCGAGATCAATGGTCATAGCAATGATATTTGGACCACCATAGACATGATCAGCCGGGGCGGGGGCCAGGCTCGCGCCTACGATGGGGTGATCGTGGACGCCTTTATGATTGCCCCGGAAATCAGTCCCTGGGGCGGGATTTTCAATATCGGCCCGATTGCCCACGAGTTCGGACACCTGATGGGAATGATTGACAGCTACGATTATGACGCCAGCTCCAACGGGGTCGGGGTTTATGATTTGATGTGCAGGGGGGTGTGGGGCGTGGACCCGGGGGTTTATACCCCGGACCAGCCGCCGGCGCATCCCTCGCCCTGGCAAAAGGTGCAGATGGGTTGGATCACGCCCACCCTGGTAACCCCTGCCACCCAGGGACTCCAGAGCGTGCCGGCTTTTGAAACGAATCCTGTGGTCTGGAAAGTGCCGGCCAATCCGGATGACAACCGGGAGTATTTTTTACTGGCCAATCTCACCCGCACCGGAAACCATGCCTTGCTTCCCAGTGAAGGCCTTTCCATCTGGCATGTGGACGACCGGGCCTTGTTCCAGAACGAACGGGAGAGCCGAGGCTGCACGAGTATTTTCCCCCGCCTGGCCCTGGAACAGGCCGACGGCTACTTCGATTTGGAGGACAAGGTGAATTGGGGAGATACCACTGATCTCTACCCCGGAGGCGGTGCGTATCGGAGCTTTGAGGGATCCACGACCCCGAGCAGCAAGAACTACGCCTGCTATCTCTCCGGGGTAGCGGTGGAAAACATCAGCGATCCCGCGGCGATGATGACCGCGGAGGTTTGGTTGGACCGCTATGTCTCCGGGCTTTCCGCGCCCGATCTGAAAATCAAGAGCTACCAGGTCATCCCGGTGACGGGCGACGGCGATTGGTATTTCGAGCCGGGCGAGCGCTTTCAATTGGCTTTAACCCTGGTGAATGACGGCGCCACCGCCACCGGAGTGACCGCCACCCTGAACCCGGCGGGTTGGTATACGGTGAATCAAAACACCTCCAGCTTCCCGAACCTGGCCCCCGGGGGCACGGCCGGCGGCGCGCCCGCCCTGGATTCGACCATCAAATCCGACATCCTCAGCGCTTATAACAATTCCAGGTTTTATTGGTACCTTAGTCTCAAGGCCAATGCCGGGGCTTATTCCAAAACGGCATACATTTATTTTCGGATCGGGCATCCGGCCTTGCTCTACGTGGACGATGACGGCGGTCAGTTCGTGGATAATTACCTGAAAACCGGGCTGGATTACTACCTCTATTTTTATGACACCTGGGAAGTGGCCCAAAAAGGCGCTCCGGCGGCCGCCGACCTGTCCAACTATGCCCGAGTCCTCTGGGCCACCGGCGCCGACCGGCCCGAGCCGCTCAGCCCGGCCGAGCAAAGCGCCCTGGCCGGCTACCTCGATGCCGGCGGCCAGCTCCTCCTCTCCAGTCCCTACCTCCTCGTCAATCCCTCGGCCGAGACCCTGACCTTTGCTCAGAATTACCTCCACGTCGCCGGCCACTTCGACGATCGCTATGCCGTGGAAAGAATCCAGGGCATCACCAATGATCCGATCAGCCATAGCAGCCTTTCCTTCTATTACCTGCTCGGCTGGCCTTACTTCCCCTTGCATAACCGGACCGTCGGCCTCGTCCCCGGCGCCGGCGCCGCCGGCTCGGTCTACAACGACTACAGCCACTTCACCGTGATCCGTTATCCGGAGCCGTATGTGTCCGGGCCGCGCGTGATCTTCCTCGCCTATGCCCTGGAAAGCAGTTACAACAAGGCAAACCTCCCCTTCCTGCTTCGCCGCTACCTCAACGGTTTCAGCTACCAGACCGGCGAACCCTTCGTGTGGGATATCAACCCCGGCTCGGGCCAGCTCAAGCAACTCAATGAATTGCTAACTATCACGGGGATCAACTTCCAACCCTCAACCACCTTTGCCTTCCCCCTCGGCGGCATCACCATCACCAACCAGCAGTATATCAGCGACCGCCAGTTCCAGATCACCATCCGGATCGCCTACAACGCGCGTTACGACTATCATACCCTGGCCGCTCAAAACCCGAGCGGTCCCAGCATTGTCCTGGACAAATATTTTCGGGTGGTGGGACCGATGCTTCCCAACCAGAAACCCGTCGCCAACGCCGGACCGGATAAAGCCGGCTATCGCTCGGACAGCTTCACCCTGGAAGGATCCGGCTCGGACCCGGACTACGACTACCCCATCCGCTACAAGTGGACCCGGGTGCAAGGGGCCTCCGTCACCTTGCTCCCCGGCGATACCGCCGCGCAACCTTCCTTCACGCCCAATCCCTCCTATGCGGGCAAGTATATTTTTTCCCTCACCGTCTATGACGCCCTCAACCTGGCCAGCGACGCGGACACGGTAACCGTCACGGTCTGGAACCTGCCGCCCTCGGCGAACGCCGGCCCGGACCAGGCCGATTATCGCGGCAGCCCGTTGGTGCTGGACGGCTCCGGAAGCTCCGACCCCGAGGGCGACCCTCTGACCTTCCAGTGGACCCAACTCGAAGGCGCCACGGTCACCCTTGTCCCCGGCAACACCGCGGTCGCGCCCAGCTTCGATCCGGCCCGGGCCGGCAATTACCTCTTCTCCCTGGTCGTCTTTGACGGCTACGATTTAAGCCCCGGGGACACGGTGCGGATCACGGTTCTCAATCAACCCCCGGTCGCCGACGCCGGTCCCGATCAGACCGACGAGGTGCTCAAGCGCATCACCTTCGACGCCGGCTTGAGCGCCGATCCGGACAACGATCCCCTGGAATACCAGTGGGTGCAATACCAGGGGATGCCGGTCACCTTGAACACCGACGATCCGGTCCATCCCTATTTCGACGCGCCCCAGGTCGGCACCTATCGCTTTGGCCTGCGCGTCTTTGACGGCTACGATTGGAGCCTGAACGAGGACATGGTCCTGGCCGAGGTCACCCCCCACTTCAACCATGCCCCGGTCGCGATTGCCGGACCGGATCGGCAGGGCTACCGCGCCGACAGCTTCCTGCTCGACGGATCGGGGAGCTACGATCCCGATGCCGAACCCATCACCTACCAGTGGTCACAGCTCCAAGGCCCGGCCGTTACTCTCCTGCCCGGCGGCACGGCCGAAATGCCTACCTTCAGCCCGGACCCGAGCTATATCGGCCTTTACCTTTTCTCCCTGGTGGTCAACGACGGCTGGACCCTCAGCTCTGGCGACACGGTCCAGGTCCAGGTCTTGAACCACCTGCCCGTGGCCGCGGTCGGGCCGGACCAAGTCGCGGTCATCGCCACCCTGGTCACCCTGGACGGGTCGGGAAGCTCCGACCTGGACGGCGACACCCTGTCCTACCAATGGACCCAAACTTCCGGGCCGGCGGCGACCCTGAATACCTCGGACCCGGTGCGCCCGACCTTTCAACCCGATACCGTGGGCAATTATGTCTTTGACCTCAGGGTCAACGACGGCTTTGATGACAGCCTCAATGCCGATGCCGTGGAAATTATCATCAAGACCTTGGGCAACCAGCTTCCGGTCCCGGTGCCCGGGCCGGATCAGATCGTCAGCTTCTACGACCCGGCGCCGGTCCCCTTGGACGGAACCGCCAGTTACGACCCGGATGGAACCATCCTGGGTTACGCCTGGGAGCTGGAATCGCGGCCGGCCGGAAGCGCGGCCACCCTCTCCGATCCCTCTTCCCCTCAGCCCACTTTTGACGACGACGTGCCGGGCATCTACCTGCTCAGCCTCCGGGTCCGGGACAACGAGGTCTGGAGCTTCAAGGCCTACACCACCGTCACTTCCGATGCCAACCGCGACAGCGACGGCGACACCGTGATTGACTACCTCGACCCGGACGACGACAACGACCAGATGCCCGACGCCTGGGAGACGGCGAACGGCCTGAATGCTTATGACCCCAGCGATGGCGGCCTCGACCTCAACCCCCTGACCGACCCGGACAGCGACGGCCTGGCCAACCTGAACGAGTTCTTTAACGAGTCGGATCCTCAACAGCCCGACCTCACCTGCTACCCGGCCGGCTGTTTCTTCCTCGACGCCGACGGAAATCAGATCATCGGGGTTCCAGACAAGAACAAGTTGTCCCTCTACCTTAACGGCCGGAATCCCAGCTACAGCCAGGTGGTCCCGCCCAATGGCGACACCCAGGATTTAGACGGAAATGGAATCTTGGGTGTTCCGGACCTGAACTGCTATTCGATTATACTCAACGGACGAAAGTCGCCCTGCTCCGGATACCCCGGGCCCATGACCCTGCTGGAACCCGCGGGATCCTCTCCCTCGGTCCAGGTCGGGGCTACCCTTCGCATCACCGCCGAGACTCATGCCCTTAACCTCGGAAACCCGCGGCCCGGCCTGGCCGTGGTCTTTGAGGTCATCTCCGGCAGCGGCATCTTTTTCGGCGGCGACGGCGAGACCCCGCCCCGCCGCACCTTGGCCGAACACTCCGCCCTCAATTCGATCTCCCGCGAGTCGGCCTTTTCCATCTCCCGCGATGGCCTTGAGATCTTCTTTGCCTCCAACCAGGCCGGCGGCTTGGGCGGATATGATATTTACCGGGCGGTCCGAGGCAGCGTTAATGAACCTTTCGGACCTCCCGTCAATCTCAATGAAGTCAATACCGCTGCGGATGAGACCGGACCTTCCATCTCCGCCGACCGGTTGACCTTGTATTTCGCCAGCGGCACGGTCGCCACCGACTTTAACCTGTTTACCGCGACCCGGCCGGCTTGGGACCAGTCCTTTGGGGCACCTCAGCCCATTACCGAACTCAACACCTCTCAATGGCAGTTGCACCCCATGCCCAGCGACGACCAGCTCCGCCTTTACTTTGTCCAGTGGATCAACTCCACCTGGAACTACAACCTGCTCCTGGCGGAAAGGCCCAGCCTCGGCTCTCCCTTTGGCAGCCCCGCCTGGCTGGCCAACCTCAACACCGCTTACAACGAAAGCTTCCCCTTCCTCACCTCGGACGAATTGACCATCATCTTTTCCTCCGACCGCCCCGCCGCCAAAGCCGGCTGGAACTTATGGATGGCCACGCGCACCGATATTGCCAACGGCTTCGGCAATCTCGTGGAACTTTACCGCGTCAACACCAGCGGCGACGAATGGGACGCTCACCTCTCCAGCGACGGCCTCCGTCTTACCCTCTCTTCCTCCGGCTACGCCGGCCCCGGCGAGACCGACCTCTGGGAAGTCACCCGCGCCTCCACCGCCCTTCCCTTCTATGTTACCGACAACCCGGGCCGCTTTGACATCACCGGTCCGATCCAGAGCGGCAGCGGGCAAAATTCCTCCGGCCGGGCCGTGCTCCGGTTTCAGCCGACCGCCCCGGGCCTGGTCGAGATCGTGGTCAGCTCGCCGGCCGATCCCCGCCGCTACATTCCTTCCAGCGCGGTGGAAACAATCATCCAGGTCCAGGTGCCCTGAGCTTTCCTGCGCTTTTCCCCCGGCGTGGCGGGGAGGACGCCGGCGTTTGACGCAACGGCTACTCTCGATCCCTCAAGTTAGATCAGAAAGAAAATCCCCAGAACCGCGGCCGCATGGATCACCTGGCAGAGCAGGATCAGGATGCAGCTTCGTATAAAGCCGATCCGAAAACCGGCGCGGAAAACCAGCGCCGCTTTGAGCGTGAGCACCACCAGCGCCAGCGAAAAAGCGACGGCCAGGGCCAGGGAAGGGATGGTGCTGAAAGTGCCGCGCCAGGTGCCGGTAACCAGGAAAAGGCCGAGTCCGCTCGCGGCCGGGAAGAGGGCCGGCGCCAGGAGCACCAGCGAGTAAGGCAGGATCCAGGCCAGGGGATCGCCCACGCCCAGGGTGATCTCGAGCGCGCTCCGCTGGGGCCGGGCGCCGAGGACCCGGCCGAGCCGGTCCGCGAGCAGGCTGAAGAGGAGCCAGAGCCAGAGGCAGCCGTAAAAGGCGAAGGCGGGGGTGAGCGAGGAATTCAGGATTGCATGAAGGATGCGGAGCGTGGTCAGGTCCGGCCCGGGCAACGCCAGCGGCTGGGAGAGCAACCCGATGCGGGAGACCAGGAAGAGGTAAAGGCCGGCGGTGGCCGACATCCAGAAGGCGCGCCGGACCAGCTTCCGGTAATTGGGGCTTTCCGGAAACAGGATCCGCCAGGTCCGGGGGATGCCGCTGCCAAGCGAGCCGAAGATCATGACCAGGGTGAGCGCGGCCAGCCCGGCCGCCGTCACCCGGGGCAGGATCCGGCTCTGGCCCGGCACCCGGACCTCCCGAGCGGGGGAGTGAAACAACTCTTTCACTACCGAATAAGCCAGCTTCTCCTGGCGCTCGTAGTCCACCAGCCCCTTCTGGTTGAAATAGGGCCGGGGGTTGAGCAGGCGCATGTCGTCGGCGAAATCCGCGAACAGCCAGATAAAGCCGCCGGCGCACTCCGGGTCGTCCTCGATCAGCCGGAACCGCTTCGTGAGCGTCCGCGCCTGGTTCTCCTCGGTGTAAATGTCGCCGTAAGCGCCGTGCCAGCCGATCTGGGCTCCGGCCCCGTACTCGGAAATCAGGATCGGCTTGCCCGGAAAGGCGGTTTTTAGCTGCTCGAAATCGGGCTGGAAATCCCGGGGAAAGCCATAATACCAGCCCTGGTAGGTGTTAAAGGCCGCCAGGTCGAGATAACCGATGCTCCGGTCGCGCACGCCCGTGAAAGAGGCCGCGGTAAAAAGCATCCCCGGCGCGAGCTTCCGGCCGGCCTCCACGCCGGCCCGCACAAACTCGGCCCCGCTCGGTCGGTCGGTGGGGATTTCGTTGGCCACGCCCCAGAACCCGATGGAGACATGGTTGCGGTCGCGCCCCACCATTTCCTGCACCTGCCGGACGCCCAGGGCCGCCACTTCGGGGTCGCCGTAGTCGGGCGACCGGTCGCCCCAGGTCGGCGACTCTTCCCACACCAGCAGCCCGTAGCGGTCGCACAGGTCGAGCATGGCCGGATGGTTCGGATAATGACCCAGCCGGATGGCGTTGGCCCCCAGCGCCTTGATCATCCGGAGGTCCTGCTCCAGGCCGGCGAGCGTCTGGGTGCGGAACGTCCTGGGCAAGTCCTCATGCCGGCTCACGCCCCGGACCTTGAACGGCTCGCCGTTCAACTTGAGCTCGCGGCCCCGGGTCTCCAGCCGCTTAAAGCCGAAGACCACCGCCTGCTCGTCCCCGCCTTCGCCCAGGAGAAAGCGAGCGCGATACAGCACTGGATGGTCCGGCGACCAGGGCTTGATCTTCAGGTCTTCCAGGGACAAGACCTGAACCTGCTCCTTCGTGCCCGGCCTCAGAACGACCGGCGCCTCGGTCCGGGTGATGAGCTTCCCTTGCGCGGTGGAGAGCTCCAGGGTCAACGAAGTCTCGACCGGTTCTGACCTGAAGTTGGCCAGGCTCGCCTCGGCGCGAAGCTTGCCCTTCCCTCTCTCCGGCTCCGCTTGCAGGAAAAGATTCTGGATGGATACCTCCGGCATCCCCTCCAGGTAAACCTCCCGGTAGATCCCGCCCGCATGGCGCCAGCCTTTGATCCGGCCGGGCAAGGTCTTCATGCTCAGGCGGTTGTCCACCACCACCTCCAGCAGGTTTTCGCCTTCCCGCTGCAGGGCGGAGGTGACGTCAAAAGAAAAAGGTGTGTAGCCGCCCTCGTGGCTGCCCAGGCGCTGGCCGTTAAGGAAGACCTCGGCGCGGTAGAGCACGCCCCGGAAATGGAGCCGGACCTGGGCGGGCCGGAAGCCCTCGGGCAGGCGGAAGCTCTTCTGGTAGCGGGCCACCCCGTCCCAGTCCTCCAGGCCGCGGATCAGGTTCCAGCAGGCGGGCACGGTCATGCCCTCTTGCCAGATGCGGTCGCCTTCGCGCTGGAACTGCCAGTCCTGGCCGTCGAGCCAGAAGATGGGCCGGCCGGCCGTGCTCCCGAGGTCATGGATGGGGTCGTAGGGGATGGTATGCAGACTTAGATATTGGGGACGGGGCTTGAGCGCAAAGCGCCAGAGCGGGAAGAGGACCGCCGGCGCCAGCAGGAAGAGAGCGGAAAGGACGATGAACGGTCGTTTCACCACGCTTGGGTTCCCGGCTGATTAGCCCGAGACGTAACCCGCGACGCGATCTCCGACCTGGCTGGTGGAAAGGCCCATTTTGCCGGCGGCCAGGTCCTTCAGGTCATTTTGAATGGTCTTGACCACCGCCTGTTCCACCGCCGCGGCGGCGGCGGCATGGCCCAGGTGGGCGAGCAGCATCTGCCCGGCCGCGATCGCCGCCAGCGGGTTGATCACGCCCTGGCCGGTATATTTGGGCGCGCTGCCCCCGATCGGCTCGAACATGCTCACCCCCTCCGGGTTCAAGTTGCCCCCGGCGGCGATGCCCATCCCGCCCTGGATCACCGCGCCCAGGTCGGTGATGATGTCGCCGAACATGTTGTCGGTCACCACCACGTCGAACCACTCCGGGTTCTTAATCAGCCACATGCAGAGCGCGTCCACGTGCGCGTAATCGGTCTGAATATCCGGATACTCCCTGGCCACCTCGTAGAAGGTCCGCTCCCACAGGTCAAAGGCAAAGGTGAGCACGTTGGTCTTGCCGCAGAGCGTGAGCTTTTTCTTTTTGTTGCGCTTCTTACAATACTCAAAAGCGAAGCGGATGCAGCGCTCCACCCCCCGGCGGGTGTTGACCGAGGTCTGGATCGCCACCTCCTGGGGCGTGCCCTTGCGCAGGAACCCGCCGGTCCCGGCATACAGCCCCTCGGTGTTCTCCCGCACCACCACCAGGTCAATGTCCTCCGGCCCCTTGTCCCGGAGCGGCGTCTTCACCCCCGGGTAGAGCTTCACCGGCCGCAGGTTGATGTATTGGTCCAGCTCGAAGCGGAGCTTGAGCAGCAAGCCCTGCTCGAGGACCCCGGGCTTGACCTGGGGATGCCCGATCGCGCCCAGGTAAATCGCGTCCATCCTCTTGAGCTCGGCCAGCACCCCCTCCGGCAACACCTCGCCGGTCCGCAGATACCGCTCGCCGCCCAAGTCGTAAGTCTGGAACTCGAACTGGATCCTGAACCGGTCGGCCGCGGCCGTGAGCACCTTCACCCCTTCGGCCACAACTTCCGGGCCGGTGCCATCGCCCGGGATCACGGCGATGCGGTGCGTCTTCGCCATCTTCACTCACCCTCCCGCCTGGATCTTCTTGATCACGTGCTGCATCAGGCCGCCCTCGGCCAGAAGCTCCTGCATGAACGGCGGGATCGGCCGCGCCTGAAATTCCGTGCCCTGGCTCAGGTTCTTGATCGTGCCCGCGGCCAAGTCCACCAAGAGCTCGTCGCCGGCCGCGATGCCGTCCGCCGCCTCCGCGCTCTCCAAGAGCGGCAGTCCCAGGTTGAAGGCGTTGCGGTAAAAAATGCGGGCAAAGCTCCTGGCGATCACGCACGCGACCCCCGCCGCCTTGAGCGCGAGCGGGGCGTGCTCGCGGCTACTGCCGCAGCCGAAGTTCTTGCCCGCCACCACCATGTCGCCCGGCTTCACCCGGTTCGGAAAATCCGGCATCAGGCCCTCCATGACGTGGCCGGCCAGTTCCTCCGGATCAGTGGCCGAAAGGTAACGCGCGGCGATGATGGCGTCGGTGTCCACATCCGCCCCGAATTTCCAGGCATGGCCTTTCAAAGTCATCGCTTCCTCCATGATTTCTCTTTTTTATCGCGGCGCTTGATAGGAATTTTGATACTGCTTAGCGGGATGGTTTTGCCTTGACGAAATTCTCGCTCTGAACGCCTCCAGTCCTTCTCAATCTCAAGGTGGTCGGCAAGAATCAAGTCTTCCAGATCATCCTTTTCCAGCCTTGTTATCAGATAGTGGGTTTGACCGCGAGCGGAAACGGCAACTACGTTCTCCTTCTCAGCCAATTTGAGAATTCGCAACGGCTGAGAGATAAATTCTCTGGAGGTAACGAACTTCATTTTCAAACTTCCTCCGAGGCGAAGAAGCGCCATCCTGGTTTCGGTCAACTTTCCACAAGCTGTTTCATAACCCCCCGAGTAGGGGCACGGCATGCCGTGCCCTTACGTTCGGCAGCCGATTTTTCGCCGTGTTCTTGTATGCAATCATAGGGTTCGGTTCATCAAAACGGGTTATGAAACAGCTTCCAGGACATTATAGCATCTTGGGCACAAGGTAGGATGTTTGGATAAGCTGCCTACCTCGGTCGAGTAGGTCCAGCACCGCTCGCATTTATTACCTATTGCCTTCTCTAGCTTGACTTCTATGCCGCCGCCACCGCCGCCGCCACCGCCGCCACCGCCGCCGCCACCGCCGCCGCCGCCACCACCGCCGCCACCGCCACCGCCGCCACCACCACCGCCGCCTCCACCGCCGCCGCCACCGCCACCCCCGCCGCCTCCACTGCCCTTCTCTTTCAGCTCGACCGCGGAGACCAGGAGCAGTTTACGCAGGTCTTCCGCACCTTCCGGCTCGGCGCGGAAGGAGCGGAGAAACTCCATCTCGTCCCGGCCGGCCGCGATTACCACCTGGGCGTCGTTGGGGTGGCCGATCAATTTTTCCTTCTGCGCCTGGTCCAGGGCCTTGTTCACCTCTTCCCGGATCAAGAACAACCGCGCCAAGCGCTCGCCCAGCTCCTCATTCAAAAGTGCATCATCGGCCGGCGCATAGCTCAGCTCGAACACGGTGTCCCGGCGCCCGCCCTGGACCGGCATCTGGGCGTAGACTTCCTCGGCGGTGAAGGACAGGATCGGCGCCATCAGCCGGACCAGGGCGTCGAGCGCGGTCCAGATCGCGGTCTGGGCCGAGCGCCTGGCCTTGCCGTCCGCCTTTTCGCAATAGAGCCGGTCGCGCACAATGTCGAAATACAAGGCCGAGAGGTCCACCGCGCAGAGCGTGTTCAGGCCGTGGTAGATCAGGTGGAACTCGTAGCGGTCGTAGGCGGCGAGCGCCCGGCGCTTGAACTTCTCCACCCGGTGCAGCATCCAGCGGTCGAGGGTAAAAAGCTCGGAGACGGGCAGCGCGTCCCGCCCGGGGTCGAAGTCAAAGAGGTTCCCGAGCATGTAGCGCAGGGTGTTGCGCACCTTGCGGTAGGTGGTGGCGATGCCGTCGAGGATGGTCCGGGAGAAGCGGATGTCGTTGCGGAAGTTCTCCGAGGCCGCCCACATCCGCAAAAGCTCGGCGCCGTAGTCTTGCAGCAGTTTTTCCAGGGGCACATAGTTGCCCGAGGACTTGGAATACTTCTTCCCTTCCTCGTCCACGGTGAAGCCATGGGTGAGCACGGTGCGATAGGGCGCAAAGCCGCGGGTGCCGACCGCGCAGAGCAGGGACGAGTGGAACCATCCCCGGTGCTGGTCCGTGCCCTCGATGAACAGGTCGCAGGGCAGGCCCAGGTCTTCCCGCTCCTCCAAGACGCAGGCAAAGCTCACCCCCGAATCGAACCACACGTCCAGGATGTTCGGGTCCTTGTCGAACTCGGAGCCGCCGCACTTTCGGCACCTGGTCCCGGCCGGCAAAAGCTCCTTGGCCTCGCGCGCGAACCACACGTCGCAGCCGTGCTCTTCAAAGAGGTCGGCCACCCGGTCCACCAGCTCTCCGTCCAGCAAGACCTCCCCGCAGTTTTGGCAATGGAACGCCACAATGGGCACGCCCCAGGCCCGCTGCCGGGACAGACACCAGTCCGAGCGCTCGGCGATCATGCTGCTGATCCGCTCCTCCCCCCAGGCCGGGTCCCAGGCGGTCTTCTTGATCTGCTCCAACGCCTTTTCCCGCAGGCGGTTTTTATCCATGGAGACAAACCACTGCGGCGTGCTCCGGAAAATCACCGGGTCCTTCGAGCGCCAGCAATGGGGATAGCTGTGGGTGAACTCCTCCGCGTGGAGCAGGTTGCCCGCCTCTTTGAGCTTCTGGTTCACGTGTTCGTTGGCGTCGAACACGAACTCCCCGGCGAAAAACTCCACCTCGCCGGTGAAGCGGCCGTCGTCATCCACGGGTGAATAGACCGGGAGGCGGTATTGCTGGCCGCTCTCGTAGTCTTCCTGGCCGTGGCCGGGCGCGGTGTGCACGCAGCCGGTGCCGGTGTCGAGGGTGACATAATCGGCCAGGATGATGACCGAGTCGCGGTCGTAGAGCGGGTGCCGGAAGACCAGGCCTTCCAGCTCGCGGCCCTGGAACTTTTTAAGCACCCGCCGGTCTTTCCAGCCGAGCAGCTCGGCCACCACGTTGACCAGGCCCTCGGCCAAGAGATAAACCGCTCCGCCGGCCTTGAGCGCCACGTAGCTGAACTCGGGATGCAGCGCCACCGCCAGGTTGGCCGGGATGGTCCAGGGCGTGGTGGTCCAGATCATCACGAAGACCGGGCCGTGCTGTTTCTGGAGGTCGGAGAGCGTCTGCTTCGCGGGACTCTCCGGCCCCTTTTCGCTCTGCCAGGGAAAGCGGACGTAGATCGAGGGCGATGGGTGGTCCGCGTATTCGACCTCGGCCTCGGCCAATGCAGTTTTGCATGTAGGGCACCAGTGCACCGGCTTCAGCCCCCGGTAGATCGAGCCGGCCTTGACGAACTTGGCGAACTCCCGGGCGATCTGGGCCTCGTAGCGATAGTTCATGGTCAGGTAAGGGTCCTCCCACTCGCCCAGCACCAGCAGGCGCTTGAACTCGCCGCGCTGGACGTCCACGAACTTGCCCGCGTATTCCCGGCAGCGCCGGCGCTTTTCGATCACGCTGATCGCGCCTTTCTTCTCGCCCAGCTCCTTGTCCACCTGGTGCTCGATCGGCAGCCCGTGGCAGTCCCAGCCGGGGAGGTAGGGCGTGAAGCGGCCGGACATGGCGCGGGACTTGACGATAAAGTCCTTGAGCACCTTGTTCATGGCCGTGCCCAGGTGGATCGAGCCGTTGGCATAGGGCGGGCCGTCGTGGAGCACGAACTTGGGCTGGTTCTGGTGGGCGGCCAGCATCTTGGCATACACCCGGTCCTGGTCCCAGCGCTGGACCAGCTCCGGCTCGCGCCGGGCCAAATTGGCCTTCATGTCAAAAGCGGTCTTGGGCAGATTGAGGGTCTTTTTATAGTCCATGGGTTACGCTCCAATTGTGTGTCGGGTCAGGTTCCGCGCCGCGTTGCCAGAGGCAGGGCAGAGGAGACGTGCGGCGGCCTCGGCCTAGACTATCCGGGCCGCGCGAATCAGCCGCGGGCAGTGATTGCTGCCCGCGTTATCGCCTCCGAAGGGGACCATCTTCATCCTGGAAAGAATGGCTTTAGGTTAATGAAAAAAGGGGGGATTGTCAAATCCAAAGAAGGGTGTCAAGGCCTGTCCCCCGCTTGCCCACCCTCATTTTTTCGTCAACCGGGGGTAGGGGCGCGATTTATCGCGCCCATCAGGGGCAGGGCGCAATGAATTGATATGGTGAAAGACGGGCACTTCTGTAAAATAGGGTTTGGAAGAACCAAATCACAGAAGGAGGCCCGTCATGGAAAAAGCGGAAGCGGTCGTGGCATTCGTGGGGATTGATGCTCACAGTGAACATTGTAGTCTGAAGGCGGTGGGAAGGCAAGGGGAGAGTTTGCTGGCGGTGGAGGTCGCCACCCAGGAGCGGCGGTTGCGGGCGGCGGTGAAGGGGTTGCCGCGGCCGGTGTGGGCGATGGTGGAATCGAGTTCGCTGGCGCCGTTGCTGAAGGAGTGGCTGGAGTCGGTGGTGGACCGGTTGATTGTGTGCGAGACGCGGGAGAACCGATGGATTGCGCGGAGCGAGGACAAGAGCGATCCGGCGGATGCGGATCGGCTGGCGCGGTTGTTGCGGATGGGGGAGTTCCGGCCGGTGCACGTGCCGGGGCGGGCCGGCCTGGAGCGGCGGGAGCTGGTGCGGTTGTATCAGAAGTCGGTGCGGGACGTGACCCGGCTGAAGAACCGGCTGAAGGCGAAGTACCGGGAGCACGGGGTAGCGGTGAAGGGGGATAAGGTCTATACGGTTCGGCATCGGGCGAGCTATCTGCGCCAGGTGAAGCAGCCGGCGGTGCGGGCGATGCTGGCGGTGATCTATGAGCAGTTGGATGGAGCCCAGGCGGCGCACTTGAAGATCTGGGGCCAGTTGTTCGCGCGGCTGCGGACGCTGCCGGCGTATCGGTTGCTGAAGACGATTCCGGGGGTGGGTTCGCGGTTGGGGGCGATGCTGGCGGCGGGGATCGACGACCCGGAGCGGTTTGCGGGCCCGAATCGGAAGCGGAAGCTGTGGAAGTATAGCGGGCTGGGGGTGCGCAGCCAGTGGTCCTCGCATCCGGAGCAGGCGCGGGTGAGCGGGTCGCCGTCGGGGAACCGGCTGATGAAGTATGCGGCGCTGAGCGCGGCGCACAATGCGCTGCGGGGGAAGAACCGGTTTTCCCGGCATTATGCGGAAATGGTTGAGCAAGGAAAAGATCCGGCCATGGCCGAGCGGACCGTGGGGCGGCAGATTTTGGCGACGGCGCTTTCGATGCTGACGAGCGGCACGGTTTACCGGGAGCCGGAGCCGGGGCGGAGCCCGGTGGAGGAGGTTTGAAGAAGCAACGGATTGGGCCGGGGGCAGTCTCGCGTAGGGGCGTGGCCGCAAAGGTCCTGGAATTGATTAGGCGCCCCCAGTCCCTCTTCTCAGGGGACAGGTCCCGAGGATCTCATAGGCGAAAAGTCTCGGATAGATGCCTTGGCCGAATTAGGCCGACGATCATGGCAGAGATCCTATTCCGGCTGCGAAGGCCGCCTCCCGCGGCGCGGTAACCGCGGCCGCCGACCTCGAAGCGGCGGAGTGCCCTCCCAAGTCCAGGACCAGAAGAAAAGAATCTGGTCTATAGGGTAAAAAATTTTCTTGACTTGGGCTTTCATAGATGCGCCCCTACGTAGGCCGAAAATATGCGGTGCGGCCAAAAACTGAGGGAGGGCAAGCTGTCCCCCGTCTGAGCGGGATGGCGGAAATTGTGAAAATGGTCAAGGTCTGACCCCAGCCCTCACCAACCCACTGCCCAAATGTCGAGCCATTGATACCAGGAAGGACGCCGCGAAGAGGATGAGGCTGAATTCGATCACGTAGCGGAAGCGGGCGCCGCCGTAATAGACCGAGTAGGCCGCGCTCAGGGTGAGGTAGATGAGGTAAAAGATCGAAAGCTCGCGCCATTGTTTGCGGGAGGCGATCATGCCGAGGAGCGCCGGGATTAAAAGCAGGACATAGACCACTTCCCGCACCACTGGGAAATCGCTGGGCATGTCCGGATCAAACCACCAGAGCGCCCGGAGCTTGGCCGGGACCAGGGCCACAAACCGGGCCGGATGTTGCCGGATGAAAGCCCAGGCTGCCTCCCGGAATATCCGTTCTTTCTCCACGTCGGAGGCGGAGCGAAGCCTGGCCCGCATTTCCTCGCTGAGCTTGGCGCTCATGCCCTGATGGTCGGAGGTAAAAATATTGCCGGTGGCGGCGGGGTTATTGCCGATCCAGAGGCCGTAGCCGCCGTTCGTGGATACCGGCACAAAGGCATGAAGGGTGATGGCGTTGCGGATGGTCCAGGGCGCGATGGCGGCGGCCGCGGCGATCCCGAACACCGCGGCGTTGCGGACGAGGCGGGGAAAGGCCGGCCGGCGCCAGAGCCAGGCCCAGAGCAAAAAGGCGGGGGCGAGGATCAGGTAGATGGTCTTGGAGAGCGTGGCCAGCCCGAGCCCGAAGCCGGCCAGGGCCCAATCGCGGACCCGGTCCTGCTTCATGGCGCGGAGCACGAGGAGGAGGAGCGCGATCAGGAGGAAGATTTCCAAAGTCAGCGCCTGAGCGCGCGTAACCCAATAAACGTAGATCGGATAGACGGCGCAGAGCAGGCCGGCGGCGAGGCCGGTGAGGCGGTCGAAGAGATTCCGGCCCAGATAAACCAAAAGCAGGCAGGAGAGGCTGCCGAGGAGCGCCTGACTGAGCTCGACGAAGAGGTAGTTTTTGCCGAACAGCAGGAAGTGCAGGGCCAGGAAAAAGGTATAGAGAGGATACTGGTAAGCGGTGGGCGCGAGCGGACCGAACACCGCCATGCTGTAGCCCTGGCCGGCGAGCAGGTTGAGCGCGATCTCCTCGTTCTCGTAGCCGGTGACCGCGTCGAAATTGCGGAGCAGAAAAATCACGGCCACCCGCAAGACCAGGGCCAGAAAAACAATTCCGGCCATCCACGCGACAGCCGGTCCCTCTAATGCATTCTTCTCCATCTTTAAATTCAATTCCGCGTCTGCTTTAGGGCATGAGGCCTGGAGCCTGATGCCTAACGCCTGGCTTAGTCCTTGCGGTAGCGGTTGGTGATGGGCAGGCGCCAGTCCTTGCCAAAGGCGCGCTCGGTGATTTTGATGCCGGGCGGGCCTTGCCGGCGCTTATACTCGTTGCCGTCCACCATCCGGATCACCTTCTTGACCGTGGCCGGCTTAGCGCCCCGGGCCACGATTTCCTCCAGGCTCAGATCCTCCTCCACGTAGGCCTTCAAGATCGGGTCCAGCTCGGCGTAGGGCGGCAAGGTGTCCTGGTCGGTCTGGTTGGCCCGGAGCTCCGCGGTCGGCGGCCGCTCGATCACTGATTTCGGGATCAAATCGCGGCCGGCCCGGCGGTTGATCCACTTCGCCACCTCGTAAACAAAAGTCTTGGGCACGTCCCGGATCACGGCAAAGCCGCCGGCCATGTCGCCGTAAAGAGTGCAGTAGCCGGTGGCGAGCTCGCTCTTGTTGCCGGTGGTGAGGACCAGCCGGCCGAACTTGTTGGAGAGGGCCATCAGGTAGTTGCCCCGGATCCGCGCCTGCAAATTCTCCTCGGCCACGTCGGGCTTCTTGCGCTTGAAAGCGGACTTGAGCGCGCGGGTGTAACTCTCGAATACCGGCCCGATCGGAACCTCCAGGAACTCGATGCCCAGGTTCTTGGCCACCCGGACCGCATCCTGGCGGGTGCCCCGGGAGGTAAACGGCCCGGGCATGCTCACGCCCACCACGGCCTTTTGGCCCAGGGCCTCGACCGCCAGCGCCGCCACCAGGGCCGAGTCCACCCCGCCGGAAAGACCCACCAGCACGCGCTGGAAGCCGTTCTTCTTCACATAGTCCCGCGTGCCCAGGACCAAGGCGCGGAAGACCTCCTCGGTCACCGACACCCTCGGCTCGACCCGGTTGCGGACCGGCCGCACCCGCTGGCCTGATGGCGAGCCCGGGACCTTGACCCAATCGGTGCGGTCATCCTCCAAGGCGTGTTTCTGCTTCTCCTTGCGGCTGCGGGGGTCGTGGAGCCGGCGGCGGAAGACCTCTTCCAGATCCAGGTCCGCCACCACCAGGTCTTCCTCAAAGAGCTTGCCCCGTGCCACCACCTGGCCGTCCGGATCAAAAATGGCCGAGCCGCCGTCAAACACCAGTTCGTCCTGACCGCCGACCAGGTTGACGTAGGCCACCAGGGCCACCCCGTCGGAAGCGCGGGTCTTTAGCATCCGCTCGCGCAGTTCGCCCTTGCCCAGGTGGTACGGCGAGCTGGAAATATTCACGATCAACTCGGCCTGGCCGCGCAACGCCTCTTGCGAGGGGCCGCCCGGATACCAGATGTCCTCGCAAATGCTCACGCCCACCCGGAGATTGCCCCACTGCAAGGAAAAGGCGCGGTCGCCGGACTGGAAATAGCGGTCTTCATCGAACACGCCGTAGTTGGGGAGATAGCGCTTGTGGTAAACCCCGAGAATTTTGCCCCGGTGGATAATGGCCGCAGCGTTGCGGATGTCGTCGTTGCCGTCCACAAACCCGAGCACGGTAACCATGCCCGGCATTTTCAGCTTCTTGCGGACCCGGTCCAGGGTGGCGAGGTTGTCGCGGATAAAAGAGGGCTTGAGGAGCAGGTCTTCCGGCGGGTAGCCGGTGATGGCGAGTTCGGGGAAGAGCAGCAGCGCGACGCCCTGTTTGCGGGCGCGCTCGGCCCAGGCGAGGATTTTTTTGGCGTTGCCGTTAAGGTCGCCCACGGTGAGGTTCAACTGGGCCAGACCGATCCGGAGGGTGCGCATGCTCAAGGATTGTGTAGCATGAAACGGGGGGGATGGCAAGGTCGTCTGTGTCGGGACCGTGGCGGGATTGGTTGACAGTGGCAGGCACGGGTGATATCTTTAAGCCAAGGCCGAGGCTTGGCGTGCACAGCCGCATTGCCGTTTTTGAAAAAAGAGGGAAGTAAAGGAGGGGTTCCGGAAACCCGGATTCAGCGTTTGGGTTCATGGCTCGCCTGGTCCAGCTCAACCGGCTCCCGCTTGCCGAGAAAGAGGAGCTCTATGGATTGTTGATCCCAAGAAGCCTCTTGGCCCGGTTTGGGGTCAACCCCGAAACCGGGTTGAACCGCTTGGGCGAGAGCGTGATCACGATCGAATGCCCGGAGCGCGGAGCGGAAGCCAGCGTGGAAGTGAAGTCCCGGCCCACGGACCGGGACCCGATTTTTTACATCGAGGTCAGCGATTCCCGGGACCTGATCCAGTTGGAGTGGGACTTCATCATGATCAACGACCCGGAGAGTCCTCGCTTCGACACCGATGTCACGCCGGAGGGCAAGGACCGCTGGCTCAACTGGACCTCCCGCAACCGGCCCGAGGAAGAGAAGGCCTTGGCCGCGGGCCTGGCCCCGGGCCAGGTGCGAAGGGGATTGGGGCTGACTGAAGAGTTGCTGGGAAGCCTGGATCAGTTCTGCCAGGCGCTGGGGCAGAAGAGTATTTTTTTGGAGGCGCTGTTTTACCACAACGCCATCCTCTACGAGCGGCACGGCTTCCGTTATTTCGAAGGCGAGCCGCAGATGCGGCGGATCCAGGAGCTGTTTCAGCCGGGCGGCAAGCTCTGGGCGCGGCTGGACGGGTCCACTTTCCGCCGGCCCGAGTTCGCCCAGACGGTGCGGGGCCGGAGCTGGGCGATTCACGACGGGATCCTCAACGACCTCGAAGATGAGATCCTGGAGGCGTGGACCCCGCCCAAGCTGTATCGGATGGTGGGCAAGCGGTTTAAGGTGAACACCTTTCCCGGGGCGAAGTGGTAAGGAGAAATTGCCCGGATTCAAACCGGGGCGAACGGCGCGAGGAGCAAGCGATGTATGAAAAGAATGTAGAGCGGATCGAGGAGATCGTGCGCGAGCAGAACTCGTGGCGGATGGAGACGATCAACCTGATCGCCTCGGAGAACGTGCTCTCGCGGCGGGCGCGGGCGGTGATGGGTTCGGACTTTTGTCACCGCTATGCCGAGGGCCATCCGGGCGAGCGCTACTACCAGGGGACGGAGAAGATTGACGAGATCGAGACCCGGGCCAAGCAGCACCTGAAGAGCCTGTTCAACTGCCGGCACCTGGACGTGCGGCCGGTTTCGGGCACGGTGGCGAACGACGCGGTGTTTTCGCGCTACATCCGGCCGGGGGACATCGTCATGGTCAACTCCACCGCGGGCGGGGGCCACATCTCGCACCACAAGTCCGGCTCGGTCGGGAAGTATACCAGCAACATCATCAACTTCCCGCTGACGCCGGACGGCTTTCACATTGACGTGGCGCACACCCTGGACATCCTGGAGCGGGTGCCGGTCAAGGTCTTGATCCTGGGCAAGTCGCTCTACCTGTTCCCGGACCCGGTGAAAGAGCTGGCCCCCTTGTGCAAGGAGCGCGGGATCATCCTGATCTATGACGCCGCCCACGTGCTCGGGCTGATCGCGGGCAAGCGCTTCCACGATCCCCTGGGCGAGGGCGCCCACATCATCACCGCCTCCACCCACAAGACCTTCTTCGGCTCCCAGCGCGGGATCGCGTTCAGCAACATGAAAGACTCGGAGTGGGCCTTGATTGACAAGGGCGCTTTTCCGGGGTCCTCCAGCAACCACCACCTCGACACCCTGGTGCCCCTGGCCATCACCGCCTACGAATACCTGGAGTTCGGAGAAGATTACGCCGACCAGGTGATCCGAAACGCCAAGGCTTTGGCCCGGGCGCTTTACGACGCCGGCTTCAATGTCCAGGCCGCACAGTTCGGCTTCACCGAGAGCCACCAGGTGGCGGTGGACGTCTCCGAACTGGGCGGCGGCGACGAGGTGGCCCGCATCCTCAAGGACAACCACATCATCCTGAACATGAACCTCTTGCCGCATGAGCCGCTGGAGCGGGTGGCCAACCCGGCCGGGATCCGCATCGGGGCGCAGGAGATGACCCGCTTCGGCATGAAGGAAGCGGAGATGAAGGTAATCGCCGAGCTGTTCAAGAAGTGCCTGCGCCAGGGCAAGTACATGGGCGACGAGGTCAAGGATTTCCGCCGGCAATACCAGATAGTATTTTACTCGTTTGATGAGGACGCGATCGCGGCGAGACGGCCCAAGGCGGTCGAAGCCGCGCAATCTTAAAATTGGGCCACCGGTTTGAAACCGGTGCACTATTCGATGACGATTGAAAAAGCCAAGCGGGTTTTGCAGATCGAGGCCGAGGCGATCTCGGCGTTGGCCGGCCGGCTGGGGCCGGAGTTTCTAAAGGCCCTGGACCTGCTCGCGGCCTGCTCGGGCAAGGTGGCGGTCACCGGGATCGGCAAATCCGGGATCATCGCCCAGAAGATCGCGTCCACCCTCGCTTCCACCGGCACCCCGGCCTTTTTCCTGCATTCCGCCGAGGGCCTGCACGGCGACATCGGCATGCTCACCGGCAACGACCTGGTGCTCGCGGTTTCCAACAGCGGGGAGACCGAGGAACTGATCCGGCTGATCCCGGTCTTGAAGCGGCTGGCGGTCAAGATCATCGCGCTGGTGGGCCGGACCGCTTCCACCCTGGCCAAGGCTTCGGACGTGGTGCTGGACGCGAGCGTCAAGGAAGAAGCCTGTCCCCTCAACCTGGCCCCCACCGCTTCCACCACCGCGGCGCTGGCGCTGGGCGACGCGCTGGCGCTCGCGCTCCTGGAGCGCCGGGGCTTTCAGGCCGAGGATTTCGCCCGGCTGCATCCTTCCGGCGCCTTGGGCCGGCGGCTTTTGCTCCGGGTTTCCGATTTGATGCACCAGGGCGCGGAAATTCCCTCGGTCCCGCCCGCGGCCTCGGTCCGCCAGGTGATCGTGGAGATGAGCGGCAAGATGCTGGGCCACACTGCGGTGGTGGACGAGGGCAAACTGGCGGGCGTGATCTCGGACGGTGACCTGCGCCGGTCCCTGGAACGCGACGACGAGTTCCTCCGCCGGGCCGCCCGCGAGCTGATGACGCGGCGGCCCAAGTTCATCGCGCCTTCCGAGCTGGCCGCCACCGCGCTGGAGATAATGCAGCGTCATTCCATCACCGGCCTCCTGGTCTGCGACGACCCTGCCGGCGAGCACCTGGTCGGATTCCTTCACCTCCACGACCTGCTCAAGGCCGGCGTAACGTAAAGTTCTGACCCCTATAGTCGCCGACCGATGGAGATGAAATTTAATTTCGAAAAGAAAAATTCTCTGCGGCCGGCCTCGGCGCGATCCCGAGCTTATTTCCCCAGGGCATGGTCTGTTCTGGCGGCAGTATTTCTTTTCGTTTCCCTTTTTAGCGACAGCAGCGCTCACGCGCGCATCCGGAAATGCCCCTTCCGGGTCCGTAAGGCGCATTACGCGAAGGAGCAAGCGGCCGCGACCCCCGCGCCGGCCCCCGCCCCCGGGCTGATCGTGGCCGGCGCCGGCGACATCATCCTCCACGGTCGGGTCCACTTCTCCGCGGCCCAGCGCTCCCGCGGCGAGGAGAACAACCAGGGCTACGATGAACTTTTTCCCGGCGTGGCCGCGGCGCTTTCCGGCGTGGACCTGGGCATCGCCAATCTGGAATTCCCCATCCTCAGGAAGCACAAGCCGCCCCGGCCCTTCATTTTCAGCGGGGACCCGCCCGCGCTCCGCGCGGCCATGCGCGCGGGCCTCACCGCCTTCACCGCGGCCAACAACCACTCTTACGACCAGGGCCCTCGGAGCCCCGCGATCACCGCGCGTCATTGCGCCCAGCAGCAGGCGGTGTGCCTGGGCGTGGGGGAGGACCGGGAGCAGGCCGAGACCCCGTATTTCTTCGAGAAGAACGGGATCAAACTCGCGGTGGTCGGCTATACCCTGGTGGCGAACGACGATCTGAACCGGGAGCGCAAAGGCGCGCCGCGCGTGAACGGTTACGGGTTCGAAAACCTCCTCGGCCAGGTGAAGGCGGCCGCGGAAAAATCGGATTGCGTGGTGGTGGCGGTGCATTGGGGCGAGGAGTACCGGGAACAGCCGCTCCCCTCGCAACGCCAGCAGGCCCAGAAGCTGGTGGACGCGGGCGCCTGCCTCATCCTCGGGCATCATCCCCACGTGCTCGAGCCGGTCGAGGAAATCCGGACCGCAAGCGGTCGGCGCGCGCTCATCGCCTATTCCCTGGGCAACTTCGTCTCCAACCAGGAGCGCGGTCGGCCAGAGCACCAAAACCGGATTGGGGCGATCGTGAAGGTGGAGTTGGCGCGCGGGGCCGCCGGGGTGGAGCCAGCGGCGTGGAAGGCGTTGCCGGTGTGGACCCGCAACCAGACCGACTACCTGGGCAGCCGATCCATCGAGCGGCTCGAGGTGGTGGATCTACCCGCGGCGCTCAGGGAGGTGGAGGCCAGGCTGGCGACCGCCCCAGGAGACGAAAGAAACAGGCTCGAGCGCGAGGCGGCGTTTTATCAAGACCGCATCGAGCAGGCGGAACGCATGCTCGAAGTCAAAAGTGAAAAGTAAAAGGCGCGAGGGTGGGGCGCCTGGCTGTGGAAAAAGCAACTCGACCGAGGGTCGGCCCGCCAAGGTCAAGGTAATAGATCCAGCGGATGAAAAGGGCTTAATCGGTTTAGGGGACGGGTGCTTTTTTCCGTGGCTGGAACTTTGATATCAAGAGGGGATAGGACCGCGGTTCACTCGGTCTTTTCCGGGCCGGCCGGGAGCGGGGCCCGGACCTCGATTTCTCGTTTCATGGAAAAGATCAGGCCGCCGGGAAAACGAACTGGTTCCGTATAAACGCATTGCAGGATCGCTTCCGTGCCCGGCTCACAATCGCAGGTGAAATTGTCCGGGGTCAGCGGGGGCAGACCCAGGAGCTCGGCCTTTCGGATCAGCTTGTCAATCATAAAAGTTTCGTTGCTGGCGTCATCCCCCCGCAAGGCCTTGTCCATGGCCAATTGGAATCTCCATTCGCGATAGTAAACCGGCCCGATCTGGATCAGCCCATAGCCGAGCAGTCCGAGAACGAGGATCGCAGCGACTCTGCCCGGGGAGGTTCGTCTGCGCTTCATGGTCGTTGCCGGCAAAGCCGAGGATCCATCGCTGGCTTGAGGACGCGAGGCCGTGACCGGACGGGACGCTGCATCTCATCCGGCCGGCTAAAATGGTCGGGTCGGGAGTTTGGCGATATTGATCTCGATCAGGATGCGCATGGGGTAGATTCGGCCGCCGGGCAGCTTGATGTTTTCGATATATTCACATTGCAAAAGCGCGGGCTGGCCCACCTCCCCGCCCTCGAAGTAGAAGTCATCCACGGTGAGGGGCGGCAATCTTATTGCCCTGGCCTCGCGAATCATGTCTTCGTACATTCTTTCTTCGCCGGTGGCATCAAAGGCGCGCAGGTCTTCTTCCATTTGCTTGCCGAATTTCCATTTGCGTTGATAGACCGGCCCTAGCATCACCACGCCGGTGACGATCACCGCCACGATCAAGATGGCCGCAATGACATAGAACTTACCTTCGCCCCGGTTCATCGCCGATCCCTCCTCAAGATAATTCGACTGGCACTATCGCCAGCCCGATTTTCATCTATACCACAATTATCCGGCAAAAACCACTCCTGCTCCCGCCACCCGCCTCTAGGGTGAGGCGACCAAAGCTTGATGCCGTGCGGCAATGTCCCCGGCCAATCCCTGCAGGGCCTGAAAGGTTTCCGGTCGGGGCAGCCCGCGGGCCAACACCGTGGGCAGCAGCTCCACCCGCAGGTTGGAAATCAAACCGGTTAGTTGCTCCACCATCTTTCCGCCCCACCCGAAGGAGCCAATGATCGCGGCATACTTGAGCTTGGGCCGCAGCACATTGGCCAGGGCCGCGGCATAAATGGCTTGGGGATGGGCTCCGGCCAGCACCTGGGGGCAGGCGATGACCAGGGTGGCGGCATCCACCAGAGCCATGGCCAGTTTGCCGATGTCCACCTCCGCCAGGTTGAAGACCTCCACGGGAACCTGATGGAGAAGAAGCGCCTCCACCAGGCACTCCACCATCCGCTCAGTGCTGCCGTGCATGGAGACATAGGCCACCACCACCAGGTTTTCCGGCTGATCCTGGACCCAGCGGCGATAGGCCTCCAGGATCAAGGAGGGCCGGGCATACAGAGGCCCGTGACTGGGAGCGATCAGGGAAATCGGATACTGCTGGATCTTCTCGAGGTGGCGCTGGATCTGGTGGCGGAACGGCATCATGATCTCGGCGTAATACCGCTTGGCCACTGCCAAGACGCGAGGCTCGTCGCTGGCAAAGAGATCGTGGGAAGCCAGGTGCGACCCGAACAGGTCGCAGGGGAACAGGATCTGCTCCTCCCGCAGGTAGGTCAGCATCGTCTCCGGCCAGTGCACCCAGGGCGCGTGGATGAATTCCAGGGTCCGATCGCCCAGGGACAGAGTGGCGCCGTCCTCCACCGTCCGAATGCGCTCCGCCGCCACCGGAAGCAGGTCGCAAAGCATCCCTTTAGCTTTGGGCGTGGTGTAGATTTCCACTTCGGGATAAGCCTCGAGCACGGAGGGGATGGCCCCGCTGTGGTCCTGCTCGCAATGGTTGACGATCAGGTAATCGAGGCGCTTGAGCCCCAGGCCGGCCAGCCGTCCCAGAAGCACCGGGACAAAGGGCGGGTCCACCGCGTCAATCAGGGCCGTCTTGGGGCTGGCTCGAATCAGGTAAGCATTGTAGCTGGTGCCCTCGGGCAAGGGAATCAGGGCGTCGAAAAGCCGGCGGTCCGGATCCATCGCCCCCACCCAATCCACGCCGTCGCGAATCGGTCGGGCTTTGCTGGTGTTGCTCATCGTGAATTCCCCTTTCCGGGGATTGATGATAGCACGCGATGCCGCTCCGAACAAACGCCGGGTCGTCCTGAAAACGCGCAGGCGGCGGAACCGAGGGAGTTCCACCGCCGGCAGAAAACTTTCCCGGAAAGTCCCGGTGATCCGTTCAGTTTCCTTCTCGGAGCGGCGGATGGGAATTTGCCCATAGCTCTTTTCCCGCCGCTTCCATGGCGGTGGTCTCCTCCTCTTTCTTCTGGCAGACGGCTTGCAAGCCCAGGCGCTGTTCCGCGGCGCGGAGGATCAGGACCAGCATGTCCATGTAAGAAAGGCCGGCATACTTGGCCATCTTGGCCAGGTGCCCATCCCAGCACCAGCCGGGGTTGGGGTTGACCTCCAGCAGCTTGGGACGGCCCTCGGAGTCCAGCCGCCAGTCAAACCGGGCATAGTCCCGGCATTCCAGCCGCTCGAACAACTTGAGGCAGCATTCCACAATGAAGTTTTGGGTCTCTTTGGGAATCGCCGCGGGGACCGAGGTGATTTTCCAATAGGGCGAATCCGGACACCACTTGGCCTCGTAGCCGCAGATCGGAGGCAAGTCCTCCGGCACCTGCGAATAGTCCTCTTCGGTGATGGGCAGAACCGTGTAACTGGAAGGCGGGTTCCCGATGATCCCGACGCTCAGGTCCTTGCCCTTGAGGAACTCTTCCACCAGGATGGGCTTATCGTAGCCGAACTTCTCGCGGATTTCGGAGATGGCGTGGAGCAGGTCATCCGGCCGAAAGGCCACCGAGCGCTGGGTGATGCCGAAACTGGAGTCCCCGAAATTGGGCTTGACAATCACCGGGAGCCCGAAGGGCAGGTCGAAAGCGGTATCTTCCGGCTTGATAAAGAAAGCGGCCGGGACCGGGATTTCCATTTCCTTGGCAATGCCGCGCACCAGGGACTTGTCGTAGCAATAGGCCAGGCTCTGGGGTCCGGCCCCGGAATAGGGCAGGTCCAGTTTTTCCAGGAGCGCGGGGATGTGGAGCTCCTTGCGCGGGTCGTTCAAATAACCCTCGTCGCAGAGGTTGAAGACCAGGTCCACCTTGCCGGCCAGCCGGCTCAAGTCGTGGATCAGGGTGTCATGGTTATTGAGGTAGAGGAAGTGGTATTCCTTTAACTCGCGCAAGGCGTCTTTCAACTGGTCAATGGTGTAGAAGTCGTCATCGTCAAAGACGGAGAGGGGCTTGAGCGGGTCGGGCTTGTGGGGGTCCCCCATCACCACCGCCACCTGGCGCATGGTCGGCTTGGGCTTGACGTTGAGAGCGGCCCATTCCTTGCGCACCCGGGCGGTGATGAGGACGCGCCGCTCCATCATGCCCAGGTCCTGGTTGCGGATGGAGTCGGGCGAAAGCTCGGCATGGGGGGCGACCTCGCTGAACCCGGCCGCCTTCATCAGTTCGCTCAGGCTCTCCTTGGTGTAGAGCCGTTCCATGTAGAACTGGTCGGCGATCACGCCCTTCTGGACGTGGGAGATCACTTCCCGGGAGATCAGGCACTGGCTGTCCACCGAGAGGGAGCGCTCCCGGCAGACAAAATGCTTCTTGTCAATCCATTCCCAGGACCGGGGCTGGAAGTGCTGGCGCAGGTATTCGCCGTCGGTGACGTCAATGAGCAGGCGGCCCCAGGGCTTGAGCACCCGGAACACTTCCTTGAGCACCCGCAGGTCTTCCTGCATGGTCTCGAAATAGCCGAAGCTGTTGCCCAGGATCATCACCACGTCAAAGGTATCGGGCGCATAGGGCAGCTTGCGCGCGTCACCCTCCCGGAACTTGACCGACAGGCCCTCTTTTTTGGCCAGAGCCTTGGCTTTCTGGATCAGGTAGTGCGACCGGTCGAGTCCCTCCACGTTCTTAAACCCGCGGCGCGCCAGCTCCATCGAGTGGCGGCCCTGGCCGCAACAGAGATCCAAGATCACATTTTCCGGGGAAATCTGGAGAACTTGGGAAAAGAGATCAACTTCCTGGTGGGTAATGTTTTGATCGTCGACGACGTCCCCATCGGTCTTGATGTAGAGCGAATTGAAAATGCAACGCCACCAATCCGGCCGCACATGCTCTTCCAGGTTGGGGACAGGTCCCAGGATCGTTCGGGAATGCTTGCCGTTTTTGCTTCGCTGTGGAGGTTTATCCGAAGATTTTTTTTCGTTCATAGTTTCAGTTCGTTCCTCCTTTAGGACCGAAATTAAGTTTGAGATATTAAGGACAATCGCCTCGTTTGTCAAGCAATTGCCTTAACCCTTAAAACCACAATATTCTGCGGCTGGCAGCAATATTACCACTACATCTGGTATTGTCAAGAAAAATTTAGAAAAAATACCAAAAATTCAAAGAAAATAAAATCACTCGAAATATCAACTAGTTAGAAAATTAAAAGAGAACCCGGCACATCCGCACTCCCGGTATAATCGTAATTCATATTACATCGCACGCCGGGACCTCCTTTCCTTGGCCGGAGACCAATTGAGCGCAGGCCCGCCGGCTTGATCCGGCTTGTTCCTGCGCTCGCATGAAAGAATCCCGCCGCTTCCCCCGCTCCCGGGAAACGGTGAGGGTGTTTTTATTCAATTACGGAATTTTGACCGCCAGGATTTTTCTACCGGTCCTCTCCCACGGCCGCTTTTTGCGGGGGCCTTTCCTTCAACGCCTGTTCGTAAGCGTTTAACACCATCTCCTCGATCTCCCGGCGGGTCTCCGAGTTCAAAGGATGGGCCACGTCCCGGAACATGCCGTTCTTGCCTTTCTTGTTGGGAAAGGCCACGAACAGACCATCGCTGCCCTGAATGATCTTGAGCCCCCTGACCATAAACACGTGGTCAATCGTAATATTGACGTAGGCCCGCAGTTTGTTCTCTTCGACGGGAACGACTGCTATCTCTGTGATCTTCATCAAAACTCCTCCTGCTCTGTCAAAACCGGGTTGTTCCCCGCCAACGCCCGTGCTCGGCGTTGCCGGTCAAGGATTGCGTCCGTAGCCGTCCTCTCTACCTTCTAAGATAACCACGCTTTCCCGGAACGCAAGTCCCCCCTCGCCGGCCCGGTCCGGATTTTTAAAAAAGAGCGCGGAACCTGGGAACCGGGTCCGGCCTGGCGGCTAGGAACGGCTCTTCAGGAAGCGCTCGATCCGGCGCAATCCTTCTTCGATCTTGGCTTCGCTCACCGCGTAAGAAAAGCGCAGGTAGCCTTCGGTGTTCGGCCCGAAATCAATTCCGGGCGCGACGCCCACCTTGGCGGAAAGCAGGATATCAAAGGCCAGCCGATAGGAATCGCTGGAAAAAGCCCGGGCATTGGCCAGCACGTAAAAGGCCCCGGTCGGCTCCACGGTGATCCCGAAGCCGAGCGCGCGCAGACCCTGGATCATCATCCGCCGGCGCCGATCAAAGGTCCGGCGCATCCGCTCCACTTCCGGCCCGGCCGAGGTGAGGGCGGCCAGGGCGGCCCACTGCACGAAGTCGCCGGTGGAAATGAAAAAATTCTGCTGCACCTTCTGCAGGGGCCGCACCAGGTCCGGGGGCAGGATGGTGTAGCCCACCCGCCAGCCGGTCATGCTGTAGCGCTTGGAGAAGCCGTTGAGCACGATCGCCCGGTCGGTGAACTCCAGGATCGAATGCTCTTGGCCGACGTAGACCAGGCCGTGGTAGATCTCGTCGGAAATGACCAGCGGCCCCAGGCGCGCGATCGCGGCCATGCGCTCGGGGTCGAGCAGGTTCCCGGTGGGGTTGCCGGGCGAGTTGACCAGGATGGCCTTGGTCCGGGGCGTGATCTTCTCCTGGATCATTTCCGGCCGATACTGGAAGCCGTCTTCCTCAAACACCGGCACCCGCACCGCCCGGCCGCCCAGGTATTCAATCATGTTTTGGTAGCAAGGGTAGCCGGGGTCGGAAAGGATGATCTCATCTCCCGGCTCGAGCAGGCCGGAAAAGACCAGGAACATGGCCGGCGAGGTGCCCGGGGTGACGATCATCTGCTCGGGCGTGACCCTTACCCCGTAACGCCGGTGATAGTCCGCGGCGATCGCTTCCCGCAGCGGCGGGATGCCGAGCGAGTGGGTGTATTTGGTCTTGCCCTGGCGGAGCGCCGCTTCCGCCGCGGCCACGATGCAGGCGGGCGTCGGAAAATCCGGTTCGCCCACCGCCAGCATGATCACGTCTTCCCCCGCCTTCTGCATCTCCACCGCCCGATCAATCACGTCCACCACGATAAAGGGCGGGATCGCTTGCGCCCGGCGCGCCAGAGCTATGGGATCGAGAACCATCGGAGGTCTGCCGGTGCCGAAGGGGGCTGGAAGAAAAGCCTGATCCGAAAGGATTTCATCCTGGACCTGAACCCGCCCGGAGGAGGGAAAGGCGGGCCATTCCTGATCGAGACCATGTCCGTTTCGTCGCCGGCTCTCCGGAGCAGGGCGGTCCTTTTCGATTCGCCGACCCGGCCGGTCGCTTCCGACCAGCCGCGGCGGATTTATTCGCCCTGGGCGCTCAAGGCCTGCAGCTTGTCCCGAGCGATTCCCAACCGATGGTTTAAGTCGCAGATCTTTTGCACATTATCCTGTGCCCTTTTCAGGTTTTCCAACTTTCTTGCAATCTCCTGCTGCATCTGGAGAAGGTTGCCCTTGAACAGGCGCAGGCTCTCCGCCTTGGTTTCCCGCAGTTGGGGCGGAGGCGTCAACTCCTGGCAGGGGTTGGCCTCCAGCCAGGAATCCTGGTCAAAGCTGACCAGGCTGACGGTGACCCGCACTTTGTCCGAGATGCTGACGTTGCCGCTTTCCATTTCGTGCAAAGAGGGGATCTGATCCAGACTCCGCAGGAAGTCGGTGATTTGATCCCGCGTCCCGCTGAAGCTGACCTGGAAGGGATGAATCACCAGGTGGCCGCGGGTATAGCTGGGCTGGGCCTCCACGCTGAGCAGGTTGACCAATTGCATGCGGGCCCGATTCTCGATGTCCGCCTGGATCTCCGCGGGGTCATAGCTCTCGGGCAGCTTCACCTGCGCCTGGGCCAGGCGAACTTCCAGGTCCCCTACCTCCGCCTCCAGCTTACTGGGATCCTTGAGCGCCGGGGGCTGGTATTTGGCCGCATAGCTGTTCAAGTCGTCCAGGTTGCTTTGCAGGGCTTCCTGGGTGCGGATGGAGCGAAGATAATCATCCACGGCAAAGATCCCGCCGGCAATCAATAAGATGCCCAGCACCAAGGTCGCGATCCCTTGCTTCCAATTGATTTCGTCCCAATCAATCATGAGCGCATCTCCTTCCTCTGCTTTCCGGCCTCTCGAACCGGCCCCTATTCCGGCAACTTAAGGCGCGGATTTTGACAACTGCTGGGCCAAGGCTTGGGCAGAAGCCTCACGTTGTTGCAAGCTCTCCCAGTGCATGCGCTGACGGCAGGCTTTTTGCGCCTGGGTATCAGCCTCGGACAACTGCGCTTTTAAAGCCTCGGCCTCCTCTCGTCCCGCTTGCAGGTTCCCTCCCGCCCACGCCAACAGGTTCTGTTTCCGCGGCGGAAGCGCGATTCGATCCTTGGGTTCCGGGCACGGCTCCGCCCCTCGGGAGCCGGGGAGGTAAAGGTACCAATCCCAGTAGAGGTCATGCTGGAATCCCTCATGCGGGCCCTGCGACTTATCCACCCGCACCCGCTGGATGCCCGGAACCTCTTCCAATCCTTTCACCAACCCTGCCACCGGTCGGGCCGAACCCAGGACGGTCAGGCGCAGCGATTGCAGCCGATACCCCTGAAAATCCTGGGCCAGGAGCGGCTCGAACCCGGTCAGGGCCAAACCCTGGCGGATGGCCAGCTTTTGAATCTCCTGCTCCAGCGCCGGCAGATCCAGCTTCGCGGGAAACTCCCGGTCCAGGGCTTGTTCCTTCCGCTCGATCTGGTCCCCCCAGTCCGGACCGGGCTGGGGCGCTTCCGCCAGCGCCTGGTGCAAAGCCGTCACGGCTTCATCCATCTGCCGGCGCTGCTGGCGATAGTCCCATCCTTGCCAGCCGACCAGGCCGAGCGCGGTCACCCCCAAGATCAAGCCCGCCCAGGCCAGGATGCGAGCCCTGGGTTGCGCGCCGGACTTTTCCGCAAGGCTACCTGCCATTTAGTTGGTTAATAATACCAATAAATCATTGGCGGTCAAGTTTTTTTTCCGACTCGGGTTTTCCGGAGAAAACACCCGGTCCCCGCCGGTGAAAAGGCAAAGGTCGGAGCTGTCATCCTAATTTTCCCCTCGGCGCCCGCTCACGGCTTGAAAAAATCATCGAATTTCATGTTCTTGAGGTCTTTGCCCTCCAGGAGCTTCTTGGCCCCCTCTTTCACCGCCTTGCCCGCGGCCTTCTTCAGGTTGTTTTGCACGATCTTGCCGTATTCCCCGCCGTCAAACAGGACTTTGAGGTCGGGGTAAGTTCCCTTCAGGATAAAGGGCAACACCAATTTCCCGTCCTCCAAGAGCAAGGCCTGAAATTCCGGGCCGATCCCGGCATTCTTGGTAATCTTCTTGGTTTCCGCCTCCGTCACCACCATCTTGCCCTGGAAATCGGTCTTGTAGTCGAACCCGAACTTCCCCTCCGCCTCCACCTTGCCCTGGGCCACCGCCATCACCGCATTCGGAACCCGAACCTGGCCATCCCGGATCTTGAGGTCGCTCGAGAGCTGCGTGAACTTGGTCTCCGAGAGCGCGGCATACTCCGCCTTGCCCATCCCCGATGCCGCATACTTGCGCACCGTCTCCGACTTGGCCCACTCTCCCATCAGCCCGCCGAACAGGTCAAAGCCTTTGATCGAGCCATCCGTCAGCTCGAGACGGCCCTGGCCGGTGAGGGTCTTGTTCATTTTCTCCCATTCGGTGCCGACTCCGCTCACTTCCACCTGGCCATTCACCTTGCCCTTGATCGAATCTTTCAGATCGGTCAGCGCCGAGAGCACCTGGTTGATGTCCACCCCGGAAAGAGAGGGCTTGACCGTGAACGCCGGCTCCTTGGCCGCCAAGTCCACCCGAAAGGGCAGGTTGAAGCTCCCGCCCGCGACCCCGCCGGACAGGCCCGGGCTTTGCAGCACGCCCTTTTGCATGCCCAGCTTCATGGTCACGTTGGTGAGGAAAAGCCCGGAGTAAATCACCTTCTTCAAGGTCACCGACCCGTCCACCACCATCTTCTTCAGCGAGCTCTCTTCTTCGGCCGGCGCTGCCGCCCCGGCCGCCGGGGCCGCCGCCTTGGCCGGGGCCGCGGTCTCGGTCGAGGGGGGGAAGAGTTTATCCAGGTTGAGCTTCTGCGAGCTGAGCGCAAAACTGATCCGGGGAGCATCCAGGTTCTTGACCGACCCGGTGAGCAGCGCGTCCGAGTGGTCCGACTGGTATTGCAGGCCGACGAGCCGCAGCTCCACCTGGTCGGTCTTGGCCAGCGGCCCGAGCACGGTGGCGGAAAGCCGGACCGTGCCTCCCGGGGTCAAATCCTTGAGCGCCACCAGGTTTTTCTGCAGGCTCGCGAAGGGGACCGGGTTGCTCTCCAGCGAAATCTCGGCCGGCAACTCCTCCCCGGCTCCGACCTTGCCCTGAGCCGAAAGTTGCAACGCGCCCAGAATCAGTTTGAGCGATTCGATCAGATAGTTTTTCTCGGTGAGCCGGGCGGCAAGCTCGAGGGACAACGGCTCGCCCACGCCCTTCTGGAAAAGGTCCGGCATCTCCACGCTGGCATCGTTCAAGTCCAGGAGCAGCTTGACCTGGCGCGCGCTCTTATCACCCGCGAGCGAAAAGGTCGTTTGGCCCCGGCCCCCGAGCCGATATCCGCTTTCCTGGAAAGATTTTTCCAGGGAGGGCAAGAGCTTGATCAGTTCGGCCAGCGCCACTTTCTCGCTCTCGCCCTGCAAGGTGATTTTCTGGCTCTGGTCAAGGTCCTCCCCGCTCCCGGAAACCTTGAGCACCAGCGGCCCCAGCGTGGCCTGGCTGCCCGGCTCCAGCGCAAACGCTCCCTGCTTCTGGTCGTACCACGCCTTCTCCTCGATCACCACGTCAAACTTGGGGCTCGGCGGCTCCAGGTGCTGCTTGTCAATGTAAGCGAACTCCCGCAACGCCAGCGTCCCTGCCGCGGCCAGTTTGCCCTGCACTTCTCCGGTCAGTTTCAGGTTGGTCTCCAGCTGGCCGGATGCGATCTCCACCGGCAGGTATTCGGTGTAATAAGGCTGGGCGAAGGTCAGGGGGAAAGCGAGGAGGGTCAGTTGCAGGTCCGCCGCCGCGGCGGAAAGCTGGTAATCTTCCCCGATCGGCCCGAACCGCCCTTTGATTTCCAGGTTGGGCTGGTCCGACTGCACCGCGGCGCTGACCAGGAGCTTCAGCGGCTTATCCAGCGACAGGTCGGTCACCGTGACCTCGAGCTGGTCAATCTGGGAGGACACATACTCGCCGGTCGGGCTTTTCATGTCGTCAAAGACCAGGCGGCCCTGCTCGATCCGCAGCGACGAGACCGCGAACTTCTTTTTCGGAGCGGCTTCCGCTTCGGCTTGGGGTTTCTCGGGCGGGGCTTCGGCCGAGGGCTGGAGCAGGTCCGCCACCGAAAGCTCGCCCTTTTCGTTGCGCTCCAGGAAGATCCGGGGCTGCTTGAGCACGATCCGCTTCACCCGGATCGTATCCGAGAGCAGGCTCAGGAGCGAGAGCTTAATCTCGAACTGCTTCACTTCCAGCAGCGGCTCTTCCGAAAAGCCCTCCCGGTTCCAGACCACCAACTTGTCCACTCTCAGGGCCAGCCCGGTCCAGAGCGAGAGCTTGATCCGGCCGATCTCCACCTTCCGGCCGCCCAGCGCTTTCTCCGCCTGGGAGATGATCTGGTCCCGGTAGTTCTCCGGGTTCATCACCAGGGGCAGGATCAGCATGGCGCCGATCACCAGCGCCACCACGACGCCGACCCCGATCCCGATCTTCCTGCCAGTGCTCATCGTTTACCTCCCGCGGGTTCCTGGTTGCGGGTTCCTGGTTCCTGGTTGCGGTTCCTGCAACCCTTCTCATACTAGCATCTGGCGCTTTCGGCTTCAAGCGGACCCGGTTAAAAATGTCCTCGCGAGTTTCGGTTTTTATTCTTGCCGCCAAGGACAGCGGCGGCGGCGGGCGCGGAAGAGTCTGACCCTGTTAACCCCGAAAAATGCAATTAGGATTTAACCACAAAGACACAAAGGCTCTAAGGCAGAATGATTTCTTGCCGATTCGGCTGGAATTTTTTCGCGATCAAAGTTGACCCCTCGCGCTCGTAATTAGTGGTCTCAACCCGCTTATTCTTCGTGACTTTGTGCCTTCGTGGTTAAAAATCTTTTTCCCAACTGCACGATTCGGGTTAACAGGGTCCTTTTGGTGTTGTTCATCGCCGGCGATTTTGCTATGGTAGCGGCGGAGGCAACGATCATGGGCCAACCCAACTGGCAAGGGCTCTTCGCCATCCTGGTGACCCCGTTGACCGAGGACGACCGGGTGGACGAGAAGGGAGTGCGGCACCTGGTGGATTTTGCCTGCGACCAGGGCCTGCAGGGCGTGGTGGTGTTGGGGAGCAACGGCGAGTTCCCCTATCTCAGCGATGAGGAAAAGCTCCGGGTCATGGCCGCGGCCGCGGACCAGGCCCGGGGCCGGCTGCCGGTGCTGGCCGGCGCCTCGGCTTTTGGCACCGACCAGGCGATTGCCTATGCTCGGGCCGCGAAAGCCGCCGGCTGCGACGGGGTCATGGCCGCGCTGCCGCTTTACTTCGCGGTCACCCTCTCCCAGGTCAAGGCGCACGTGCAGGCCCTGGCGCAGGAAGGCGGGCTGCCGGTCTTCTTCTATTACTTCCCGGAGACGACCGGGCTCAAGCTAAAGCCGGAGGAGTTGGCCGAGATCGCGGCGATTCCCGGCGTGCCCGGGGCCAAGCTCACTCTCACCAACCGCTCCTTCCTGAAAAAGACCATCGCCGCCACCCGGCCGCAGAATTGGGCCGTGTTCGCCGGAACTTCCTTCCTCCTCGCCGATACCCTGGAGTTCGGAGGCGCCGGCGTCTTCTGCCCCTTGCCCCTGATCGGACCCCAAGAGCTGCGCGGCATCCACCAGGCTTTTTCCCGCGGCGACCGCGGGCAGGCCCGCGCGCTGCAAGACAAGGTGCTCCGCGCCATCCCGATCATGACCGGGATGAGCCTGCCCCCGGCTGCACTCGCCGCCGGCTTCAAGCTGCTCTCGTCCCGCCGCTACAAGGGGCCGCCGGCCCGCACCAAGCCCGGCCATCACCTGGTCAAGGAGGCGCTCCGGCTGCAAGGCCACCCCATCACCAACCGCGTCCGCCGGCCCTTTGCTCCGGTCACCCCCAAGGAGAGTGAGCTGGTCAAGAAGACCTTGGCCGACCTGGGGTGGTTATAGGGGACAGGGCTCGGCGTGTAAGGCATTTTACGGTTGAGGAGGGCAGGGGCTGAATTTTCAACGGGTTACAGACGGTGAATTTTTCCCTTGACAGCGCAAGATATTGTGTTAGACTTGGGGAACTCCTACAAGATATCGGCAGTTATTCGAAAAGACCGCTGGAAGGACATGCAGGATCAGACAAACAGAAGGGGGATACGGGCTGGCGCTGTCTGAGGGTTTGTCTATCTGCGACCGGGTTCTTGGGGTGGTCTTTTCTTTATTTAGGATTGCGTTTTAAGGAGAAAGGAGCGCGGAGATGGTGGCTCAAAGCAGGCCGTTTGCGGTGAAGGATGAGGATTTTGAAGCTCTGGTTCTCCGGTCCGAGTTGCCGGTGGTGGTGGACTTCTGGGCCCCCTGGTGCGGGCCCTGCAAGGTGCTCAGCCCGGTGTTGGACGACCTGGCCCAGACCTACAGCGGCAAGGTCCTGGTGGCCAAGATGAACGTGGACGAAAACAAGATGGTCCCGGCCCGCTTCGGCATCCGGGGTCTTCCCGCCCTCCTCCTCTTCAAGCAGGGCAAAGTCAAGGGGACCCTCTCCGGCTCGACCCCCCGCAAAAAAGTCGAAGAAATGCTCCTGCGCGCGGTCTAAGCGCTTCTCCATGCCCGTCATCGGCCGCTCGATTGACGAGATAGAGGTCGGCCAGACCGCCACCTTTGTCCGCACCTTCACCGAAGACGAAGTCCGCGCCTTCGCCGACCTCACCTGGGACCACAACCCCTTTCACACCCACCCCGAGTTCGCGAAAAAAGCCCGCTTCGGCAGACCCATTGTCCACGGCATGCTCACCGCCGCCGCCTTCACCCACTTCGGCGGCGACTTCTTCCCCGGACCGGCCATCCTCGCCACCCGCGTCGAGGTGAAATTCTTCAAACCCGTCTTGGTCGGCCAGCCCATCACCTCCACCGCGGAAGTGATCGAGAAGGACCGCCGGCGCGGCCTGATCGTTTACGTCACCACCTGCAAGAACCCCGAGGGCGAGGCGGTAGCCGTCATCACCTGCGAGGGATATCCTACCGCGATCGAAATTCCTTAGTGGTGCAGGTTTTCAACCTGCATCCCGCTTGGCTTCGCAACCTCGCCGAATTGCGCTATCATGAGCGGCACCCATGTCCTTATTTCTATACAGCGAGCGCGGCTCCCTCTTCCACCGCCTCCATCCCTCAGCCAAGATCATGGGCCTGCTCCTCGCCTTTGTCGCCGCCATGGCCTTCAGCCACCCCCTCTTTCTCCTGCCCCTCGCCCTGGTCTTCGTGCCTCCCGGCCTCGCCGCCCACGTGGGCCCGGGCCTCAAGCGCGTGGGCTGGCTCATGGTCATTATCGGGATCATGAGCTTCATCCTCTGGGGCATCTTCTACCCCGGCAGCGCCGGCCCCTCCTACCCGCTCGGCCCCTTGCGCCTGCGCCAGCCCGCGCTCCTCTACGGCGCCGGCATGGCGCTGCGCCTCAACCTCATGCTTTATGCCGGGCTCACCTTCCTGGCCAGCACCCGGGTGGAGGAATTCACCGCCGGGCTGCAACGCCTGGGCGTGCCCTACTCCGCGAGCTTCGCCCTCTCCCTGAGCTTTCGCCTGGTGCCCATCTTCACCGACACCGCGGTAACCATCCTCGACGCCCAGCGCTCGCGCGGACTCGATACCGAAGCCGGCGGCCCGCAACAGCGCCTGCGCACTTACCTCCCGCTCCTGGTGCCGGTCTTTGCCAGCGCGCTCCGCCGCGCCAACCTGCTTGCCATCGCGCTCGAGTCCAAGGGCTTCGGCTCCGGCATTCCGCGCGTGAGCTTCCGCCAATACCGCTTTGCCGGCGCCGACGCGGTCTTCCTCTTGCTCATGTCCGCGCTGGCCGCCGCCTGCGTCACCGTGCGCCTGCTCGGCTACGGAGGCGTGGCATGACCGACCGCCTGGATTGGATTCAGCAGGAGCTGGCCGAGCTCGACCGTCAGGATTTGCGCCGGTTCCTCCGCACTCTCGAATCCCCCCAAGGCGCGGAAATTATCCTCACCGGCCGGCGCGTCCTCAACTTCTGCTCCAACGACTATCTGGGACTGGCCGGCGATCCGGCCGTCATCGCCGCGGCCAAAGCGGCCAGCGAGAAATGGGGCGCCGGCGCCGGCGCTTCCCGCCTGATCGCGGGCAACCTCGGCCTCTTCGCCGAGCTGGAGTCCGCCCTCGCCCGGCTCAAGGGCTACTCCGCCGCGCTCCTCCTCGGCTCCGGCTACCAGGCCAACCTCGGCCTGATCCCGGCGCTGGCCGACCGCGGGGACGTCATCTTCTCCGACCGCTTGAACCACGCCAGCCTGATTGACGGCTGCCGGCTGGCCCGCGCCGAGACGAAAATCTTCGAGCACCTTGACCTCAACCAGCTCGAAGCGCAGCTCCGGCAGGCCCAAAAATTCCGCCGGCGCCTGATCGTGGTCGAGAGCCTTTACAGCATGGACGGCGATATCTTTCCGCTCCTCGACCTGGTCGCGCTGGCGAAAAAGTATGATGCCATGACCTACGTGGACGAGGCCCATGCCACCGGCACCCTGGGCGCGGCCGGCCGGGGCGGGCTCGAGCACTTCGGCATGGGGCCGGAGGTGGACGTGCTCATGGGGACGCTGAGCAAGGCCTTGGGGAGCTTCGGCGCGTTCGTCTGCGCGAGCCGGGAGTTGATCGCCTACTTCATCAACCGGGCACGATCTTTCATCTTTGCCACCGGCTTGCCGCCCGCGGCCGCGGGCGCGGCGCTTCAGGCGGTGCGGATCCTGGAGCAGGAGCCTTCGCGCCGGCAGGCGCTCCTGGCCAACGTCCGCGCCCTGCGCCAGGGGTTTGAGAGGCAAGGGTTTCCGCTGCCCCAACACCAAGTCCCCATCTTCCCTTTCATCATCGGCGATGCTAAAAAGACTCTGGAGACGGCGGACCGTCTGCTCGAAATCGGCCTCTTTGTCCAGGCCATCCGGCCGCCCACGGTGCCGGCCGGCACCTCGCGGCTGCGCATCACCGTGCGGGCGGATCATTCCCAGCCTCAATTGGATGCCTTGCTTTCGGCTTTGCACAAAGCCGACCGGGTATAATAGAATCTCGATTGAAAAGCAGGAGGTTCAAAATGCGTTACCGGATGGGATGGATCATTCTGGCGGGTATGTTTTTCGCCGGCTGCATGACCCCGGGGATGTCGCGGCAAATTGATGACCTGGTGCCGGCGGTGTTCCGGCCGGAGAAGGTGGCGCACTATGCGCGGGACGTGGTCTGGGCGAGCCCAAGCGGGAAGAAGCTCAAGCTGGACGTGAGCTGGCCCGAGGGCGAGGGCCCGTTCCCGGTCCTGGTCTGGATTCACGGCGGGGCCTGGGAGGATTTTTCCAAGGAGGCCAACGTGGGCCTGGCCCGGTATATCACCAACCGGGGCTACGTGGTGGTCAACGTGAATTACCGGACCGCGCCGCAATTCCAGATGAAGACGATCGTGGAGGACGCTTTTGGCGCGGTGATCTGGGCCAAGGATCACGCCGCGGACTATCACGGCGACCCGAGCCGGGTGGCGGTGGCCGGCCACAGCGCCGGCGGGCACCTGGCCGCGATGGTGGCAACGGCCTGCGGCGATCCCTATTTCCCGCCCACCGATCCGAGCACAAAGGGGAACGACTGTTCGGTGCAGGCCGCGATCCCGGTGAGCGGGGTCTATGAGTTTGATTCGCTGATCCGGGAGGAGAGCGGGAAGCGCTGGCAGCGGGTGTTCGGGGTGTTGCCGGAAGAAGACCCGGAGCTGTATCGCCGGTGCTCGCCCCGGAGTTACCTCCGGGCCGACCTGCCGGCGCAGTTGGTGCTGTGGGGCGAGGAAGACTTTTTGCGCGAGCAGAACGAGAAATGGGTGGCGGAGCTGAAGGAAGTGGGCGCGCCGGTCGAGGGCTACATGGCCCTGGGCCAGGATCACCTGTGGCCCACCTGGCACTGGAAAAAGCCGGCCCAGGACTCCTATGACCGGATGGTGAAGTTTCTGGATGAGCAGTTGAAGCGAGCGCCCTGATGCGGGATCCGGATTTAGTACCGGTGGCTGTCCCTATTCTTTCTATTCTTTTTTCCTATTTTGGTTTAGCTTTTTTAACTCTTTTTCATAGCCGGAGATTTTTTCGATGTTGGCTTTTTCGATTTCGTTGAGCCGCGATTCATCGAAGTTCGGGTCGGGCTGGTAACATTTGTATTTCTTGAAGAACTCTGTTAAATCTTTGGACTTGAAAATTCTTCCGTGGCGGGCATAAAGGGCATTTCTAAGAAGTCTTAGCTGATAGGATGATAGGATTTCTAAGAAATCATCAGGAATGAGCTGCTTCGAAAAGTCCCAGTCCGCACAGAACTCATACTTATACTTATTACTGCGATAATAGCTCCTGTAATCCCAGGGCATGATCTTGGAGGAAACTTCAAAATAAAATGAGTCTTCCTTTTCCGGCTCGAAATTGGTAAGGACGTATTCCCATTCATTTTCTCCTAATCGGGAAAATTGAAATTCTCCTTTATCCATCCCGTAAGGATGGCTATACATCCAAGTATCGGGAGAAGACTTTATAATAAAAGTGGCTTTCTCGATCATTCCTTTCCAAGATCTCCCACTGCCATAAACATATGTTACAAATCCTACATATCTCTGATCCGCATATTCCGGACCCGCCATGATGCCATAAGGCGCGGAGTATCTAACTCTGGTAACAGTTTTTGCATTTTCAGGAAATGTGACATTTTTTACGAGCCATCTCGTTTCTTCCATGGGTTCAAATTCCGGGTCATAGGCTATTTTCTCCCTAGAATATTCCGTGTCTCCTACCAAAACTACACAAGAAAATTCTTTAACCCCAACTCGCTTTCCATTTACCCAAGTCCGAAAATCTTGAAGGTGTCCAACCCTACCGTAGCTTCCGGTTTCTGGAAAACCTACACTTATAGTGCTTGTTTTACCATAATTAAAAAAAGCAAAGCTGGCATCAATAGTATAAGTATCTCGTTCCAGTGTAATTTCTACGGTTTCTGAAGACATGCTAATTCCACTGCCTTTGCCGTCCCTCATTTGAGCCGCCCCGCCGTAAACTTCCACCCAGCTATCGTCTGCAAAAGCGGTTTTGGGAATGAGAATTGCGAAGAGGGAGAGGATCAGGAGAACGGCTGTAAAATTCTGAACTTTAGTCATGGTGCCTCCTCCGGGCAATGGGGACGGTTAATGGTTGCCTTTGGATTTCCGCAGCTTGGGTTTACGTTTGATCTCAATGCCTTCCCGGCGAGCCATTTCGATAACCGGAGACACGTCATCCTTAAGGAATTGCCTGATCCCAACCGGAATGGGCTGAAGCCGATAATCCGCTTGCAAGGTGAGGATGTGCAATTTAGATTCTTTCGCCCATCGGTTTCGATCAAACTCCTTCGCCAGCACCAGGATGTCAATATCGCTCTCCGGGCGTGAGGTTCCCCGGGTCTGGCTCCCGAATAAAATCGCTTTCGAGGCGTTAATCCCATTCGCCGCGAGCACCTCGAGGTAATGGCGAACGGCCTGGATTACTGATTTATCAACCATATCGCAGCCTGCTTTACCACAAGCAGGTCTATTGTAAATTTTTTCCAATCCCCTGTCCAGCCATAAAAAACGTTAGCGATGCCCTACGGAAGGCGGTCCGACTTTTCCAAATCCTGCGAGATGCGGTAGAATCTTCTCTTGAACAAGGAGGTGGGGCCATGAATTTTCGGAATTTGATGGTAATGCCGGTGTTGGCAATGCTGGCGGCCGGGCCGGCGTTGGCGGACAAAAAGCCCGTCCCGCCCGGACCGCATGAAGCCTATGGCGCCCGGGCCGAAATCGTGATCAGGGACGTGCCCTACGTTCCCGGCCGGGAGCACAACCCGAAGCTTCGGCTGGATATTTATTCCAACCCGCATGAGGGCCTGTGGCCGGCGGTGGTGATGATCCACGGCGGGGCGTGGTTCAAGGGCACCAAGAGCTACGACAACAAGGTCTTCATCTGCCAGGCGCTGGCGGCGCGCGGCTACGTGGTCTTTACCATTGACTACCGGCTGGCGCCCGGGACCAAGCTCAAGGGGCAGGCCGAGGACGCGATGAGCGCGGTGATCTGGGTCAAGGAGCACGCAAAGGAATACGGCGGCGATCCGGCGCGGATCGGGGTGACCGGCGGCTCGGCCGGGGGCCATTTGGGCGCGCTGGTGGCCTGGGCGAGCGATGACCCTTACTTCGTCCCGACCGGCCGGGGGGAGAGCGCGGTGGACTCGGAGGTGCTGGCGGCGGCGCTCTATTACCCGGTGCTGGACCTGGACCAGACCTTGCGGGAGAACACTCATCACCTGACCGGGCTCGCGCATCTGCTCCTAGTGGGGAGCGTGGGCAAGCGATACCGGGAAGCAATCAAGCACCTCTCGCCCAGCAACGAGCTTGACGCCTCGGACCCACCCACGCTGTTCTTAACCGGCGATGCGGACGAGCTGCGCCTTTATCCCCAGAGCGTGGAGTATGCCGAGAAGCTGAAAGCGCTCGGGAGAGACGGCCGGCTTTTCACCGCTCCTGGTAAGAAGCACGGTTTTACCTGGCAATACTGGGAGCCGGAGACCCTGGCCTCGGTCCAGGCAATGGTGGACCTGTTCGACCAATACCTGAAACAGCCGTGAAGCGATCAGAGCGCCCGAGCAAACGCGCTCATGTTCGAAGAGCAGGGACAAAGGGGCTATTGCCAAATTATCCGCGCCGGGGCGACCATGCCGGGCCGAAGGCGGGTCAACGCTTTACTTCGCTACTTTGATTTTCAAGGTCCGGACCTGGTAAGGGCCCATCTCCAGGAGAACCTTTCCGCCGGCTGCTGAGACCGGCGCCGGATGAAGTTCGAGCAGGTCGGTTTCCTGGGCGGAGAGGACCCGGAGCCCCGGGCCGAACTGAAGGGTGGCGCGGTCGGTCCGGCCGGCGGCTTCCACCAGGCGCAGGACCAGGTCGGAGTCATCCTCGGCCCGCTTCATCGCACCCAGATACGTCGTTTCGGCCGCCACGGCGAGGAAAGACCCCTGGGCCGGCAATGACCCGGGATGCGGCCGGGTCCGGACCGCTTCCAGCGGAGTGTTGAACTCGTAGCCGGCGCGCCACAGTTTCGCCTCCCGCCAGCCGGCCGGGTGCGGGAACAGGCCCATTTCCACGTGGTGCGCGCCCTGGTCGGTATAGGGCAGTTTCCCGGACCGGTAATGGGCGACGGCGATGGAACCGGCTTCCGCCCTCGGATATTCGGCGCCCTTGATCACCGAGAGCCGGTAACCGCTGCCGTCGGGATTGAGGGAAAAGCCGTACTTGCCGTTATTCAAAAGCGCAAGGCCGATCTCCGCCTCGGCCAGGTCTATCCACTTGTGGCAGACCATTTCCCAGCGGGCTTGCTCGGCCGGGGTCCGGGGATGGGTGGGCCGCTCGACCGCCAGGTAAGGGCCGTCCGCCGCCACCGTCTCGCTCTGGAGCGTGGTGTTGAATTCGAGTTTAAGGAGCGCGTTCTCCAGGTGGAAGTCGCTGTCCAGATCGAGGTAAATGACGGGATCGCCCTGGACCAGCCGGACGCGCTGGACAAAAGTGGTGGCCCGGCCGTTCCGGGTCATGGCCCGCTCGGCGGTGACCTCCGCCCAGAGCGGGCCCGAGGCCGTGATTCGCACCTCGGCCGCCGGCGGCACCTCGAGCGGGTGCTCCAGATAATTGGGGTTGATGTTCCAGGCCCGATATTTCGGATCCCGGTCGTAGAAGGCGAGCAAGCGGTTGGAGGCGCTCGCGAGCAATTCCCGGCCGCTGGCCCGGTCCCGCAGCGAGGTCAGCCAGCCGGTGGCCTGGTCCACGGCGACCCGGACCGATGAGTTCTCCAGCACGATCAAGCCCTCCGCTTCTTTTACGCTCAGCCCGCCCGCGCCCGGAGACGAGGGAGGATTCTGGGCAGGGACGGGTTTGAGATAGAAAAGCCGGTAGCCCACCGAGGGAACCTGCTCGGCCCGGAACCAGAGGTAACGCTTGCCGTCCTTGGCCTCTTCCTGCGCGGCCAGGGTCCGGCCGGAATCGTCCAGCACTTGATCGTGCGCCTCGGCCGGAAGCTCGAGCCGAACCAGGCCCGAGCGCGGCCAGGCCAGGCTGTTGAAGACCAGGACGGCTTCGAGTTCCGGCTGCGCCGCCTCGACCCGCACTTGCGCGGCCAGCTCGCGCAGGCCCTCGTCGGTGGCGGCGCGGGCGCCGGCCTGGATCTGGTCGTAATCCTTTTTCGCGTCCTCGTAAACCTCGGGGATGGAGGACCCGGGCAGGATGTCGTGGAACTGGTTCTGGAGGACGAGCTTCCAGAGCGCTTTCAATTGTTCGTAGGGATAAGCCAGTCCCTGCCGGCTCATCACCGCGCGCAGGGTTTCGGCCGTGCGCATCATCTGTTCCGCCATGCGGTTCGCGCGCTTGATCTCGGCGTGAGTGGTCTGCACCCCGCGATGGTATTCAAAATACAGCTCTTCATCCCAGGCCGGGAGCCGGTCGCGGAATTGGTCCAGGTCGTCAAAAAACCCCGCGGCGCTTGACCAGTTGGTGTAACCCTTGGCCGCGAGGGCCTGCTGGGTCTGGATCTCGACTTTCCGGGGTCCGGCTCCGCCGTCGCCCACGCCGTAGAGGATGGCGATCTCCGGGAGCCATTCCGGGGACAGGGCGGCGTGGAGTTCGGGATAGGGGATGGTGTAATTGCCGGTCAGTTGTTTTCCGGCCGGCAGCAGGTAACGGGTGGGCTGGAAGCGGGAAAGTTCGGAAAAGGGATAGAAGATCAGCCATCCGGAGGCCACGTTCATGCTCATCAGGATTTGCGACCCGTCCGGGCTTTGCCAAAGGAAGTTGTGGAAGGGGAAGGTGGTGGTGTCGTTCCAGGAGAGTTTGGCTCCCCACAGATACTTGCCCCCGGCGCGGGAAATCAATTGCGGCAGGTTGCGGTTATAGCCGAAAGTGTCCGGCAGCCAGCAGATGGGGGCGAGGTGTCCGAAATGTTCCAGGTAGAAGCGCTGGCCCAGCAAGAGCTGACGCGCATAGGATTCCCCCTCGGGCATGTTGCCATCCGCCTCCACCCACATGCCCCCGACAATCTCCCAGCGGCCCTGTTTTTCCATTTCCAGGATGCGGGCGAAAAGCTGGGGATGGTCTTCTTGGACCCATTCGTAGTATTGGGAGGAAGAGGCGGCAAAGGTGAACCCGGGATAACGGTCCATGTGCTCGATTGCCTGGCTGAAGGTCTGAAAGACTTTGTCGTGGGTCTGCGGCACCCGCCACAGCCAGGCCGCATCAATGTGAGACTGGCCGATGGAGTGATTGTGGAGTTCGGCCGGGGAGAAGCCGTGGCGCTTCAGATCAGCCTGGTAAAATTTGACGAGCAGGCCGGTCCAGAAGGGATCCCCCCGGCTCTCTCCGGCGAAGGTCGGGGCCGCCAACAGCCCCAGAAGCCCCGCGATCAGCGCGCTCCGAAGATAGTTCTTCACGATTATTACCTCCTGCAAGAAAGACCGGCTGGATCCTTCCCGGCCCGGTGGTCCGCGCTTCGCGTCGTCACCGGGAGAACTTTTTTACTCGGGCTTAAGGTTTCCGACCTTGAGCATCACCGCGCCGTGGGGCGGGACCGCGGCGCTGAACGAGCCCTCGGAATTTCCGAGATCCCGGCGCCGCCAGAGGTCCCGCACCGGCTGCGGCCCGCGCAGCCCCAAGTCCGACCAGCGGGCCGTCACCTCGGCCGGTTTCTCCGAACGGTTAAAGAGCGCAACGGCGAGGGTTCCATCCCACAGCGGCCGCGACCAGACTTCCAGCTTGCCCAGCTTGCTCTGCCGCGCCCCCTGCTGGCCCAGCGGGTCCTGGTCCACCTCCAGCACCTCGTCGTTGGTCAAGAGGTCCAGGGTGAAAGGGTCCAGTTGGGTCATGTCGCAGCCGATGAGCAGCGGCGCGGCGAGCATGCTCCAGAGGGTGATGTGGGTGATCTGCTCGTCGGGGGTGAGCCCGGTCGGGTGGACCGTGGGTCCCCAGCCCACCCGGCCCACTACCAGCATGTCCGGGTCGTTCCAGTGGCCGGGCCCGGAGTATTTCTCCAGCCCGTTCTGGCCGAAGCCGATCCGGGACAGGCTCTTCCAGTTGTCCCGGATGTCCCCGGTGGTGCGCCAGAGGTTGCCGCCGGCCTGCTCCCCCCATTCCCAGACGTTGCCCATGCCGTACTGGCAGATGCTGAAGACGATATCGCGGGGCGCCTGGTCCAGGTAGCCGCGCATTTCCCGGTAGGGCTTGGCCCAATACACGGAGAAGTTCTGCGGCTTGTCCACGCTGGTGTAACTGCACCAATCGTATTTCAAGTAATCTATCCCCCACTCGGCATAGGTGGCGGCGTCCTTGGCCGCGTGGCCGAAGCTCCCGGTGTAGCCGCCGCAGGTAAGCGGGCCGGGCGAAGAGTAGATCCCGAGCTTCAGTCCCCGGGAATGGACGTAATCGGCCAGCGCCTTCATGTCCGGGAACTTCTCGTTGGTCAGGACGGCGCCGTCCGCGGCCCGGCAATCCTTCAGCTTCTTCGCGTCGGGCTTGAGCAGCATGGCCCGCAGGCCCTTGCGGGGCAGGTAACATTTCTCCCAGCCGTCGTCAATGTTGATGAACTGGAAGCCGTGAGCCGCCAGCCCGCTCGCCACCATGGCGTCGGCCGCGGCCCGCACCTTGGCGTCGTCCACCGCCAGGCCCCACACGTTCCAGGAGTTCCAGCCCATGGGCGGGGTGAGCGCAAGCTGGTCCTTTTCGGCCACGATGGTCAGGTTGCGGCCGGCCGCGCCCCGGGGCCCGCTCACCGTCAGCTTCACCAGGGTCCGGCCTTCTTTCTCCAGCGAGCCGGTGATGATGCCGGTCTGCGGGTCCAGGACCAGCCCGGCGGGCAGGTTCTCGGCGCTGAAGCGGAGCGGCCCTTCGCCCGTGGCCGGGATCATAAAAAGAAACGGCCGGCCCGGGGTGCTCCCCACGATACGCGGGCCATGGATGGCCGGCTCCGCCGACGCTTCATGGTGGATGCCCTGCGCCGCCTCGCTTTGGGCCCGGCCGGTAAACGCGAAAGCCAGCAGGCCCAGGAACAACGCCGCCTGGCAAGCCTTGACTAATGCCCTCGGACAACTCCTCTTGATCATGATTCCCTCCTCCGACGTTATCGGCGCCCATAACCTAGCACATCTGAACCCGGGTTGAAAAGAGAGGCAAGGATTCCTAAATCTCCGGGGCGCGAAAGGTTTTTGCCAGGCGCCGGCGGAATCAGGTATAATGGCCTTGACCCGCGAGTCCATCCGCATCTAAAGAAGGACAAACGATGTTTGATCATCGCCAGGGGAAAACCTGGGACCGCCGCCGTTTTCTTGAGACCGCGTTCGTTTCCGCGGGAGTGGCTTCGATCCTGCCGGGTTGTTTTATGAAGAACACCCTGGCCGCGGAGCAAGTGATTTCCGCCGACCCGCTGCCGCCGACCCGGGTCTATCCGGCCATGCCGCCGGCCGTGGTCAGCGCGGTCGGGGTGACCGCCTCGATCGCGGCCGCGGTGCGGGAGGCGGTCGCGGCCGCGGGCGGGCTGGAGGAAATCGAGAAGGGCCAGCGGGTGATGATCAAGCCCAACGTGTGCGGGCCGGCGATCCGGGCCAAGTATCCCGGCCGCATCACCACCAACCCGGAAGTGGTGCGCGCGGTGATCCGGCTGGTCCAGGAGCGCGGCGCCTTTCCCATCGTGGGCGACCGGGCCATGTTCCTGACCGAGACCGCCTTCATGTATTCGGGAATCGAGAAGGTCTGCCGGGAAGAAGGCGCGACCGTCTTTCCCTGGACCCGCGCCGAGTATATATGGTTCAAGCCCGAAAAGCGGCACTGGAGCCAGGGCTTCCGCGTGCCCAAGGAGTTGCTCGCCGCGGACCACTTCATCAACGTGCCCCTGCTCAAGAACCACGGGGTCAAGGGCGCGGAGTTCACCTGCTGCCTCAAGTCCTTTGTCGGCGTCTGCTATCCCCCGGACCGGCACCAGGCCGGCGCGGACAACCTCCACCTGCAGAACATCAGCGAAAAAATCGCGGAGCTCAACCTCAGCGCCAAGCCCACCATCAACATCGTGGACGCCATTGAGATCATGGTGGCCGGCGGGCCGGACGGGCTGAAGAAAGAGAAGCTGTGGGCCAAGCCCAACCTGATTTTGGCCAGCAAAGACCGGGTGGCCTGCGACAGCGTGGCCGTGGCGGTGCTCAAGCGCTACGGCGCCGAGGCCCAGGTGGACCTGCCTTACGTAACCAAGAGCGTCTGGGACCAGGTGCAGATCTACTACTCGGCCGAGTTGGGCCTGGGCCAGGCCGATCCCGGCCGGATCAAAATCGAAGACCTTCAGGCTTCCCATTTCGACGAGATCAAGGCCCTTTGGGCGTAACCGAACCGACGAGGTAAGAGACGGCCATGCACCGGCGGGATTTCCTGAGAGGCGCTGCCGCGACCCTGGCCGCTTTTTCTCCGGGAGAAAACGTGCTCGCCCGCGCCAAGACCGTGCCCGAATTCCTGCCCATCCTGGACGAAAAGATGGCGCGGGGCGATTATGTCCCGCACTACTTCGAGCGCGAGCTTACGGAACCCGTGCTGCTCTGCGACGAGCAGGGCCGGCTCAACCCTCAGGCGGTCGGCTGGTCGCGGGTTCCGCTGGTGCGCGCCAACCTCTCGGGCCACTGGCCGCGCAAGAAGAAATGGAATTTCTGGAACTGGATCAGCCCCGGCTTTGTCTTTTCGGTCACCCTGGCCGACATTGACTTCGCCCAGTTCTGCGCGGTCTCCTTCATTGATTTTGAGACCCGGCGGAACCTGGGCGGGATGGCGATGAAGCGCTCGGGCAGTTTCCCCATGCCCGAGGAGGTCGAGCGCAGCGTCCGATTTGAGAGCAAGCAGATGCGCTACGCCCAGATCAACGAGGGCGGAGACATCCAGGTTTCCTTTGATGCCCCGGATCTGAAGGGCCAGGAGGTGAAGGCGGAGTTTATCATCCAGAAGCCGCCGGGGCACCAGACCTTGAATATCGTGGTGCCGTGGAGTAGCGAGCGCTTCCAGATGAACTCCAAGCACAACACCCTGCCGGTGGAGGGTTACGTGCGCGTGGGCGAGAGGCGTTACGAGATGAGGCCGGAGGAGTGCCACGGGGTCCAGGACTTCGGCCGGGGCATGTGGCCGTATCGGTCCTATTGGAACTGGGGCGTGGCCACCGGCCGGCAGGGGGACGACCGGATCGGCGTGAATTTCGGAAGCAAGTGGACCACCGGCACCGGCTCCAACGAGAACGGCATCTGCTGCAACGGCCGGCTTTACAAGATCATGGAAGACCTGATCTGGGAATACGATCCGGGCGACTGGATGAAACCCTGGCGGGTCCGCACCGGCTACTCCGACATGATGGACCTGACCCTCAATCCCATCTACCCCAGCACCACCCGGATCAGCCTCGGCTTCCTTTCCACCGGCGGCACCTGCGCCTTCGGACACTGGAGCGGAGTGATCCGCTTCGACGGCCGGGAAATCGAAGTGAAAAACCTGATCGGCTGGGCCGAAGAGTTCGCCCACCGCTGGTAAAGGCCCGGCTCAGCGATTCAAATCGCCCAGCGCTTCCAGCCGCTTTGAAGTCTCCGGGGCAATCGCGGGAATATATTTTTGCCGCCCTTTTCTCTTGATCTAATGGCTTGCGGGAAGCCGGGGGCAGAGACTATAATGGCTTGGTCATGTCGCCCCTCCACCTGGTCCTGATCCTGGCGCTGGCCCTGGTCGTCGTGGTCGTGATCCTGCTCGTGGCCGGCCGCCAGCGCTGCCCCCGCTGCGACGCCTCCCTATCCCGTTCGGCCCGGCAATGCCCGCACTGCGGCCAGGTTCTGGGACTGGTCCAGTCCCCCCTCGAAGCGCGCCAAGCCCAAGGCCCGCCCCGCTATTGCCCGGAGTGCAAGGGCGAGTTCCGCTCCGACGTGGTCGTCTGCCCGGACTGCTCGGTGGTCTTGCAGGACCATTTGCTCGCCCAGGAGCCGGCGGAGGACCAGCCTGGTTATCGCGGCCCGCTGAAGATGCTCTGCTCGGCCTCTACCCCGGAGGAGGCGGACTTTTTGATCTCGGTCCTGGCTGAGCAAGACGTCCGGGCGGTGTTGATGGAGGACGAGCGGACGCCGGTTGACTATCTGCACGCGCCTTTGGTGACGGTAGGCGCGGGCCAGATCATAGTGGGCGAGATGGACCTGGCCCGGGCGAAAGAGGTGCTGGCCTCGGTGGAGGCGGAGGCCAATGTTTCCCACGAATGCTCGGAGGAAGGCGATCAGTGGACCTGCGAAGTGTGCGGGGCGGAGGTGGGGCCGACCGCGGCCGCCTGCCCCCGGTGCGGGGCCGAATTTGAAGAAGACGAGTAGGGGCGCAATTTATTGCGCCCATCAACTTCGGGCGCGATAAATCGCGCCACTACATTTGTTGGAGAGCATACATAATGAAAACTTTGAAAATGAAATTCAAATACCCGTTCGCGGAAGCGGGCGCGCGGCTGAAGCGGGAGGCGCTCAACCGGCCGGACTATGACCCGGTCTCGCTCTTCCGCTGGGGCAACATGCTGGGGATGGCGGTGCTCAAGATGCTGGAGGCGGCCGAGCGGGAGCTGGGCGAGGCCGGGCAGAAAGCGATGATCGAGGCGCTGGTCGAGGTGGGCCGGGAGGTGGGCCGGCAGATGCTCGCCGGGCTTACGCTGCCGGCGGACATGGAGCCGATCGAGTTCATCTCCGCCTATGCCAGCATGATTAACCGGGAGGTGTATGCCTCGCCGGAGGCGCCGCGGATCGAGGACGCGGACCATTGCTCCTTCGATATCCTCTGGTGCCCGCACCAGGACAGCTACCGGGCCTTTGACTGCCGGGTGCAGCGCTACCTGGTCCAGGGCATGGTCGAGGCGGCGCGGGAGAATTTCCCGGGCATGGATTTTAACATCAAGGTGAAAGCGACCATCCCGGCCGGGGCCAAGGTCTGCACCTTCCAGATCTTTCGCAAGCGGCCGGGAGAGGCGGACGACTGGGAGTTGTATTCGGATGTGCTGGCCAAAAAGGCGCTGGAGCGGGCGCAGGGCACCAAGAAGTAAGGTGCGCGGGTTGGAAAACCCGCGCCACTCCTTGGCGGAGGCTGTATCCAATGGAGAATAAAATCAATGTGGTGGTGATCAACCCCAAGGACAACGTGGCGGTGGCGCTCGTAGAGATCAAGGCGGGCGAGCCGCTGGTGGGGGTGGAAGGCAAGGAGCTGACGGCGAAGGAGGACATCCGCCAGAACCACAAGGTGGCTTTGGCGGAGATCCCGGCGGGCGGACGGATCATTAAATACGGCGAGAGCATCGGGGCGGCGAGCCGGGCCATCGAGCCGGGCCGGTGGGTGCACACCCATAACCTGAAGAGCGAGGACCGCTAAGATGGTTTTCCAGGGATACCGCCGTCCGGACGGGAGCGCGGGCGTGCGCAACTACGTGGTGGTGATGAGTTCGGTGGCTTGCGCCAACGGGGTGGTGCAGGCGATCGGCCGGGAGTTGCCGGAGGTGAAGCCGATCATCCACACCGAGGGCTGCGGCCGGGGCTTGAAGGACATCGCCATTTCCACCCGCGCGCTCGCCGGCCTGGGCAAGAACCCGAACGTGGCCGCGATCCTGGTGGTGGGCCTGGGCTGCGAGTTCATCAAGGCGGCCGGCCTGGCCGACCAGATCAAGGCCACGGGCAAGCCGGTCGAGTTCCTGGTGATCCAGGAGCAGGGCGGCTCGAAGAAGACCGCGCGGCTGGGGATCGAGATCGCCGGGAAGATGCTGGCCCAGGCCAACAAGCTCAAGCGCCAGGAGTTCGGCTGGGACAAGCTCTGCGTGGGCCTCGAGTGCGGCGGCTCGGACGCGATGAGCGGGGTGAGCGCCAACCCCATGGTGGGCAAAGCCGCGGACTGGCTGGTGGCCCAGGGCGCGACCGTGATCCTGTCCGAGACCACGGAGATGATCGGCACCGAGAAGATTTTGGCGGCGCGCTGCCCGAGCCCGGAGGTGGCCGCCCGGCTCTTCACCCTGATCCAGGAGCAGGAGAAGCAGACCAAAATCCTCCTGGGCCCGCTCGCCGGCCTGGTCATCTCGCCCGGCAACATCGAGGGCGGGCTTTCCACCATCCAGGAGAAGTCGCTCGGCTGCATCATCAAGGGGGGCACCAGCCCGGTGCAAGAGGTGATCGAATACGCCGCGGCCCCGTCCTCAAAGGGGCTGGTGATCATGGACACGCCCGGCTCGGACATCTATTCCCTCACCGGCATGGCCGCGGCCGGCGCCCAGCTCATGATCTTCACCACCGGCCGGGGCACGCCGGCCGGGTTCCCCATCGCGCCGGTGATCAAGGTGGCCTCCAACAGCCAGCTCTTCGAGCGGATGAACGACGACATGGACCTGAACGCGGGCAAGATCCTGGAAGGGGTGAGCCTGGAAGAGGCGGGGAAAGAGCTGGTCGAATTTGTGCAGCAGGTGGCCAACGGCGAGCTCGCCAAGGCCGAGATCAACCGCCAGGATATCCTATCCATCCACACGGTGGAGCCGGCGTTCTGAAGTCAGGCTTTAGGCATTGGGCTTTAGACTCAAGATTGAATCCGGAGCCTACAATACCGGGGCCTGTCCCTAGTATTAACCTTTTCAGGCCAGCATCTCGGCAAAGGCCTCCACCCGCGTGCGCAAGGGTTCCAGCGATCCCGTCTGGTATTCGGTCTCCAGGCGGAGGCTGGGGATGCCGGCCTGGTCGAGCGCCTCCTTCATGCCCGGGTAATCAATCTCCCACGGCTCGCAAAACTTCTGGATCAAGAAAATCACGCCCCGGGCGCCGACGGCGGCGATGCGCTCGAGCAAAAAGTCGGCGCGGCGGGGCCGGTGGTCCCAGACTCCGACCATGGGCCATTGCTGGAGCTGGCGGCGGGCCAGGGCTTCCAGCGGGTCCAGTTTCGCATCCACCCCGCCCGTCACGTAGCGGCCGCCCAGGACCAGCAAGTCCTCCTTCACCTGCAACCCGGCCGACTCGATCACCTCCACCACCGCCGGCGGCTCCGCCACCTTGCCGGCCAGGATCACGACCGGGCCCGCCGCCAAAGCCGGCACCCGCTTCTCCGCCTCGGCCAGGAACCGCTCGAGCAGTTCGAGCGCTACCTCCTTGGGCAGCACCAGGCTCGCGCGCAGGGCCGCGAAATATTCAGAAGCAGATACCAGGCCGGGCCGGTCGCGGAGCAGCCGGCGGATTCGCTCCAGCCGGTCGCGCACCCGGTTCAGGAGCTGGATGGCCTCGCGCAGCCGCGCCTGGTCCGGGTAAGTGCCGGTCAACCCGGCCAGGCTCGCGGCCAGGCGCAAGAGCTCCTGCCGGTAGTAAGAGAGCGCGCCCGCGCCGAGGGTGCTCTTGGGGATGCGCAGGCATTCGGTGAAAGGCAGGAAGCGGTGATGCTTGACCACCAGGTCGAGCGCCCGGGTGGTGTCGCAGATGTAGGGCACGACGATGCCGTCCAGGTAGGAAAGCCGGCGGGAGGCCAGCAGTTCCAGCACCGAGCGGGAGTAGGAACAGGCAAAGCCCTGGAAATGCTTGTCGGCCACGCCCAGGGTGACGCCCTCGGCCAGGACCGCAACCGGGAGCGCGCCCGCGGCCAGGATCAACTCCTCGGGCACGTCGGTCAACATCCAGCCCACGGCCTTGCCCCCGCTCTTCTCTTTCCAGCGCGCGACCGCTCCCGCCGCGTCGCGGCTGATCGCCTCGAACTGATCCAGCCACTCCCGGTTCATGATCCACACCCGCTCCCGGCAAATTCGATTGAAGAAGCATACACGGTTCCGGCGCGAAAGTGAAGGGTTGACGAATCGGCACTCGCCCGATAGGATAATAAAGAATGCCCGGGCAGGAGAAACCCTTGGCCACCTTGCGGGCCGAGCAACTGAGCAAGACCTACGCGGTCCACCAGGTGGAGACGCACGCGCTCCGGGGGGTGGACCTCTTGATCGAGCCGGGGGAGTTCACCGCCATCTCCGGCCCTTCCGGCTCGGGCAAGACCACGCTCCTCAACCTCCTGGGCGGACTCGACTCGCCCAGCTCGGGCCGGGTCTTCCTGGGCGAGGTGGAGGTGACCAAGCTTTCCCAAGGCGAGCTCAGCCGGCTGCGGCTCCATCGGCTGGGTTTCGTATTCCAATCCTATAACCTGATTCCGGTCCTGAGCGCGATCGAGAACGTGGAATACGTCATGCTCCTGCAAGGGGTGGCCGAGAAAGAGCGGCGGGAGCGCGCCGAGACGATCCTCTTCGAGGTGGGCCTCCAGGAGCTGATCCACCAGCGGCCGCCCCTGATGAGCGGCGGGCAGCAGCAGCGGGTGGCCGTGGCCCGGGCCATTGTCAGCAACCCCGAGCTGGTGATGGCCGATGAGCCTACCGCCAACCTCGACTCCAAGACCGCGGCCGGGCTCTTGGACCTGATGGCGCGGCTCAACGCCGAGCGGGGCATCACCTTCCTCTTCTCCACCCACGACCCCAACGTCATGGCCCGGGCGCGCCGGCTGATCCAGCTCCACGACGGCCGCATCGCGCGGGACGAGAAAAAGGCTTGCCCCGCTTCCAAGCCGCCAGGGACGTAAACTCTCCACGCTTTACATTCCCGCAATAGTCCGTTAGAATTTTTCGGAGAGGGAAATCAGGAGCACTTCTTTTTCCCTGCTCAGACGCAGACGGTCGCTGCTGCTCGGAAAGAAAGGCCTCGCGTTCCATGGCGATGCTCGCCGGCGAGGCGAGGCGCGGTTTGGGGATCGGAAGCGCGGGGGCCCTTTTCGGAGGAGCGCCCGGTGATGATCGAGCATGTCGGAACCGGCTACCATAGGAATTGACCTGGGCACCACTTACTCGGTCGCCGCCATTGTCGAGAACAACCGGCCGCGGGTGATCTCGGACACCGGCGGCGGCTACACCATCCCTTCGATCGTGGCGGTGGACGACAAGGGCAACCGCCTGGTGGGCCAGGCGGCCAAGCGGCAGGTGCTGATCAACCCCATCCACACCATCTACGGGGTCAAGCGGCTGATCGGGCGGGACATCCAGTCGCCGGTGGTAAGGAAAATCCAGGACCATTTCAAGTACCGGATCACCAGCGACGAACATGCCGACGTGCTGATCAAGATCCGGGAGGAGCCCTACGGGCTGGAAGAGATCTCGGCCATCATTCTCGACCACGTCCGCAACCTGGCCCAGGACTCACTCGGCCGCGAGGTGGCCCGGGCGGTGGTGACCGTGCCCGCCTACTTCAACGACCGCCAGCGCCAGGCGGTGCGCGACGCGGGCAAGATCGCGCAGATAGACGTGCTCCGGATCATCAACGAGCCGACCGCCGCGGCCTTGGCCTACGGCTTCGGCAAGGCGCTCCACCAGAAGCTCGCGGTTTACGACTTCGGCGGCGGCACTTTCGACGTCTCCATCCTGGAGGTCCGGGACAATGTCTTCGAGGTGCTGGCCACCGGCGGCGACACCTTCCTGGGCGGGGTGGACTTTGACAACCGCCTGGCCGAGCTTATGATCCATCGCTTCCAGAAAGAGCACGGCATTGACCTGTTCAAGGATCCGATCTGCCACCAGCGGATCAAGGACGCCTGCGAGCAGGCCAAGATTGACCTGTCCTCCCGGCCGGAAACGCGAGTCCATATCCCCTTTATCACCATGGGCCCCTCCGGCGCGCTGAATATTGATTACACGGTCAAGCGGGAAGAATTCGAGCAGTTGTGCGAGGACTTGATCGGGAACACCCTGGTCGCCTGCCGGCAGGTGATGGCGGACGCCAAGCTCAAATCCGAGGACCTGGACGCGGTGCTCCTGGTCGGCGGCAGCACCCGCATCCCCCTGGTGGCGAGAAAGGTGGCCGACTTTTTCGGCAAGGCCCCCAGCAAGGGCATCCACCCCGACGAGGCGGTGGCCCTGGGCGCGGCGATCATGGCCGACAGCCTGGCGCGCAAGGGCGAGGGCGAGATCCAATTGCTCGACGTGCTGCCCATGACCATCGGGATCAAGGCCGCCGGCGGCAAGATGGTCCCGATCTTCCCCCGCAACTCGCCCTACCCCAACCAGAAGCTGAAGGTCTTCACCACTTCCAAGGACCAGCAGCAGAGCCTCAAGCTCACCATCCTGCAAGGGGACAAAGCCACGGCCGCGGAAAACGAGATCATCGGCGACTTCACCTTTTCCGGGATCCATCCGGCGGCCAAGGGCCAGGCCAAGGTGGAAACGGTGTTTACCCTCAACCATGAGGGCATCCTCACCGTCGCCGCCCGCGACCCGGACACCGGCGCCGCCCGGGAATCGGTGCTCCAGATCCAGGCCGCCGGCCATAAGCCCATCCATCCGGACCTGATCGCGCTCAAGAAGCCGATGGAGAAGAAAGCCGGCGAGACCGTGATCTCCGCCACGGTCACGCGGGAAGTGAAACTCAAGGCCGGCACGGCTCCGCCGCCCGGTCCGGAAACCGCCAAGGCGCCGGAGAAAACACCGCCCCCGCCCCAACCCCAGCCGCCCAAGCCCGTCCGTCCGGCCAAGGAATCCGCGCTGGCCGGTTTGGTGAGCCGGCTCAAACGTCTGTTTCAACGAGGATAAGTTTTTCCGTTCATGCCCCGCATCTTTTTAGTCAAGGTCGGGCACCGCACCGCCCGCCAAAAATTCGGACAGCCGCTCGGGATCATGATGCTCGCCGCCTACCTGCGGCGGAAAATGCCGGGGGTCGAGCTCAAATTACGCGATATGCTCCCTGACAATTTGACCATCGCCGATCTGGTCCGGGAAATCCGGGACTATCAACCGGACATCCTCGGCATCAGCGCCATGACCTACGAGTCCGAGGAAATGGCGGCCCTGGCCAAGGCGGTGAAGGCGTTCCGGCCGGACCTGCCTATTGTGGCGGGCGGGCCGCATGCGACCACCATGCCCCTGCGCGTGCTCGCCCTGCCGGAAGTGGACCTGATTGTGCGCCACGAGGGCGAGGTAACCTTTGCCGAGCTGGTGCCCCGACTGCTCGCCGGCGAGCGGCAACCGGAAATCCCGGGCGTGGGCTTCCGTCGGAACGGTCAACCCTATCTGACCCCGCCCCGAGCTTTCCACCCGGATCTCGACTCCCTGCCCTTCCCGGCCTGGGACCTGGTGCGCATGGAACGCTATTGGGATATCCCACGCTTCGGCACCGCCTACCGCTTTCGCCCTTACATGTCGGTTTTCTCCAGCCGCGCCTGTCCCTTCAACTGCACTTATTGCCACCGCCTCTTCGGCCAGAAGTTCCGGGCCCGGAGCGTCCCGAACGTGATCGAGGAGTTGAAAATCCTCTACCACCAGCACGGCGTGCGCGAGATCCACTTCATTGACGACTGCTTCAACTTCGACCAAAAGCGGGCGATGGCCATCTGCGACCGGATCGTGGAGGAGGGCTTGAAGATCGCGATCAACTTCCCCAACGGGGTGCGCGGCGACATCATGACGCCCGAGCTTCTGCGCAAGCTGAAAGAAGCCGGGACTTACCGGATCACCTACGCGGTGGAGTCGGGCTCGTCCCGTATCCAGAAATATATGAAGAAGAACCTGAAGCTGGACCGGGTCAAGGAGATGATCGCGGAGACCGACCGGCTGGGGATGATGGTGGACGGGTTCTTCATGGTGGGTTTCCCGACGGAGACGCGGGAGGAAATCCAAGCGACGTTGAATTTCGCGCTTGATTCAAAGCTGCACTCGGTCAACTTCTTTTTCGTCACGCCCTTTGAAGGGACCGAGCTCTGGGAGCAGGCTTTGCAGGCGGGCATGGAGTTGAAGGCCGACAGCGACCGCTTCACCTACTTTTACCCGGAGACCGACCTGAGCGAGGTGCCGCCCCAGGAGCTGGCCCGGATGGTCTCCCGCACCTTCCTCCGCTTCTACCTCAACCCCTGGCGCTTATGGCGCATCCTCCGCCTCTTCCCCAACAAGAAACAACTCCCCTGGCTCCTCTGGCTCTTCCTCAAATACACCTTGAAATGGAATTGAAAAATTTTGGATTTTAGATTTTAGATTTTGGATTAGCTCAAGATTGCAATCGGAAATCCCAAATCTATGATACACCTCGCCGGCGGTCCGGTAACCGGCATGGAACATGAACGCCCTTCCGGTTCCGGGATTGACGGAATCCAGCCGGCTTGCTATATAACGGCCTGACCGAATTCATCATCATCCCCATGCAGCAAAGGAGAAAGAAGTGGCGAGACGGGTAAATTGGAGTGTTCGGGTGGCGGGGCTGCTCGCCCTGGCCGCGGTCTTGAGTTGTGCGATCCGGCATATGCCGGGCTATGAGAAGAACCCCACCCTGCCCCAGGTGCAGGGTGTGCTCCGGGTTCCGGGCCTGCACGGTGAGGTCAAAGTCTATCGGGACCAGTGGGGCGTGCCCCACATCTTCACCGAGGACGAGCACGACCTTTTCTTCGCCGACGGCTACGTCCAGGCCCAGGACCGGCTGTGGGAGATGGTGCTGTTCCGGGCCATCGGCACCGGCACCCTCAGCGAGATCTTCGGCAACATCGGCGTCCCGGGCCAGGCGGTGATGGGCATGAAGCTCACCACCCTGGACATGGACAAACGCCAGCGAATCATGGGTATGCGTTTCCTGGGCGAGGCCGGCGAGGCGCTCCTCGCCGAGACCAACCCCGACATCCTCGCCCAGATGCAAGCTTTTTGCGACGGGATCAACGCTTTCCTCGAAGCCAACCGCGACCGCCTGCCCATCGAGTTCCAGGTCCTGTATTATCAGCCCGAGCCGTTCCGGCCCGCGGATGTAATCGGGCTGTCCCGCTTCTTCGCCTCCAACCTCACCGCCAACCTGGAGACCGAGCTGCTCCGCTACGCCCTGCTCCGCAAATACGGAGAAGACATGGCCTGGAAGCTCGTGCCGCTCCACGATTCGCTCGGCCCCACCATCGTGCCCAAGGAGATGCTCGAAAACCGCCTGCCCGAGCCGCGGCCCTTGCCTCCCGGCGGCCGGCCCGACCCTTCGCTCTCCGGCCTCAGCGGCGATGCGGCCCTGCGCCTGGCCCAGGTGGACCGGGCCATCCGGGCGGCTTCGCTTTTCCCCCAAAGCTGGGCCAGCAACAACTGGGTGGTCGGGCCCAAGGTCACCGCCACCGGCACCGCCATGCTCGCCAATGACCCGCACCTGGTGCACGTCGAGCCTTCGCTGTGCTACGTGATGCACCTCAAGGGCGCGGGCTACGACGCCTACGGCGTGGTCTTCCCCGGCCAGCCCTACGTGGTCATGGGCCACACCCGCAAGCTCTCCTGGGCCGCGACCGTGACCGGGGCCGACACCCAGGACCTGTTCATCGAGACGGTGGACCCCAAGAACCACCCCGGCCAGTATCTATACAAGGGCGAATGGCGGGAATTCATGGTGCAAAAGGAAGAGATCCGGATCCGGCCGGGCCACCTGCAATGGGACCGGGACCGGCGCTTCCACCAAAAGGTGATCGAGGTCCGGCACAGCATCCACGGGCCGATCATCAACGACATGGTGGCCGACCTGCCCAAGGACACGCCCCCGCTGGCGCTGCGCTGGGTGGGCTGGGACTTTTCCCGCGACCCCAGGCTGTTCGAGCAGTTCATCACTCTCGGGAGCATCGAGGAATTCGTCGCCAAGCTTAGGCAGATGGACCCGGCCCAGGTCCAGGGCATCAACGTGGCGATCATGTTCAACAAGCTGATGAAGGGCCGGAGCATCCAGGACTTCATCGAGGCCATGGGCTATAACGAGCTCCTCAACATGAACTGGCTGGCCGCGGACGCGGACGGGCACATCGCCTACCTTCCGGGCGGGTTGGTGCCGGTGCGCAAGAAGGGCCTGGGCGTGATGCCGGTGCCGGGCGAGTCGGGCGACTACGACTGGGTCGGCTTCATCCCCTTGCTGGAGCACCCCCACGCCATTGACCCGGAGCGGGGCTGGATGGCCACGGCCAACAACGAGGTGGTGGACGCCGAGTGGTATCCTTACCTGTTCGCCACCAATTACGGCGCGGGCTGGCGGGCCTGGCGGATCGAGGAGTTGATCCAGCAGTTGCAGCCGATCACCGTGGACAAGATGCGCCGGATCCAGAACGACGTCCATGTCAAGCAGGCGGACGTGTTCGTGCCCCTGATCCTGCGGGCGGTGGAAGCGAAAGGCGTCAAGGACAAGCGAATTCTCCACGCGGCCAAGATCCTGCGGGAATGGGACCGCGAGGCCACCATTGACAGCCCGGCCGCGGCCATCTTCTACGACACCATGCGGCACCTGCCCGACCGGGTGCTCAAGGACGATTTCAAGAAAAAGGATTACAACGAATGGATCAAGGGCAACATCAGCCAGGCGGTGGAGATGTGGGTGATCAAGGGCGAGTCCGGGTTCTTTGACAACCACAAGACCCGGAAGGTGGAGGACCGGAACGACGCGCTGGTCGGCTCCCTGGAAGACGCGGTCAAGTGGATCTCGAGCGTGCTCGGCGACAACATGGACCACTGGCAGTGGGGACAACTCCACACCATCAAGTGGTATCACCCCATGGGCTTCGGCCCCTTGAAGGACATGAGCATCGGGCCGTTCCCCCACCCCGGCGGCGATAATACCGTGCGCAATGCCAGCTCGATGGGCTTCGGCAAGCGCCGCTACATGTGCCTGGGCGGACCGGTCATGCGCCATATCATGGACATGGGCGACCCGGACCACGCGCTCCTGGTGATTGACGGCTCGGAGAGCGGCCAGTGGCTCTCGCCCCATTACCGCGACATGCACACCCTTTTCTATAACAGCGAATACATGGTGGCGGAGATGCGGCCGGAGCAGATCGCGGAAAGCGCGGAGTCGCTCTTGACCCTGACGCCGGAAAAATAAGAAGCCGGTTAAATTACCTTTTCTCGGGGTGGGAAGGTGCGCTCGCCGCGGCGATGAAGCGGCGGACCTGGTCCGCGTCCTTGACCCCCGGCTCCCGCTCCACCCCGGAGGCCACGTCCACCCCCCAGGGCTTCACCGCGGCAATCGCCTCGGCCACGTTCTCCGGGGTCAAGCCCCCGGCCAGGATCACCCGCTCGTGCCGGCCGGCGATGCGCTCGGCCAGGCGCCAGTCGGGCGCGACGCCGCTGCCGCCGTAAGCCGGGGTTTTGCTGTCCACCAGGAGCGCGTGGACCGCGTAGCCCGCGGCCTTCTCCACGTCCTCCGGCCCCGCCAGCCGCAGGGCCTTGATCACCGGCCGCTCAAACTGCCGGCAAAATTCGGGCGGCTCCTCCCCGTGGAGCTGGATCATCCGCACCCCGCTCTCGGCCGCCACCCGGCGGATAGTCTCCGCGCTCTCATTGACAAAGACTCCCACCGGGGTGACCTGGAAGGCGGAGCTTAACTCCTGCAAAATCCGGCGCACCAGTTCCGGCTCGATGTAGCGGGGGGAAGGCGGATAAAAGTTGAAGCCCAGGAAGTCGGCGCCGGCGGCCGCGGCCAGGAGCGCGTCGCCCAGGCTGGTGATCCCGCAGATCTTGATCTTAACCACCAGCGCCCACCAGTTCCCGGAGCTTGGCCCCGATGTCCGGCGCGCGCATCAGGGCTTCCCCGATCAGGAAGGCATGAACCCCGGCCCGGCGCAGGCGCGCCAGGTCTTCCACCCGCTCCAGCCCGCTTTCGCTCACCACCAGGGCGTCCTGGACCCGGGGCAGCAGCCGGAGGGTGGTCTCGATGTCAATGCGGAAGGTGCCCAGGTCGCGGTTGTTGATGCCCAGGAGGTTCGGCTTGAGCTTCAGCGCCCGGCCAAGTTCGGCTTCGTTGTGGACCTCGATCAGCGCGGCCATCTTAAGCTCGTGAATCAGGCCGCAGAGCTCGGCCAGAAGCGAATCCGGGAGCGCGGCGACAATCAACAGCGCCGCGTCCGCGCCCGCGGCCCGGGCTTCATACACCTGGTATTCATCCAGGATAAAGTCCTTGCAGAGAAGCGGCAAGGCGACCGCGGAACGGATGCCCCGGAGGTGTTCGATGCTGCCCTGGAAAAAGGGCGCGTCGGTCAGGACCGAGATGGCGCGGGCGCCGTTGGCCGCAAAGGTCCCGGCGATGGCCACCGGGTCGAAGTCCGGCCGGATCAGGCCCCGGCTGGGCGAGGCCTTTTTCACCTCGGCGATGATGGCGTGGCCCGGCCGGGACAAATCGCGCAGGCCGGCGAGGAAATCCCGGGCCGGGGCCGCCTGCGCCGCTTGCTTCTTCACCTCGGCCAGGCTGAGCTTTTGTTTTTTCTCCGCGACCTCCCCCCGCTTGCGCTCCAGGATGCGGGGCAAGAATTCGCCGGCAGCTTTAGCCGCGGAGTTCATGCGAGCGCTTTCGCGTGGGACACCCGGATCAACTGTTCGAGTTTGGCCAGGGCCAGCCCCGCGGCCAGGGTCTCCTGGGCCAGTTTGACTCCCTCGGCCAGGGTCGGCGCCTTGCCGCCCACGTAAATGGCGGCGCCGGCGTTAAGCGCGACCGCGTCACGCGCCGGGCCGGGGCGGTCGGCAAAGACCTCGCGCAGGACCTGGGCGTTGTGCGACGGGTCGCCTCCGCGCAGGTCGTCGAGCCGGCAGGGTTTCAGGCCGAAGTCTTCGGGGGAGATGGTGTAATTCTTGACCTGGCCCTGCTTAAGCTCGGAGACCCGGGTGGGCCCGGTGAGGGTGATCTCATCCAATCCGTCCAGGCCGTGCACCACCAGGGCGGCGCGGCTGCCCAGGTAATGAAGGACCCGGGCCAGGGTCTCGGTCAAGCTCTCGTCAAAGACTCCCAGAAGCTGCCGGCTGGCCCCGGCCGGGTTGGTCAGCGGCCCGAGCAGGTTGAAGACGGTTCGGATCCCGATCTCCCGCCGCGGGCCGATGGCGTAGCGCATGGCGCCGTGGAGCAGCGGCGCGAACAGGAAGCCGATGCCGACTTCGCGGAGGCACCTCTCGACCACCGGGGCCTCGGCCTCGATGTTCACGCCCAGCGCTTTGAGCACGTCGGCGCTGCCGCAGGCGGAGGAAGCGGCGCGGTTGCCGTGCTTGGCCACAATCAGCCCGGCCGCGGCCGCGACCAGGGCGGCGCCGGTGGAGATGTTGATGGACAGCGAATGGTCGCCGCCGGTGCCGCAGGTGTCAACGCACTCGCCCGGCGCCTTGATCTTGAGCGCCTTTTCCCGCATCACCTCCGCGGCGCCGGTGATCTCCTCCACCGTCTCGCCCTTCATGCGCAAGGCGGTCAAAAACGACCCGATCTGCGCCTCGCCCGCCTCGCCGGACATGATCTGGTTCATCACCTGGGTCATGACTTCCCGGCTGAGATTCTTCCCCTTGACCAGTTCACCAATGGCTTCTTTGATCATGGCCCTGCCCTCGAGATCGTGATTTCTCCTGGATAACCGCGATCCGCTTCAGTATAGCATTACGCGAGTTAATTAACAAATTCTGTAGAAATTAGGGTCAGCTCCTAATGCTGTTTACTTAAGAGAGATATCAGACGGAAGAATTCTCACGCAAAGCCGCAAAGTTGGAAAGGCTGAAAAAGCCAAGAGGCTTGGCGCCTTAGGAACTCATCCTCTTCTCCGGCTCAAGTCGGCCGGCTTAGTCGCAAAGGATTTAAAGCCGCCAATATTTTAAACTTTTTACGTCTTTGCGTCTTGGCGTGAAACCTCTTCTCCGCAGATTTCTTTAACCTTGAACTTGAACCTGAACGTGAACGGAATCTTCGTAGATCGTAGGTCGCAGGTCGTAGGTAGGGAAAAGAAAGAAATTATCCACGAAGGACACGAAGGGGCACGAAGGGTCTCTATTTCCCCCTGCAACCTGACTACTGACTACTTGCCTACTGTTAAGGTGGGCACAGACATTATTGCTCGTCAGCCTTTAACCATCCTTGTAGCCCATCCCTCGCTCCGGCGAGGGTGGGTCAGTCAACCACCAACCACGAACCTAAAGCGCCAATCTTCGCCATGCAATAAGACCTGACCCCAATCTTATTTCGAGAAAGGTGGGTTTACGTCCCAAATGGGCCTGCGGTCCCAAATTTTCCCCTTGACATCCCTCAAGAACCCTGCTAGCCTTGACCCATCCTGGGCAAGGAAAAGGAAAGGCTCATGATCCCCAAAGCTTCCTGCAAAATCTTCCGCTTCTGCAAAACCTGCCGCAAGAGATGGCTGTCCTTAATTAAGTATGGTGTCCTTCGAATTCGAATTCAATCTTCCATCTCAAAAAGGGAGTCATCCATGTCCTACTTAGCCAAGACAGCAGAAGGAGGCTCATTAAGGCATGAAGATTGATAAAATTGAGATTAGTAACTATTGTTCCTTGAAAGATGTAACTATTCATCCAAAAAATATTCTAGCCCTTGTAGGTCGGAACAATAGCGGAAAATCTAATGTTCTGAAAGCTTTGCAACTCTTCTTCGAATCTTCGACAAAACTGGTTAGCTCTGAGTATTTTTGCAATCATGAAACTAAAGTGCCTATCGAAATCATTGTAACCTTCCATCAACTTAGCGAGTGGGAGAAGGATCAATTTAGCGCGTGGATGGATGAAGACAGACTAGTAGTAGGGAGAGAAATTATATGTCTTGGTGAAGATTCTCATGAAATTAATACTATAGCAATTGTGAGAGTGCCGGAGCCTGAATGGCTCCGTGAGGATAAGATGAATGGAGATAAGATTATTGAGTGGTGGTCCAAACGCCAAGAAATGCATGTAAATAATTTGGATTTTGCTGCTGAACTAGGTTCCTCTAAGCCATCTGTTGGAAAATGGAAAGAGACGATCAGCAAGTTTATAAAAGAGCACCGTGATGATATTCCTTGGACAAGAGAGCGATTACAAAATCCTAAGGGATATCCTAATGTTTTAAAAGGATCACTTCCTGAATTCATTCTTATTCCAGCCGTTAGAGATATCACGGAAGAAGCCAAAGTCGGCAAAACTAATCCTTTTGGACAGCTAATAAATTCAGTGTTAGAAAAGATATCGATTGAACAAAAGGGAGTGATCGCTACGAAACTGAAAGAAATAGAAAACCTTCTTAATCGGAGTGAGAAGGAAGGTAGGATCACTGAGATCAAGCTTATTGAGGATCGCCTAAATCAATTGATGAGTGAAATCATGGATTGTGATATTGAGATTAGCATGACTATGCCGAGATTGGGTGATGTTTTTGGCGAAGCGAAGCTTTATGCAAATGATGGCATAAGGACAACTATAGAGACAAAAGGACATGGCATGCAACGTTCTATGATTTTCACCATATTGCGCGCTTATGCTGAGTTTTCACATTTACGCAAAGCGGGAGATAAATTCGGAGAAAGAAACGCAATATTTGCGATCGAGGAGCCAGAACTATACTTACATCCGCAATCGCAAAGAACTCTGATGTCAGTTTTCAGGCAAATCGCTGGGGGCAGGGATCAAATAATTTATTGCACCCAGTCGAGCCTATTTGTTGATATTAGTCATTTTGAAGAAATCTGCATTATGCGAAGAGAAAGAAAGGGAGATCTATTTGAAAGTCATCCAACACAACTTTATATATCAAATCTCATTGAAGATTTATGGAATCGCAAAAAGATAAGAGCAGACGAGGAAGGAATACGGGAGCAGTATTCACATGCTTTTAATCCGCTAATCAATGAAGGATTTTTTGCAGATAAGGTTATAATAGTCGAGGGACCTTCGGAGCAATACTCGTTGCCTATCTACGCTAGTTGCCTCGAATACGATTTAGACAGAAATAATGTTGCTGTCGTGCATTCCGAGGGCAAAGGGCAAATGGATCGTTTGTGGAGAATATTCACTGGATTTAGAATTCCTACCTTTTTGTGGTTTGACGGCGATAAGAAAAGTAATAAAAGTAATATTAAACAGAAGACTCTTGAACTTCTAGAGCTACTTGGATCTCCCCTTAGCTCAATAGAAGAGCTCAAAACTTTAGTTTCTGATAACTTTGCAGTTCTTGAAAACAAGTATGAGGATACTTTAAGAGAAGAATTGCCTGATTTTGACTACCTGTTAGGAGAGGCTCATGAGGTTCTCGGTCCATCTGGTAAACCATTGGAGCACAGGTTCATCGCAAGAACTCTTAAACAACGGGTTACTCAGGGCGAAGATGCTAAAGGCGTTTTACCAAAAATAGTTATCAGAATTGTTGAAAGAATCAAAGCGTTATCATAGTTAGTCGGGGGGAATGCGAGGTCAGATCGCTACATTAAACATCATAAGCAGTGCGCAGTGCACAGTGGACAGTGCCATGCAAGGTGTCAAGGTGGCAAAGTGTCATTGTGTCAGGGAAAACCAACCTAGCGGATGCGCGGATGAATGCGCGGGTGTGGGCACCCGCGCCCAGAAAGTCAAGCCGCTCCTCTAAAGTCTTACTGAAAAAATCTGTGTAATCTGCGGAATCTGTGGATGTTCTTTTTCTTCTCCCTACCTACGACCTGCGACCTACCACCTACTGAGCTTCCGTTCACGTTCACGGGATCTTCATCTTCACCTTGCCACCCTGACACCATGACACCCTGACACCTCTCTGGAAAATTAGAAAATTAGGGACAGCCACCTATTTTCGAATCTAGAAAAGGAACGAGGAGGGGAGCTCGCGGAAGTCTGACTACTTTCTACTTTTCAAAATGCTGGGGTGGTTGCCGCGCAGGATGGGGTGGTTGCTGAGCAGAATGGGGTGGTTGCTGTGCAGAATGGGGTGGTTGCCGTGCAATATGGGGGGACGTTTGAAGAGGGTATATCGTATGTCGTATGTAGTATGTCGAGAAAGAGAAGAAGAAGAAACCAATAGAAATTTCGCCAGGTTAAGTTGGTTCCCGGGTAGTCGGGGAGGAAGATCGGAGGATTCAGAAGGGCCGATGGCAGGAATGGGGGTGCATCTTGGGGGCGCTGGGACAAAAATGCCCTGAGAAATCGCAGGGTTAGCATCTCGAACAATCGTTTTATTCCAGCCTTCATCCCTGACCCTTCATCTCTCTATATATGTATAAATGGTGCAGTTTTTCTTACCCCCACCCTTTGCGGACCGGCGAGCAGCCGCCAGGGATGATCCCTGGACTCAACCTTGGCCTGCTCCCGTTGGTCGCGGGTGTAAAAAGGTTTACAGTTATTGGTGTCCTTCGTGTCTTTTCGTGGATAATTTCTATCTCTTCCCCTTTTTGAGCCTTGGTGTCCTTGTGGTGAAATCTCTTTTTCTTTTTCCCCTGTGCTCTCTGCCTTCGGCCCGAGCTCCCTTCGGGTCTGAGCCTCAGGGTCGAGGACAGGCCGAGGGGTGTCTCGGTGGTAAATCCTGATTCGCTCACGTTCACGGGATTCCGAGGCCTAAAGCCCAAAGCCTAATGCCTCATGCCTTTCTCTGGCCGGATTGCTTTTGCAGCTCCGCTTTGTTACCATAGCCGGGCCAGGAATTTTGCTCCCCAAACCGGATAGTTATGTCGCTCCGTCTTTTCCAATCGCTGCTCAGCCCGGCTTATGAGATCCCGCCCGAGGCGGAGGCCCGCTTTGCCGATGAGAGCTTGTGCCGGCGCTGCGGCCGGTGCTGTCATTCGGCGATGCGGCTAAAGGGCAAGTTCGTGCTCTTGAAAGACCTGCCCTGCCGGCACCTGACCTGGGAGGATGACGGCCGGGCCCGGTGCCGGATTTATGAGCGGCGGGAAGGGACCGGCTATTGCAACAAGCTTTCGCGGAGCAGCGTGGAGCGGAACTTGTTCCCGCCGGATTGTCCGTATATGCAGGGCATTCCCGGATACCAGGGCAAGGTGGAGGTGAGGGAGGACGAGTTCCAGGCCTTGCTCCCGGATTTGCGCAAAATCTTCCAGGGCTATCCCAAGCCGAATGCGGTGACCAAGCGCGACTGGGACCATTTCCTCGGTGAGGTGCTGAAGCTCGATGGCGGTTCGCGCTAGGCCGGCTTTCTTTTACGGCTGGCTGATCGTGGCGGTGGCTTTTTACAGCAACCTGATCAGCACCGGCACCGGCTTCTATATCTGGAACGTGTTCCAGGGCCCGATCCTGGCCGAGCTGCACTGGACCCGCACCCAGTTCAGCGCCGGCCTGGGTCTGAGCATGTTCGTCAACAGCTTCCTCGGCCTGCTCACCGGCTACCTGGTCACCCGCTTCGGACCCCGGCGCTTGATGGTCCTGGGCGCCGGTCTCAACGGCGCGGCCTACGTGCTCCTCGCCCGGATGCAAAGCCCCTGGGAGTTCTACCTCCTCCTGGGCGCGGCCCTTTCCTTTGCCGGCGCCTGCCTGAGCGGGGTGGTGGTCAACTACGCGGTCTCCAACTGGTTCGTGCTCCGCCGGGGCAAGGCCCTGGGCCTCGCCACCATGGGCATCTCGGTCTCGGGCGCGATCCTGCCGCTCCTCGGCCAGAGCCTGCTTGACCTTTACGGCGATTGGCGCTCCGCCTGCTTCGGCATCGCGATCCTGGTCTGGGCCACGCTCATCCCCCTGGCCTTGATTTTTCTCAAGGGCCGGCCCGAAGAGCTGGGCCTGCTCCCGGACGACGCCGACCCCGCGCTGCCGCCTCCCAGCCTGGTGGCGGAAAACGACCGGCACTGGTCCGGCCGGGACGCGCTCCGGACCCCCGCGTTCTGGCGGATCATCCTGCCCTATGCCGGGGCGATCACCGCGCTTTCCGCCATCCTTTCCCAGCTCGTGATCCGCTTTACCGACGTGGGCTTCAGCTCGCGCCAGGCCACGACCATCCTGGCCCTGACCGCCCTTTCCGGCGCGGCCGGCAAATATTTCTGGGGCGCGCTCTGCGACCGCTTCCGGGTAGAGCGCCTCGCCGCGGGGTTGTTCTTGCTCCAGGCCGCGGGGATCCTGGTCCTGATCCTGGTCAAGAACCTGGCGGGCGTGGCCCTGTTCACGGCAGTTTACGGATTTTCCATGGGCGGCGTGCTCAGCACCTTTCCCATCATCACCGCCGCCATGTTCGGCCGGCGCTCGTTCGCGGTCGTCTCCGGGATCATGTCGCCGATCCTGGCCCTGCGCCTGGCCGGGACCGTGATCCTGGGCCTGAGCTATGACCGCTACGGCTCCTATGACCAGGCTTACCTGCTTTTCCTGGTCGTCTATCTCTTCGCGGCCGGCGCGATTTTCCCGCTGGAAAAACCCGGGGCGAAAGCCGGCGGCCCGGCTTGATTTAGCGGAGATTTTGGCTAAAATTGAAGCGGGAGAGAAAACGCATGGTGAACGAAAACGCGATCGAGCTTAAACACAAACGGTATCTGATCGGGATCATCATCGCCGCGGTGATCGGGGTCGGGCTTTCCGCCGAGCTCCTGCGCATCCACTACTCGGCGATGGCCAACCCCGATTTCGACGCCGCCTGCCACATCAGCGAGACGGTGGACTGCGTGTCCATCGCCACCACTCGTTACGCGGTCTTTTTCGGCATTCCCAACGCCTTGCTCGGACTGCTCATCTACCTGCTCCTGGCCGGACTGGCCTGGCTCCAGATCCGGCCGGTCCACCCGATTTTTCAGCATGGCCGCAACGCCATCTTCCTGATCGCGGTCTGGGACGCCGCCTACTCGGTTTACCTGGCCTTGATCTCGTCCCTGGTCTTGAAGACGCTTTGCCCTTACTGCACCGGGCTCTACGTGGTCAACCTCGCGATCCTGGTGCTCTCGGGCCTGACCCTGGACCCCTGGCGGGAGGTGGTGGAACAAGTCCAGGAAGACACCAAACTGATCTTCCAAAACCGGCTTCTCTTCCTGGTGTTCCTGGTCTTGGTCCTGGCCGGCGCCGGAGGGGGGGCTGTTCAGTATTACCGGCTGAAAGCCCGGCGGGACCAGCTCATCCGGGTGGCTTTCGGGCAGACCCCCATCAGCCTGGATCTCCGGGGCGACCCGGCGATCGGGCCGGACTCGGCGCCGGTGACCATTGTCGAGTTCACCGATTACGAGTGTCCTCATTGTCGGAATATGAACAAGGTGATCAATAAAATCCTGGCGCGCTACCAGGGCCGCATCCGCCTGATCGTCAAGCATTTCCCGCTCAACAAGGACTGCAACCCGGCGCTCAAGACCCAGCTCCACCCCAATGCCTGCATGGCCGCCATGGCCGCGGAATGCGTGGACCGGCTCGGCCATTACCCCGAATACAAGGAGAAGCTGTTCTTGGCCGAGGACCTGACCTGGCCCCGCCTGGCCAAGATGGCCGAGGAAGTCGGCATCTCCGAGACGGCCCTGGTGGATTGCCTCAAGAGCGGCTACGGCGCTCAGCAGGTGCGGCGCGACGTGCTGGACGGGATGGCCCTGGAGATGGAGAGCACCCCCTCCTTCCTGGTCAACGGCCACCTGTTCTGGGGCTACAAAAGTTACGACGATTTCCAGGCGATCGTGGACGCCGCCCTCCACGGCACGGCCCTGCCGCCGGACTAATAGTCGGCCAGGGGCCGAGTGTCAGGTGTCATGGTGGGGCAAGAAAAACTGCAACATTTCTCTATATAGTAAGGAAGGATGAATTCTGAAGGATGAAGGCTGAAATAAAACGACTGTTCGAGATGCTAACCCGGCAATTTCTCAAGGACTTTTTGCCAAATTGCACTCAAAACGCCAGGGGCCTCAATGAGGACGGCCTTGATCGGCTCCTGGGAATTCCCAAATTTTCGCTAATAGGTCGAAACTCTTGTTCTTTCCCCCTGTTTCCTGCCTACTGCCTACTATCTACTGCGTCTTCGCAAGTCTCCCCCATATTGCACACCAACCACCCCATCCTGCGCGGCAACCACCCCATTCTGCTCAGCAACCACCCCATCTAACGCGGCAACCACCCCAGGCTGAAGCCGGTTGGCCGTTGGCGGTTCGCAGTTGGTAGTTGCTAAACTCCTCATTCTTTCCGCCAACCACGAACCACGAACCAATTGCATTTTTTCCTTGGCTTTGTTAACTTGGGGCCTGACCCCAAAACTTAACATTCGGGAAAGGAGAGTTTCACGCCAAGGCGCAAAGCCGCCAGGGTAATTTTTTAACACAGAGACACAGAGAGCAGGGAGGAGAGAAGACATGAGGCGTTAGGCTTTAGACTTTAGACCAAAAACCACGAACCGTGAACCACGAACCAATTGCATTTTTTGCTTGACTTTGCCAAAGCTACTGGCCTAAAATGGGTCCTAAAGTGGATAGTGCACCCCGCTTCAAGGCGGGGCAGGCAGTGCACGGTGCACAGTGGTAGGAAGCCATTGCAGGATGCCAAACCCATGAACCCCAAACCCTCATCCTCTCCTTTGCCGGGGGCCTTCCTCCCGATGGACAGAATTGGCCAAATACAGGAATTAAGTATGGTGTCCCCAGAATTTCCGGAAGATGAGGCAAATATTATAAAACTGCAAAGGGAATTAAGTCTGGTGTCCCCCGAATTGCGAATTGTCGAATTGTAAAATTTAGCTATGAAAAGGGATCAAGATGGCCAAAATTCCAAAGCAAGAGAGTGAAGGAGGAAAGAGAAAATGAAATGCTATAATTGCGACTCCGAGGTTTCTGAGTGGCAGGAAAACTGCAATTCCTGCGGTGCTGTGGTCAAGTGTTGTATGAATTGCGCCTATTATGAACAGCAATATGGTTCAGGCAGATGTTTAAAAGATCACTATGAAAGCAATCTCAAAGGAAAAACTTATTGTTCAGATTTTTTAATGCGGCCTTAGCTGGAAATAGAAAAAATATATTTGAAAAATCAAATTCTGATTCCGCCAAGGGATTACTGTTTCTAGGGCAAAAGACTTGGAAGAAACTCAATAAGAACCAAGGATGCAAAGAATGACACAGGTAATTATTGCTGCTTTTGTGGCTGGAATGATAGGTGGAATAATAGCCTACCTGCTTTGGGGAAGGAAATCCAATACTATTGATGGAAAAGCAAAAATTATTGAGGCAGAAGTTTTTCGCCTTGCTGATAAGAATGGGAAGGGACGGGGTGCGTTTACCATTAGCGAAGATGGGACTTTGGGCCTCTATTTTTTAGACAATAATCGTAATCCCTTGATAAGCCTTGGTCTTGAAGAAAACGGAATGCCAAGCCTCAAACTTTTCCATAATAAGAGCAAAGCGGGTATTAATCTTAGCATTAGAAAAAGTGGAGAGGCTATATTGGGTCTCTTCGATAAAAATGGCAAAGGTGGGCTAAGCCTTCTTCTTGGAGGAGATGGAGAGTCGAATCTTTTTCTAATTGATGAAAATGGGAATTTTCGCATTCAACTTGCTCTAAATGCAGAGGGAACCCCAGGACTAACTTTATTCGATAATAATCAAAAACCTCGCTTCTTACTCGCGATTCCAATTGATAAGAATCCTAATCTCGCCATTTATGATAAAGATGGCAAGACTATATGGAAAGCTATGGAATAAAAAATAAGAAAGAAATTGGAAGAGGACTTTAAGGTCAACGCTTCACATGCATGAGCAGTGGACATTCTTAGTGGATGCGCGGAAGAATGCGCAGGTGCGGTCACCCGCGCCCCTGAAGCCAACTGCGCCCCTAAAGTCTTCTGTTGACCCAAAATTTTAGCGCCCTTCGTGTCCTTCGTGGATGAATCTGATCGTATGTCGTATATTGTATGTCGTATGTCGGGTTAAAGCCTCAATCCTTCCGCATAGTAGTAAGCAGTAAACAGTGAAAGGTGATTATTGGTGTCCCTTCGTGTCTTTTCGTGGAAGAATTCTTTCCCTTCCCTTTTTGAGCCTTGGTGTCTTTGTGGTGAAATCTCTTCCTCTTTTTCCCCTGTGCTCTCTGCCTTCGGCCCGAGCTCAGGCCGAGGGGTGTCTCTGTGGTGAATCCTGATTCGTTCACGTTCACGGGATAGGGAAATGTTGGGAATGGAATTGCAGAACTTCGGGGATGTGCTGGCGGAGATAGGAGTCGGTGTGGTTGCCGGGGAAGATGGAGAAGGTGTGGGGGATGTTAAGGGCGGTGAGCCGGCGGTCGAACTCCCGGGCCTGTTCGTCCAAGGCCCAGGCGTCGTCCTCCCCGGCGTCCAAATAAATCGCCAATTCGCCCGGCTGTAAGCCGGTGCTCGCGATCAACTGAAGCGGGCTTTGCGCCTGATAATCGGCCGGGTCCTCTCCGAAGGCTTGTTTCAGCTTACCGCCCAGGTAAGGCAAGTCAGTGGCCGCGATCTCGAAGGCGCCGTATTGGGAGCTGGCCGCGCTGAAGAGGTCGCGGTGGATGAGCGCGAGGCGCATAGCGCCGAAGCCGCCCATGGAGAAGCCGGCGAGGGCGCGGCCAGCGCGGTCGGCGTGGGTGGGGAATCGTTGGTCCACCTCGGCGACCAGGTCGCGGACGATAAAATCCTCCCAGCACGCTTTCGGATCTGCTTTCCAATTCACGTAGAAGCTCCCGTCGCCCTCGGGCATGACCAGGATCAGAGGCGCGATTTTTTTCTCGGCGATAAGCCGGTCGGCCGCGAGGTCGGCGTCCACCCGGTTAATATAGGCGCTCTCGCTGCGGAACATGCCGTGGAGCAGATAGAGGACCGGGTAACGGGTGGGGCCGGAGGGATCGAAGCCGGGCGGCAGATAGACCCAATAAACCGCGTCGCGTCCCAGGGCCGGGCTTGCGAAGGCGAGGTGGAGCACGCTGCCTCGGGGCTCGGGCCCGCGCTTGAGGGCCCGGCGGAGGAGATGCCGCTCCTTGACGGCGGCGGCCAGGGCCAGGACCGCGAGCGCCAAGAGCGCGACCCCTTTCCAATTACCGCTTCCCGCTTTCATTTCTCACCCTTCACTTTTCACTCTTCACTTTGCACTCTTAAAATATCGTCTTCCTCTCCACCACCTTGCCGATGATCTCGAACTCGTCCTCTGGGGTGAGCACGATGTCATCGTAGGCCGGGTTGAGCGGCCGCAGGATGATGATGCCCTCGCGCTCGAGCAGCTTCTTGAAAGTGGCTTTGCCCTCTTGGGGCAGCTTGACGATCACGTAGTCGCCGGTGGCCGGCTTGAGGTTGGGGTTCACGATCAGGTAATCGCCGGGATGGAAGAGCGGCTCCATGGAGTCGTTCTCCACCCGCAGGGCGAAGAGGTTGTGGCCCTTGATGTCGGAATAGACGTAATCGTCGG
>Ga0299912_10000038_pt1 | contig 156868 bp, 136 predicted proteins | sample RVTome_2_FD_207667 | JGI IMG/M metagenome (GOLD analysis project Ga0299912, IMG submission 207667) | Soil microbial communities from uranium-contaminated site in the Upper Colorado River Basin, Wyoming, United States - RVT95D214 (version 2) ... | reverse complement strand
GACAATGCCAATTTTGAGGTTGAGCTGATCACGCCGGTGGCGATCGAGGAAGGTTTGCGGTTCGCCATCCGCGAGGGCGGCAAGACCGTGGGCGCCGGCGTCGTCACTAAAATAATAGAATAAATGGCTAAATGGTTAAATAGAAAATTATGAATAAACTGAGAATCAGGCTCAAATCATATGACCACCGGATACTTGACCAGTCGATTAAATCGATTATCGACACGGCCAAGCGGTTCGGTATCAATATTGCCGGACCGATCCCGTTGCCCACCGAACGTTCTCTGTATACCGTACTGCGGTCACCGCATGTGGATAAAAAATCACGCGAACAATTTGAGCTCCGTGTGCATAAGCGCCTTGTGGAGCTTAACGACGTGACGCCGGATATAATCGACGCGCTTAACAAACTTGAGATACCGGCAGGCGTGTATGTCGAGGTCAAGGCGATATGATCGGTTTGCTGGGTAAAAAGCTCGGCATGTCGCAGCTCTTCACCGACGACGGCAAGCTCCTTGCCGTCAGCATGGTCGAAGCCGGTCCCTGCCCTGTTGTCCAGGTAAAAACTAAAGAAAAGGATGGCTACGAAGCAATCCAGATCGGTTTTGGCGAGAAAAAAAGAGTCAATAAGCCATTGGCCGGTCATCTGAAGAACGGTAAGCTCAAAACGATCGGCACGCTTGGCGAACTAAAGGTCAAGGACATTTCAAAATATAAAACCGGCGACCAACTTACGGTATCGCTTTTCGTGGTCGGCGATAAAGTCTCGGTCTGCGGCTATACCAAGGGTCGGGGATTTACCGGCGGCATGAAACGCTGGGGATGGATGGGCGGTCCGGCCACTCACGGGTCGATGTCGCACCGACGCATGGGCTCGGTAGGAGCCAATACATATCCGGGCAGGATCTGGAAGAATAAGACAATGCCGGGCCGTTATGGGAACGAAAGAGTGACGACAAAAAATATTAAAGTGGTCAAGATCGACAACGACAAAAATATCATTTACCTCGAGGGCGCGGTACCCGGTCCGACCAATGGATTCATCGTGGTCGTGAAAGGCGAATAACCCGTGGAAACTATCCTCTTGAACGTGCAGGGCGAAGAAATCGGCAGGCAGAAGCTGTCCGGCAAGATCTTCGAGCAGCCGGTGAAAAAGACCCTGCTGTGGGAAAATATCAAGAATCTACTTAATAACCAGCGGCGGGGCACGGCAAAAACCAAGACCAGAGCGGAGATCCGGGGCGGCGGTAAAAAACCATGGCGCCAGAAAGGCATCGGTTGGGCAAGGCACGGCAGTATCAGGTCGCCCATCTGGCGCAAAGGCGGCGTGGTTTTCGGTCCCAAACCGCGCGATTACTATGTAAAACTGCCCCAGAAAAAAAGACTCGGGGCGCTCATTATCTCGCTGAGCGCGAAGGCCGGTGAGAATAGAGTTGTCATAATCGAAGACATCAAACTTGACCAGCCAAAAACAAAAACAGTTTATAACCTATTGAAGACCGCAAAACTGGATGAAAAAAAACTGCTTATCGGTGTTGACAGCCTGTCCAGCAATCTGAAACTGGCGACGCGGAACATACCAAAAATAAATCTGCGCCGGATCATCGATGTCAACGCTTATGATGTGATGTCGGCTGATTACGTCCTGCTGACCAAAAAAGCGCTGGAAAACCTGGAGTTACGGTGCAGTACGAAAAAATCATAAAGCGCCCGCTCATCACGGAAAAGGCCGATACGCTCAAAGAGATCAACTGTTACCAGTTTGAAGTGGCAAGGGATGCAACGAAACGGGTGATCCGGGAAGCGGTGCAAAAATTATTCAATGTTGAGGTTATCGATGTGAAAACCGCTAATTTCCGAGGCAAGCCCAGACGCCTGGGAAGATCTGTGGGTCACAAAGCCGGATATAAAAAAGCCTCGGTATTCATCAAGCCCGGCCAGAAGATCGAGCTGGTCGAAGGGGTATGATCTGATGGGTGTCAAAACGTTCAACCCGACTTCAGCCGGACGAAGATTCATGATGGTCAACAAGCAGCCGGTCACCAAGGGCAAAGCTGAAAAACTTTTATCGTTCTCGAAAAAGACGACCGCGGGACGGAACAATATGGGCCGGGTCACAGCGCGTCATCGCGGCGGCGGCAACCGCACCATTATCAGGATCGTCGATTTCAAAAGGAACAAAGATACGATACCGGCGACGGTTAAGGGCGTGGAATACGATCCTAACCGGAGCGCGCTCATTGCCCTTGTCGTTTACCGCGACGGGGAAAAACGTTATGTCGTGGCGCCTGACGGCATTCAGGCCGGCGACACGATCGTTTCCGGCGACGATGCGCCGATAAGGATCGGCAACGCGCTGACGCTGAACAACATCCCGCTGGGCGTTGAGATCCATAATATCGAACTGCAACCCGGCAAAGGCGGCGAGCTGGTGCGCAGCGCCGGCCTTTCATGCCAGATCCTGGCCAAAGAAGGCGCCTATGCCCACATCAAATTGCCGTCCGGCGAGATCCGTCTCATCGATCTGCGGTGCCGCGCGACGATCGGCAAAGTTTCTAATCCGCTTCATTCCAGCATTGTTATCGGAAAAGCCGGCAGGAACAGGCATCGGGGTATCAAACCGTATGTCCGCGGGGTCGCGATGAACCCGATCGACCATCCCATGGGCGGCGGTGAAGGCAGGTCCCATGGCGGCAGACATCCAACATCGCCCTGGGGCTGGCTGACCAAGGGTAAGAAAACGCGCAAACGGAAAAAAGCTTCAAGCAAATTTATCGTCAAGAGGAGAAAGTAGTCTATGTCACGATCGTTGAAAAAAGGACCTTACATTGATGCCAAGCTTTTGAAGAAAATAACAAAACTGCTGGAGACCAAGGAAAAGAAAGTTATCAAGACCTGGGCCAGAAGATCGGTCATCCCCCCGGAGTTCGTGGGCTTCACGATCGCGGTCCACAATGGTAACCGTTTCATACCGGTGTACATCACGGAAAGGATGGTGGGGCATAAACTCGGTGAATTTTCGCCGACCCGGACTTTCCGCGCCCATTCCGGAGTCAGGAAAGCCGAGAAAGAAAGAGAGTTTGAAAAATGACGACCTCGGCGCGAGCGGTTAAGCGCTACGAACGCGCATCACCCTTGAAGGTCCGCAGGATCCTGCGCATCATCAAGGGCAAGCGCGTGCCGGCGGCGCGCGCGATCCTCCAGTTCCATCATTCCAAGCTAATACATCCGGTCTTAAAGACCCTCAATTCCGCCGTTGCGAACCTGAAAAACGCTATTGGTACGATCCGCCTTGACGACGGCGACATTCGCGTCAAGGAAGCGGTCGTGAACGATGGTCCACAGATGAAACGTTGGCGTCCCGGATTCCGGGGCAGCGCCGACATGATCATCCGGAGGACCTGCCACATCACGGTAACGGTCGATTCGCTCAAACCGATACCCGTCAAAAAAGGAGAATAGCTAATGGGACAAAAAACGCATCCGATCGGATTCAGGCTGGGGATAACCAAGGACTGGAAATCAAAATGGTTTGACCAGGCAGGTTACGCCAAGCTCGTGGCTCAGGATATTAAACTGCGCCGATATCTGGAACAGCGGCTCACCGAAGCCATGCTCGCGGATATCATTATCCGGCGGATATCAAACAAAGTCATTATTTCAATATTCACCGCTCAACCCGGCAAGGTCATCGGCAAAGGCGGAGAGGAGATCAAAAAGCTGCATGAGGAAATAAAAAGTTTGATCAGCAATGATATCGTTATAAACATTGAAGAGGTCAGGATCCCCGAACTTGACGCGCACCTGGTCGCCCAGAACATCGTCAAGCAGATACAGCAAAGGATATCGCACCGCCGCGCGATGAAGCGGGCGGTCATTTCCGCGATGAAGATCGGGGCGCGGGGTATAAAAGTCGCCTGCGCCGGACGTCTGGGCGGCTCCGAGATCGCGCGGACCGAATGGTACCGGGAAGGAAGGGTACCGCTGCAGACCCTCTCGGCCGATATCGATTTCGCGCGGACCACGGCTTTCACGATCTACGGCACGGTGGGGGTTAAAGTCTGGATCTATAAAGGAGACGCGCGCTAATGTTAGAGCCCAAAAAGGTCAAATACCGGAAACAACAGCGGGGTCGGAGAAAGGGTAAAGCAACGAGCGGCAGCACGTTCGCGTTTGGCGAATTCGGGCTGATCGCGCTGGAACCGGCATGGATCACCGCGCGTCAGATCGAAGCGGCCAGGGTTGCTATCACGCACACGATGAAAAAAGGCGCGAAGATGTGGCTCCGGATATTCCCGGATAAGCCGGTCACAAAGAAACCGGCAGAGACCAGGATGGGCAAAGGCAAGGGTATACCGGAGTTCTGGGTCAGTGTTGTCAAACCCGGCAGGATCCTGTTCGAGATTGAAGGCTTGACCGAAAGCGAAGCTCAATATCTGCTGCGCCTGGCCGCCAGCAAGCTGCCTTTAAAAACACGCTTTGTACGGCGCGCGGTAGGAGTCCATTATGAAAGCTTTTGAACTCCAGGAAAAAACCAAAGACGAACTGAAGGACCTGCTCGCCGGGCTCCAGAAAGAATTGTTCAATTTACGGGTACGCAGGATCGCCCGCGAACTCCCGAATCCGCTGCGGCTCCGCACGATCCGTCGCGATATTGCCAGGATCAAAACGTACTTAAGGGAAGAAGAACTTGGAAAACGCAAACTGATGGACGCTAAAAAGACCGCTCCGAAGGCTAAACCGCAAAAGAAAGGAGACGACCGTGCGAAAAAGTAAGATCGGCATCGTGATCGGAGACAAACCGACAAAGACGATAATTGTCCAGGTTCGGAATTATGTCAAACATAAGCTATACAAGAAATATATGCGGCAGAATACCAAGATTTATGTTCATGATGAGAAAGATGAATGCAAGGTCGGAGAAAGGGTCGTGATCCAGGAATGCCGGCCGATCTCAAAGCTTAAACGGTGGAGAGTGATCAAGAGGCTTTCATGAAAACCAATGCAAATTCTAAATTCCAAGCACTAAATAATAAACAAGCACTAATCACCAAATTACAAAATTCAAAACAGCAGGATTCTTTTTTTGAAAATTTGGATTTAGGATTTCGAATTTGTTTAGGATTTCGGATTTCGAGTTTAGGATTTGACCGAGCGAATGCGAGGCTTCTGTGATCCAGATCTACACACGGCTGAAAGTCTGCGATAACACGGGTGCGCGCGTGGCAATGTGCATCCATGTCGCGGGCAGCTCCGGCCGAAGGTATGGATATATCGGCGATATAATCAATGTCGCGATCAAGGATGCCATGCCCAACGCACCGGTCAAAAAAGGTGATAAAGGCAAGGCAGTCGTGGTCCGCACCAGTAAAGAATATCGCCGTCCCGATGGATCCTATGTCAGGTTCGACGATAACGCATGCGTGCTCATCAACGATCAGAAGGAACCCAGGGGTACCCGGGTATTCGGCCCGGTTGCGCGCGAACTCCGGGAAAAAGGTTTCACGAAGATCATCTCCCTCGCCAGCGAGGTCGTATGACCGCCATGCCTGCAGACAAGAATATGGGAGCCAGATAGAATGCGAAAATATTCACACCTCCGGGCCCTTAAGATCATCAGGCCGAAATTCCATGTAAAAAAGAACGATCTCATTGAGGTGATCACTGGTGAAGAAAAAGGCCGGCGGGGCCGGGTCCTGGAGATCATCAGCGAAAAAAACCAGGCGCTCGTCGAAGGCCTCAATATGATGAAAAAACACCAGCGGGCACGCTCCCAGAGACAGCCGGCCGGCATCGTTACCGTCCCCTCACCGATCCATATTTCTAATCTTATTCTTATTTGCTCAAAATGCGGCAAGAAAACAACGGTCATCTGGCAAAAAATAGAAAAAAAACGCGCCCGGACGTGCAAAGAATGCGGAGAGATAATTGAATAAAAAATATCTGCCCCGGTTGAAATCATATTATGACACTCAGCTCAGGAAAACGCTCATGAAAGCATTAGGTTACAAGAACATCTACCAGGTCCCGGAATTGAAAAAGATCGTCATCAATAGCGGCTGCGGCGAAGCGGTAACCGACCAGAAACATCTGGAGATAGTGCGGGAAGACTTGATGAAGATCACGGGCCAGGCGCCGGTATTCACGAAGGTCAAGCGACCGATCTCCAACTTCAAGATCCGCAAGGGTATGGTGATCGGCATGAAGATCACCCTGCGGGGGGCGATAATGTATGATTTCTTCGACCGGTTCGTCAATTTCGCGGCCCCTCGTATCAGGGATTTCCGCGGATTTCCAAGGGATTCGTTCGACGGCCGCGGCTCTTACAACATGGGACTTAATGAACAGACGATCTTCCCCGAGATCGAATACGATAAGGTAAAAAAGGTCTTTGGCATGGATATCGCGATCGTTACCTCGGCAAAGAAAGACAGTGATGCCATGGCATTGCTCGAAGGCCTGGGGATGCCGTTTGAACGGAAGAAATAAGGCAGGGATGCCGTTTGAAAAAAAGAAGTGATGATGGAACGTGTTGGAGTAGAGCCTTCAGGCTCGTGGGTTACGGGCGTAAACACCCTACTCCAGAACATCGCGAAATAACAAGGAGGTTTGATTGGCAAAATTATGTTTGATTAACAAACAGAAGAAAACACCCAAATTTTCGACCAGGAAATACAACCGCTGCGAACGCTGCGGACGGCCCAGAGCTTACTACCGCAAATTCGGACTGTGCCGCATCTGCCTGCGAGAACTTGCCTTAAAGGGTGAGATCCCGGGCGTCAGAAAAGCGACCTGGTAACGGATCGTCATAGGTTATCGGGCAGCGCAGCCGGTTAAAGCCCCAAATCCACATTCTTCTCATATCCTCGTAACCTCACAACTTCTCAGCTTCGATCTTTATCACATCCCCCCAGCCACAAAACCACCTAGCCCCGCTTTATTTCAATCCCCAGCTTCTCCCCTATTTTATCCATCCGTTCATAATCGGTCAGGTCCAGCATTAAAGGCGTGATCGATATATATCCTTCGCTGGTCGCCTTGAAATCAGTGTCGTCAGCGATCTTATAAGAAAGCACGCCGTCGATCACACTGTATTTCACGCCGTCGCGGTCGCCGTCGCTGATCACCTTGTCCTGGTAGATGCGTTTGCCCATCTTGGTTATCTTTTCACCTTTGATCTTGCCCCGCGGGATATTCACGTTGAGGACAAGCTTTGACACCGGCGCTTTCAATACCCTTTCCGTCAGACCCTTAGTGTATTTCGCCGCATCGCTGAAATCTCTGAATTCTACGTCATCCACCGAAACGGCCATGGACCTGATGCCCAGGGTCGCCGCCTGCAGCGCGGCCGCCACTGTTCCCGAGTAGAAAACATCGCTCCCCATGTTGGGCCCGTGGTTAATGCCAGAGATAACCAGGTCGATCCTTCCCGGACCCAGCAGGTCATGGTAAGCCAAGAGCACGCAGTCGGTCGGTGTGCCGTCGACAACGTAGAACTTGTCGCGCAGGCGCTCGACACGGATCGGTCTGCGCAGGGTCAACGAATGGCTGGCGCCGCTTTGCTGATAGCGTGGCGCCGACACCAAGACCTCAAATCCTTCTTCCTTTCTCAGCGCGTTGTAAAGCGCCTGAAACCCAGCGGCGTCGTATCCGTCGTCGTTGGTTAATACGATCAACGCCATAAGAACCCCACCGCCATCCGGATGAACCTGATGGTATCCATGACCGGCAGAATATAGCTTTTCTCGTTCCCGTATATCGTCTTGATCGGGACCGACCCGATCCGGTAGCCGGCAAGCCCAGCCTTGCATGCCAGTTCCGATTCGGTCTGGAAGTTCCTGGTTCTCAAACGTACCCGATCAAATATCTTCAGATCGATCAATCGGTATCCCGACTGCACATCCGGAATGTAGCGGTTGCTTAACAGCGAGATCACCAGCGACGTAGTCCGGTTGGTAAATTTGCGCGATATCGGCATCGGGGCTCGGTCATTGCGCCGGGAACCGATTATGACATCAAAATCACCATTGGAATTCAGAAATTCATTCAATTCGTTCACGCGATGCTGGCCATCGGCGTCCATGGTTATGACTTTTTGTAGACCGTTTTTTCTCGCCTCATCAAAACCCTGGTTCAAAACCCAGCCCTTGCCGGTATTTTTGCTGTTTTTTAAGACCCTCACCCCGCACCGTTCCGCGATCACCGCGGTTTTGTCTTGCGAACCATCGTCGACGACAATGATGTTTTCTTTCTTGAAACCATAATCAATGAGGTCTTGGATAAGTTGACCGATCGTTCTTTCTGCATTGTATGCTGGGATAACTACTCCAATTTTATTTGGACTTTGCACCCCCTATTTTAACCCATCTGTCGTCAAAGTCAATCCCTGCTCTTGTCATTCCCGCGCAAGCGGGAATCCAGCCGCAACCTTCAGGTTGCGAAACTATGCAGGTTTCACCGGAATTTTACGCAGGCTGAAGCCGGCAGCTACAATTCCACCGAAAATTGAATAATTACCATCGTGTTAATTGCTATTGACATTACCAACTCAAATCACTAAGATATAGTAACAGTAAGATTACAAAGCATTTAGATCGACCTTTGAGGAGGTTTCAATGAAACATATAAATCTGTTAGTCACGATATTGTTCTGCACAACCGCACTGAGCTTCGCGGATCAACATAAATACCTGGTGCGCGTTGACGATCTGGCTGATCATAACTACCCCATCGTCGAGATCATTGAGAACCATTATCTGATGCTTGCCGGCGACAAGGAGGTCGAACGTTTAGACGCTGATCTTGTTCCATACCGGATCCTTGATGCTGATGCCGGTTCGGGAGCCTGTTACCTGGTCTACCTTTCAGGTGAATCAGCCGAAACCGTCGGTCAATTCGGAACTATCCTTGATCGCTACGAGGACTGTGTTCTGTTGAAAACGACCGCAGAGAACGTCCCGGAGCTTAACCGGCTTAAAGTCGAACTCAACCGTCTGTCTACAAGACCGATAAATGTGTTTTCACCGATCGTACCCCAGGAAGCGGATCTCAGCCGCGCGCCCGACACTTTGATCCAGAAAATGGTGACCGCCGTGTCTCAGGACAGCATCCAGGCCTCGATTTTGCGAATGCAGAGAATGTACACGCGTTACGCGACGACCGACTCAAACAGGATCATCCTCGTAAACTGGATCCGCAGCCGGCTCATCGCTTACGGCTATGACAGCGTTTATTTCGAAAATTTCGACGCGAACTATGGTCCCAATGTCATTGCCATTAAGCGCGGTGAGGTATACACGAATTGGAACCGGTATTGCGTGATCGACGGGCATATTGATGACGTGCCAAGCAGCGGATACGCGCCAGGGGCTGATGATAATGCATCCGGCACCACGGCGATGCTTGAAGCAGCGCGGGTGGTTAAGAACTATAATTTCGAAAACACAATCCGCTTTATCGGGTTCAACGCCGAGGAGCAGGGATTGATAGGCAGCGACTCCAACGCCACGCGGGCCTATGTCCAGGGCGACACGATACTCGGCGTGTTCAATTTCGACATGATCGGTTATGTGACTTCCGCGAACCGCGACACCATGAACGCCCATTACTCGACCGCGGTTCCCGGCTGCAGCCTGTTCGTCTGCCAGTGGTTCCAGGCCGTCGCCGACACTTACACGCAGCTTAAGATCCGGCGTGTGCGCAACACCGGGACCAGCGGCGGCTCTGATCACGTAAGCTTCTGGCAGAATGGTTATAAGGCGCTGTGCGGCATTGAGCGAGTGCTCACACCCATGTATCACACAATCGGCGACACGATCGGACCTTACATGTACGGAAATTGCGGAGTTAATAACCTCCCCTTTGCAACCAAGGTAATCCAAACCGGCGTCGCCGCCCTGGCAAAGCTCGCGGTACCCATCCATTCCGGGACCGGCAGCGAGGAACTGAATGCCGGCGCGGGTCTGAACCCGTCATTGGAAATAATACCCAATCCTTTCAATAGCAACCTGACGGTCAGATTCCAAATCCAAAATTCACCCCCACCCTTCCCCTCCCCCCTCGAGGGGGAGGATAAAGGAGGAGGGGATTATTCAAATATGTCGTTAAGGATCTTCGATGCAAGCGGCAAACTGGTGAAATCATTTAACCAATTACCAATTACACAGTTACACAGTTACTCAATTACTTGGTCCGGCACGGACCAGAGCGGCAATCCCCTTCCCGCTGGCGTTTATTTCGTAAAACTGGAAACACCTGAAACAACGAGGATAGAAAAGGCTGTGCTACTCCGGTAACGATATTAACGCTCCAAACGATCAAAACGAAACTAACGAATTTTGTCTTGACTTCCAATGTATTGTGAATAAAATATCTCAATGAAAAACATCGCCGTTCTTGCATCCGGCCGCGGATCGAACCTCGAAGCCCTGATACTAAACAAGGAACGTGGTTTCCTGCAGGCGAATATTGCGATCGTCCTGAGCGATAATAAAGACGCGAAGGCGCTGGAAATTGCCCGCGCGCACAATGTCAAAGCGCAATGGCTTGATCCTGGACCGAAAAAAACCTGGCTCCTGCCCGAATATGAGGAAAATTGGGTACGGGTACTGAAAGAAAACAACACTGACCTGGTCTGCCTTGCCGGGTTCATGCGGATCATCAAAAAACCCCTGCTGGACGCTTTTAACGGCAGGATACTGAACATCCATCCATCCCTTCTGCCCGCTTTCCCGGGTCTTGAAGTGCAGAAAAAAGCCCTTGAATGGGGCGTAAAGTTCTCCGGCTGCACCGTGCATTTCGTCGATGATTCGGTAGATGGTGGCCCGATAATCGAGCAGGCAGCAGTTTCTATTTTGGATGACGATACACCTGAAACCCTGGCCGTGCGGATCCTAAAGGAAGAACATCGGATCTATGCCGAAGCGGTCAACCTGGCGGTCTCGGGCAAATACCGGATCGAAGGCAGACGGGTCATAAGGACATGAAGCTATGAGGTTATGAGGCTGTGAGGCTCCTTCTGCATATTGTCATTGCGAGCAATCCTTGTGCGAAGCAATCTCAGCCCCATCCGCTGTTTTCCGCCTTTACGCGCTTCCTCTCCCATTGTGGCAACATTGAAGACAATACTGCCAACAACAACTGGTGTCCCGTTAGTGGGAGTGGGTAAGGGTGAGGGGTAAATAAATGCTTAAGCAATTCCACCTCATCGACAACAAGATCTGCGAAGGCAAAAATAATGACTGCCCGATCAAGATATACGTGAGTCCGAACGAAGAAGAAAAAAAATATATGGTCGAACATTATCTGATCGACGATCATACCCTGGCCTCGGCGCTTGACCCGGATGAATTATCTCGTTTCGAAACCGAACCGAATCACGTCGCTTTGATCTATAAACGGCCGAAGAACTATTCGGCTAAGGACCAGCTGCTTTTCAAGACTCATACTATTGGATTGTTTTATTTTAAAGATTTCATCATTATCGTCATGAACGACGATATTAACCTGTTTGACGGCAAGCAGTTCAATAAGGTAGCATCGATCAACGAATTGGTCCTCAAACTGATCTATCGGTCGATCATCCATTTCTTGGAACATTTGAAAGTCATGAACATGATATCGAATGAACTGGAGATGAAGATCAACAAGGCAATGGAGAATCGCTACCTGCTCAACATGTTCACGCTGGAGAAAAGCCTTGTCTATTATCTCAATGCCATCAATTCCAACGGGGTTCTGATCGAAAAGGTCAAATTAAATGCCACCAAGTTCAGTTTCAACACTGAGGAACTTGAACTCCTTGATGATATTGTCATCGAAAACAATCAGTGTTATAAGCAGGCCGAGATCTATTCCAACATTCTCGCCAGTCTAATGGATGCCCGGGCTTCGATCGTCAGCAACAATCTTAATATCCTGATCAAGATCCTAAATATAATTACGATCGGCATCATGGTACCAACGCTCATCGTTTCGATATTTTCCATGAACGTGAAACTACCGATTTTCCAGGAACACCCGCTTGCTTTCTGGTTCATCCTTGGTCTTTCTGGTCTATCCGCGTTTGTCGTCTTCTTCGTTTGGCGGATGCTGAAGCTGTAAAAGACAGTAATTAGTTAATAGTAATTAGTAATTAAAAGAAAGTAAAAAATAGTGGTAGCCGCAGGCTTCAAAAAACAATGCAGTATAACTGGTGTCCCTTTAGGGGCTTTAGCCTGCGAATGAATGGTTAGGTAGTGGCAGACCTTGGTCTGCATCTGTCATTCCGTGTCTAGCACGGAATCCAGAAAAAAGTTTTCGGCTTTGTCTAGAAAACTTTTTGGAGAAAAGTCCCGTATGTTTATGAAAACCTTAGGAATATCCGGGATTATAAGGGGCTTCATAAGAAAAAAATGCCTGTAATCAGAACACTGCCTGTCGGTCCTGATAGCGCAGGCAAAAAGATACCTGCACCAAGATAAGGACACGGTGCGGGGGAATTAAAGGCATCCTACCTCAAAACCTCCTCTCCCTTGATGGGAGAGGGTAAGGGTGAGGGTGAAAAAAAAACTTTTTGGAGAAAAAGGGGGGGGGCAGCGCCCCTCATTAAAACTGCATGATCTTGTCAGCGTGCAGCTGATGGTCCTGCTACCGATGGGTAATAGTTGTCACCCGGGCGTGTAAGAGCAGCCAACGGGGGAATTAAAGGCATCCTTCCTCAAAACCTCCTCTCCCTTGATGGGAGAGGGTAAGGGTGAGGGTGAAGAAAAAACTTTTTGGAGAAAAGGGGGGTGTAACCCCTCTTTGGAGGGTGGTTCCGGGGTCCCCCTTCCTCAGCACCTCCTCTCCCTTGATGGGAGAGGGTAAGGGTGAGGGTGTAAATAAAACTTTATGGGGAAAAGTCCCGCATATTGTTTATAATATCATTATGATTATGCGGGATTAAAAGGGGCTTCATAAAAAAAAATGCCTGTGGATAGGGCACGACCTGCCGGTCCTGATACTACAGGCAAGACAATTCCCGCACCAGGAGTTAGACACGGTGTGGGGGATTCGTGGCCTCCACGATATTTTACTTTTTCTAAAATATTGTGGAGACAAGGGGGTATTACCCCCTTGAAAGGGCGGTTAGCTCAGTTGGTTAGAGCGTCGGTCTCACATACCGAAGGTCGCTGGTTCAAGTCCAGTACCGCCCATGCCAATTTTGTTTAAATTTTATTTTTAATTTGATTGCAAAATTGAGCATCCCCCCTATCGGGGACACCAATTATTTCTGTGCTTGATTTATTCTTCTGAAGCCGCACGCCTTCATGCCGTCAGGCATGTTGCGGGACTCATTGAAAAACGTGCGTCTGGTTTCCCATTTCTTCACCCCTCCCCTTTGTCATTGCGAGCAATTCTCGTACGAAGCAATCTCATCTTTTTATAATGTCAAGGCAAAAGTTTACAAAAATATCAACATTGCTTACAAGCATAAAATAACTACTGAAATATCGGAAGATTTAAGGCATGAAAGTTTACAATTAATGGCAGCCGCCTTTTTTCTTTTTTCGGGAATCATCAAAAAAGGCAATTACTGGTTTCCCGTTTCTGCCATTATTATCTTCTATTGCATATGGTAATAGCGGACATAAATATTTGAGCGTAGGCCAGGAAAAACTGCAGGTCCCTCCCTGAAGCGGATTTGTAATCCCCCATATCGACGTTAGGGGATTCCCGCGGAAGGGATTAATTGAGGATTTTGCCCGGCATGTGCCGTTGGAACATCAGCAATGAAATCGCATAGGTGATCCCAATTCTTCTCCAAATAATAAATCGTTTGATAAGAAACACCTTGACAAAGTACTGTTTTGGCATATAATTGGTATGACAGATTGGAATACCAGAAAGGAGGTATGATGTCCAAGGCGAAAATCACGATCAGCATGGATAGAGAATATGTGAATGAATTAATGCGGATCGCCATGCAAAGACATATTACCCGGAGTCATGTCATTGAAGAAGCATTCAAATTATGGAAGAGAGAGCAGATGGAAGCGGCCCTGCGGGATGGCTATAAGACAATGGCCAAAAGCGACAAGAAGACGGCGGAACAAAACATCAGACTCGCGAAAGAGCTGCCATATGACTAAGGATTTTCCGAGACGCGGCGAAATCTGGTTGGTAAATTTCAATCCCGGCCGGGGTAGCGAGCAGAAGGGCATTAGACCGGCGCTCATCATCCAGAATGATATTGGCAATCAACATGCGGCCACGACGATTGTGGCGGCGATAACGTCCGCAATTAAGATCTATCCAGTTACAGTTCACTTGCCCGTAAAGAGTGTCGGTTTGTCAAAAGCTTCAATGGTGAATCTTGCCCAATTGCTGACGATCGATAAATTACGGCTTATGAAACGAATCGGTAACTTACCGGCTGAATTGACGGGCCAGGTAAATGAGGCTTTAAAAATAAGCCTCGGAATATAGACTATCATTTAACTGATGTGTATGGCACACTATAGTCCCATTACAGTATGGTTTTTGTTAAGTATTACAAGAATGGGGAACATGGCACATTGCAAATCCCGTTTCCTTATATGTAATATGTATCTATGAATATAGAAAAGACGGGGAATCCGAAAGGGACTTGTCGGCGTTCCTGAAACTCACGATATTTCATGCACTTTCAGGGTATCCGAAAAAGAGCGTATGTCTCACATGCGATATTGGCTCAAACTTATTTGTTTGATTGCCAATTTCAGCATCTCCCTAATGGGACAACCAATTATTTCTGTTGTTTGATTTTCAATGAAGCCGCACCTTGTTGCTCGTCACTATAAAAATAATGCAATAGTAATTTTTGTTGAACCCTTGAATACCTAATCGAATTGCGATCCATTGAAACGAGCAAGGTGCGGGAGTTCTTCACCTCTCCCCTTTGTCATTGCGAGTTCCGCTTAAGCGGGACGAAGCAATCTCATCTTTCTATTGCCGCCCTAAGTTTCTTTCAGGGATGATTGGGAACTTTCGTTGGCATACTACTAGGTGAATTTTGTCGATTAGCGGGACAGCAAGTCCTGGAATTCTTCCAATGTCAATCCCGCCTGCCGAATAATCGCTCGAAGAGTTCCTTTTGCGATTTCCTTGTGATTAGGTACTGTTAACCGGCGGTGCGGCGGATGTATATTTCTTAAAATAATATGGCTGCCAGTCTGATGGTCTTTAAGGTATCCTGTTTTCTTGAGTACTTTACAGAGCGCGGAACCGGATAATAATGGCAGTTTACCCAATTGCTACTTCAACTACTTCTTCTAATATCGAAGGTGGGATGGGCTCATGGTGTTTTTTCAAACTTTTTAAATATCCGGTCATTGCATCTTTGATGTTCATTAAGGCTTCTTTACGCGTCTTTCCCTGGGAAATGCAGCCAGGTAAGGAAGGGCATTCGGCAACGAAAATGCCATCCTCATCTCGTTCAATAATTATGCGATACTTCATAAAGTTATTTTATGCAGAATAATCCGACTGTCAATAGAATTGAAGTGTTTTTAAAGAAAAATACAGATCACTCAATGCTCTGAGTAATCTGTATGGCAGTTTAAATTGTCAATATCTATCATCCAAATTTGGTCACTGACTGATGACCAAAAATGCAGTGATATGGGGTCAAATCACGATATAATACTTTTTATTTCTCCTCCCCTGCTAATGATTTCTTTGTCTTTTCATATTTTCCACGCCCCGCTTCGGTTCGGAAATAAAATCCGCTTGCCCTGCCCATTTCTTCCAGCTGCAGACGCGTGGCGGCCAGAAAATCGTCATCCAGGGAATAGCCTTTGAGATCGCCTTTCTTGGTCTGTTCCACTGGGAGCAGAACCCGGACGATCTCCGACGATTGGTCTTTGCGTTCGGCCGTAACCATCCAGTCAACCTCGATACCCGGAGTGCCGCCGATCATGAACCGGTTGTTTTCGACATTTTTAACGATGTAAACGTCGGATCCGCCGATGCCGGTCAGGGCGATCATGGAATTTTGGGTGAGTCCGTCAAAGTAATCGGGCAATGCCACTTCGACCCGTCCGTCCGGTCCGATCTTGGTTTCACCCTGGTAGATCAAAACCATTTCCGGGGATTCGACGAAATAATGGTTGAGGATTTTATTGTCCGGATCGAGCGGGTGGTCGATGGTGAACGTACCGCCCACCTTAGTCAGGATGCCGACCCGGGTCTGGTTGGATGCCGTGGTAGCCTGCCCGTTGAATGCGACGCTGTTGGAATAGGATGACGAAACCGTCGACAATGAACAGGCGGTAAAAGCGTACGACCCGGCGGACAGGCACCGGTCACCGCCGGCGACCGCGGAATAAACGCCCGTAGCCTGGTTACGGCGTCCGCCGCCGACCGCGGAATAAGACGCGCTGGCTAGGTTCGAATCACCTCCGGCGATGACAGCATAGGTACCGGTCGCCCGGTTGTACAAACCCCCGCCGATCGCGGCATAGGTATTGCTCGCCTGGTTATTCTGTCCGCCGATGATAGTCGCGTACAGTGCAGTCGCTATGTTACCCATACCGGCGCCGATAAAGGTGAATTTGGCCAAAGCTTGGTTATCCCTGCCGCCGCCGATCAAAGCACAGGTATCGGTCAGCTGATCGCCGGCGAGATTCGAGAAACCGTACAGAATCGTTCCCCAGAGCGCCCGGATCGTGTCTCCGGATCCGCCGCCGATCACGGAATAATCGGTGAGTGCCTGGTTGCTGTCGCCGCCGCAGACCGCGGCATAATTTCCAGCCGCGGTATTGTCTCCCCCGCCGACCACGACCGCATAATCCCCGCTCGCGGTATTGCGCCGCCCGCCGCCGACGAAGGAATATTTCCCGAGGGCGGAATTCGTACGTCCGCCGACCACGACCGCGGCCGAATCCAATCCGGTCGCTCCAGCGAGATTGCCGTAACCGGCCAGGATGCCTCCACCCCGGCTGTTTACCGCATTATTATATCCGCCGGCGATGGTGCTCCAATAATCAGGAATTTCATTGCTATATCCTCCGCCGATCGTCGTATAACCACCGGTCGCGTGATTGTACGCCCCGCCCGCGACCGTCGCGTAGGAACCGTAAGCGCCGGCGAGGTTCTGGTATCCGCCCACGACTACGTCGCCCACGTAGTTTACGCCGTTCACGCCGGTCGTGCAGGCGATACCGAAGTTAACGTGCGTTTTCTGCTGGGTCCCCCAGAGCATATTGCTCGACCCGCCCCGGCTTAAACCCCACTGGCGGACCGTGAACAATACGCTGTCCGGCGTACCGCGGACCCAGTCGCCGTCGCTGGCGGAATTGTAGCCGTACAGCGCGGTATCGGCGTTCACGGCATGAAAGACATACGGTGCCGCGGTCAGCCGGGTCCGGGGTGTCATTATAGTACCGTCAACCTGAACCTGCACCCAGCGGTCAATGCCGCCGGAAAAGACGCTGACCGGTATCGGCGTTATGGCGCCGAGCGTGGTCCGGAATATGCCCTTTACGACGTTCTCGCTGGGGTGAGTTTCCGACCACAACGGAGTACCGCCCGAAGACGCCGGGTAGATGGAGAAAACCATTGACAGGATATGGGTAACCGGAATATCACGGTCATCCGTCAGATAACCTTGGAAATTCAGGAGTCCAGGGATATTCCGGTATACGGTATCCGCGCTAATGGATTGCCCTGCCGCCAATACTGCGCAGAGGATTATAATTGATATAATATTCCGGATCATGGCTGCCTCCCCTCGACCGCACTTGATTCTCCGGTCTTTGCTTCCTCAAGGGAATGTTTCATGTCCTCGTACTTTTTTTTATTGACCGGATTGCGGAAATTGAACGCGCCAGCCTTACCCATTCGTTCCAATTGCGGCAGGCTGCTCAGCAGAAAATTGTCGTCCATGGACCGGCCGGCCAGGGCCTTACCCTTTTCCTGTTCCACCGGTTTTAATATCCGAACGATCTCGGCTGAAGGATCCCTACGGTCCCCGGTCACCAGCCAGTGGACCTCGACACCCGCGGAGCCGCTGATCACAAACCGGTTTTCCTTAATTTTTTCCTTAAGGTGGACGTCCGATGTGCCGACGCCGGTCAGTTTGACCGCGGGATTTTTGTTCAACTTCGCGAAATAATCCGGCAAACGCACTTCGACCTGACCGTTAACTCCAATCTTGGCTACACCCCGGTACATGAGCACCATCTCGGGCGACTCGGCAAAATAATGATTGAGGATTTTATGCTCGGGATCAAGGGGATGGTCGATAGAAAATGCGCCCGAGCCTTTGGCGATGATGCCGACGCCGGTCGCGCCGTCAACGGGGACGGTCTGACCATTGAAAGCGGCGACATTATTTATAGAATCGGCATAGTTCAAGCCAGCCGTTGATTGGTTGTTCGCCGCAAAACTGTAGTAGCGCGCTGTATTTTGATAACCGCCGACGACCGAGCTTGCGAGATAGCAATGATTACCATACCCGCCGCCGACCGAGCTTATATTATAAGCATCGTTACCATTCCCGCCGATCACGTTACCATGTTCATTGACCGCGTTATCCATTCCGCCGGCAATGGCAGTATAGGGATCCTGATCGGCAAGGTTGTCCGAGCCGCCGCCGATCGCATTGTAATCACTGTCATAATCAAAGCCAACTCTAACGTCATTATTTTTACCATTGCCGATAAAATTATAATTGCCCATGATCCAGTTGTGGTCGCCGCCGACGATAAGCGAATTAAAACTAAACGAACCGCCCATGTTGTAATAACCGACCGTATCGTACAGTCCGCCCGCGATGCAATTATAATCGGAAATAATGCCGTTGAATCTGCCGTTCATCAAACAGTATTCATTCCAACCGCCGAAAAAATTGGATTCTCCGTTAATCGCTACCGCCTTGAGAAAACGGCTATTATAAGTGTTGTTCCGGCCGTTGAGTATGGTGCTCAACCATTCTATGCTATTGCCGTTCCCGTTGCCGACGAACGTGTAAGCGCTCATCGCATTGTTATTCACGCCGCCGAGCACGACTGCGCACGTATCCCGGTAACCGGCCGAATGAAATTCGCCGGTGACATTCCCGGTTCCGGAAAGAATCCCGCCGTAGTCACTGAATACGGTATTGTTCTTTCCGCCCGCCGCCACTCCAAAATAACCGTGTACGGCATTCTCATACCCGCCGCCGATAAACGTAAAATATTGGCCCGCGTGATTGCGGGTGCCGCCGGCCACGGTGGCGCCGTTTGAATCGGCCGAGTTCCGATAACCGCCGGCGACGGTTATATACGTATTGTTTTCTCCGTTGACGCCAGTGGTGCAGGCGGTGCCGAGGTTTAGATGCGTGTGGCGGTACGTGTCATACAGCACGTTACCCACGCCGCCGCGGCTTATACCCAGACGGTTACCCGTCAGCAGAGTGCTGTCCAAATTTCCGGTGCCGACAACCCAATCGAGATCGGGCGGACCGGCCAGGGCATAATCCGCGGTTTTGCTCCACAGCGCTTCAAACGCGCCGGCGGTGGCGGTGATCTGGGTGCGCGGCGCGAATGTATAACTGTTGACGCTCACTTCCAGCCAACGGTTCAGTGCCTGGTTGAACACGCTGTCCGGGATCGGTGTCACGTTTCCCAGGACAACGTTGAATGTTCCGTGGTCGATGGGAACGTTGGTGATCACTTCGGTCCAGAGTGTCCGACCCACAACGATGGAATCGCAGATCGAAGCCTTTACCGTCGCTTCGCCAGTAAATTGGTTACCCAGCGTGTCAGTCATAAAGCCCTGATAATTGAGGATCCTGGGCGCGATCAATATGCCGTCAGTTTGCCGATATACGGGCTGACTCAAACCCGATCCGAGGATTAAGAGCGTTATGAAAAATAATGATAGCCGCATAACTACCTCCCCCCGCTTTTCACTTCGGAACTGGTTTCGGATCGGTATTTAAAACGATCAACCACACCCATTTTGATAAGTTTACTCCGGGTGGCTCTCAGCAGATCGTCGTCCAGATAATGACCGGCAAGATCGCCTTCCTTGACCTGTTCCACCGGCATCATGACCCTGGTTATTTCCGCCGTCGGGTCCCGACGCTGTCCGGTCACGATCCAGGACACTTCGGCGCCCGGCGTACCGCCGATCATAAAACGGTTGCCGCTGACCTTCTCCAAAATATAAGCGTCGCCGGCACCGGACGCGGATATTTGGATCAGTGGACGACGGTTCAAGATATCGAAATATACGGGGAGAAAGATCTCGGCTTGACCGTTCTGGTCGAGAACCGCGGTACCGCGGTACATGGTAGTCATGTCCGGCGATTCAACGAAATAATGATTGAGTATCTTGGTATCCGGATCGAGCGGATGGTCGATGGTGAATGTGCCGCCGGCCTTGGATAGGATACCGACATGGGTTTCACCGGTCGCGGTCACGGTCTGGCCGTTGAACGCCGTGGAATTCGTATAGGCGCTGGGCACGACGGAACTATTGCCGGCGGCAAAACCATAAGCGCCGGCCACGGTGTCAAGGTATCCGCCGGCCACGCTTGAATACAGCCCGGTGGCGGCATTGGCATAACCGCCGATGATGGTTGAATAGTTGGCGGTCGCCGAGTTGTTGATACCGCCGCCAACCGCGGCGTAATCGGCGTTGGCCGCATTGTTGTAGCCGCCGATGATGGTCGTGTAATTGTCGATCGCCTGGTTGCCGTAGCCGCCGATGACCGTGGCGTAGATGTCGTTGGTCCAGTTATCGCGGCCGCCACCGATGAAGGAATACAGAAACAGAGCCGAATTATTATAACCGCCCATGCAGATCGCGGATGTGTCGACCGCCGACTGACCCGCGAGGTTCGACTGTCCGCCGATAATTCCGCCGTAAACGGATCGGACGGTATCGCCGAAACCGCCAAAGATCGTGGAAAAATGTTGGAAGGCTAAATTATTTTGGCCTCCGGCAACGGTCGAGAACTGGCCCCAAGCGGAATTAGCGTAGCCCCCGGGCACGGTAGCGTAAAAGTTGAGGGCGGTATTTGACCGGCCGCCGCCGATCCAGGAAAATTTTTCCCAAGCCGAATTATCGAGACCGCCGGCCACTACCGCGCACGTGTCGAGCGGTGAATCACCGGCCCGGTTGGAATATCCGGATAAGACACCCCCATAAGTTGCGTTGACCGTATCTCCGTCGCCGCCCATAATCACCGAATAATCTCCATCCGCATAATGGTAGCCGCCGCCGGTGACCGTCGAATATCGGCCCAGGGCTTGGTTGCGATAACCGCCGGATATCGTCGCCGCCGTGTCGCCCGCGATATTGCGGAAACCGCCGGTCACCGTGACATAGGGATAGTTGTATCCGCTGATACCCGTGGTGCAGGCAGCGCCGAGATTCGTGTGGGTATAACGGGCCGTGCCGTACAGTATGTTGTTCGATGCGCCCTTGGCGATACCGAGGGGCCGGACCGTGAACAGGATACTGTCCTGGGAGGAAGAACCGCGGTACCAGTCATCATCATCGGCCTGAACCGCGTAATTGGCGGTATCGGCGGTGATCGCACTCAAGGCATAGCTCACGGAATTAACTCTGGTCCGGGTGGCGAGGGACTGGCCATCGATCGTCATCTGCAATCCATAGGTTGTACCTTTTTGGAAAAGGGTATCAGGCAGGGAACTGACTAACCCCAAAATCGCATGGAAGATACCGTGTTTAATATCAATATTCTGGGTTTCCACCCATAATAAATGACCGCCGGTAAGCGAATCGTAGATTGCGAATGTCGTGACCAGCGAATCATTATTAACGGGTACTCCTAATGAATCCGTCACATACCCCTGGTAGCTTAAAATCCGCGATGACATGCTCAAAAGCCCGTGATCCTGGTGCTGAACATCAGCTTTCCCGGAATTGAAAACCGCTAAAAAAGTCATAAAAAAAATAGTTGCGCTCAATTTGCACCTCATATGTATTGCCTCCTTGTATGGGATTAATGTTATTTGCTTAAGCTTATAATATATTATAATATTATACATTTTTATTATTGCATTGCAATACCCACGCATAAAAGTATAGCGCGAGCCTGAACATTTTTGGGTCAGGATATGGGGTCAGCCCTCGAAATTAGAAATTAGTTGACAAAGTCTGGAAAAAGAATATAGTGTGAATATGGCACGCCCCTATCGATTACAAAGTGAAAACTGTCTATACCATATCATGAGCCGGGGCGATGATCGCAAGAAAATCTATAGGGGATCAGGTGCCTGTTGAACAGGTATTTTCTTTCTATAATATACAGGTTTACTGTGACCACTCACACGCCAGTCACTAAATTATTACAACGGGAGGCACGTTGCATGGAACCTTGACAATTCGTTTCTTGTTCTTATACTATAACATCAGTTTTATGTTATAATAAAAATAAAAGGAGGAGGAAAATATGAAACCATTCACATTCAAAGGTAATGCCATTATTTTTCTTTTGATCTTGACTATCAATGTGATACCATGGTGTATTTCAAAAGCAGAGATTCAGCAGGAAGCGACTTTTTTCGAACACGATCAAGACGGTTTGACGACCGTTAAGAAACCAGGGCTCCCCTGTCTGGGCGGCGGATATAACCTGCTCAGTCCTTCCATCGTCTGGTCGCACTACCTGACCGATGCCATATATCAAACAACGTCCAATACGGCAAACGGTCATGTCTTTGCCGGCACTTACTTGAACCCGCCGAAAGAAGCCCAACTATTCGCCTTGTCGGGTGGCGGTAACCCTGAATGGGGCTATGCAGGGACAGAATTTTACACTGACGCTGGTGATACGAATTTTACGTTAGCTGCCGTCGATAAGACCATTGCCGGTGTCGATATCCATAAATGGACTGGACCGGGAACCGGTGTTCCTGATTGGTCGACAAGTATTGCCGGGTTCACCACTGGCTCGGATCGAACAATCGCGGTTTCTGATGATGGATCCACGATCGCTGTCCTGGCCGGACCATCAGGAAGCGATGCGCACCTGCTGCTTTTCGACGCCGACTCATCCACACCCTTGATCGATTATCCGGCAACGGGTTTGGGATTTGCGCGTTATATCAAGATAAATGCCGACGGTCGTTTCGCTGCATTTATCGCCTTGGCGACTCTTGTCGTTTTCGACCGTGATCTGTTAAGCGTACGCAGCCAGATCTCCATGGGGTTTTCCAACAGCGCGCTTGACATCTCCGGTGATGGCAGCCTTATCGCCTATGGCTGGCCCACGCTTCAAGTCAGTGAATGGAATGGTTCTTCTTATCAATCGCTTTGGACCTGGAATCCGGGCGGTATGTATGTGAACCGTATTGCTATATCCAATGACGGCAATACGATCGTCTCTTGCTGGTACAATACGTCCTTCAATACGATCAAGGTCGCGGTCCATGATAAAAGCTCTTCGACGCCGCTTTGGACGCATGATTATGTCGTCTCAAACGGCACATACCAGGAGATCGCTGGTGATGTTGATATTACGGATGACGGCAAATATTTTGTGGTCGGCAGTTGGGGTGATGCCAGCAATCTAAACCCGGAGATCCATATATTCCAACGTGATAATGTCCCGTGCGTGTACTACACGGTGGATATGCCGGGATCGATGTTTTCCGTCGATATCGGCAACGACGGCCTTTATGCGACGGCATGTGGCAAGCACATCCACGGCAACGCCATGGGCCGCGGTGGCGATATCGTCATGATCAACAACGATCTCGTCGCGGTTTCAGAAAATAAACCGGTGAACAAGTGCAAAGAAACCCACTACATCAGCATCAAGCCCAATCCTTCCAAAGGAACCGTGCAAATAACGTATGCCGTAGTCGGTAATCCGCAAATGGCAAAATTGTTGATTTATAATGTATCAGGTCAAATAGTGAAATCCTTCGATGTGTCCTCGCGGTCTACGGATTACGGTCTACGGTCGGCGGTCATCTGGTCTGGCACAGACCAGAATGGCCGTTCGGTCCCCGCCGGCGTCTATTTCGTTAAACTCACAGCCGATTACGGATCCGGAACCAGCAGATTGGTATTGGCGCGATAAGATAGATTTTCTGGTCGTTAAGGCTGGTTTCCCATTTCCATCATATGTTATTTTATGATCGTCAGTTTCCTGGCAGCAACGCCCGCGTCGGTTTTGATGTGGATGAAGTAGACGCCAATCGCCAGGGAATGTGTGGGAATATCAATGTCATACTCCCCCGGTTTTTGCAGCGCATCCAACAAAGGATAGATACGCCGACCGCTGGCATCATAGAGCGATATCCGCGTTCTGGTCTCGCGGTCTATGCAGTAACGAAGCCGACACTGCCCATGAGATATGGTGGGCGCAAGCGATGTGCAATGACACAGAGGATTGTCCGGCAATTCCTCAACCTCGGTTGGTTCAATATCGATATTTCCATAGATGTCGAAGTATTCGCCACGCCATTCGCTCCAGACGACAAGATAATGTTCGGGGGAATTAATTAACGTCGGTTGGTACCGATAAAAAGATGCATCATGATATTCTGCCTCCCATGTTACCACCCAATATCTTGAAATTCTCTAATCGTTTTACAATATGACTACGATAATGTCGATAAGAAATTCTTCATCTCCCCGTAATTGCCTTACCATGCTTTTCCCCCGCCAGACGCCCCCATAATTCATATTGGAATAAAATGCAAAAACAGTCGCAACAGGATCACGTGTCTGGAATAAGGTTGACATGGCCTTATAAAGTATTACCGGCCAGGAATACATTTGCTGGTTGAGCGTTCGCATTATCTCTACGAGCCTGTTTGGCTCCATCCCTTTTGGTCGGAAAAGCACTTCGGTCATATCGTAGTGTTCCCAATCTTTCGGGAAATCACCATAGCGCAGCCTGTTTTCTTTACGGAAACGATCAAATAGCCGCGTGCCAGGAAGGGGCGTAAGATAAGTCGTTTGCATTACGTCAACTCCGCTTCGTATCACGTAACTGGCGCGTCTTCGCAGCATATCCGGCGTATCGCTATCAAGACCAAAGATAAAGGCACCCACAACGGCAATGCCCGCGCGCCGGATTAACCGGATTAATCAGAACAAGTTTGCGCTTTTTCATTCAGTCATTACTTTTCTTTTCACAACTTCTCAACGATGACAATAAACGCCGGGGACCCGAATCTTTAACGCTCCAGCCATGGTCTCAGTCTATATAACATCTGGCTTATTTCAATGTTGATGTAGAATACAGAAATCTGATCCCATAAATTTCCGGGATTGCCTTATTTTTATCATGACGCATCGCATAGGCACCTCTTGACTTTCATGAAGCGTTTAATATACTTAATATAAGTGGAGGTTCAATGCTTATCATTTTTTTGATCGCCTCAACGGGTTTCGAATATCTGCAGGTCGACCCGGTTGCGGGTCGCGCGTGTATGGGTTATGCGATGGCCGCGGATGGCTACTCCGTCAATTATAATCCGGCGGGGCTGAGTATATCTTCGGTACCGTTTTATTCGGCATCATACCTTGGCTATATCGCCGGCACCCATTTTGGTTACCTGGGCTATGAGACAAACCAGGTCGGTGTTGGTGTCAAATATTTTTACAGCGGAAGCATTAAAAAGACCGACGCTCTGGGCAACGAGTATGGGACCTTTTCCACAAATTTCATCGACCTTAGCGTCGGCAAGGGTTTTTTCATCAACGAGATCGCTTTGGGGGCGTCAGTCAAATTGGTTTACGAGAATATCGATTCCCTTTTTTCGCTTGGCGCCGGCGTCGATGTCGGGGCGATGTATTTCTTCACTGACCATAATATCCAGTGCGGACTGGCCCTGAAAAACCTCGGTACGACCGTAAAACCCTTTATCGATCAAAAAGAAACTCTGCCCTACGAGATTGATCTTGGCGTGGCCAAAACATCGAGCAAGGGATGGTTCGGCGTTGACCTGGTAAAACCTGCTCTGATCAATTTCGGTATCCGTTTCGGGGGTGAATATATCGTGAACCAATTTTTCACGATCAAAGCATCATACAGCACGCTGCTCTCGTCCATGAGGACCGGGAATGGTATTGATGTGCTGACTGGTTTAAACATGGGATTTAGCATCTCTAAAAATTCCATCCGTATTTCTTATATATACGCGCCCTATTTTGACCTGGGCGGCGGACACAGGGTGTCTTTGAGCATAGGAGGATAAATGTCAAGGATCGGTTTTAGTATCATATCGTTCATCCTTATCGCACTCATTTCGGTTTTCGCCTATATGGCTCCGAATTTTTTCGGGCAGAAAGGATCGGGTGAAAACAGCGTGCTGAACGAACTCGTGAACAAAAGGCTCATGAGCATCGGGAACTCGATCGCTCACGCCACGTTCGTGCTTGATGCCATCCTCGAAAACCAGACGGAAAAACTAAACGAGATCATAACGACGGTCAAGCAGGACGAGCCGGAGATAACCAACCTTTATTTCACCGACGCCAAGAACAACGTCATCGCGTCGTCGGACGAAACTCAGGTCGGGAAGGTCTACAACAGCACGACCCTGGCTTCGGGTAAGAACACTGTCCAGGCCAACTCTTCTGTTTACGAAGGCGGCTTTGCCATCAACATCGGGACCACCCGGGTCGGCGCGCTGTATTTCACATCCAGGCCGCAGGTCCCGCAGATCAACGTCACCGTTACCCCGAATCCCATCATCCTGGGCGTCGGTCTCGTATTTGCCGTTCTGTCGTTTTTCATCACTCTCGTGATGAGCAAGGGCCTTGAGTCGAAGATGGTCGAGAATATTAACAAACGCCAGGAAGAAGTGTTCCTGCCGAAGATCGACTCGCTGAAGAACGAAACAGCAGAGGTCAAGAAGAACCTCGATGAAGCGAAAAAACAAACATCGGATACTCAGGTTGCCCTGAACAAATTGAATGAAGAATACCTTACCCGTAAAAGAGAGTTGGAAGCCAATCCCGTAGTGCATACGATCGAAAAACTCAAGGTTCAAGAAGCCGAGCTCATCAAGCGCCTTGAAACATTGAAAAAAGAGGAAACCAAGATCCAGAGTGAAACGGCGCTAGTAAAACAGCAGCGTGAAGAAATCCGGAGCGCGCTTGAGGCCGAGAAAAAAGAAGAAAGCGTTTTGCGGGAAAAACTTGACCTGATCAAGAAAAAGATCCTTCATCTTGAGACTCCGAGTAAATAACGTTGTTTTACCGCCACTCCGGTAGACCATCCGCCAACGATACGTTGTTGCAGCGCTTATTTGATCGTTACCGTCGCCGCCAGCGCCATCACCGCCAGGACCCATGAAAAGCCAGTTTGTCGAAGAACTTAAGGCCGGACAGACTGTCAAGGACAAGTTCATTTTATCGAAAAAGATCCTGAAAGAGAAAAAAGATGGAGGATCTTTTTCACTCACCGAATTTTCGGACCGCACCGGCACGATCGAAGGCATCGCCTGGGACAACGCCAGTGACGAGGTACGGGCGATCCCGGCCGGCGAGTTCGTATACGTCTCCGGGAACGTCAATGAGTACAATGATCGGCTCCAGATCGTGGTCCAGGCCATCAGCCGCCTCTCTGAGGATGAGATCAACAGCGAGGATTTTTTACCCGGTCCCGATGAGGACATCAATGCAGTGATGTCCGAGATCACGGACTACGTAAAGCAGGTACAGAACACTCACCTGCGTAAACTGCTAGACCTTTTTTTCGGCGACATGTTCATCACCAACCTCTTCCGCCAGGCCCCGGCCGCCAAAAGAGCTCATCATGCCCACCTCGGCGGGTTAGCCGTCCACACCCGGACCGTCGTGAAACAGGTAACCCTGATCCAGACAACATATTCGTTCGTGAACAAGGACCTACTGATCGCCGGCGCACTGCTACACGATATTGGCAAGATCTACGAGTACACGTACCACAAGAAGATCGATATCTCGACGCGCGGACGGCTGATAGGGCACATCGTCATCGGCTGCGACATGGTGAAAGAAAAAATCGACAAAATCCCGCATTTCCCCGAAGAGTTAAAACTCAAGGTCCTGCACATGATCCTGTCGCACCACGGCGAACTGGAATACGGCTCCCCCAAACTGCCCTCCTTTCCCGAAGCGATCATACTGCACTTCATCGATAACCTTGATTCCAAAGTGGAAATGATGAACGACGCCATCCGCCGGAGCCGGGGGATCGAAAAAGAATGGAGTGACTATCATCCCTTCCTTGAGCGGGAGATCTATCTTAAGGAAGAAGAATAAACCAAGCGGATAAGTGAAGATCAAGGATATCGGGCTGTACGGTTTCAAATCATTCGCCGGCGAGACCAAGTGTGTCCTGACGCCGGGGATCACCGCTTTTGTCGGTCCTAACGGCAGCGGCAAATCGAACATTTTTGATGCCCTCCGTTGGGTGTTCGGTGAACAGAGTATGAAGGCTCTGCGATGCGAGAAAAATGAAGATCTTATCCATACCTCGCCGGAGCTTATCGACGATACTAATTTCACGGAAGTAAGCGTGATCATCGAGAACGAAGACTTTTTTCCCCAATTCGGCAGTGAATTCGAGATCAAAAGGAGATTCTATCGCACGGGCGAAAGCGAATTTTATCTAAACCGCGTCAAATGCCGTTTGCAAGACATCCAGGCCCTTTTCCTTAACTCGGGAACGCTAACCTATTCATTCCTGGAACTTGCCGAGATCGAAAAAATCATCCATGGTGATACCAAGGACATGTTCGACGATGTATCGGGCATCCTCCGCTACCAGGAACGCCGCGAACAAACCAACCGGCGCCTTGAGCAAACCGAACAGGATCTGTTGAGGCTCGAGGACGTGATCGGCGAGATGGAACGAGGTATCCGGAGCCTGAGAAGGCAGGCACGCCAAGCCCAGATGTACCAGGAACTGCGTGAAGAATACAAGACCGTGAACCTGACGATCATGAAAGCCGATCATCTCGGGATCATGAAGAGTATCAGCGATGCCCGCGAGCGAAAGGCAAGCAGGGATAATGAGCGGCAGTCAGCGCTCCAGGCTCTCAGCCGCCTTGAAGAAGAGCGGAAGCGGTGGAAAGAAGAACTGACCGCTGCCGAGCAGCAGAAAAAAGAAAGCGCGGCCCGGATCAATGACATCAAGCAAGCGATCGCCGAACTAGAAGCCGCTATTGCTCAGTCGGATGAAAAAGCAAAAGACCTGCTCATAACTTCGGAACGCCTTGTGGCCAGCGCCAAGGAGAAACAGGAGTTTGTCGCGTCCAACCGCAAGCGGATGATCGAACACGAGGAATCCCTGGCGCACTTGCAAGCGGAACTATCAGCGAACGAGGAACGATCCCGGAACACAAAGGCTGATCTGGTAAAAACCCAGGCCGAGTATTTTGCGTCCCAGCAGGCGCTCAAGAAACAGGATGAGGAGATCGGTGAACTGAAGTCGATCATCGATCTGGACCGGGACGAGATCGTCAAACTGGAATCTTCCCGGTTGAACAAAACCGCGATCATTGACCGGATAAATAACGAGCTCTCGGAAATAGCGCAGGAACTGGTCCAGTACCAGTCAAACAAAAAACAAAAAGACAATGAACTGCAGGAGACGATCCGCGAACAAGACAAACTCTCTGCGCAACTGAGCGAGGCGCAGGGCCTGCTCAAGGCCAAAGAAACCGAATTGCAGGCGTTGGAAGACGAGATCGATCAAAGGCAGGCAGAACTGAGCGATCTGAAAGTCACTATTGACACGCTAACCCACCGGATCGGGCAGCCGGACGGCATTAAACAGGTGCGTCAGCAGTTCGGAGCGAAGATCACGGGCTTGCTGCGCGAGATCACCGAGGTCGACGCCGGGTATGAAACCGCGGTCGATATATGTCTGGCAGATATCCTTGGGTATTTCGTCCTCAGTGATTTCGATCTTAAAGATCTCCGCAACCTGCCGGAAGGCAGGATCGGGTTCATCGCGCTTCGCGCTCCAGGCGAGGGACCAGCGCTTCCAGCCGAACTGGCGGGGTTGAAATCGCTCGCCGATGTAGTCCGCTTGAAAACCGACCGACCGGCCGTCAACGCGCACCTCCGGCGTTTTCTCGTTGCTGATAACGCAGGCCAGGCGCTGTCGCTTTCCGAAAAATTCGATCAGTACGGTTTTGTCGTACGCGAAGGGATATTGTTCGACCGCGGAACGATCACCGTGCTCAAAGGCGACATCGGGTATTTCCGGATCACCCAGGCGCTGCAGGAAAGCCGGCGACGCCATGAGACGCTGAGCAATGAAATGATCTTCACTCGGGACCGCAAGAAACATGCAATCGCTGACCTGGATGGACTCAGGCAGAACATTGAACAACTGAGCGGCGCCTTGATCAACCTTAGCATGACCAGATCCGAGGCCACCCTCCATTTAAACGAGCTGTCGCAACAGGTCCAGCGGCTGACCCGGGAACAGGATCATCTGACCGCTGAGCGGGACGCGCTGGCCGGGGATATCGAGCTTATCCAAAAACAAACGGCCGATTTTGATATAAAAAAGAATACGGCTGCGGCCGAAATAACTTCGCTTACCAGTGCCGTCGAGCAGAGCACTTCAATCGCTGCGCAGTTGAAAAGTCGCATCGAGGAGCAGACCGCCGCGCTCAACGAGTTCGTTCTGCAGACGTCCGTTCTCAAGGAACGGCATGACAGCATTGAAAAGACGATCGCCGCGATGCTTCAGGACAACAAAACCGTTGAAAACGAGATCGCCGCCATCCACAAAAACGAGGTCACCCAGCAGCTGGTCGAGATCCAGGAACGCCTCCGATCGCTTAAAAGCGAAGCTGCGGTCAAAAAACAGACGCTGGCAGAACTCGAGTTCACGGCCCAAGACAAAAGGATCGAGGAGATCTCCGGAAAACAGGAAAGCCTGTACGAGGAATTGACCGCGAAGCAAAAATCCCTTGAGGAGATCCAGAATGACGTCTTGAAGATCGATTACGAGGTCTTTCAGTTTGAGTATCGCCAGGAAGAACTTGCCAAAAAAGCGATGGCTGAATTCAGCACGGACCTCGCTGTTTACCAGTCTGAGAAAATACCGGACATAAATGCAAAACAGGTGGAGATCAGAGAACGGCTGGAAAAACTCGGAGAAATAAACCCCCTGAGCCTCCAGGCTTACGAGCAGGAGAAAAAACGGCTCGATGAATTTTTTACCCAACGCAACGACATCATCGCCGCCAAGCAGAGCCTTTTGAAATCCATCGATGAACTCGACCAGCGCGCCCGGGATCGGTTCATCACGACCTTCAATGAAGTCAAGGAAAAATTCAATACGGTTTTTGCCAATTTCTTCGAGGGCGGAGAAGCCGACCTTGTACTCAGCGATGCCGCCAACCCCCTGACGTCGGAAGTCCAGATCGTGGTGCGCATGAAAGGGAAGCGCGTCAAGATGATCAACCAGCTTTCCGGCGGCGAACGCACCTTGCTGGCGGTGAGCCTTCTGCTGGCTTTCTACCTGGTCAAACCGGCGCCGTTCTGCATCCTCGACGAGATCGACGCGCCGCTCGACGATGCGAATGTCGTGCGGTTCAACAAATTCCTTCGTGATCTCTCCCAGAGGACACAAGTCGTCATCATCACCCATAACCGGGCGACCATGGAGTATGCCGATTACCTGTACGGATTGACCATGGAAAGGGCCGGTCAGAGCAAGATCATATCCGTGCGCCTCGCTGATCTGGAAAAATTGGATGCCGCCCTGTAAGGCATCATGCTGGGCCGATTAAAACTGGCTCTCGCCAAAATATCAGGGATCTTCGACCGAACCAGGGGTGCCGAGCTGGCAGCGATCGAGGAGATTCTCCTGCAGGCGGACGTGGGCACTGCATGCACGAAACTGATCATGGACCGGATCAGCTCCGCGTCGCAAAAAGATAAGGCGTTCAAAGAAACCGTATCCAAACTAATAAACCTGCCCCCGCCGGTTGTCGACAACATCCCTCCCCGTATCATCATGATCAGCGGTGTCAATGGATCGGGCAAAACAACGACCCTGGCAAAGCTGGCTTGGTTGTACCGACAGCGCGGCTCCGTGCTTCTCACCAGCGCCGACACCTATCGGGACGCTGCATCGGAACAACTCAGCATCTGGGCAGAGCGGGCTCAGGTCGAGGTCGTCCGGTCCCGGCGCGGCCAGGACGCGGGCGCGGTCGTTTTTGATGCGCTTGCCAAAGCGAAGTCGCAATCCATCGATGCCGTGCTCATTGACACCGCCGGCCGGCTGCATACGCGCATCGATCTCATTGACGAGCTCAAAAAAATCAGGCGCGTGACCATGAAGTGCAAACCGTCTGGTCCCGACCTTAACCTATTGACGATCGACGCCACGCTGGGCCAGAATTCCATCCAACAGGCTCGGGTCTTCAAGCAGGAACTCGGCGTTAACGGCATCGTCCTCACTAAGTTCGACGGTACTGCGAAGGGCGGCGCGATCATCCCGATCTGCCATGAACTCGGCCTGCCAATCCTTTTCCTTGGAATCGGCGAAGGGCTTGAAGATATCCTGGAATTCAACGCTGCCGATTTTGTCGCTACCCTGTTCGAAGGGACTTAAGTGATAATGAAGAATCTGTCAGGCATCGCCATGATCGCTCTTCTTGCGATGGGATGCAAGAAGGATGAATTTGACAACATCGATTTCAGGCAGGAAATGGTCGGGTTCGTCGCTGCCATCGGGGATTATGCGCGCGATTCCCTGGGGATAACCGGCTTTGGCATCTTCCCACAAAATGGCGAAGGCCTGGGCAGTGACCAGTCATACGTTCTGGCTGTCGACGGTATCGGTTGCGAAGACATCTACTACGGTTACGATGCGGACGATGAACCTACACCGGCGGCAGTAACCACGGAAATGGAGTCGGCTCTCGAGATCTTTAAAAATGCGGGACGGCTGGTCATGACGGTAGATTACGCGACCACCCAGGCGAACGTTGACGACGCTTATCAAAGATCGCTTGACCGGCAATACGTTCCGTATGTGACCGTCCGGGCGCTGGACCGGATCCGCGATAACCTGCACGCGCCCGATTCATCCGCTTCCCACGATGTTGTCTCGTGGAACGATATCGGGCACTTTGTGTATATCCTGCAGTACCAATCTTTCGGCAATGCCGATTCATTCGTAGCGGCGCTGGCCAACACATATTATGATCTCGCCATCATCGATTACTCATTCGACGGAACGGACGCAGAGCGGTTCACCCCCCAGCAGGTCTCGCAGATGAAAACAAAGGCCGACGGCAAGCGCCGCAAGGTCATCGCCTACCTCTCGATCGGCGAAGCCGAGGATTACCGTCACTACTGGCAGAGCGGCTGGGAGGAAGGCGATCCGTCATTCATTTATGAGGAAAATCCTGACTGGCCGGGGAATTTCAAGGTGACGTATTGGGATCCGCAATGGCAGGCGATCATCTTCGGCTACGTTAAAAAGATCGTAGAAGGCGGTTTTGACGGCGTTTACCTCGACATCATCGACGCTTATGAGTATTTTGAGAACAACTGATGCTCCGGTCCCGACATGGACAGTGATGAATTGATCGCGGATCTAAAAAGGCGGATCGCGGACCTCGAATCCGAGATCAAGGAGTATAAAAAGAGCGAAGAAATGCTATTCCGGGAACGCGAGCTGTTCGAGGAGCTGGCGGCAACGGTGCCGGACGTGCTTTACCGCATCAACATGCTGACCGGCAAATATGAATACCTCTCACCGGTCCTGGAATCGATGCTCGGATATCCCCTGTCAGAACCCCTCCAGCATCCCCGGGAATTCACGCTGCGCGTGATGCATCCTGATGACCGCGACCGGCTATCGCAGGAAATACAAAAGCACATGGCTGATAAAAAGGGCGACTCTGAACCGCTGATCGTGGAATGCCGGATGGTGCGCTCTGACGGCCGGATCCTATGGATCCGTGATTCGATGAGGTTCGAGTGGGATGGAGACCAACTCATGGCAGCCAACGGTATCATGAGCGATATTACCGAGCAAAAGGTGATGGAGGACGAGCTCCGTTCACTATCCCTGACTGATGAGCTCACCGGGCTTTATAACCGCCGGGCTTTTCATACGCTTGGCGAGCAGCAACTGCGGCTGGCCCGGAGACTGGACAAAAAAGTCCATGTTTATTTTATTGATATAAACAACCTCAAGCAGATCAACGACCAGTACGGTCACTTTGAGGGCGACAAAGCGTTGTTCGAGACCGCTTATATCCTGCGCAGCACATATCGGGAATCGGATATTGTCGCCCGCTATGGAGGCGATGAATTTTCCGTGCTGACGATCCAGACACAGGATGTCAGCAATGATAATATTGAAATCCGGCTGGATCAGGCGGTCGATGAGTTTAACAAAAAAAGCTATACCCCTACCCCATTTCGCTCAGCATCGGGCATTGCTGTTTTGACCCCGCTTCGCCGGTATCGTTGGATGAACTCCTGGCGCGGGCCGACCACCTGATGTACCGGAATAAAAAACTCAACCACGGACAAAACAACAAAAACCGTTAAGATCAGGTTGATTTACCTGGGATAATGATCAGAAGCGATCTGTCTACAAATAACTAAATAATATTTACTATTTACTTTCAGTCTTTTCCTTTGGCGAGCGGCTGCTCTTCGAGATCGCCCAGATCATGGCAGCAAGCAATATTACGATGATAACCCAGACATACCACTTGTGCAAGTCGGCAGACACCAGGAGCGGTGCGATCAGCAGACTGACCAGGTTCACGACCTTGATCATTGGATTGAGCGCCGGGCCGGCCGTGTCTTTGAGCGGATCACCGACCGTATCTCCGACCACGCTGGCTTTGTGCCGTTCGCTGCCTTTGCCCGTGTTGGCTTTGAGGTCGCGCTTTTCATCTTCGATGCTCTTTTTCGCGTTGTCCCACGCGCCACCGCTGTTGGCCATGAAAACGGCAAGCAGCTGTCCGCTCAGTATGACACCCGCGAGGAACCCGCCCAGCGCTTCGACCTGAAGCACCAACCCTACTACGATGGGCAGCAGCACTGCGATCGCAGCCAGCGGTATCAATTCCTTCTGTGCGGACCGAGTCGATATCCCGACCACGCGGGCGTAATCCGGTTTCACCGTTCCTTCCATGATGCCGGGAATGCGGAACTGATGACGGACCTCTTCCACGATCTGGCTGGCAGCCCTGGATACAGCGCGGATCGATAGCGCGCTGAATAACCATGGCAAAGCACCGCCGAGCAGCATGCCGACAAAAACCTTGGTATTGGAGACGCGGATGGACGAGATGATCTGGTCAAGCTTGAAGCCCAGCTGTGCCTGAACCCTGCCGATATCCGTAATGTACGACGAAAACAAGCTCACCGCTGCGATCACCGCCGACGCGATCGCGACTCCCTTGGTAATCGCTTTTGTGGTGTTGCCGACGGCGTCGAGGTCTGCTAGAATCTGTCTGGCTTTTCGCGTCTCCTGATCGTCCAGATCATGCCATGCCATCTCGGCGATCCCGTTGGCATTGTCGGAGATCGGACCATAAGAATCCATGGCAACATTGTTGCCGGTATGGCTGAGCATTCCGATGCCGATCATGGCAACGGCGTACAGCACGTAGGTGGCATTGGTCGAACCGCCGTACAACAACAGCGCAAAAACGAATGATAGGGCAATGACCAGCAATGCCCAGACGCTTGATTCCATACCGACGGAAAGCCCGGAAAGGATGGTCGTCGCCGGGCCCGCGCGCGTCGATTTCACGATCTCTTTGACCGGCGTGTGTTTGGTGGAAGTAAAGTACGACGTCAGGGGATTGAAGGCCACTGCCAGACCCACACCGATGGTCGTGAGCATGGCAAGCCGCCAGTCACCGGCATACAATGTCGCGACCAAAAAAGACCAGAGAACTGTGTTTACGCTTGAGACTTCGTAGGAGCGGAACATAGCCGCTTCCGCGTCCTTTGCTCTCAGAAACTTCAACGGGAATCTTTCCCAGATCGGAACCGCGAACGTTCCCAGGATCGAACTGATGACGCCGATACCGCGGATGATCAGGGGATAGACGATCCATTTCAGGCTATGGCTGGGATCCAGCTGGACCAGTGCGATACCCAGGATCAGAGCCGAAACGATCGTGACCTCATAACTTTCAAAGATATCGGCGGCCATACCGGCACAATCGCCGACATTGTCACCGACCTGGTCTGCGATCACCGCCGCGTTGCGCGGGTCGTCTTCCGGGATATCTTTCTCTACCTTACCGACAAGATCAGCGCCGACATCCGCTGCCTTGGTATAGATCCCCCCGCCGACCCTCATGAACAACGCGATCAGGGTCCCGCCAAAACCGAATCCCAGCAGGGCGTCGGGTGCGGCTTTGCCGAAAATAATGAAAATGACCGTGCCGCCGAGCAAACCCAGCCCGTCGGTCAGCATGCCGGTAATAGTCCCGGCGTAGTAGGCGATCGATAATGACTCGTTGAAACTGCGTTTTGCGGCTGACGCAGCCCGAACATTGGCCTGGATTGCCATGCGCATGCCCAGCTGGCCGACCAGGACCGAGAATGTCGCTCCCACGATAAAAGCCAGGGTCCTGCCAATGGCGATCACGATCTGGGCGGCTTGGCCGAATTCCTCGACCGCCTCGTATGTCGGCCTGGCAATGTAGACGCTGAAGAACAATGCAACGCACATCAATGCGATCGATGGCAATATCGACCGCAGCTGCCGGTTAAGATAGCTGTCGGCGCCGATGCGTATCGCGTCCCAGACCTCCTGCATTTTTGGTGTGCCTTTATCCTTTTTCAAGACCGTGCCCCGCAGCAGCCACGCGTATAACAGACTGATAAACGCGGTGACGAGCACGCCAATGATCGCGAGCTGTTCAAAACCATTAAGCCCGTGCCTTGATCCAAGACTCAGAATGTCCATTGGTTTCCTCCGTTCAAGATCACTTTATTTTTTTGCTTTATCACTGTAATCTATTTTTTTATCACCGTAATCTTCGGCATTAGCCTTGTCAATGCCGTTATTTCTTCTTGTCGATCAATGACTTTATGAACTGGTATTCATACGCGCCTTCCCAGAGATGGTCGAATAATATCTTCAAGGCGTTGGCAAGTGCCGGATTGTCGATCACCAGCATGGTCAAAGGCGAGGTGGCGGAGCGCCGGTTGGGCAGTGCCATCAGCACATACCGCCGGTCAAAGACGTACATCTTGATCGGCAGTTTCTCCACAACCCTTGCCCGTTCTCCAGCAGTCGTGCATTTCTTGACATGTTCGTACAATTCCCCCAGGTCCCGGCTTGAATATTCGTACAACACGCGGACCATCACACCCTTTTTCAGAATCTCAAGCTCGGTATTCTCCTGTTCTTGAAGCTTGCGCCTGACCTGGTAAGAGAACGGCGGTTTAACAAAACCGAGCTGCTCATGGCGCGTATTCTTCAGCAGGCTCACATACCGCTCGTGGATCGAAGCCATATCCCTGATGATCTCGACATATTCAAAGACGTTGACGTTTTGCATTCCCTGGCTGTACAGCGGGCTGAACATCTTGCTGATCGAACTTGCTATGTCCTTTTTCTCCTGCAGTATGCGGTCCTGCTCCGCGATGATATTGTTGAACGCGCGCTGCGGTTCGACCGCCTGGTACTTTTTGTTCCGGCCCATGGTCTTTTCGATGCACATGCCCTTGAGCATCATGTTCCGGGTTATCTCGTAGACCTTGGACCGGGGCACGTGGGTCTGCTCATGGATCTCCATCGCGCTCAATTCCCGTTTTTCGAGCAGAGCGACATAGATCCGCGCCTGTGCCTCGGATATTCCTAACTTTACCAGCTTGTCGACGTATTCTTTTTTAGCCGTAAAAGCCTCCTTTTTTAAAAATAATCAAATTGCCAGTGATATTATATTCAAAAAGGAACAAATTTCAAGGGAGGAATGAATTAATAACGAAGTCCATTTAATCTATTTGGTCTTTTTCGTCTTTTTAGTTAAAAACCAAAAAGACCAAACAGTCTAGACAGACAAAAAAGACTATTTTTTATTGGGTGCTTTCAGACCCAGCTCTTCCATCATGAACGACCACTCATCCACCTGCTCATCGATGCTCTCGGACAGGGTAATGCCGCCGCTGTGGCCGGCGTGTTTGCGCACCAAAAGCAAAATAGGCTCCTTACCCGCTTGTGCCGCCTGCATCTTTGCCGCCGTTTTCATGGCATGCATGGGATGGCACCTGGGGTCGTTATCGCTCGCCTCGAACAGCACAGCTGGATAGATCGTATTCGACGTGACATTATGGTAAGGAGAATATTTCAATATGCATTCAAACTGCGCGGAATCATCCGCACTGCCGTACTCTTCGGCCCAGATGTTTGCGTAGCTGAATTTGTGGTAGCGCAACATGTCCAGTAGGGGTACGCCAACGTAGACTGCTCTGAAAAGCTCTGGTGCCTGCACAAGGGCCGCACCAGTGAGCAGACCGCCGTTGCTGCCGCCGGCAATGCCCAGTTTTTCCGTGCTTGTATATTTGTTGCCTATGAGCCATTTCGCGGCGTATATAAAATCGTCAAACACGTTTTGTTTTTTATTAAGCATGCCCGCTTTGTGCCATTCCTCGCCGAACTCACTACCGCCCCGCAGACCGGGTATCGCGATCATGCCGCCCGATTCCAGCCAGACCGCGTAGCCTGAAGAAAAAGACGGATTCTTAGGAATATTGAATCCCCCGTAGCCGGTCAGATACACCCCATTATTGCTGTTTAGTTTCAAGCTCTTGCGATAAACAAGGAACATCGGGATCAAAGTGCCGTCTTTCGATTGGTACCACACCTGTTCCACAGTGTAGTCGGAAAGGTCAATATCGATCGGCGGCCGGTGAAAAAGGACGAGCGTGTCCCGGCTGAAGTCATATTTAAAAACCGTCCCGGGATATGTATATGAAGTAAAATTAACCCATATATCGGATTTTGACCAGTATCCCCACACCGCGGCGGTACCGAACGTGGGCAAAGGAAGGTCTCTGACGTATTTTCCTTCAAGCGTGAAGATCTTGATAACCGTATGCGCATTATGCATATAAACCGCATATAGCTGACCGGCGATTGTATTGATGTATTCAAGGTTATCTTCGGTCTCCGGAATGATCTCGGTCCAGCTTGACCGATCAGGTTTGTCAATGTCAGTTATCATAACCCGGCGTTTGGGAGCGTCCCAGTTCGTAGTAATGACAATCTTATCATCGATTACATTTATCGAGTATTCAGCGTCCATAAACGTTATAACCGGTATCATAGGCTGGTCTGACCCGAGCTTTTGCAGATACACCTCGTTCTTATAGAACTGTGAGCGGTAGAACAGGATATATTTTCCGTCCTCGCTGACTTCGGCAGAGTGAAAATACTCCTTGACCTTATCATGATAAAACAGCTTGGCATCCTCGCTTGCCATCGTCCCCAGTTTATGGAAATAGACCGCGTCCCAGTAATTTTCCTCACCAGCAGGGACAGTTCTCTTGAGAGGATTAGCAGTATAGTAAAAACCGGAGTTATCCGGCAGCCACGAGATTCCGGCTTGGCGCCAGCCCGCAAGGGAGTCGCGCAAGATCTCTTTCGTTCCTACGACCATAATTTTTATCACCGGGTTTTCTTTGCCTGCCTCTTCCACGCTGTAAGCGAGGTATTTACCGTCCCTCGATGGATAGACCGCGCCCAGCTGTTTCAATCCCCATTGGTTGGGGTCCAGCAGCAACTCCGGACCGGCATTTTCATTCTCTTTAGTGTAGTAGGCCCAGCGCTCCCAGTCTTTTTTAATGACTGAATAAAAGATCCGGTCACCGACAAGAACCTGGTCTGGCGTTGATTCATCGTCATACCGCCTTAACTCAGTGAGCCTCTTCCTCAAATAATCCCTCTGCGGCAATCCGTCAAGGAACTTCCTTGAGATCCTGTTTTGCCAATTAATCCATTCCTGGACCACCGGATCGTCGAAATTTTCCAATCCCCGGAATTCGTCGACGACAACCCGGCCATGCAGAGTTTCGCTGACCGGATTGTACATTTTAGGCCAATGGATCCACTCAATATTTTTCATAGTTGGCAGACTGCATGAACAGACCGCTAACGCTACGATCGCGATAAAGCTGATGGATAAATGCTTTATTATCATAATATCTCCTGGCAAAGGATTATACAGATAGCCATACGAAAATCAATGTCGACCATGCTTGGACATAAACAAAGGATACTCTGTAGTGTCTAAATCATGAAAACTAAAAAGGGGGTTTGGCTTGGGATCACTTGCAATTGCGACATTTGCCGGCGGCTGTTTCTGGTGCGTAGTGCCGGCCTTTAAGAACTTGGACGGCGTCATCGACGTTAAGTCTGGATACACGGGCGGGTTTGTAGAGAACCCGACCTATGAGCAGGTATGTTCTGAAACGACCGGGCATTATGAAGCAGTACAGATCACATATGATCCGGCTAAGGTATCCTATGATCAGCTGCTGACGGTATTCTGGCAGCAGATCGATCCGACCGATGCTGACGGACAGTTCAGCGACAAGGGACCCCAATACCGGACCGCGATATTTTACCACGATGAAAACCAGCTTAAGCAGGCCGTTGCATCGAGGGATGCACTTAAGAAATCAGGATGGTTCAAAAAGCCGATAAGGACCGAGATCAAGCCCTTCAAGGTCTTTTACCCGGCGGAAGAATACCATCAGGATTTTTATCAAAAAAACCCGGCGCGTTATGAAACCTACAAGCTCCTGTCCGGTAGAAAACGGTTTATTGAAAAATTTCAGCAGGACAATGGCACCGAAACGTACAGTGTGCCGCTCAAAAAGGAACTTAAGAAAAAACTCACTTCTGTGCGGTATAAGGTCACGCAAGAAAACGCGACCGAACCGCCTTTTTTCAATGAATTCTGGAACAACAAGCGTGAAGGGATATATGTCGACGTGGTATCGGGCGAGCCCTTGTTCAGTTCTCGCGACAAATTCGATTCCGAATGCGGCTGGCCCAGTTTCACGAGCCCGATCGAACCTGAAAACATTATGGAAAAACAAGATACGACTCAGGGCATGACGCGGACAGAGGTGAGAAGCGCACACGCCAATTCTCACCTGGGCCATGTTTTTTACGACGGACCGGCACCGACTGGCATGCGCTATTGCATAAACTCGGCTTCGCTTCGTTTTATACCCAAAGAAGCCATGGAAAAAGAAGGATACGGCAAATACCTCAAAATATTTGAATAACTCACGTTAAGTAACTCAGCGCTCAAGCGCGGATCAAGGTCTGTGGTTTTTTATTGCGGGATCATTTTGAAAATACAGACTATGACATGACCAAAGGTGTTGACGCCGGCGCGCACGGCCTTCCTTACCGCTGGCGGCCTCTATTCTGGACCATCGACAGCGTGCAGTATGGATGGGAACGTGCAATTTCGACCCAGCCGACCGCATATTCCTTCGTTTCGCAATCACGCTCGTGGCTGCCGGACAAAATCGGCGGCGTCTACTGGTACGGGCTGGACGATACATACGCCTCCTGTTATATTCCCTTTTACTGCGGTAATAACACCGTTCCTGAATCTTTCACCCGCGGAGATCAAAAAAAATTCTCCCGGGACTGCGGTTGGTGGGTTTTCAACTTTGTTTCCAATTACTCAAACCTTCGGTATTGTTACATGATAAAAGATATCCAATCGGTGCCAGGCGAGCTCGAAAGCAGCTTCCTTCAATTACAACCTTCCATTGAAAAAACCGCCCTGGCTCTGTATCGATCGGATACGACAGCAATGGTTGATTATCTTTCAAACTATTCCGTCATTCAGGCTGAAATGGTCGTAGGAAAATGGCGTGAACTTGGGGAACGCCTGGTAACCAAATACAATGACGGATATGTTCAGGATGAAAATGGCGAACGTCAGTACCGGGAATACCCGGAATCCTGGCTAAAAGAAATTTTGCGCACGCGTGCCGAACAGTTTGAACTCGGGAATATAGGATCTAAAGACACGCTGCCATGTGAAGAAGAGATACAGGATGCCGAATAGCCATATGTTATGCGACTGCCAATACACGCCATTGACAAAATAGCAGACAACTGTATAATAACGCGCAGCGCAATAGCCCAATAGCCAAACGGAGGTAACAGGATCTCATGGGTATTATATTCAACTCAAAACTCGCGCAACTGGCGGCTCGAACGCCAGCTACACGCGACCGGTATGTTGACTTCCTGCGGGCAATGAGCATCATGGTCGTGGTCCTGGGACACTGGCTGAGCTCAATGATAGTGAACGATAGTCAGGGAATCAGGGGCTGCAACGCCGTGGGCATGATCCCCGGCATGTGGGCGGCAACTTGGATACTGCAGGTCATGCCGCTGTTTTTTTTCGTCGGGGGGTTCTCGAACATGATCACCTACGACTCGTATAAACGCAAGGGACAATCACTTTTTGACTTTTACCGGACAAGGCTGGTACGTTTGTTCAAACCGACCTTCGCCTTTCTGTTCATAATCGCCCTGATGTACGTGATCATGATCGGTGTCATCCCGAACTGGCAAACGTACGCACGGGTCGGCATAATGGTCGTGCTGCCTTTGTGGTTTTTGGGCGTATACCTTTTCATGGTGCTCTTGACGCCGCTCATGCGCGCGGTGCACCGGCGTTTCGGTCTGGCTATCCCCGCGGCGCTGCTTCTGCTTGCGATCTGCGTGGACATAATCGCGATCAACTCGCAAATACACTTGATCCGATGGTTCAATGTCGCATTTGTCTGGCTTTTTGTGCACCAACTGGGATTTTTCTATGCCGACGGCACTTTGACGCGGATACCCCGCCGGGTGCACGGAGCGATCGCCGCAGCCGGTCTAACCGCCCTCATTGTCCTTACTAATATCGGTGTCTACCCCCGCAGTATGGTCGGCACGGGTTTTGAAAAATTCTCCAATATGCACCCGCCCACAATCTGCATTGCCGCCCTGGCCATCTGGCTGGTTGGTCTGGCCATGCTGTTGCGAAACCCCCTGACGCGGTGGTTGAGCCGAACAAAACCATGGATGGCAGTGATCCTCGCCAACTCCATGATCATGACCTTGTACTTATGGCACCTCGTAGCTTTTGCTTTTGGATATTTGGTCTTGCGCGTTGCCGGTTTTGGGCGGAATATGATGGACCTGTCCAGATTTTGGGTCGAAAGACCGTTATGGATCATCATTCCCGGGATAATTCTGGTCATGCTGGTGATCGCTTTCCAGCGATTTGAAAAAACACCGGCCGGAGGAGGTGCAAATGTATAAGACGGTCTATGAAACATTCCACGACGCGGTTGTGCGCTACCCTGACCGCATTGCGCTCCGGCACAAGGAACAAGGTATCTACCGGTCAATGACCTATAAAGAGCTGAGCGCCATAATCGACGCCGTGGCGGCGGAGATGCGCTCGCTGGGAATAAAGCAGGGTGACACTGTCGCCATCATGTCGTACAACCGACCCGAATGGGCGATGACTGACCTGGCGATACTGAAGCTGGGCGCGATCGTCGTTCCCATCTATCATATGCCGGGTCATGTTCTGCCCCCGGCCAGTGTGAAATACATTCTCAATGACTCTGGAGCGAAGTTGATCTTTGTAGAAAACCGCGAGTTATTGTCGATCGTCGAGCAGATATTGCCTGAAACTCCGTCTATTCAGCGAATCGTCATATTCGACCACGAAGGTAAGACCGATAAGAGAACTATCAGTTTTGCCGATATGAAAACCAGTAGTAAACGCCTCGATACGGCAATAACCGGGATCTCACCCAATGACCTGGCAACGGTCGTCTATACTTCAGGCACCACCGGCGAACCTAAAGGCGTCATGCTCACGCATACCAATATCGTCTCCAACACCGATATCGCGATCAAAAAATTCAATTTTACGCCGGATGACGTTGTGATCTCCTATCTTCCCATCGGCCACATGCTGGAAAGGACCTGCGGTTACTACTCGGTGCTTTTCGCCGGCGGTTCCATCGGTTATGCGCAGGACCTGACGACGGTCGTTGATGATGCCGAAGAGATCCGCCCGACAATTCTGCTGGCCGTGCCGCGGGTCATAGAAAAAGCTTACAATTCCGGGGTCGCCAAGATCACCGGTAGTTCCCGATTCATGCAAATGCTGGTGACATCGGCGATCAAAACACTGAATGAACGGGCGAATCGGATATATAAAAAACAAAAGGTGTCTCTTGGTCTTACCATGAAGTGCGCGGTGTATAAAAAATTAGTCGCGTCAAAATTCAAAAAACTCGGCGGCGGCAGGATACGCGCCATCGTTGTTGGCGGCGCGCCGTTAAACCGTCAGATCGCCAAGATCGTTTATGTCCTGGGCTTCAATATTATCGAAGGATATGGTCTGACCGAAACCGCGCCGGTCGTATCCAGCAATACCGTCGAAGACAATATCCTTGGTACCGTGGGCCGACCGTTCGACAGCATTGAAGTTAAGATCGGCGAAAACGATGAGATCCTGGTTAGGGGCCCGAACGTGATGAAAGGGTATTACCATAAACCGGAGGAAACGGCAAAAGTGCTTGATCCGGATGGCTGGCTGCATACTGGTGACCAGGGTAAATTCGACGAGCATGGCCATCTTGTGATCACCGGCCGGATAAAAGAGTTGATAGTCACGTCCGGCGGGAAGAAGATCCCTCCCGCGCCGATCGAAGCGAGGATCACGTTCAGCCCATTTATTGAACAGGCAGTGGTGTGGGGCGAGAATAAACAGTATCTTGTCGCTCTCGTTATTCCCAGCCGCGAGGCGATCGAGAAGCACGCAAAAGCACAGGGGATCGAGTTCAAGCGCTACGGCGAGCTACTTGAAAATGATGTGATCAAAACGCTTTTAAAAAAGGAGATCTCCAACGCGATCGCCGATCTGCCTTCGTACGAAAAACCAAAGGCGTGCATACTGCTTGAAGAAAGCCTTACAGTCGAACATGGCATGCTCACACAGACCTTGAAACTCAAAAGGAACCGGATCCAGGAAGCTTACCAGGAATTATATGAAATGATGTACAAGGACAGGCCGGCGACGGTTAAGTACCGGAATATTATCTACTTTTAGCGCTTTTTAAGCGCACCGGTCAAGCCCGCCACATGAAATATATCAAGACGAGTGCGGTATCGTTTATGAGCAGATGGGCAATGACCGGTCCGATGATGTTGTTCTTTCTAATCCTCACCCAACCAAAAACATAGCCAGCGATCACAGCTCCAATTATCCCGAGGATGAACATGCCGATCCCGGGGAGAATGCTGGAAACTCCAAAATTCCTGAACATTACTTTTAATGCCGGAACGATATGCCAGACGCCAAAAACAAAGCTTGATACAATCAGGGCCCGTGGCCGATTTTGTTCTCTCAATAACAGGCCAAGAAAAATACCACGGAATAGCATCTCCTCGAAAAGAACCGTGCCCACCGGGATCCGGACAAGCAACCTTCTTATCAGACCTTCCTGATCGACCTCATCAAGATGGATCGCGGGCAGCGATATACCGATCTTGGGCAAGATCACCAGCGCAATATAAAAAGGAATAATGATGATCGCTGCCAGGCATATCCCCAGCCCCAGGCTCGTCCAAAAACCGCCCGCTCTTATCCCCGCATCAGCTGGCCGGAAATTCCAGTAACGGTGTGCGTATGACCACAGAATGATCAGTACAAGGACGTTCAATCCCACATACAGTCGCGCGTGTACTGCCGGCGGGATCAGATTAACGACATTATTGTACAAAATCAAGAATAAACCACACTGTACGACCGGTGAACCGAGATCTCCCAGGTGCATTTTTGTTCCCATACCCATATCATGATAGTCTACCCACTCAGCATTACTCGTCAAGGAGGAGCGTTCCGCTAGGTCGCCCGCGGCTGTTGACACTTTATGCCGGTTGATTATGATATTGCGTGTCGCTAGCCGATCTGATAATCGATCTAAGATCTCGTCATCAGCCTTCGACCGAACAAGTCGGCGGTAAAGCGCGCAACCTTTTCATCCTTCGTAAGTATGGCTTGCCCGTGCCGCCCGGTTTTTGCCTTACCTGCATGGCGTATGAACAGCATGTTAACGAACGCTTAAGCATGCCATTGCACGACGCTCTCGGGGATATCCAAAAAGCAAAAAAGAATGACCGGCCCAAAATCCTGGCCGGGATCCGCCGTCAGATACTCGAACCGACCATCGATCCCCAACTGGTCAGGGGGCTACTTGAATACTATTCAACATTGAAGGCTCCGCTCATGGCGGTCCGTTCGTCGGCGACCGCCGAAGACCAGGCGCGGTTATCCTTTGCCGGGCAATATGAAACAATCCTGGGCGTTAGTTCGTTCCAAGGTCTTCAGACCGCCGTTAAAAAGTGCTGGGCTTCGCTGTGGAGCGAACGGGCATACGAATACCGCCGGAAGAACAACATCGCCCACGCTTCGCTGGGGATGGCGGTAATCGTCCAGCGACAGGTTCCCGCGGACTTTGCCGGTGTTGCCTTCACGCGTGATCCGGCGACCGGTGGGCAGGACAAAGTGATGATCGAATATGTCTCTGGTTTGGGTGACCGGCTGGTCTCAGGCCATGCCGCGCCGGACCGGGCGACCGTGGTCAAGTGCGGCGGCAAGATCTCCAAAACCCCCTCCGCGGAGACGACCGGACGCGGGCTCGATCCCGGGATTATCAGGAAGCTCGCCGTTCAGGCGGTCCGGATCGAGAAAAAATTCGGCGTCCCGCAGGACATCGAATGGGCGGTGGCTGGTAAGAAAATATTTATCCTCCAGACCCGGCCCATAACCACGGCGCGCGCGGAAAGCAGTTGGGAAGACCGCCAGATATGGACGAACGCCAACACCGGCGAGGTGCTTCCCGACGTGGTCACGCCCATGACCTGGACCGTGGTCGTGCCGTTCGTCAAATGCATCTTCGACTCATTCCTCGGCATCGTCGGCGCTGAGCTGGGCGACATCGTCCTGTTCAATCGCATAGCCGGCCGGGCCTATTTCAATCTCAATACCCTTGCTGGCATTTTACGCAGCATACCCGGCTTCCGGAAGTTCGATATAACGAACGTTTTCGGCGGCGCCCAGGGTTCCATGGGTGACATGGGGAACCTGACGATCGCGGACGAAGACATCCCCGTGATCCGGTTCAAGGTCTCCCGTGCCTTCCTTTTCCTGCCCCTGCGCACGCTCCAGCTCCTCACCTTCAACCCGAAAACGGCCATAAAGGACCTGGAAAATATCAAAACCAATATCGAACGCCTTTACAAGTATGACCTTGCCGGCCTTTCCGATGACGATCTTTTCGGCCTATGGCGCGAGGTGTGTGATAAGATATATTCCACTATCCATCAGTCAGGATTCCTCGCTCTGGCCATGATGTACTACACGAACCTGGATAAACTGTGCCAAAAATGGTTCAAGGGCCGGCCCGGCGAACAGACCAACCAATTGCTCGCTGGCATCGGCGATATCGAGCCGGCCAAGGCCGGCCTGGCCCTTTACGAACTGTCCCGGTCCGCCCGACAGCACCCAGTGTTACTGCGGAACATTTCGGGTCGGCAAAATTGGCAAGCTCTGCGGCCGCGGATCGCGCGCGTGAAAGACGGTCGGGAATTCCTTCACGCCTGGCATGATTTCATGATCCGGTACGGCCATCATACCGGCAGCGAGATCGAACTCATGAATCCGCGGTGGAGCGAGTCCTCCGATTTCGTCCTGGGCATGATCCGCAATTACCTCAGAGCCTCGGATACGGACGGGAACCCGACCGAGCACTATGACCGCGTCACGGAGCGCCGCGTCAAACTCACCGCCGATTTACGCGCGAAACTCAAGAATCCCGTTCATCGATTCGTTTTCAACTATTACCTGCGGAAGGCCCAGCAGGGCAGCGTCATCCGGGAGAATTTGAAGAACATGTGGATGAAGGCCTGGTTTGTCATACGCCGCATCATCCTGGAATTCGGGAACCGACTTCGTCAAAGGCGCATCATATCGAAGGTCGATGATATTTTCTTCCTCCGCATGGAGGAGATCGGTCCGCTATTAAAAGGCTCCCCGCGCTCCGGCGTCCGCGGTCTGCTCAAGGAACGGCGCCGGGAGTACGATCTGGACCGGACCATCACGCCGCCCAAGGTTATCAGGGGGGTCTTCGATCCGCGCAGACACCAGCCCGAGCCGGTGGCGCAGGGACAGCGGGTCATGACCGGCCTCGCGGTCAGCTCCGGCGTGGTCCGGGGAAAAGCCCGGGTCATCCTCGACACGCGTTCCAGGGAGACGGTCAGACCCGGCGAGATCCTCGTCGCACCCTTCACGGACCCGGGCTGGACGCCTTACTTCATGTCCGCCGCCGCGATCGTGGTCGACATGGGAGGTTTGCTGAGTCACGGCAGCATTGTGGCGCGGGAATACGGGATACCGGCCGTGGTGAACGTAGGGCCGGCCACGAAGATAATCAGGACCGGTCAGATGCTCGAGGTGGATGGCGACCAGGGAACCGTCCGGATTATAAATCAGGGAAAACACGGACCATGAAACTACACTGGAAACGCATGAGCATTGATCCGCTGGGCAGTGGCCAGGCGTTGATGGCGCTGGCGATTATCGTCGCCGTCACCTATGCTGCCACCGACTATAACAAGCTGGGGCTTGAAGCATACAAAAAAGGCAACTATAAACTTGCGGTCGAATATTATACAAAATCCCTGGAACAGGACCCGGGCGAGGCGCAGGCATATTTTAACCGGGGGCTGGCGTACATAATGACCGGGAATCATGGCGCAGCCTGTGATGATCTTGCCAGCGCGGTCCGGTTGCGTCCGGATTTTGCGGCGGCCTACGCGAGCCGGGGCGGGATCTACATAAAAACCGCCGATTACGACCTGGCGATCAAGGATCTAACCAGAGCGGTCGAACTGGAGCCGAACAACGCCGCTTTTCGCACGGACCGGGGCACTGCTTATTACAGTATCGGCAAGACCGAATTAGCAATAAAAGATTACTCGGCTGTGATCGAACATGACAGCCGAAATGCCAGGGCATTCTGCAACCGGGGGATCGCGTATTTAAAAAAAGAATCTTATGAAACCGCGATCGCGGACCTCTCGCGCGCCATTGATATTGATGCCAAGTATGCAAAAGCATATTTCCAGCGCAGCATTGCCTATGAACATAAAGGTCTTTATGAAAAATCCGACGCCGATCTGGCGATGGCGGCGAAACTTGATAAAGAATATGCCGGTAATGAAATTTTGGGAACCGTCTCGAAAGCCGACCGATATTATCGCCGGGGATCCGACCTGTACCGCAAACATGACTTCGAGAAGGCGCTTGAAAATTTAGACCGGGCGCTGGAGCTCAAACCGGCCATGGCGCAAGCCTATGTACTCCGGAGCACGATCTACACTGCCCAGAAGCAATATCCCAAAGCGGTCTCCGATCTTATCAAAGCGATCAATATCAATTCCAAAGATGATTCGCTCTTTTTCCGGCGCGGGAACGTTTACTGCGAACTAGGCCAAAAGGATAAAGCGCTGAAGGACTTTACCAGAACGATCGAGCTCAACTCGCGCTACAAAGAAGCTTATTTTAACCGCGGTATTATCAAGCTGGACGCGGGCGAGTACCAGTCCGCGATCAACGATCTCACGAAGGCTATTGGCATCGATGCCGGTTACGCTGCGGCATATTGCAGCCGGGCTTCAGCCTACCTCAAGGTCAACAACTACAGGAGCGCCGCGGCTGACTGCGACAAGGTCCTTGCGCGCGATGCCAATAACACGACCGCCCTGGTCAACCGGGCGATCGCTTTCTATAATACCGGTGATTACGAAAGCACTATAAAGGATTGTTCCCGTGCGCAAACACTCGACCCCGCAAATATCATGGCTTACACGTTCAGGGCGCACGCATACCTCAAGAAAAAAGAAGTAGAGGAAGCCGTAAAGGATTACACCAGGGCGCTGGAACTAAGACCTGACGACCCGGAACTGCTGTTCAACCGCGGGCTGGCGCATACGCTGATAAAAGAATGGACACGGGCGCTGGAGGATTACAGCAGCGCCCTGAAGCTCGATCCCGGGCACGTGAAAGCCTATTTTAACCGGGGGACCGTTTATTATTCCAAGACCGAATATGCCAGAGCGGTCAAGGACTTTACCAAAGCGATCGAGCTGAGCCCGTTGTACGTTGAAGCATACTATAACCGCGGTATCGCCTACGATAAGAACGGCAACCGCGATTCCGCCGTCTGGGATCTAAAAAAAGCGGCGGACCTGGGGTTTGACCAAGCAAGGAAATTCCTCATCGACCGTTTCGGCATCGCTTATTGAACCGGTACCGCATCGTGTTTATCATATCCTTGACCGCCTTGCGATAATGACTATAATCTTAGATCATGCCCGACCAACCCGGTAAAGTAAAACCCACGATCCGCCGTGCCACGATCAGCGACCTCAAGGCGATCACGGATATCTACAATGAATCGGTCGTGCTTTCGGTCGCGACCTTTGACACCGAGCCCAAGACCATGGACGACCAGGTCGTTTGGTTCAAAAGCCATGGTCCAAAACACCCGATCCTCGTTGCGGAGATCGGACCGGATGTTGTCGGCTGGTGTTCATTGAGCCCGTGGTCTGACCGGTGCGCTTATTCAGACAGCGTCGAGCTGTCGATCTATATCAATGCCGGCCATCAAGGCAAGGGGATCGGCACCGAGCTTGTGCGCGCGGTCTTGCTGGAAGCGACCAAGCACCACCTGCACTCGGTCGTCGCCCGCATCGAAACGAGCAACAGCGTGATCATCCACGTCCTGGAAAAATTCTATTTTCAGAAAGTCGGCGTCCTTAAGGAGATCGGCAAGAAATTCAACCGCCGGCTCGACGTCCTTATCATGCAGCTCATTATCACCGGATAACCCAGCACTTTTTAACACCACCGCAGAACAAATCATCGCATACTGCTTTTACAATAAATCGTATTTGTTGCTCAATCGGTCAGGTTTCAAAAAGTGCTGGGCACTTTCCAAACAATATCATCCGCCTGCATCGGACTATTACCATTACGAAGGGCTTGTGACTCTTTGCCGGCTCCCGCCCCTCCTACTCACTTCCCTCCCCCTGCGGGAGGGAATAAGAGGGAGGGGAATAAAACCGAGCCATTAGTCCACAAATTCGAATTTGTGGACAGGTGCTCAATAATGTTTTTCTCTTCAACTTCAAAACTATAATGAATTCTATAAAAACGTTTTACGTCCAAAATATGTTCTGAAATATCGGTAGTTTTATGGCATGAAACTATAAAATGTATGGCAGGTCAGTTTTCGTTCCTTGCCATGGATACTAACCACTGAAAAGTTCAGATTTGAAAAAAAGCAGAATCGGCTGTTTGTTTGTTGTCATGGCGAACGCTCTTTGTGCGCAACCTTTCACCCCCTCCTTTTTCCTCCCCCCTCGAGGGCAGCATCAAAGACTAAACCCTCACCTTATTCCTCTCCCTTGGAAAGGGAGAGGGTAGGGGTGAGGGATAACTGGAGTCCTGTTAGGAGGAGGGTAAGGGTGGGGGGGATAACTGGTGTCCCTAAGAACGAGGGGAAGCAATCTCATCTGTCTCCCTGTCATTACGAGTTCCGCTTAAGCGGGACGAAGCAATCTCAACTTTTTATTTCACATTATATTTATTATAGGGCTGCTGTACATTTCAGTCGCAACATGGCACACTATAGTCCCGCATCATTGTTTGTATTAGCGGCCAAAGCGGGGAATATGGCTCAAAATATCAAAGACCAAAGCGTTAAAACTAACGATATTGAAACAGAGAACCTTTCTCGGGTATGTGTTTTTAGATTTTGAATTGATTAATAAATGTGCTTTTGGTTTTATATGACATAAAATGTGAACGGTCTTGACACTCCGCATCTTATGTTTATAATGGAATAGGTCAAAAATGGTTGCATTATCAACAGTTGCCAAGAAAGAAAATATGCTAAAAAAGAAATATAAATTATGGTCATATTGGCGCCATAAGTTCAATGGTCATGGCTATAGAATGACTGTACCCCGTGAGGCGATCTTGGATGTGTTGCACAGCACAACTGAGCACTTAAGCGCGGAAGACATTTATTTTATTGTGCATAAAGTTTATCCGAATATCGGATTAACCACAATATATCGCACCCTTGAATTGCTGGTCCGAATGGGATTGGTTTTTAAATTTGACTTTGGCGATGACCGTGCTCGTTATGAGTTGTCGGAAGGTCCAAAGGGTCAACAGCATCATCATCATCTTGTCTGTAAACGTTGTGGCCGAGTGATAGATTATACGGATTTTATCGAGGACGAACTCGAGCTGGTAAAACGGACTGAAAGAGGACTTTCACAGAAATTTGGTTTCAAGATCACAAATCATGTAATTCAATTTTGCGGATTATGTGCCGATTGTCAGAAATAAAAATTTTTTTTATTAATGAAAATGATTATCATTACTATTAGGATAACTTAATCATGAAAATTATCTTTCCCGCTGAAAAAAGGAGGTAACGTGAGTAAAATGAAAAAAATTACAAGAGCCACCAAAGAATTCAGGCGAACTTCTTTCGTCTATCTTGATAATGCATCAACTACTTTTCCCAAGCCGGATTGCGTTTACAAATTCATGAATGCCTTTTATCGACAATATGGAGTCAATCCCGGCCGGGCAAAAGGTTATGCTTATCAACAGGCGGAGACGATACTTGAGAGAACACGCGATAAACTAACGCGGTTCTTTCATTCCGAGAACCGCAATCGGTTGATTTTTACATACAATGCAACTGATTCGCTCAATATGATAATCAATGGTATTCTGAAAAATGGCGATCACGTCATAACAACTGCGCTGGAGCATAATGCGGTTATTCGGCCATTGAATCACCTGGCGTTAAGGATGCATATCAATGTAGATTGGATCGGATTCGATAAAAAAGGATTTATCGATCCTGCTGATATAAAGAAAAAAATCAAAAAGAATACGAAACTGGTCATCGTCAATCATTGCTCTAATGTAATCGGCTCAATTCAACCGATAAAGGATATCGGCGAAATATGCACAAAAGCAGGCGTGATTTTCGCGCTTGATGCCGCGCAGACGGCTGGTGTTGTGCCCATCGATATGGAAAAATCGCATATTGACGTCGTGGCGTTTACAGGACACAAATCGTTGTTGGGTCCAATGGGCATCGGCGGCATGCAAATCCGGGATGGAGTGAAAATAGAAGCGGTTCGTTTCGGCGGTACAGGAATACTTTCCCAGGAAAGATATCAACCAGAAAAGTTTCCGTATTATCTGGAGTGCGGCACGATAAATATGGTTGGAGTGGCGGGTCTTTTTGCAGCGCATGATTATATTTTCGAAAAAGGAATAGAAAACATATATAAACACGAAATGAAACTCGCAAAAATGCTGTGCAATGAACTCCGGAAGATCGACAATGTCGTTCTTTATAATGAACCGGTTATGGGAAAGCACACTGCCATAATCTCATTCCGAATAAAGGGACTTGACGTGGATAAAACAGGTGCTATGCTTGAAACCAGATACGGCATTTACTCGCGGACGGGTTTGCATTGTGCCCCTCTTGTTCATGACAACATCGGCACGATGCCAGACGGTACTGTTCGGCTGTCGATCGGACCATTCAACACCGCCGTGGAAATCCAAAGAACAATACAAGCGATAAGTGAAATAGCAGAAAACGCCGTTGGTAAATCATGATGATATATTTTTTTTCATAAGTGATAATGGTTTTCATTAACATCGTAACGATTTCTCTTTCCTACCGACTGCATGCAAGGTCATTAATTTCGCGTGCACGGGCAACCAGCGTTTTAAGGGCACTGGATCCAAGCACATTTCAATGGTTGAGGAGGTTCTATGCGGGTTGAAACGATAATCGTTCACGGGGAACAGCATCCCGACAAAATTACGGGCGCCATTTCACCGCCTATATATCAAACATCAACTTTTGCTTTCAAGAGTGCCGAGCACGGCGCTGATCTTTTCCAAAATGAAGAAGCGGGATATATCTACACCCGGCTTCGAAATCCGACCACCGACCTTCTTGCTCGGCAGATTGCCCTTCTGGAATCAGCCGAAGCCGGACTTATATTTGCTTCGGGCCTCGCCGCTATTTTCGCGACGATAATAACCTGTGTTAAAAGTAATGAGCATATCATTTGTGACAATACAATTTACGGTGGAACATACGCTCAATTCAAGATTGTCCTGCCGCGGTTGGGCATTCATACAACTTTTATTGATGCAGCGCAAAATGGGGAGATAGAAAGATCAATAAAACCCAATACCAGGCTGATTTTCTTTGAGACCCCGGCAAATCCAACATTGAAAATTATTGACATTGAACGATGTGCAGAAATTGCAAAAAAACACCAAATATACTTGTGTGTAGATAATACCTTTGCAACGCCATATCTGCAAAGGCCCATACAATTCGGTGCTGACGTAGTTGTTCACTCGGCAACGAAGTATTTTGGCGGACATGGTGATATAATCGGCGGCGCAGTTGTCGGTAAAAACGACTTCATTGTAAGGATGCAGTCAGAATTCGCAAAACATACCGGCGCAACAATGTCGCCTTTCAACGCTTGGCTGGTTTTACGTGGATTGAAGACGCTTGCCGTGAGAATGGACAGGCACTGTTTAAATGCGATGGAAATTGCCGATTTCCTCGCGGCTCACCCTAAAGTTGAAAGAGTTTATTATCCCGGTCTGCCCGGGCACCCCGGCTATGAAATGGCTAAGAAACAGATGACAAACTTCGGAGGTATGATCGGTTTTGATCTTAAGAATGGCATTGAAGCAGGTAAAAAATTAATGAATTCGGTCAGACTGTGCATCCTTGCTGTTAGTCTCGGTGATATTGATACATTGATCGAACACCCGGCTTCAATGACACACGTGGCATACACTGAAGAAGAGTTAATGAGAATCGGTATCAAACCAGGTTTCGTCAGGTTGTCAGTTGGACTTGAGAACATAAACGACTTGATTGATGATTTGAAACAGGCGCTGGATAAAATATAAAAGGGATAATGGAAAAAATCAACTTAGTGTTGATATCCAGAAAGAGGAATTGGACACGCCGCCTTTCTCTGCCATGGATACTACCATATTTTATTGCTACACTCTTTTTGATTCTCACTACCTTTACGATAGCCTTATTTTGTTATCGCGCATGTACTACGGCTGCCAAGACAAACCTTGCCAGACTTGAAGATGAACACTTATTCTTGTTGGCGAAATCGGATTCACTATCTCACTTAGTTCAAGCTGCAAATCAGCAACTGGAAACACAAATTGCCAGAGATTATCGCGAGCGCACCTATCTGGAAATGGCCAATATACACCCCGATGTGTGGTCTATGGGAATAGGCGGCAGCACCAGTGATTTCTCAGATAAAAATTTGTCGAGTCAGACGCAAAAAATGTTGGATGATATCCACGATGCTCTTAATATCCTATGTGGTCAATGCAATCTCAGAGGAAAGAGTCTTGGTGAAATAAAACGCAAAATCGATGACAACCTGAATTGCTATGCACATATGCCTTCAGTAAATCCTTTACCTGGGCGTATTCTTGGCTCGCCCTTTGGTTACCGGGTTGATCCGTTCACCAAAGAAATCCGCATGCATTGGGGCGTTGATATCGGTGCTCCGACCGGAACACAAATTTATGCAACAGCTGATGGCATAGTTATCTTTACGGGATGGAATCAGGGTTTTGGATTGTCGGTTGAAATTGACCATGGTTATGGATATGTAACCCGCTATGCTCATTGTCAAAGTATTTTGGTGAAATTAGGTGATATAATAAAGCGGGGACAGATAATTGCCACTGTCGGCTCAACAGGCCGTGCAACCTGTTCGCACTTGCATTATGAAGTACACGTCTCAGGCATCAGAGTAAATCCATCTAATTACATCAATCTGTCCGATATGATTTATGATTGATTTTGTTAAAAAAGCTCTGGGTGTCTTTTGAACATATTAAGGACGAAATGTTTGAGAAGGAGGTAAAAATGCCATTCCAAATTCCTTCAAAATGGGATAAATTGCACAAAGAGGAATTAGACAAAGAAATCATCAGGGCTGGTACTAATGCGGAGTCGGATGCGATAAATCTCTATGAACAATTGTCAACGCTCACCACGAACGAGCACATTAGGAAGATTCTCCTTGACCTGGCGAGAGACGCAAAGGCGCATGCCGAAGTGCTCAAAACATTGCTTTTAGAATGCGACTCTGAACAGCGTGAAGAAAAAATAAAAGAGAACAAAATCCTTGAAACAAAATTGAAATGGAATATGTATTGACACATGGTGCACCATGCAAAAAACAAGTTGCCATGTTGACATTAAAAATTATTCGCATATGATTGCCTTGAATATGAGAGAACTCATTACCTTTTGGGGAAATAACAAATGACTCTCCGGGTTTTTCGACCCGGTCGGGTCTCTTTAGAAAATCATCACCAGTTATTCAATCTACGCAATTTACATTTAATACATTCCAAAAATTCCTGTTTAGTTCCTGATTTTCTAAAACTAAAAAAAGGGAGGCAACATGGCTAATGAGTGGGATGACGTTGTCGGCATGACAGAATACGATGAAAATCTAAAAAGAATCGAAGGTATTGCTAATAGCAAAGGATACAGGCTGAACCAGAATAATGAGCGGGTTAAAAAAGTTGTGGGACTAATGACCATGAATTATCAGGAGCATGGGAAATACTTCTGTCCCTGCAAGCAGAGTGATCCACTGGATGAGGTTAATGACGTCCTCTGCCCGTGCCCCGCGCTCGATGAAGAGGTAAAAAAGGACGGCCATTGTTACTGCAAACTGTTTTTTCGGGTAAAAAAGCACTGACGTTTTTATTTGACTTTAACATACCCGATCCCATCGCCGGTTTTAATCCGGCGGCGGGCGCAAAACCAGGCATTTACTTCGACCACGTACTGGGCTGGTTTATCCGACGGTATCGGCATTTCATCCAAAGGAGTTGTGTTCTGCCGAATTGTGATGATTTCATATCTCTTATTGACAAACACAATATCTAGAGGTATATACGTGTTCTTCATCCAGAACGACAACGGACTTTCCTCTCCGAAAACAAATAGCATGCCATCGCCGTCTGGCATTGAATAGCGCCACATGAGTCCCCGGGTTCTTTCTTCCTCGTTATCGGCGATTTCAATATCGATCACGATCAATGTATCGTTTGTGTCCTTTTTGATAAACGCGAGCCGGCCTTCTTTCTTGAATGGAACTTCGTACCGCTTATCCGAAGCAGGTGCCCGCTCGGATTTTTTGCAGGCTGCGTTGAGCACCCACCATGCGAGGAAACACAATGTGCATACAACCGTATGATCAATTATCTTATTCGGGACTAATATTGTTTTTTGCCTTATTTCTTGCCTCATTGATCTCATCGTGTCTCAGGAATATTATAGGGTTTTATTCATATTAGTCAATCCGGATGGAGAAAAATTACTTCGCGGTCTCGCATAATGAGCATAAATCGGAACGCGCCGATTGCGGAGAGATTGACAGCCGGTAACAATGGTTCTTGACATTTGCGGCTCTTTAAGTATAATATAATAATGAAAATGCAAATCAAAATCAAAAAGCAAAATGGACTGGACGAGTACCAGAAATATAAAAAAGAACAAAAGCTGAAAGCTTCTAAAAAAAGAACATCCATCGTTAATTATTTTCTTAAGGAGGACCGGCATTTTACGGCCGAGGAACTCTATAACGAAATCAAAAAAATCAATCCCCAGATCAGCTATGCGACTGTTTATCGCGCGTTGAAATTACTTGCCAATATGGGTTTGGCGCATATCTGCCAATTTAAAGGCAAAGAGACAAGATTTGAACCCAGACACAAAGCCGAGCATCACGACCACCTGATCTGTTTGAGGTGCGGGCAAATAATAGAATTTTCTCAAGATGAGATAGAAAAATTGCAAAAACAGGTTGCGGCGAAGCATGGGTTTAAAGTAGAATCGCATAAATTGGAATTGTACGGGCTTTGTAAGAAGTGCTCTTCAAAGGAGAGGTAAATGAACAAGATCGATTTAACAGTAATGCAACCGGGCCAAAAGGGAAAAGTTATTGAAATCCAGGGCGGCAGGGGAATGGCCATGAAACTGGAGGCACTGGAGATCCGTCCCGGAGTAGAAATAACCAAAGTGAGTACGCAGATTATGCACGGACCGGTGATCGTAGGCGTTGGCAAAGCCCAGGTTGCGATAGGTTTTGGCATAGCCCGCCGGATTATTGTCAAACCTGCAGACAATGATCGTAGCCAATAGCAATAATAAATTAATGACATGAAAAAGATCTTGCTAATGGGTAATCCCAACGTGGGTAAGAGTGTCGTTTTTTCAAGGCTTACCGGCGTCGGGGTCATATCGTCGAATTATCCGGGAACCACGGTAGAATTCGTGTCGGGCAGCATGAAGGTCGGCGACCAGAAGGTTGATGTGGTTGATGTGCCGGGAACATACAGCCTGGAGCCGACCAATCCGGCCGAAAAGGTCGCGCTGGAGCTGCTTAACGATGCGGTCGGCGACAAGGGCGTTGTTGTGGTAAATGTTTTGGATGCCACGAATCTGGAGAGAAATCTGAACTTGACGCTCCAGCTCCTGAAAAAAGATATCCTGTTGATCGTTGTGCTTAACCTCTGGGATGAAACAAAACACACTGGTATCACTATTAATATCGGTAAGCTCGAGGCGATCCTCGGCATTCCGGTCGTACCCACGGTCGCGGTTACGGGTGAAAGAATAAAGGAATTGATCGGGAGGCTGAACGAAGCTAAAAAAAGTATTTATGAATACGAAGATGCCGAAAAATGGCACGAGGTTGGGAAAATCATAGAGCAGGTCCAGACCGTGAGGCACCGGCATCACACGTTCTGGGAGATGTTGGGCGACCTGACCATAAAACCGGTGACCGGGATCATGATTGCCCTCGTTATCCTCGCGGCTACATTTTATGTTATCAGGCTTATCGGTGAAGGACTGATCAACATTCTGCTCGATCCCTTGTTCAACAACCTTTATTTACCTTTTATCGCAAGGATTGTGAGTTTGATACCGGTGCCGTTTATCCGTGCCCTGCTTCTGGGAACAACTCCGAATGTTCTGGAATCATTCGGGCTTTTGACAACCGCTCTCTATATTCCGCTGGTTGTTGTGCTTCCCTATCTTTTCGGCTTCTATTTAGTATTGAGTTTCCTGGAGGATTGGGGCTATCTCCCCCGGTTGGCCGTCCTTCTGGACAGCATTTTTCATCGGCTGGGACTGCACGGTTATTCCGCTATCCCCATCATATTAGGTCTTGGATGCAAAGTCCCGGCGATGCTCGCCACGAGGATCCTGGAAACCAGACGGGAGAAGGTGATAGCCGTCGCTCTGATTATGATGAGTGCGCCCTGCATGCCCCAGACCGCTATGATCGTAAGCCTGGTCATGCCCCATGGCGCCGGATACGTGGCATTAATCTTTGGTATCCTCATCGTCATCGCGGCCCTAACGGGCTTTTTCCTGAATAAGCTGCTCAGGGGCGAGACGCCCGAGCTGTTCGTCGAAATCCCGCCTTATCGTATTCCGAGACTTTCGATTCTTTTCAGGAAGGTCTGGCTGCGGTTGAGTACATTTTTCATCGAAGCGATACCGCTGATCATACTGGGTGTCTTTTTCATTGGAATCTTAGAACAGCTCAAGGTGATCAATGCGTTATCGGTGATATTGGGCGCGCCACTTGAGTACATCCTCGGACTGCCGCCGCAGACGGCGCTGGTTATGATATCCGGTTTTTTGCGCAAAGATGTCTCCATCGCATTGTTGGCGCCTTATAACCTCGGGCCTGAACAGCTCGTTATCGCCTGCATTTTTTTGGTGCTCTACCTTCCTTGTTGCGCGACCTTCTTCACCATGGCGAGGGAACTTGGGTGGCGTGATGCGTTAAGAATACTGTTGATCCTGCTCGGCTCCGGTTTCCTGGTTGGTGGAATCCTAAATTTGATCTTTAAAATTATTTAACTGCAGTAAATTCCCAGCAGCAATAGAATTCTCCCGGATGGGGATCCGGCGGGCACGCGATACAGCGTGTTTCTATGCGCGGGTCAATAGTTTTTGCAAAATGGCAATATTCAATCATGCCTACGGGTTTACATGGAAAGTCAGGCAGGTTTTTCCTTCTGCGCGCTTCTTGTACGCGACAATTCATCATGCGGAAAAGGCATCGGTTATCTGAAACTTCAGTTATTGCTTGTACATTTACAAACGCATAAAGTCGAAATTTTAATGCCTGATGCAATGCCGGGATTCCGCCGCCGGGTTTGATGTTCAGGCGTTTCATGATTCTCCGGGCTTCGATCTGAGTGAACTCTTTCCAGGCATTGCCATCAAGTTCGATCGCCGTCTCCAAACCGCATTTTTTTTCAACCGCTTGAAACCACAGTCCGTCGTGGGCAAGCCAGTTTCTCGCGGCATCTTCCAGTAATTCCAGCAGTTGTTTTTTATCAAGGTCTTTTGGTTCAATAAATTTTTTTTGGTCCATAGCGGTATTTTAACCAAGAAGTGTACGGAATCAATGGTTGATGTTTATTGCTGATATAATTTACTCCCTTGACAATTATGAGCATATGCCTATAATATATAGGCTATGGTAAGGAGTATCGAATAGATGGCGAGACCGCAATGCTGCCGACAAATCGGGTCTGAACCCAGGTGCTGTTATTTTAAACCCCGTGGTGTACCCCTGGTCATGCTTGAAGTCGAAATATTGACTTTGGATGAATTCGAGGCTGTGAGGCTTGCCGACCTTGAGGGTCTTTACCAGGAACAGGCGGCAGAAAAAATGAAGGTGTCGCGTCAGACTTTCGGCAGAATCATTGAGTCGGCGCACAGAAAGGTGGCTGCTGCCTTGGTCAAAGGCAAGGCATTAAGGATTGAAGGAGGTAATATACAAATGAATGCCATGTTAAAAACAGGTATGGGTTCATGCGGATTCTGTTTATGTCCAAAGTGCGGCGAAAAGATACCGCATAAACCAGGAATGCCGTGCCGGGAAGAAAAATGTCCAAAATGCGGAGTAAGAATGATAAGAGAAGGTTCTTACCATCACCAGTTAGTTGAGAAAAAAAAGAAAGGAGATTGAATTTATGAAGATTGCCATTGCATCTGATGACGGGAAAACTATTTCTTCACATTTCGGTCGAACCCGAGGTTTTGTGATTTTTGAGATCGAAGGCATGGAGATCAAGAAACAGGAGTATCGCGACAATACTTTTACGGGTCATGCCCGGGGTCTCGAAGGCTCAAACCATAGCTTTGACCGCCACGCCCCCATTCTTGAGGCCCTTAGCGATTGCGGGGTTGTCATATCGCACGGTATGGGTAGACGGATCTATGACGATCTCAGCAACGCAAAGATCGAAGCATTTATTACAGAGATAGAAGACGTTGAAAATGCGCTGAAACTCTTCCTGAACGGCAATCTGGTGAACCGACCGGAACTCGGTTGCTCTCACAACGAGCCGGAGGTAAAGTAAGGTCCCTTGGTCCCCTATTAATTGTTCATCTAATGAAGGCTTGAGCCAAGGAGATATATATGAGACCAGCGCGATAACGCAAAGTCCATATGCCTATTTATGAATACCAATGCAAACACTGTAATGCGATAAACGAATTTCTTATTGGCATAGGACAGGGTGACATAGCAATTAAATGCCAGTATTGTGGCAGTAAAGAATTGAATAGGATACTTTCTAAAAGTAATGTTGCCGTGGGCGGACGTGCGATCGGATCACAACAAGGTAAGACTTGTTGCGGTCGGGATGATCGCTGCGAAAAGCCGCCCTGTTCTGGTGATGGGAAGTGCAGAAGATGAGTAGTGATAAAGAAAATGACCTGAAACGCCTGGAAGCGATGTTAGCCAAGAATATGGCGCAAATCTTGGCGAAGATACTGGTTTTATCCAACAAGGGCGGGGTCGGCAAAAGTTTTGTGGCTATCAATATAGCGGCTTGTCTGAGCCGCCGGGGAGCAAAAGTGGGGTTGCTTGATGCGGATATCCATGGCCCTTCGGTCGCAAAAATGCTCGGTTTTGAAGGCAAAGAGCTGCAGATGGATACTGAGGGAATGGTTCCGTTTCAAATTAATCCTAATCTTGTTGCCTTTTCCATGGCTTCCCTGCTTCAGAATACCGATATGCCGGTAATCTGGCGGGGACCGATGAAAATGGGCGTTTTGAGGCAGTTCCTTGCCGAAGTAAACTGGGGTAAACTTGACTATTTGATCATTGATTCGCCCCCGGGCACGGGTGATGAGCCGCTTTCCATATGCCAGATGATAAATAAGCTGACCGGCGCGATCATCGTTACCACACCTCAGGATATTGCCCTGCTTGATTCACGCAAATGCGTCCGGTTTCTCCAGCAGCTTTCCGTTCCAGTCCTTGGCATGTTGGAAAACATGAGCGGTTTGAGCTGTCCTAACTGTGGCACCAAAATCGATCTCTTTAAGTCCGGCGGGGGCGAGAAAGCCGCCAGGGAAATGGGTGTGCCATTTTTAGGACAAGTCCCTTTAGACCCGCGGATCGTCGAGACCACTGATAATGGTAGACCATTTGTCGAAATGTATCCGGATGCCGAAGCGGCAAAGATCCTGGAAAGGATATGCCGCTCAATAGACGAAAGAATAAGGCCTATTAAAGATAAAGAGAAATAATATGATTGAAGCGAGAGATTTAGTCAAGAGAATAAGACCTTACAAACCGGGCAAGCCCATAGAGGAAGTGATTCGGGAGCTGAACCTGAAAGGAGATGTGATTAAACTCGCCTCCAATGAAAATCCGCTGGGTACATCTCCGCTGGCGATCAAAGCCATGCAAAAGGCGATAAATGAATGCTTTCTTTACCCGGATGACAACTGTTGTAAATTAAGGAATGTCTTGGCCCGGAGATTCCAGGTTGACCCGGAAGCGACCATTATTGGCAACGGTTCGGTTGAAATTCTGCTGCTCGCTGCTTTAGCCTACCTTGATCCGGCCGACAGCGCGATCACGAGCGAGGGGGCATTCATCTGGTTTAAGATTGCCGTCAGTATTGCCGGTGCCCGATTAATTGAAGTGCCGATGAAGCATTATACCCATGATTTAAAAAGCATGCTTATGGCCGTAAAAAAGGATACAAAACTGATCTATATTGACAATCCCAATAATCCTACCGGCACGATGGTCACCAAGGCCGAAGTTAATGATTTTTTCAGGCAACTGCCGTCAGATGTGCTGGTGATCATGGATGAAGCCTATTATGAGTACATATCCGACCCGGATTATCCAAGCTCATTCAATTATTTCCGCGCCGGGAAGGATATGCTGATCCTGCGGACCTTTTCCAAGATCTACGGGCTGGCTGGCGCTCGACTGGGTTATGGATTTGCGAAAAGAGAAATAATTTCAAATCTGATGAAATTGAGGATTTCTTTCAATGTCAACAGAATTTCCCAGGCCGCGGGAATCGCCGCGCTTGAGGATTTTGATCATGTGAAACAAGGACAAGAAGTAAACGAGGCAGGCAAAGAATTTCTTTTCGATGTTTACAAAAGACTGGGACTTTTTTATCTGCCGACTTATGGGAACTTCATCTTCGTCGATTTCGATAAAAACAGTCAAATTGTCTTTGAAGAATTGCAAAAAAGGGGTATCATTACCCGCCCGATTAAAGAATACGGTTTTCCCAATGCCCTGCGGATTACGGTCGGCACCGAGAGTCAGAACCGCCGGTTGATCGATGCCCTTAAAAAGATTATTTGAGAAGTGTATGATAGATATGAAAACGGAGCGTAATCATTATACCTAAAAGAATTTTTCTGACGAAAGGCGCCGGCCGGCACAAGGAGAAGCTAGCCAGTTTCGAGGCCGCTCTCCGTGACGCCGGTACCGCCCCTTTTAATATCGTTCGCGTATCGAGCATCCTGCCGCCGGGAGCAAAAATCCTTTCCCGGTTCAAAGGTCTTCAATATCTCTCGCCGGGCGAGATCGTCTACGCGGTTATTGCCGAATGCAGCACCAATGAACCATACCGGCTGATCGCCGCGTCAATCGGAGTCGCGGTTCCCGCGGAGCGGTCCCAGTACGGTTATCTTTCCGAATACCACTCTTATGGCGAGACCGAAACAAATTCCGGAGATAAAGCCGAAGATCTGGCGGCGCAAATGCTTGCCACGACTCTGGGCGTGCCGTTTGAACCGGATGTCAGTTATGATGAAAGAAAGGAAATCTGGAAAATTTCCACTAAAATCGTGAAAACCATGAACATCAGCCAGACCGCGATCGGCGAGAAGTACGGTCTTTGGACCACCGTTCTTGCGGCTGCGGTTCTGGTGCCGTAATTCGTATAGCGGGAAGCCTATGGGGGGACACCTATGAGCAATGAAAAACGCGGCCCGGTTTCGATTCCCGATTCGCATAAAGAATGCATTATGTGTGGATCCAACAATGAATTATCATTTCACTTGAAATTCAATTTGGATGAAACAGGAAACGTCACCACGATTTTTTAAGGGAACCGTAATCTGCAAGGGTATAAAGGACTAATGCATGGAGGAATCATCAGCTCTTTATTAGATTGCGCGATGACATATTGCCTGTTCAGCCGTAATGTTGAAGCCCGAACCGCAGAACTTGTTGTCCGATTCATAAAACCGGTGCCCTGTGATTCATCTTTGTTCATTAAAGCTTGGGTTATATCTGCCGGCTATTCTTTATATAAGTTGAAAGCAGAATTGTCATCAAACGGCGAACTTCTCGCAAGAGCAGAGAGCAAGTTTATTGAAAGAAAAAACAATATTAGGGGGTCCCGTGGTAACAGTGCCTAATGGATTTTGTGTCTGTCCGAAACGTGGCTTTAAGCAATCGCATGAAGCAGGGGTGCCATGCCGAGAAGAAAAATGTCCCCAGTGCGGGTCAAAGATGGTCCGAGAATGCTCTTACCATCATCAGTTAATAGAAGAAAAAAAGAAAGGAGTCTGAAATGTATGGATATGGAAGAAGCTGGAACAGATGTCGGTGGCCAGAAACGATCATCCCATCGGGATATACATATGTCGGGCCATGTCGCTGTAGCACTGGCCCGCATGCATTCTATCAAGACCGAAACGGCAGACTTGTCCATGGACGCAGTCTGCACCACGGAATAATTCCGCCGGAACCCACGGCCGAGGATTTGAAGGCGGAACTCGAGGCTTTGACCAAAGAGAAGCAAGAATTGCAAAAACGCATGGAAGAACTGGAGAAAAAGGATGTATAAAGAATATAAAGAAGACGAAGTTTACCGGCAGGATTACAAAAAACCATCAGAGATGGGGGAAGACAAAGGATATGTCCTAAACAAGCTTGCCATTGCATCTGATCAGGGGAAGCCTTTTTCTTCCCATCTTTGCCGAACCCGAGGCGATAATGCGTATTGAGACCGATATCGTTCATGGTGGTCAGCACCCGGATAAATCAACCGGTGCGATCTCGCCGCCCATCTATCAGACATCAACTTTTGCCTTCCGCGATGCCGATCACGGGGCGCGTTTGTTTAAAAATGAAGAAGAAGGATATATCTATACAAGGATCAGCAACCCCACGATTGACATTCTGGCAGGCAAAATTGCGCGGTTGGAGTCAGCCGAGTCCGGTTTGGTATTCTCTTCTGGTCTTGCCGCAATCTTAGCCACGATCATAACTTGCGCGGGCTGCAATGATTACATCATCTCGGACAATACAATTTACGGCGGCACATTTGCTTTATTCAACACAATCCTGCCCCGCCTGGGCATTCAGGTTACTATTGTTGATGCGACGAAAATTGATGAATTAAACAAAGCAATAAAACCGAACACCCGAATGATATTTATTGAGACGCCGGTCAATCCTACGCTCAAAATTATCGATATTGCACGGTGCTCTGAAATCGCCCGAAGCCGTAATATCCCGGTATGTGTGGACAATACTTTTGCGACCCCATATCTCCAGCGACCAATAGAACTTGGGGCCGACATCGTGGTCCATTCGGCAACCAAGTATTTGAGCGGGCACGGTGATATTGTCGGCGGCATGGTTGTCGGCAAGGGGGATTTTATCGCGAGAATGCAGGCCGAGACTGCTAAAGAAATGGGTGCAACGGCATCGCCTTTCAATGCCTGGCTGATTTTAAGAGGATTGAAAACACTCGCCGTGCGGATGACCCGTCATTGCGAAAACGCAAAAAGAATTGTTCAGTTTCTCACAAGCCAGCCCAGGGTTGAAAAAGTATATTACCCTGGTTTGCCAGATCATCCCGGACACGGGACCGCCAGGAAACAGATGAGTGATTTCGGCGGCATGATTGGTTTTGATATGAAGGGCGGGAAAGAAGCGGGGAAGGTTCTCATGAATTCAGTCAAATTGTGCATCCTCGCGGTGAGTCTCGGAGATGTCGATACTTTGATCGAGCATCCTGCCTCAATGACCCATTCGAACTATTCTGAAAACGATTTACAGAAATGCGGAATCAGTCCGGGTTTTGTGCGCTTGTCAGTTGGCATTGAAAATGTCCAAGATATTATATTTGATTTACAGCAGGCTCTTGAAAAGATCTGAACCAGTAATTGAAAATTTGTTTGATGTTATGGTAGATCGTGCTAAAAGAGGAGATTATTGTTTAGTGAGATACAATATAAGGGTTAAATAAAGGGAATTCAGATGCCGATTTATGAATACCGGTGCGCACTCTATGCTGCGATTAACGAATTCCTAGTCGGCATGGAACAAGGCGATGCAGAGATTAAATGCCAATATTGTGGCAGCAAGGAATTGAACCGGATATTTTCAAAGAGCCACGTCCCGCTGAGCACAAAGGCAGGTGGCTTAAATAAAGACAAGACCTGCTGCGGCAAAAATGAGCGGTGCGGAAAACCACCCTGTGCTGATGATAGGAAGTGCATAAGATGAGACCCCTTCTTCTTACTCGGTTTGCTGAATTTCTTTTGTTATTGTCGCTTCTCATTTTAGGCTGTTCCAGAAGAAAAGAAGATAAAGTCACCGGAAAAATTCATCAGCCGGTTGTCACGACTGAGTTTGTACAGATCAAGAGAAATGATCACCTTCAGGCAGCTCTCTTCCGCACGAGCCTTGATCGTTCACTTGCCCTGCAAATTATCGATGAATTAAAAATATCCCAATTTCCCTTTCGGTACTGCCGTCCCGCTGATTCGGTCTATATCGTGCGGATTAATGGTGAGTTTTCAAAATTTTGCTATACAATGAGTCCGAAAGAAAAATATATTGTCGAGAAAGATTCCCAGGGATTAATCTGCTACATGCATTCCCCCTATATCGAACGGCACATGGTTATTATTTGGGGTAAGATCAATTCTTCGCTCTACGAGACGATGCTGAAGATGGGCGAAACACCAGAACTGGTTTACAATTTTGCCGACATTTTTGCCTGGGAGATAGATTTTTCCACTGAGACCCAGAATGGGGATAGCTTTGAAATCTTAGTTGAGAAAGAAATTGTCGATTCGAATTCGGTAAGCTATCCGAAGATATTTTATGTTCGCTATCAGGGTTATGTCGGTGATTACGCGGGCATCTATTTCGACGATCCTGAAGGTTATGATGATTTTTACAGCTTGAAAGGCGAATCTTTAAGGAAATCGCTGCTTAAGTCGCCGCTCCGTTACAGCCGGATAAGCTCCTATTTTTCTAACCGCCGTTTTCATCCGATCCTGCGTATCTGGCGTCCTCACCATGGTCTTGATTATGTTGCACCGATCGGCACTCCGGTATCTTCGATCGGCGATGGAAAGATCACCTATGCGGGTTGGAAAGGGGGATACGGCAACCTGGTTGAGATTAAGCATCCGAATAATTATTTGACGCGGTATGGTCATCTTTCAAAAATTGCCCCAGGCATAAAGGTAGGTAAATATGTCAAAATGGGTGATTTGATCGCCTATTCGGGGAATACCGGTCTAAGCACCGGTCCCCATCTCCATTTTGAGCTTCATATCAACAATGTGCCCGTCAATCCTTTAAGCATAAAGATACCCAGAGCACCCTCAGTTAAGAAAGAATATAAACAACTCTTCGAGAATGAAAAACAGAAAATACTTGGAATGGCCATAGATTTGAAAAAGTTCAGCAGCGGCAAAGGTTCAGATAAAGATACGTCGCTCGATAGATGAAAGGCTGAGATCGAATTGAAAAACCAAATCATTATCTTTAATTGTGTTTGTTGTCAGTTTGGAACACCCAAACTTATTGCCGACACGGAAAATTTAAGGAGAAAAAATGTTTGAACATGATAATGATTGTCAAATGAACTATCAGCGGTTAAAAAAAATTGCCGAAAGGAAAGGATTTATAATAAATCCCAATCGGGATTGGGATGAACAGATAATCGGGCTCATGACCAATAACCTGAAAGAGCATGGCAAATATTATTGCCCCTGCAAACAACACCATCCGGTAGATCGAGAATGCGATGTCGTATGCCCCTGTCCGACCCTGGATGATGAGGTGGAGCAGGATGGTTATTGCCACTGTCGGCTCTTTTGCAAAAAAGACTATAAACGAGAGATATTCAATATTCTCGAGACCATTACCTGCCCGGGTTGAGCGTCAAAGATGTCGGCTGCGCAGTTGGCGCAAGCACTTTCCATTCTCCCCCGGAGCAAGGATAAAAATCTTCTGGTTGGCATTAATACTGCTGATGACGCAGGTGTCTATCGGATAAGTAAGAATTCCGCAGTTGTCTTTACTGTTGATATGCTCACCCCCGTTATCTCGGATCCAAAAGTGTATGGTATGATTGTGGCCGCGAATTCTATTTCTGACATCTACGCGATGGGCGGGGATCCAAAACTCGGTCTAAATATCATCGGTTTTCCAGGGGACGGCGATCCTGAAATATTAGGGCAAATTCTGCTTGGTGGCGAAGAAAGGGCACAAGAAGCAGGAGTCACTATCCTTGGCGGGCATACCTTTGTTGCCAACGAGATTAGATATGGGCTCGCGGTTTTTGGCTATATTCACCCGGATAGAATAATCACCAATACTGGAGCCCAACCGGGGGATGTGGTTGTACTCACCAAACCAATCGGTACCGGGACCATCATTCAATCGGTTATCGAAAAAAAAGACCAAGGGATTGATTTACAGCAGGTTGTTGAAGCAATGACTACTTTGAACCGTGATGCCTCGCTTGCCATGAGGCAGGCAGGAACTCACGCTGCCACCGATATTACTGGCTATGGATTGGCGGGCCATTTGGTAGAGATGGCGCAGGCGAGCAGGGTGGGCATTGAACTGCGGCTTTCTCAAATACCTGTGCACAAAGGAGTTCTGGAAGTTTTGAAAAAAGGAGTTGAGGAACCAGGCATTTCCATGAACCTTGGTTCTTTTTCAAATAACGTGCGGAGAAAAGATAAAAATTCTCTGCTTGGCAAGCTCATCTTCAGTTCTGAAACATCGGGTGGATTGGCAGTCGTATTGCCTGAGGATAAACTGGGGTTTTTCTGGGAAAGGTATCCGAACTTATCGCCGGTAATTGGCAGGGTAACCAAAAAAAATCCGGGGAGAATTACGGTCATACCGTGACCATTGGTATCTGCAATATATGAACAAGGAGCTGCGATGAAAGAAAAAGTGAAGATCGGCATAATAATTTGTGACCGTTATCGAACCTGCGCCGGAGGAAAATGCTTTCGTGCCGCCAGAAACAGAGAGGGTGCTTTCGGCCGGTACCAGAAGCAGAATTTAGAAATCGTGGGGTACGCGACCTGCAATGGTTGCCCCGGAGGCAATATTGAATACGCGCCTGAAGAAATGAAGAAAAACGGAGCCAGCGTCATCCATTTCGCGACGGGCATGGTTGTTGGTTACCCGCCGTGCCCGTACATCACCCAATTGCGCGATTTCATCAAGAATAAATACGGAATTGAAGTTGTCGTTGGAACTCACCCGATTCCTCAAAAATATTACATTATGCATACTGCACTTAAAACCTGGGATTCTCCGGAATGGGAGGCTTTGATTCAACCGATCGTGACCGATGAAATAACCCGCCGCGCGTATGATTGATTATCTCCTTCGTGTTGATTTTATCGTTACGCGTTAACACCGAGTAATAATGTTTAATAACCGAAAAGCATCATGAAAAGAAATGTAAAGATCTTATTGTACCAGCGTCATAAGAAAATTCGATGGGACGATACCGATGAGGCCACTGTCAACGTGCTCGACAAATGGCCGGATTTGAAACTGTGTATGGAATTGCATTATAAGACCAGTCCGGAAATGAAGCAGTACAATCACACTATAAGGGAGCCCGTTAAATTTGGGTTTAGCGAAGGATTCATTAAATCAGTAAACAGATACTGCACAACAAAAACCTTGAGATTTAAATTGATAGATTCTATGATGAAAATAGTACACCGGATACCCTGCAGCGGTTTGCGTGATGCGCCGATCAAGGAAAGTCCCGGTCTATGGCATTTCTACATATCGGTTTCTTGGCGGGTATTTTATACCAAGAAAGATGATTATATAATATTTGAAGAATTGTGCCCTCATAAAAAAGCACAGTATTACAGATGGCCTTAGATATGTTTTTTAATTCGGTCGATGAGGGACATCATTTGGAGTAGTCACGAATTGCGTTGACAGAGGATACTTGTTGCAATAAGTTTCTTACGGCACTCAAGTCATCTGTTCGACAATATTGTCGCCTGGATTAAAAAATTATTTCCAGTACTAATTTCCCTTATTTTTCCAATTCTCAAGGATGTTATAGCTAGTTGTGTTTCAGACAACATGGTACACTATAGTCCCGTTTCCTTATATGTTTCTATGATTATAAAAAAAACGGGGAATCCGGAATAGACTTGTCAGCGCGCCTGAATCTCACGATATTTCATGGTGTTTTAGGCTTAAAACCGACCAAAATAACACAAAAAATCACTCACTCGCAGTTCATTTTTAGTAACATCTTGAAATCACGTAAGATAGTGCATCAAAACCAACCATAACCGGCCTGTCCGCTATATGTTCGTAAAATCAAAACATATAAAGAATATAGGGGTGTCTGACTAGTAGCAGCGGTCCAGCTTCAATAATATGCAACATTTATTATAACGGCAAAATACATTCAGAAAGTGCTGGGCACTTTTTTTGTGCAAGACCACCACATTTTGCTGCATATATAAGTACAAAGTCATTGTTTCACGATACTTTTCCCTGGCACGGTCTTTGCATAATATAATGGTATGAGATCATACAAGTCAAAAGGAAACAAGGAGGAAAAATGACAGGTCTTTGCATTGCTTTCTTGATCGGGCAAATGTGGTGCCCATTTCCGTTCCCCATTGGCGAGATCCATAATGCTATAGAGTGTGTTCCCAAAGAATCAGACGATGAGACCCTGCTTCATAGTCCCTTATCAATCGGTCTTTATGGCGGCCCTATTATCATGTTCAGCGAACTGAACGATGATTTTGCCTGTTTAGTCGGCGGCAAGGGCGGCCTGATGTTCAATCATATGTTTGTCATCGGCGGAGGCGGTTATGGCCTGGTAAATGAGATCGAGGCTCCGCCTATTTATCCGTCGCCTGACCTCCTTCTTGATTTTGGTTATGGCGGCGTTTTCTTTGAGTTTGTCCTGGGTTCGCACAAACTAGTGCATCTGTCGATGAATGCCCTTATCGGCGGTGGCGGCGCCCAATACCGGACGCCCTACTATGATTACTGGGATGACGATGCCTTTTTCGTGTTCGAACCCGGTGCTGACCTGGAATTGAATGTCAGTCACCACTTCCGGATCGGTTTTGGCGGTACGTACCGGCTGATCCAGGGCATTAGTCTCGCCGGTCTTTCTGATCAGGACATGAGCGGGCCCAGTGGTGCGCTGACCTTCAAATTCGGTCACTTTTGATTCTTCTTTGTTCCTCCCTCCTTCCTACCCCGCTGGATGCATCAAATGCATCCAGCGGGTTCTTATCACCCTTTACCCTTTTAAGGGAGCCTTCGATGCATTGCCAGGAATTAAGCCGTAAGGCTTTTATTTAAAACTCTTACGAGTTAACTCCTTTTTTGCAAGGCTAAAGCCTCGCGTCGCGGGATCATGACCTTGCCCTACATCTCTTTTTCCACGGTTTACGGTTTAGGATTGACGGTTCGCGGTTCTTGCATCCCTTCATCCCATCTATTTTCTCCCCTGCTTCTCTGCATCTCTTCATTGTTTATCTCCAGTTTCCGATCAGGATGAACGGCGCCCAGTAAAATGGATGGGCATATTCCGGCGTCGCCAGGAGCTCCAGCTGCGCGTCCCGCAGCGCGCCTAATTTATCATCTTTTTTTCTTTTAAGCCTGGTGTAGAACGATATCACGAGCCGGCTGGTTGAAACATCGCTGACCTGCCAGAGCGTGGCGATAAGCGTTGGCGGTCCGGCCATCGCGAACGCCTCGGCCAGGGAAATAAGCTCGGATCCGCTGGTGGCGCCTTTTTCCATGGCCGTTTGGCAGGCGGATAAAAAGACCAGATCGGTCCTTTCTCTTAAAGAAGTGTAACCGGCAACTTCCAGCAGGGTCAGCCGCTGTTCTTCCGAGTTATCGCCGGCGAATAGCAGGTATGATTCAAGAGGATTGTTCTGGATAAAACCGTGCGTCGCCAGGTGCACGATATTGTAGTTTTTTGCCTGTTCCAGAAATTTTTTCTTCGTCGCCTCGGACAGCGTCCAGATGATCGCGTCCTGTTTGAAAACCTCATCCTTGACCTCTTTCACTTCATCGGCAGCGCCCGGCAGACTGCCATCGGGATTGCCGATCGCCAGCAGGCTATTCATTTCCCCTCGTTCCTGTTTCAGCAGATCGGCAAACGTCGCCGATGTCGTGTATGACAACCGCTTCCACTGAATGACGTACTGATCATCGTCCCGCCGCAGCGCGTGGAATGGAAGATAGTACAGGATCCCGTAGGGCACGACCACGATATTTTCAAAAACGCTGACTTCCGGCTCGATCGGCTTGATCAAGTATCCGTACAGCTTGTGGGACGCGGCCTTCAGATCCTCGTCCATACCGGACTGCGGATCGCGCAGCAGGCCTAGATAAAAATCAACGGTCGCGTTGATGTCCGGCTCCGTGACATCGACCGACTTGGCGATGAACTGTTCTCGACCGATGCCGAAAATATAGAGCTTGTCGGACGATATAAAATACTCGAGCAGGATCGTGTTTGCCGGTATATCCTTCTGGACATCGCCCAGGGTCGTGGGATTGATAGTCAGTGCATCATACATCTTCCGGTTCTGGAATTTCAGTTTCAGCATCCATTGATTGAACTCGCCTTCGGTCGTGGCCAGGGTGCTGCTCAAGATCCGGATCTTGGTCTGGTCCTGTTCATTCGCCGGTTTTTGCCGTTCCTCGACCAACTTTTGTTCCAGCGTCTCCTTCTGCTTTTCCATCTTGTCGACGTTGGCAAGGGTTTCTTGAAGGTTGGAATCTTCAGCTTTGGGTTTGATATCGCCAAAAGCATCCTTGATGATCTTTGATTTACTCTCTTCGATGTATTTCAAGGCTTCGTCCGGCTTGCCGGCTCGTATCAGGATGTCGACCAGCCGTTTATACACGTCGATCTGCTTGTCCAGTTCAGAAAAACCCTTTTTCAACTGCTCGCTCTTGATCTTGTTCTTGATATTGGTCAGGGTCGCGGCCGCGTCCTTGTACATCTCGACCGCGGCTTCCAGGTCACCCCTTGCTTCGTGGGCGATGCCGGCATTTAGCTCATACTTCCATTTTTCCCGCCTTACGCCGATCGTGTCCGCCAGGGCGATCGACCGCTTGAAGCACTCCAGAGCCTTGTCATAGTCCTTCAGCCCCAGGTAGGTCTCCCCGTACTCGTTCAGCCCCTGCATTTCCTGATAGGATGCGTTCTTACTCCTGACGATCTCGAGGCTCTGCTCGTGAAAGGGCATGGCTTCAGTGTACATCTTTCTCCGGGAAAAGGTCACGCCGATATTGGCGATCGCCACCCCTTCGCCCAGGATATAACCGGTGGCCTTCGACAGATCCCTGGAACGGACAAAGAAATCGTAAGCCTTTTCGTAATCCTTGACGATCTCGAGATAGACCAGGCCGATCGTGTTCAGGGCATTCGCGCGGTCGGTCCTGCTGCCGATCGCGGTCGCGGCATCGAGGTAATAATGGAGGTAACGGATCGCGTTCAAAGTGTCACCTAGGTCCTCGTAGATGTTCCCGATACCGCTGTAGGCGCTCATCTCCCGCCATTTATCGTTATATTTTTGCGCGATCTTGAGAGCTTTTTTCTGGTATTCCAATGCATTGGCGAAATCGCCGTCATCCTGGTACGCCCAACCCAAGGTGCCCAGGGCATAACTCTCACCTGTGTAATTCATTGTCTTTACGTGGATATCGAGCGCCTTGGTGTAATACTCGATCATCTGGTCGAACTCACCGCCGCCGCCGGTGAGCGAACCTATGCTGATCAGGACATTGGCCTCGTTGGTGAGATCATTGTTGCGGTGGAAGATATCGCGCGCTTCTTTCTTGTACTCGAGCGCTTTATTGTAATCACCCATGTTCCAGTGATAATCGCCGACCGCCGATAGGTAATTGCCCTTGTTAGCCCGGTCGAAGATCAGCTCAGCGACCTTTCCGGCACGGTCGTAGTACTCCAGCGCCCTGTCGTGTTCGAAAAGATTGGCATGCGACCAGCCCAGTTTCAATAGCGCCCACATTTCGCCGAATATATCCCCGATGCTCTCGTAGACCTTGCAGGCACTGTCCGCGTACTCGATCGCTTTATCATACTCGGCGCGGTCATAGTAATCGCTGGCCGTGCTGTACAGCTCGTTCCCCTGCAGACCGGTACGGGCGATCGCTGACTTCTCGTACACTACCTGCGTATCGGCACCCATCTGCAGCGCCAGCTCGCAATCGGACAGCGCCTCATCGAAATATTCCCAGTAAAGATCGCTGTCCGCCAGTTTCAGGTAGGCGGCCGGATCATAAGGATCATTCTCCAGGGCGCTGGTACCTTCGTTGTGGAATATCCATGCCTTGATGTTCGGATATGGATGAAGCTTATACGAACGTTCAAAACAGTCCCGTGCTTTATCCAGCTGGCCGGATTCATTATAAGCAAAACCCAGATACGCCCAGGCCACCGCATCATCTCCCCTTTTCGCGATCACGGTATTCAATTCCGTGATCGCACGGCTGTAATCCTCCAGGTTGTACAGCGCCCGTCCGTACCTCAAACGGGTGTCGGCATCATCCGGGTCCGATGAAACCTTTTGTGATGTTTCCAGCAGGCATTCCAGGGCGACGAGGTCGTATCGGGCATCGGAGTATTCGATGTCGATCTCGAGGGCCTTGTGAAGGTAGATACGGGCCTTTTCATATTCCTGTCCCGCAACATATACGAGCGCGGCGTTGTAATTGGGATATTTGTATTCCTCGTCCATTTCGCTGGCCTTGAGAAAATATTCGATCGCCTGGTCGTACTTTTTTGTCTGTTTGTAGATCAAACCAAGGATATTATATGCCCACGCGTCCTGGGGATCTACCGTGATCCCTTTTTCCGCCCAGGAAACAGCAGTTTCATAGTCCTTTTTGGCCTTGTAGCAGTTGCTGAGGCTGATATAGGAATCGTAGGATCCAGAATTTATTTCCAGTATGCGCTCGTAGACGCCGATCGCGTCATCGTAGAACATCCCATCGTACATCGCGTCTGCCATTTCATCAAAGACGGTCTCCATGGCAGAGGTATCGCCGATCTCCTCGCACAGACCGAATGCTTCCTGCCAGAAACCCTTGGCCTCCTCAAATTTGCCCTTTTCCCAGTAGTCCGCAGCCCAGGTCTGCCGCTCCTGCGCTTTCCGCCGTTTTGCTGCCTTCTCGATCAGATCCTGGACGCGGTCTGAATGGGGCTGGATCGCCAGTGCCTTCTTATACTCGGAGATCGCGTCATCATAATTGTCCTCGGCATACTTTATATCACCGGTCATGATGTACGACTCCAGGGTGGATGCCGATCTGGACTGTTTTTCGCGCGCGTTCGAATAATTGAGCCATTTCAGGATGTTCTCATCCCTGGGCATGACTTTGTTCAGCTTCTCAAAGATCTTTCGCGCGTCTTTGTAAGCGCGCTGTGAAACCAGCACATAACCGACGTTCCTATCGATATCAAGACTGTCATAACCAAGGTTGCGTGCCCTGCGAAAATAGACCAGCGCGCTGTCAAACAGGTCTATGTCATAATAAGCCTTGCCCAATGCGAAACAGGTGGTGACATCACTCGGGTCGTTCTCGACGATCTTGCGGTCCTGGAGTATCGTGTTGAGCAGTTTCATGGATTTAACCGCGTCTGCATGGTCCGGCACCTGGCCGAGAACCCTTTTGTAGTAGCCGATCGCCGCATGGAAATCACTGCGCTGGGTCGCGTAATAGGCGCTGTCGAGCAGGGGCCCGATGACTTTCAATTTACGGTCACGCTCGGCGGTTTTGGTGCCCAGAAAGACCCACCACGGGTAGGTATTGGTAAGATACCAGTCAAAATTTATATAACGCCCCGGATAATACCGTACGTATTCAAGGTAGAGCTTGACATGCTCGGCGGTCGTTTTAAGCATGGCTTCCCGGACGGTCATGCCGTTGAATATCCCGCCCTGAACTTTGTCGCCGCCGTAATCAACGGCATCAGGATGAGATCTTATCTCTTCGGCCATCCGGTTGACAATGCTGTCAGTGTAAGTTGGATGGGGATCGCTGATGATACCGCCCAGAGTGAAAAAGGGGAGCGAATTGTCGTAATCCACGAAAGCAATATCCCATATCGCGATCTTTCCCAGATCGCTGTCGAGGACAAATGACGGAACCCGGACAAATAGCTCGCAGCAATCATTGACCAGGACACTGTCGCGGACGTCGGTAAGCTCGATCACCGCCGTATCCGGTCCGATGAAGGTGATCTCCCCGCTCGCCAGCAGGATATCCCATTCTACATCACCCTGATCATACCCCCGGTTAGGCCGGAAAGCGCATAAAGAATCCTTCAGGACACGGTCATTCGCGCCCTTGTTTATCACGACCTGGCGCCCGTCTTCCGAGACCGCAAGAACCCGACCCGTTATCAAATAAGGTTCATCCGGTCCGGCAAATGAAAGCACGGGGATAATGCACAAGGCCGCGATCATTAACATCCAATATCTCCGCGATCTCTTCGAAGGAATGCGACATCTGGTCATATGTTCCCCCTTAACTCAAATACCCACTGGTCAATCTTCAAAATATTCCCGGCCCCGGCAATCGATAAACCCCCGCTCCCCGTGGTAGAGCACCGGGATTAAGCCCTGGTACGTCGTTAAGATATCGTCATATTTTATTGATGCCACTATTCCACCCGTCGCATTGACCAACCCGTACTTACCATCCATTTCAATCCTGAAGAGCCCATCGCCCATGATATAAGCCGACGTATAGGTCAGTGGTATAATCACCTTTCCTTTTTTATCGATAATCCCAACTCCGCTGTCTACTCCCGCCACCGCAAGACCCCATGCAAAATCGCCGGCATGATCATACCGAAACGGGATCTTAATCTTTCCCTTCGTGTTAATATAGCCGTATTTACCATTATTCCTTACGGCCGCTAATCCCTGACTGAAACACGCCGCCTGATCGTACTTTGGCTTGATAACAAACCGGCCGTGGCCATCAATATAACCCCACTTGTTTTTTATTTTCACGGCCGCAAGATTTTCACTGAACGACCCAGCTCCGTCATACTTTAAAGGTATGACCATTTTCCCCGCGGTATCGACAAAACCGAATTTCTTATCGCTCCGCACCCAGACCAGACCATCACTAAAAAATCCAGCTGCATCATCATAGATAGGCGGACTGATTTCGTGACCCTGGTCGTCGGCGAAACCGTACTTATCGCCAAGCAGCACCAGGGCAAATCCACCGTAGAAGTTGCTTACCCCTTCATATTTCACTGGCAGTATCGTCCTGGTGGCGCGGTCTATTACACCCCACTTTCCGCGGTAATTGACCGCGGCCATACCGTCGCTGAATTCACCAACATCATCATATATCGCCGGTTGGAATTCCTTGCCGTACCGGTCAACAAATCCCCAGTATCCCTGAAAGCAAACTTTCGCTGCGCGGTCCTTAAATATCCCGGCATTATCATAGATGAACGGCACTGCAATATTGCCGAGGGTGTCGATAAATCCGAATTTTCCATCGAGCACTACCAGGGCTCGGCCTTCCGTAAACAAGAAAGCCTGGTCATACTGCGGCTGGATAATGAGCGTCTTATTGCTGTCGCAGTATCCCCATAAAGTGTCTTTCCGGTAGGGAATCAGGTTTGGCAGACGTACATTCTGCGCCGACAATCCAAGCGCCAGCACGATGAACGTAATGCCCATCCTGAAAGGTTTTGTCACGGATCGCCTGCTGCTGAACCTAAAATCTGGTCCCGAACTGGATAAAAGGCGAGATCCTCTCCTGCACTTCATAAGAGCCGGATGTTTCCTGCCACGCGTATGTGCGTTCGTAAAGAAAATTCACTGATAAAAGCTCACCCACGAGCTTTATACCAGCCAAACCGGCGACGTACGTATTTTCATCCATCGTCGTCAGAGTTGACATATCATCGAACTGGTATTTGTAGAAAAACCCCTGGAGCTTAACATAGGGAATATCATCGCCGACAATGCCGCGGCAGGAAAAAACGCCGCTCTCTGGCACGCCGGAAACGCTCTGGAGATCGACCGTCAGTTTGATGACCGGTCCCAGCTGCAACCCCGTCATTGTATACATACCGGTCCCTGCGCTCTGATAATCCGCCAGCATCGTGCTGACCGCGTTAGATCCGTATTGTTTGCGGTTCTTTTCATAAAATGCATCAAAAGGCGCCGGGACAAAATCCGCAGCCAGGAACAATCCCGCGCCGAACAGCGAAAAAGAAAAGGCACGCGGTGAAAGACCGCCAAAATGCAGCATCAGCCCCGACATATCACCAAACCCGTGTTCCTGGATCTTGGCTCCTTCGGTCACGAACAGGAAGTGGAACTTCCCGCTTGAAGCCAGGTAGACCAACGCGTCCCCGCCGACGACCTTGAGTTCGTTATCGGCATCCTGCGCATAGGTACAACCCAGTTCAAAACGCTGGAAAACATCTTCCGGGTACGGAGCCCAGCGGCCAAGGAAAGCATGTCCGGCGATAACGCCCCGGTCCTTGAAATCATTGAGCATGCCATGTATCCCGATGGTATTGGTTGGCGTCTGCAGCGTGAAAAGGCCGCCCAACTTGCGGTTATTTTCGTCAGCCTGGTTAAAATAACTGCGCACGATCAAGCCGTACCCGAGCGTGTAGTCCCGAACCACGCCGAACCCCGCGTGAACCGGAAGGTTCGGATGCCCGATCCTAACGTTCTGGAAGATCTTGGTGTAATCCAGTTCCTTCTGCCTCATATCGCCGTTCTGATTGAAGAAAAAACCCAGCGACAACTTGAAGCCGAGCCAGTTCATATCCATTTCCGGAGCCGAGGTCAAGGCCAGCCAGAGCGTGGAATCGCTGTCAACGCTTGCAAATCCCAATCCCAGATTGAGGTCGAACGGCTTGCGCATGGCCATGAGCGCCCGTCGTTCTTCGGGACGGACGAGCTTATCGATAATGATATCCAGTGTGCTGACAATGAACGGGATATCAGCCTTTTCCCCGCGCAGCGGCAGGATACCGCTCAAGTCGAGGTCTTTTAATTCCGGTTTTAACCTGAAAGCGATTTCTTTTTCAACCGCGGCCTGTTCCAACATCCCTTTTCTTTCCAGCACGTAGCTGTAATAAAGATGGGCTGCCGCATACGTCGAATCCATTTCCAGCGCGCTTAAAAAGAAACCTTCAGCGATGGAATCGCGTCCCTGGGCCAGAGCTACCACGCCCAGACCGCAAAAAGGAACGGGGTTGCCAGGATCGAGTATCTGGGCTGTGCTATATTCGGCTATCGCCTTCTCGGTATCGCCGCTCCGGTAATAAAGATGACCCAGATTTATCGCGATGGCTGCCCGCTCGGGATGCAGCTGGCGCTGCTCCGAAAAAAAAGCAAATGCTTGTCTGCTGCCGCCGGTCTTCGCATAATAATCTTCTATTAAGTAATATGCGTCGGTCAGCGTGGAATCGTATTCCACCGCTTTTTTTAGGTGCGGAAGGGCTTCCTGATACTGGTTGTTTTTCCCGAATGCGGTTCCTAATGCCAGACGGTATATGCCGACTTCGGGCTGGAGTTTTACCGCATAAGTGTACTGCTGGATCGCTTTCTGGATATCTCCCGCGTCATACGACTCGACTCCCTTGACAAAATAATTCTCTGCGATGTCCACACCAGCGGCTATTACGCCGGTCAATATCACAAGGATCGCCGACCGTTTCATGATACCTCCTTCGTGAGCGACCCAACACCGATCGTTTGAGCGGTCACTTGTTCGCCTCCACCAGCTGCAGTCCATTGACGTAACCGCCGCTGACTCCTACCATCAGACCGACCCGGCCGTAGACCCACTGCTCATCGCTCTTCTGCTGGATGATGTCGTCGGGAAGCCCGTACGCAGCCTGAACATCCGCAACGGTCGAACCGATCTTGATGCCCTTGGCCGTCGCTCCCTGAAATGCCCCTTCGGCAAGCACGCCGCTCACCAATTTTTCGCGGATAAAGACCAGGATTCCCGGCACATCATACTCAAGGGCGATGATCTTTTCCAGGACGATCCGGTTGCCCGGTTCACCAAACAGTCCGCGCACGTCATCTTCGATCATGCCTATTTTCACACCGGCCAGGCATGTTTCAGGCTCTACCCCGTACACCGGCGATTTGAATTTGCTGTCCAGCGCGGTCAGATGTTTAACAGCCTCGCCGCTGAAACCGGACACGTCGAGGAGCTCCTTCCAGGTATCGATCGCCAGTTCTTTCTGACCGGCCTTTTCAAACGTAAGGGCGAGGTTGTACCTTGGCAAGGGCCAATAAGCGTTCAGGTCCAGTGCTTTTTTATATGCGTCGGCAGCGTCCTCATAGCTTTCTTTTAAAAACAGAATATTGCCGAGATTGTTATAGAAAAAATGCTGCCCCTCATTGCCCTCCAGGGCTTTTTTTGTGAATTCCAGCGCCCTGTCATATTCGCCGTTTAGTGCCGCGATTATCCCCATATTCCCGTTGTACACGATATTATACGCAGTATCGATCTCGACCGACCTCCGGAATGCTTCCTCGGCTTCGATCAGCTCCTCGGGTTTTCCGCGCAGAACATCCTTGGGTTGTTCGTAATAAGTTATCATATAACGGACCGGCGGCCCCTCGACCTTGGCTATGGCCTCGAACAAATAGGCGGTCCCCAGGTTCGTCCAGCCGGTCGCGCTGTTGGCGAACGTCGAGGTGAATGCCCGGAACGCCGAAATGGCGTCCGGGTAACGGCCTTCAGCCAGTGCCGCGACCCCGTAGTTGAACTGGTCAAAATCCCGTTCGATCTGAGCCCTTACTTCGTACAGCCGCGCGATCCGCTCGGTCATTCGAGGATGGTCGGCGTACATCTCGTCGCCGGGCGCTGTTTCACCGTACGTTTCCCGCACTTTTTTGTAAAATTTGATGATCGATTCAAAATCATAGCCGGCCCGCATCGCGTACAAGATGCCGTATTCATCGGCTTCGAATTCCTGCTCGCGCACGTAGCCCAGCTCGAGGATGCGGGCAATGTCTGTCGGTATCTGGGAGGGCTGTTCTTTCATGAAATTATTAAGGCGCGCCCATGCGACCGAATGCCGCAGATAGACGTGGGCGATCTCATGACCGATGATGCCCGCGATCACCGAGCGTGAGCCTTCATCGCGCAAAGAATCGAGGAAATCCAGCATCCCCAGCGTCACGTAAACGGGGCCGGCGGGCAAAGCGAAGGCGTTCACGACGTCGCTCTTCAGGATCCGGCACGGAAAGATCTGCCGCACGTCCGAGGCCTTCATGATATCCTCGACTATCGGCTGCAGGCGATCCAGCAGTACCGGGCTATTCAGCACGCCATCCTCGGCTTCGATCTCCTTTGCCGCTTCCTCGCTGATCTTGACGACGAACGCGGGACCTTTGCCGACATCATCGCAAAAACCGATAGAGGTCACAAAACAAACACCGCATAACAGGGAAAGTAAAGATATCTTCATTGCCACCCCCAGGCCTTGATCATATGGTTCCGGCACCATTGAAACGGCTGGCAATCCCTCCCCTTTGCAGGGGAGGGATTGCGCACTTTTTTAGTCAGTGATCGTCCATTCGTAGGTTTCGTCTTCGTACAGCTCGACCCATTTCGGACCCCAGAACCAGTTGTTAGGTTCGGTATAGGGCGCTTCGGCGTACAGCTTGGTCGTGCCTTCCCAGATCTTGTAAAACGCGTAATAACCGCTGTACAGACGTCCTTTGTAATATCCATCAACGTAAATATCGACAAAATACGATGACTCGTTGATGATCTTCACCCAGCCATAGCCGCGGGTCGTGGCCGCGACCGCGTCATATTCCTTCGCCAGCTTGGTGAATTCATCGGCTTTCGCCTTGTTACCCAGACCGAAGACGGCATCGCTATAAATGTCGCTTACCGCCTTGGCCAGTTTCACGTTCTTCTGCTCCTTGGCGATATCACCGGCTTCGTTCACCAGCGCTTCGCCCGTAACCGCCGGGCTCTTCTTCCCCGCGTTCTTTTCCGCGTAGATCAGCATGAGCGCCGATGCCAGCATGCTGTTACCGTCTTTCAGATGACGCGCATCGTCGATCATCGACCCGATATCAGCCAGAAAATTGTAATCGGGATTGATCTCATCCTGGATATTCACGTACTTGAGCTTGACCACTTCCTTTTTCCCGGCCCCGACTTTTTCCCCTGGTCCTTTTGCCTGGGCAATCACGAGCCCCGGTATGACCAATGCGGCGATCATTACGATCGCCAGTGTCTTTGTTATGGCTTTCATGCATCCTCCTTTTTTAGATTAGCCATTCGTTGTTTTGGCTTAAAGCCAAAACCGTGGATCCCGCAGAAATTTTCGCGGAAAACCGCAGAGATACTTCTTAATTATTTCCCAACCTCATAACTTCTCAACTTCATAACTTCACCGTTTTCCATCCCCATATCCCCTTACCCATATGCTTTTTCATATCCTCCAATCCTCACAACCTCGCATCTTCATTCTTTTTCACCGCTGCATCCCATGACTACAGGCACTTTGTGCCGTGTCTACAGCCGCAGGCGTATCTGCAGCGTCAGCGTGTTTTTTCATTCATCTCCAGTCCCCGATCACCACGAACGGCGCCCAGTAGAACGGTTCAGCATAATATTCGCTTTTCATCAGCCGGCGCTGAGCCGCGCACAGCGCGCCAGCTTTGTCATGATCCTTCAGACGCTCATAGAAATCCACCATGAGCAGGGCGGTTGAGGCATCGCTCACCTTCCACAGCGAGGCGACCACGGACGCGGCGCCAGCATAGATGAATGCCCGGCTCAAGCCGGTCAGCTCATCGCCCGCGCCGTACTTTCCGGTTTCGGCGAAGGTTTTTAGCCGCCCGGTTTCACAGGCGGAAAGTGTAATCAGGTAAGCGTGCGCCGCCAGATTGAAGATCTCGCGTACTTTCAGGTTGCCGTCCTCGGCCGGATCCGCCCCCAGCACGATGCGGGAATCAAGCGGTGATTCTTCGTCAAGCTTGCCGTGCGTGGCAAAATGGATAATGTCGAACGAATCGAGCAGGCGCTTGGCACTGCTTTCGGTGGGCAGGGGAAGAACGCTGTCCCGGTCTGAAAATACTATGACCTTGGGAAAAACCCGGTGCGCCAGAAGCGAGTCTTTCTCGATATTCGTGCCCGGCAACGGCACGTCGAACCAGTCGGGGTGTTCGGCAAAATCCGATTTAGCAAAAACCACAGCGCGGTCTTTCTGCCGTGTGTTCCGCCGGTGCGCGATCTCGAAGACCGAGGCCGAGGGTACGTAAAAAATATCGTGGTCCTCGATCAAAAGCCGGCGGGGATCTTCCCGCGTAACGAGCAATGAGAAGGGCAGGTGATGAAGCACGCCGTGAGGGACTATCCCCACCCGTTTGGCCGACGCCAGGTCAGAATACACCGGCGAAAGCAAGGTGTTAAAGAGCATTCGCCCGTAGGGAGCATAGTTACCCTTGCGCCTGACCTCGCGCCGTAAAGAGTCCACGGCCTGATATATGACGGCCGGATCCTTGCCCAGCGGCAAAACGCTGATCTTCTTGTTCCTCACTACGAATACGAATCCCTTGCGGACGCCAAGAAAATACTCCACGAACGCCGTGCTGCTGTCCAGGACCGATTGCAGACCGCCGACATCGACCGGCCGGGCCGACCTCAGCGCCGCGTATTCGGGCCACAGCCGCGCCAGGCTGTCAGTCACCCGGACGTGCTCCACGATCGCGGCCGGCTGCTGGGGACTGCCCGTTAAATATTCCACCTTCCGCGCCAGGCGCTGCTCCTTTTCGATCAAAACGCGCACCCCGGGATCAATGTCATCCCGCTTGCTCAAATCCACGCTGCCGACCAGATCAAGGAAAGCCCGGGCTTTCGCTCTCTCGGCCGTGTTGAATGCGCTGACCGCGTCGCCCTGGTCGCAATACAGACTGACCAGTTCCTCATAGACTTTGATCTTATCCTCAAAATACGTCGACCTGAATTCCTGGCTTGTTATATTACCGCGCAGCGCCTCGATGCGGTCAACCGCTGAGCACATTGACTGGATCGCATCGTTCGTCCTGCCGGCACCCTGCTGCGCGCGACCCAGGTTGGAGAATAGCCCGACTTCCCAGTCCTGGCGCTTTAGTTTCTTTACAGTACTCAAAGCTGTCTGGTACCAGATTATGGCACTGTTATAGTCACCTTTGGCCAGTGCGCAGTTGGCCATATTGCCCATCACCTTGGCAATGCCAACGCTGTCGTGCCAAAAAGTATATATGTCAAGGGCAGACCGGAATTGTTTCATGGCGGCATCGTAATTATGCTCCTTTTCATAGACAATGCCTGCATTATTGACAAGGCTCGCTTTCTGAATATCTGAAACTGCTGTTTGCTGCGCCTGTTCATAATAATACAAAGCACTATCGTACATCGCGGTGAACAAATGGGCCTGGGCGATACTCTCGAATACCGAGACCTTGCCCATGCGGTCGTATGAACCTTCAAATATTTTCCGTGCTGCCGTGAAGTTCTGCAAGGCATCGTGGTATTTGCCCATCTCAAGATATAACCGGCCAATGTACATGCACAGTTCGGCTTCGCCCAGCACGCTCTTTTCATTACCTCTTGCCGCCTTCACCAGGTCTAACGCCCGGAAGAAACAGTCGAGCGCGGCGGTGTAATCTGAAAGTTTCCGGTGGATGTTCCCGGCTTCGCGCAGGCAATCGGCTGCGCCCTTGCCGTTATTCAGCTGTCGATAAGACCGCTGCGCCTTACCCAAGTACAACAGAGCGCTGTCCGCCTCGCCGGCATTTTGGAAAAGCGACGCGCTGTGGTAATAACTGTCGGCCATCCCCCGTTCATAACCGATCGCCGCTGAAATCGCCAGCGCTTCCTGATATTGCCCGCGTGCCCTGTCGTATTGCCGTCCGTCCTCATAGACCTGGCCCCTGTTCAGGTAAACAGCCGCCTCGTCTTTTCGGTCATCATCGGTAGGGTCCTTGATCTTTTGCACCAGGACCAGCGCCCGGTCGTAGTATTTAATGGCTTTATCGGGCGTCCCGCGGTACACGGACAGGCTTCCCAGGTTGATGGCAATCCTGGCCTCCCCGCGCCGGTCTTTGATCTTTTTGAATATCGATAACGCATCGTTGTAATATACGTAAGCTTTATCGAACGCGCCATAACTGAACCGGATGTTACCCAGGCCTTTCAAACAGGCGGCCTTATCCGCGCCCTGGGCGGTCGCCAGGACGCCGGTATAAATGCTTTCCGCTGACGCGTAATTCTCGATGTCGAATAATGAATCCGCCTTTTGTACTCTTAAGTCTAACGAGGCAGCGAAAATAAAGACGGCGATCAGCATCACTGTTTGAGTTCCCGGTACTGGTCAAGATGACTATTTGCCGCTGCCTGTACGCCAAGCTTTGTGTACAAAGTACACAATGCCTGGTGGATCACCGCGGCATCCGGCTTTTGCGAGAGCAATATCTCATATTGTTCGATCGCGTCGGCGATCAATCCCTTTTTCTCATAGACCTGGGCTTTTAGCAAATGAAGCGTGAATGGATCACACTTCTGCGCGGCGATCTGTTTAAGCAAAGTCTTTACGCCTTCGATATCCTCGGGTTTCAAGATCTTCACGAACCGCGCTACGGACCCGACCGTGTCGTTTCCTTTGATCGCGCTTACTTTTAGCATGTAAGAACCGGGGTCAAGATCATTCATGGTCTGGGGATAAGCCAGAAATGTATCGACCGTGATCACGCTCATGACGATATCACCCATTTTCTGGAAAACCGCCACGTAAGCCTGGGCGTCCGGCCGAGAACTCCACAGCAATTCGGGTCGGCTGTCCATCAGCGCCGTATTGCCGGGTTTATAGATAACGAAAGAATCCTCCGGACCCCTCACCATCAGTTTCCTCGTCCCGGCCTCATTCTCCGTGACGAACGCGAACAGAACTGACGCGTCACCCGCGGTCGCGCCGGCGCCGTCATTCGCTTTGCCCCTGATCGTATCCGGTACCGCGCCCTTTATTTCCATCTGCGCCTGATCGTTTATCGCCAGGATCTTTCCGTTAGCGTAAAGAACCGTGGCCTTTGATCCAGACCCGGTCTTCAAACTGTCGCCGTCAAATAGTACGCCCAGGAGCTGAGCCATGGACTCCTGGCCGTCGGATCTTTTTACAATGCGGACATCACCTTCGAGGGCCGTGATCTTAGCGGTCACTGGTTCATCCGCGTAAATAAACAACGCTGAAAAAAACAACATCATGAGTCAGAATTTCATTTATCTCCTTGCTGGATTCACAAAGAAACTGTCTGCGAATTTACCCCAATTATATTGATAAAACCGACGTTGTCAACGGTTTGCATCCATGAATCCTATAACAAATCCCCTCCCTTGATGGCTTCAACAAATTTGGATAAAAGATACTGGTGTCCCTGTGGGGCAACCTAAGGATTAAACCCATACCTTATTCCTCTCCCTTTAAAAGGAACATCAAAAAATTGAACATCAAAAATAATTGGTGTCCCTGTGGGAGAGGGGACTTATGAAATAAGTAAAATGGGGAATCCAAAGGTGACCTGGCGGCGTTCGCTGAAAACTCCCGATATTTCATGGGGTTTGAGGGTGTCCGCAAAAGAGCGTCGGTCTCACATACCGAAGGTCGCTGGTTTTCTGCTTTTACATCCCTCCCTCTGCCTGCCCCGTTAGATGCAGAGCATCTAATCGGGATCATTGCGAGCATGCCTCGTGCAAAGCAATCTTATCTTTCTCTCTGTCATTGCGAGTTCCGCTTAAGCGGGACGAAGCAATCTCAATTTCTTATTGACTTTAATAATAATCTTATGAATAAATTTCATTGTTGACTTTACTTTGCTTTTTCTAAGATCAAAGAGCAAATCGGCAATTGACCCGTATCTCAGACGATGATTTTTATAAAATATGTTCGGTGTTTTGATTTCATTAAGCAATTTAACGTTAATACGATTTCCATTAAGTTCCTTTGACCAACATAGTACTATTTTTTCTAGATCATGTCCCAACTCTCTTCTTGGTTTTAAGAGCGGTTTGAACCGTTTGAAATCTTTGAATAGAAGTAATGATTTTAGAATATTTTCAAGTTCTTGGCAAATCAAATGGCGGTAGACATAGTTAAATCTGTTCTTTTGATTTAATAACATGGCAGCGAGAATGAAATCCTTTCCTTTTTGATACATGGATGTTGCGACTTTTTTTTGACTATATGAATTTAGATGGTTGAGCTTAGCTTTCCCTTGTATTATTGTCATTACAATTTCATGAAGCGGTAAACATCTTTGCGATGTCTTATATGATAGATGGTTATTGTTCTTGCACCTGCATCTACATGATAAACAACCCGGTAATCACCGATGCGCAAACGATAAATATGCTCCGTGGCCTTGAGTTTTTTGGAGTGAGCAGGGTAAGGATTTGTTACTAAGTCTTCAATTCCTCTTATGATTCGGCTGACAAACTGCTTGTCGATTCTCCGCAGATCGCTAATCGCCGATTTCTTCCATCGAATTTCATAGGAGCCCATTTTTCTTCAATTTTTTCTTAAGGTCATAAAAACTAACCGTCTCTTCATCGCGCCGCTCGGCGACAATGGCAAGGTCATGAATGTCTTCAAGAAGTTCCTCGTATTTTTCGATTGGAACAATGATTGCGGATTTTCTTCCTTTATCATCCACGATATATTTCTTCTCAATCTTTCTCAAAATATTCATTGCTTTCATGGTCTATTATACCGATAGGTAAGTATATGTCAAGCGTAAAACTTTAATTATGAACTCATTGGTTTCACGTTTCTTCACCTCTCCCCTTTGCCTGCCCGATTAGATGCAAAGCGTCTTATTGTGGTCATTGCGAGCAATCATCGTGCGCAACCTTACACCCCCTCCTTTTTCCTCCCCCCTCGAGGGGGAGGGTAAGGGTGAGGGGGATAACTGGAGTCCCGAGGAAAGAGGGGAAGCAATCTCATCCTTTATTAGGATATGGATATGGGGTCAAATTTCCTTAATGCAATAGTAATTCTTACCGAATCATTGAAAGCATAATCGAATTGCGATCTATTGAGACGAACAAGGTGCGGGGAGGACATATTTTAATAATTAAAATGTATTGTGAAAAGAGCTCAGGTCAGATCCCCAGTTTTTTCCTTTTTGCTTCGATATGCGCCAGAATCATGTCAACGGCCTTGACCGCGTCGGTTTCCACGCTCAGGATCCCGCCGGTCACCGATGGCAGGTCCTGGGTCAGCAATTTCACAAGATTGGGCGCGCCGGTCACGGTTGGCACCGGATTGACATACGTGTATAGGCCGAATGCCAGCGCGAAGATCGCGTCGATCGTGGCTTTTTGTTCCATGTATTCAGGTGCAACGGCGGCCACCGGCAGGTCGGTCACGGGCACGCCACCCAGGGCTTCGGAAATTGCCTTTAACAGGTCGGCCAGCCTGCCCGTATCTGTGCAGGTCCCGTAGCTAAGCACCGGCGGCACCCCCAATGCCTCACATACCTTTTTCAATCCTGGCCCGGCAAGATCCTTTGCCGCCAGGCTGCACAGACCGGCAACCTGCATGGCTCCGTTGCCGCACCCCATGGAAAGCACCAGGACATCGCGCTTTATGAGTTCCCTGGCTACCTTCACGCTGTGCACATCCTGTCCCGAATCGCGCAATGAAGTGCAGGAGACAAGACCGGCCACGCCGCGCAAAGCGCCGCTCTTTATCGCGTCCAGCAGGGGCGCAAGCGTGCCGCCAAGGGCTTCAAGAATGCTCTCCGTGGAAAACCCCACTACCGCTTCTTTCACCGGCATGCCTCTTAGCGGCTCGATCTTTTTGCGGCGTACCTTGAAATTATCGATCGCCATAGCCAGCAGCTGCGCGGCCTGCTGCTCGGCCTTTTCCGGCGCGTAGTTTATCCGCTCGTCAATGCCTTCGAACGCGACCAGTTCGCTGACCGGCACCAGCTTGAACATATATTTCTGCGCGTACAAGGGATCGACCGGCATGGAACAGTTCATATCCGCGGCAAAAAGGTCGACACAACCGCTGGACAGGACCGCTTCCTGCATAATCCAGTTGCCGGTAAAACCGTAAAAGGTATCGTCCATTGTCCATCGCTGGATCATTTCCTGACCGGTTTCGATATTCGCGATAACGCGCAGGCCTTTGGCACCGGCTGCCTTTGCCTTTTCCTGCCACTGGGGTTTCCTGCCGAGCGTCACCATCGCGAAGCCGAGGAACGGTTCATGCCCGTTGGGCAGGACATTGACATAATCGGGATCCAGCACGCCCATGTCCACGCGCATGCTATGGGGTCTTGGTATGTTAAAAATGACATCCTGGCAATATTCGTTAACGATCTGGCTCTGGTACGCCATGGCGATGGCGAGCCTCATCGCTTTTTTCGCCAGGCTCACGTAAAATCCGTCCACGTTGGTAAGACACGAGCTCGTCGCCAGCATCATTTCGCCATAGACTCCGCCCGGGAAAATACCCAAGCGCCGCCATAAATCCTGGCGCTCGGCCGGAGCCAGTTTGCTCACGATCAGGCTGGGCTCATCGTAAGGCCGGCTAAATTCATTTTTTACAAAATCACAAAGACGCAGGGCGATGTCGCGGTCAGAACCGCCAACATCAAGCCCCAGCCGTTGGCAGAATAACTTAAGCTTTCCGGGTTCGGCGATTTTAAAAAGGGTCTTGGCTTCGGCAGTCGATCTAAGCGTTTTAACGGTCTGTTCGGTATGATAATGATAGGTAGAAGCGCCCATGACATTGCGCAAGAGCATCATGCGCATGGCCATGCCGTCGGCCGTGATACCGCAAACGCCCCGCTTATCGATCGACGCATCAGCGCGGCACGGCCCATTGGAACAGAGATCGCATCGCGTTCCGGCCATACAGAATGGACACCGCTTGTCCGGACTGCCCAGCCCCTGAGCCTCGTAGCGGTCCCAGATCGTATTCATGCCGTCTTTTTTTAACTTTTCATATGCCCTGATCACCGACTCGTGCTGCGAAATTCTCGATTTGTCCATAAAAATTCTCCTTTCTTTGTCAATCTATGCAACAATGGTATATAACTATAGCGTAAAAGCATAATAACGTCAAGTATATGAACGCATGTCGTTGCGAGTTCGCCATGTAGTGTGGCGGATGCGAAGCAATCTCATCTTCATGTTTACGCCATTGCCGGAGATTGCTTCGTCTCCCGCTTTTTTTTTATCAAAAATTAAGGATGCGGGATTCCTCGCAATGACAATCACAACGATGGATTAGATGATTGTTCGCACTCATTGACATGGACACGGTGATGGATACAATTGTCAGAATCCATAATAGGATCCAAGAGTTAGGAGGCAATTAATGGCTAAATCCCTAAAAGGAACAAAGACCGAAAAAAACCTGCTGGCGGCTTTTGCCGGCGAATCGCAGGCCAGGAACCGGTACACTTATTTCGCGTCGGCGGCTAAGAAAGAAGGTTATGAACAGATATCGGCAATCTTCCTGGAAACGGCTGAAAATGAAAAAGAACACGCCAAGGTATTCTTCAACTATTTAGAGGGCGGCGACGTCGAGATCACTGCCGCTTATCCAGCCGGGCAGATCAAAGAATCCAAGGCTAACCTCGAGGCAGCCGCGGCCGGTGAAAACATGGAATGGACGATGCTTTACGCCAACTTTGCGAAAGACGCTGAAAATGAAGGTTTTTCCGACGTCGCAGAATCCTTTAATCAGATCTCCAGGGTCGAGAAATTCCACGAATCAAGGTACCGCGCGCTGATCCAGGATATCGCTAAAAAAGAAGTTTTTAAAAAGACCAAACCGGTCAAATGGCACTGCCGCAATTGCGGCTATGTTTTTGAAGGCACGGAAGCGCCGGCGACCTGTCCAGCCTGCAAGCATCCTCAAGCCTACTACGAAATCCTGGCCGAGAACTTTTAGTATCGGTGGGGATAAAAAGACTCTACCCGGCTAGAGATGAAAGGTGCCGGATCCTTGACAACCCCTGCCAGTGGCATATAATGACCAGTTGACTACCGGTTTTATGCATTTTTCAATTGAATCCAAATACAAAAAAAGGAGGTACCTGGCACCACAGAACAAAATAAATGCGATGCATTCAAGCACCCAGATTTTTACCGGGCTGGGCATAGTCATTAGATTATAAAAAAGGAGAAATTATGCATTTTATATCAATACTCTTGGTGCTCTCGGTTCTGCCTCCGGTACCGGGCCAGATCACGCCGGACCTGATACCGGTCATGGAGAACGCTGTACCCGGGGAAAAGATCACCGTGATCGTGCACATGAACACCGAGTATCCATACGCGGCTGTTGAATCCATGCACTATACCGAGATCTGCGAGGTATTCAAGAATGTCGCGGAGAATTCGCAAAAGGATATCGTGAAGTTTATCCGTTCTCTGCCCGATGACCAGGCGAAAATGGGCGGCCAGTACTGGATCTTCAATGGTTTTCATGTCAAAGCAACCAAAGAAGTGATCCAGGAACTTGCCCGGCGTAACGATGTCTGGTTCATCTGCAATAACGGTACCGCGCAGATCATCGTCGAGAAAAACAGTGATAATTATCCCATGGTCGCCGAGTGGAACATCCAGAAGATCCAGGCTGATTCATGCTGGAATGCCGGTTTCAACGGCAACGGCATCATTGTCGGACATCTTGACACCGGGGTTCTGACGACCCATGCGGCGCTGACCGGCAAGTGGCTTTCGCCCTACTGGGTGGACGGCGTCAATGGCCAGTCTTCGCCTTATGATGATCATGGTCATGGCACGCATACCATGGGCACGATCTGCGGCGGCGATGGTTTTGGGACGTTTACGGATGACGTCGGCGTTGCTTATGGCGCAAGATTCATCCCCACCAAGGCGTTCAATTCAGGCGGCAGCGGTTCGTTCACGACGATCGACACCTGCATGAACTACCTGGCGAACCTTAAGGCCGGCGGCATCGACATCCGGGCGATCGGCAATTCCTGGGGCAATAACAATGGTTCGGAACTACACTGGTGGACGATCGTGCTGAACTGGAAAACGATCGGCGTCCTGCCGGTGTTTTCCAACGGCAACGCGGGACCTGGCGCGGGCACGGTCGGCGCGCCCGGCAGTTATCCCCTGTGTATCGGCGTCGGTTCGACCAATAGTTCTGACGCGGTTTCAGGTTACTCCTCGCGCGGTCCAGCGCCGAACATCGATCCCATTAACAACCCCACCTATTGGTATTATCCAACCTGGAACTTACTGAAGCCCGATGTTTCAGCGCCCGGTGAAAACGTTCGCTCCAGTTGGAACAACGGCGGTTACAACACGATCAGCGGCACATCCATGGCATCGCCCCATGTCACGGGCGGCACGGCCGTACTCCTCCATAAGAACCCCGGTCTGACCATTCAGGAGCTCTATGATCTGTTCAGGAATTACTGCGACCAGCCTTCGGGTTATACTTACCCCAACTATGATTATGGCTGGGGAAGGATCAACCTGTGGCGGTCCTTGCAGAATGTCCCGGCTGGCGGCATGCCAGCCATACCGACCCTGGTCGCTCCCTTCAACTATGCGCGCATACCCGTGTTGCAGCCTTCCGTATCATTCTTCTCGACCGACTCGAACGGGGACAACATCCGTTACCGGGTCCAGTGGGATGATAATATAGGTTTCGTGTCTCCCGACAGCGCGACGACATCCGATTATCCGAGCGGCAATATTGTGACTTTCACGTTCCCCTCGGCTTTAACCAATGGCGTCACATACTGGTGGAGAGTCAAGTGCACGGATCCCAGCGGCACTGGATACTGGACGCAGTACAGCAGCGCCCGGTCGTTCACTATCGGCACAAGTCTGCCGTCAAACACCTGTTCCTGGTACCAGACGACGAACGCCCAGTTTACCGCGGATTCGTTCTACCAGACCTATGTTGCCGGTGACAGCGTCGTACTTAACGGCGTCATGGACTATGACACTCTGCTCTCCCAGAACTTCGAATCATCCGGCAGTATCCCAGGGGGCTGGACCGTCGTCGACGGTAATGGCGACGGCTATATGTGGGAAGTCGGCACGACCAGCGACCTCGGTTCTTACACACCGCCCAGTTATGGCGTGCGCTATGCGTATTATTCGGACGACGATGCGGGTGATGGCGTGCAAAATAATAATGAAGAACTAATATCGCCCAAGATCTATTCCGGAGCCACCACATCGGGTCTTGAGATCATATATGGTTACGGATTCCAGGTATGGGAGACTGGTGAAAAATACCGCGTGAAGATGAGGCGTTTCACCGGCAGTTCCTGGTCTGCGTGGCAAGACCTGGTGGTGTACTCGGCAAGCGGCAGTGGAGTAGACACCGTCAATCTCGGTTCGTACCTGCCTTGTGACTCGCTCCAATTCGACTGGTTCTACTCGGACAGCTCGGCAAGCTCGCACTGGGGTTATGCCAACGCCGTTGATAACATCGCGGTAAGGGGCGGCGCGTTGATCCAGTTCGACAACGGAACTGCCAAGGGAACGGCCGCCGTGTTCCATGACCTCGCGACAGTATACCCGAGGACGCACTGGGGCGATGCGGTTTGGTGCAAGGCATCGGCTGCCGATTCCATCGGCATTCAGGTCGAGTATGGCAATGGTTCGACCTGGCAGCTCGTGCCCAACGGCGTTCTGCCGGGTAACTCCACGGGGTTTTTCACGATGGCCGCCACGGACACGATCGACCTGCATACACTGGACACCGTTACTTATAATACCCTGAGATTGAAAGCGCTGCTGATCCGCAAGATCTCTGAAGCACCCACGAACCCGGCGCTTCTCGACTTTGAGATCGGCAACCTGAACAACTACACGGGCGTGGCTGAATACAAACCGGCCGGCGATATCAGCGGTCCGATCTTCCGCGTCTGCCCGACTATCGCGAAGTCCAACCTTAAGATCTCCTTCGCCATAACCAACCCCAAGGCGGGTGTAGAACTAAAGGTTTATGACGCTGCGGGCAGGGCGGTCAAGACGTTCGAGTTCAAGAAACAGAACCTGCAATTGTTCAACGAGATCACATGGAATGCCACTGACGACCTTGGCCGCAAGCTGCCTGCCGGCATCTACTTCCTGGACTTCAAGAGCGGCGACTATAGCACGGTGGAAAAAGCGATACTCCTGCGATAGATCTCCCGGGATACGATCAGATAAGGACAGTTCAAGCCCTTACACCCCCTTTATCCCCTCCCTTGAAGGGAGGGGATAAAGGGGAGGGTGAAATTTTCTTCGCAGTGCACCTACGAACACCCCTTGACAATCCTTCAGTTTTAGCTATACTTATCTCCAGATACGGAGTATAGGCAAATAACACCTAAAATATATATCGATCCCTTCGTCAATGATTAATTAGAAAAAGATCAGTTGAAGAAGCGGTTTAGTTGATTTTTGCCTGATATCACTAACAAAGCAAGGAGGCTTTGATGAAGAAACTTTTGATCGGTGTAGCAATAGCGGTAGTCTTAGTATTCCTGGGATGCCCGTCAGAAAACGTATCGTATATCACGGTCACCCCGGATCCCGCGAACATCGGCAGCACGGAAACACAGCAATTCACGGCGACGGCGTACGACGCCGACAGCGTCGAGGTTGATGTCGATTTCACCTGGACATCCTCGAACACAGCAGTGGCAACGGTCGACGAGAACGGTCTCGCCACCGCGGTCGCGACTGGGACGTGTACGATCACGGCAGCATCCGGTGACGTGGAAGGAACGGCCGACCTCACGGTCACGTCCGGACCCACCTACCACAGCGGCACTATTTCAGCTGATGAGACGTGGTATGCCAGCGCAAACCCCCATATCATCCAGGGCGATGTTGATGTTTCGGGCAACGCGACCCTGACCATCGAAGCGGGCTGCATCGTTAGGTTCGAACCTGGTTATGAATTATATGCCGGTTATAATGGGGCGGGAGCGATCATCGCGAATGGGACTGCGACTGATTCGATTCTCTTCACATCCAATGTTGCTGCTCCTGCTGCCGGCGATTGGATGAATGTCGGACTTTATGAATACGCAATGAACACCTCGAGTTTCTCTTACTGCATTTTCGAATACGCCGGTTCATCCAGCGGTTATCCCGGCGCATTATACGGCGACGGGATGTCGTTCATGGATATAACCAACTGCACGATCAGTAATAGCGGCAACTACGGAGTGTACCTGACCGACGACGCGGGGTTCAGTTCCTTTTCCAATAATACCATTACGACCTGTGCCCAATATCCGCTGCGCATTAATGCCGAATACGCGCGCACGATCGGTACCGGCAACGCCATGACCGGGAACACGATCGGTGCCGTCCTGGTCTCGGGCGGGACTGTTCATACATCGGGCACGTGGATCAATCCCGGAATTGCTTATGTGATTGATAGTAACGTTGAAATCGCAGACGACAATACTGATCCGGTCATAACGATCGCTTCCGGGAATACGATAAGGTTCCAGCCCGATGTCGAATTATACACCGGGTACAGCGGAAGCGGCGGTCTGATCGCCGATGGCACGAGCGGCAGGATAACGTTCACCAGCAATGTCTCCTCGCCGTCTTCAGGTGATTGGATCAATATTGGGTTTTACGATTACTCGATCGATGCTTCCTGCCAGTTGATCAACTGCAATCTCGTATACGGCGGCGGCAGCGCGGGCTTCCCGGGGATAATCTATATCGATGACGCGATTCCTGAGATCACCGGTGATTCCATCGGCCACAGCGGGAATTATGGCATATCTCTATATGGAACCGCACACCCTGACAGTCTGACTCTGTTGAACGATAACACCTTCTATGATTGCCCGAGCGGAAATGTGTACCAGCCATAAAAGCGATCGATAATCCGGCAAATAGAAAAGGGGCGGTTAAACCGCCCCTTTTTTCATGCATAATTCTCTGAATAAATCTTTGAATTTTGGTATTTGGATTTAGAGATTATTTAGGATTTAGGATTTTGAAATTAGGACTTCGCCGAGCGATAGCGAAGGCGCTATCCTACCAGACTCCGGTCTTCAAATACTCGCTGATCGAATTGGCGGCAACACGGCCATCGCCCATTGCCAGGATCACGGTCGCGCCGCCGCGCACGACGTCGCCGCCGGCCCAGCACCCTTTCTTTGACGTCTTCATCGTTGCTTTATCCACCTCGATATTGCCCCATTTTGAAACCTTCAGATCGGGCGTGGCCTGCGGGATCAAAGGGTTGGGGCTATTACCGATCGCGCACACGACCACGTCGGTGGGCGAGATGAAGTTCGAGCCTTCGATCGGCACGGGCCGGCGCCGGCCCGATGCGTCCGGCTCGCCCAGCTGCATGCGCTGACATTCCATCTCTTTAACCCAGTTGCGCTCGTCCCCGAAATATTTCAAGGGCAGGGTCAGCCAGTCGAAAATGATGCCTTCCTCTTCGGCGTGGTGGATCTCTTCGATCCGTGCCGGCATCTCCTGTTTGGAACGACGGTACACGATATGAACTTCCCTGGCGCCCAGGCGGAGCGCGGTGCGGGCGCAGTCCATTGCTACATTCCCGCCGCCCACGACCGCGACGTTCCTGCCGCGTACGATCGGGGTATCGTATTCCGGGAACAAATAAGCCTTCATTAAATTAGATCGGGTCAGGTACTCGTTCGCCGAGTAGACGCCGTTAAGGTTCTCGCCTGGTATGTTCATGAACCAGGGCAGGCCCGCGCCGGTCCCGATATAGATCGCGTTATAATCCTCAAGCAGCTGGTCGAGCGTCGCGGTCTTGCCCACCACGAAATCAAGAATGAGTTTTACGCCGCTCCGGACGAGATAGTCGACTTCACGGTACACGATCGCCTTGGGCAGCCGGAATTCGGGGATGCCGTACACCAGCACGCCGCCGGGTTTGTGCAATGCTTCAAAAATGGTAACGCCATGCCCGATCCTGATCAGATCGCCCGCGACCGTCAGCCCGCCCGGACCCGAACCGATGATCGCGACCTTTTTACCGCTTTGAGGCGGTGGTTCAGGCACCGGCGCCTCGCCCTGGCTCGCTTCCCAGTCAGCCACGAACCTTTCCAGCCGGCCGATCGCCACCGGCTCGAATTTTTTGGCGAGCACGCAGACCTGTTCGCATTGCGTCTCCTGAGGGCAGACCCGGCCGCAGACCGCGGGCAGAACATTTCTTTCTTTTAGGATCTTTATCGATTTTCTGAAATCACCTTCGGCGATCGCCTTGACGAACGCCGAAATATCTATTTCCACGGGGCAGCCGCCAATACAGGTCGGTTTCTTGCACTGAATGCACCGCTTTGCTTCCAGGACCGCTTCTTCCGGGTTGTACCCGTACGGCACTTCCCGGTAGTTCTTCACCCGCTCTTTGGCGGGCTGCTCGCGCATCTTTGTTTTATGCGGTTTGATCTTCTCAGCCATAGGTCTCGCATTCAAAGAAACTCAATGACCTGCGTTCATCCTGCATGTAGGTATGCCGGCGGGCAAGGAGATTATCCCAGTCCACGGCATGCCCATCGAATTCCGGACCATCGACGCAGGCAAATTTTGTCTGACCATTGATGATCACCCGGCAGACACCGCACATGCCGGTCGCATCGATCATGATGGGGTTTAGGCCAACGATCGTCTTCGTACCGCTCGCCTTCGTGGTCTGGGAGACGAGGTATGTCAGGTAAGTGCAACCCTGGCAATAAACGAGGTCCACTTTGTTGGCGGCAAGGTAACCGTTCAAGAAATCATTGATATGTCCCTTAAAGCCCCTGGTGCCGTCCCGCGTGATCTCGTGGAGTTCATCGCTGTAGCCCTTTAGTTTTTCCTGCCAGTACAGCAGGAATGAACTGCGCGCTTCGATCGCGGTAATGACCCGGTTGCCGTTCTCCTTGAACGCCTTGATCACCGGATACAGCGCTCCGATCCCGTAGCACCCGCCGATCGCCAGGACAGTCTTGCCCTGGACCATCTCGGTGGGCCGCCCCAACGGTCCGGCAAGGGTCGCAACGCTGTCGCCCGCCTTTAACAACGAGAGCTTTCTGGTCGATGTTCCCACGGCCATGAAGACCATGCTCGCGCTTTCCTTGTCCCATTCAACGAGGTTCAACGGTATCCGTTCGCCCGGCTCATCGGCGCGGACGACCACGAACTCGCCGGGTTTCGCGTTCCGGTGGATATCTTTGGAAGCGACCACCAGGAGGTTGATATTGGGCACGATCGGTTCGAGCTTCAGGATTTTATACATCGATCCTCACTGCTGATTCCCTGACCAGACCAGTGGCTACGTCCTGGTATGCAAACATAACGCCGGGCATCACGTCTTCCGTTATCCAAACCCGGATCGGAACGGAAAAACAGGCACTCTCCAGATTCACTTCAGCCCCCTGTTTCAGGTTCAATACATCGGCGTCCTGCGGATTTACCCAGACATAATCATCTTTGCGTATTCGCCGGAAACCTTTCAACAGCCTAGACAAGGATTTGGAACGAAAAAGGCAGGTGTTTTCCCGGACCACAAGGTAGTACGGATATTTTTTCGTCAGCTTTACTGTTTTAACCGCATCCTTGCAAAAGGCGATCTTCGGAGCCTTGGGCTCAGCCGCGCCGGTATTGAGCCGCGAAGCTATCTCCTTGATGATCCAATCGTCCGGTCTGGCTTTGTCCGCCGGCTCCACGGCTTTGTACACTCTTTTAACCTTACCCTGATAATCGATGAAACTGCCGTCATATTCACCGGGCATCGCGGCCGGCAGGAAAAGGTCAAAATTGATATCCGGCGTGAAGCAATCCTGCACGATCACCGTTTTTGACGGGATCGCGACCTTGGGCGTCTCGCCGATCAGATACAGACACTCGAACGGGTTCTTAACGCTTAAAAGACCGGGATCAAAGCAGTCGAATGCCGAACATTTAGCCATATTGGCGTGAAAAAACACCGGTACCTGATGGATCGATTTTTCCTTTCCGGCATTGAATTTGAAGTTGTTCGCAGGGTCGTATAATAGGTAGACATCCCGGCCCGCCAGTCTTTTCTTGGCTTCAATAATTTCCTGCTTGGCGATACCAGCGATCGCGCTATCGGCTCTTTCAGTCAGCAGCGTGCTGACAAATTCGTTTACTCTTGCCGGTTCGGGTCTGAACCAGATATCGGCGGTCTCCGCGATCTTCGTCTGCACCGGATCGACCACGATCAGCAGCGGGCGTTCTTTGATATGACTTTTTATGCGCAGCAGCTCTACAGAAAAATCGCTGATCATATCGGTCGCCACGACCACCAGGGCTGTCTTTTTCGAAACTGGTGCCGGCGCCATCACCTCAGTTAGCACTCTTTCGAACGAAGCGTACGGTGCCCCGATCGAATCGATACCCGCTAATTCCACGCAGCAGGATATGGCGTCGATGGCTTCGCACGAGATCTGGGGCGAGAAAACAATGGCGGACCTCGCGCGGACCTGACTCAGCTTCAAAGCCGCAAACTCCAGGGCTTCATCCCATTCCACTTCGACATGCCGGTCGTTCATTTTCATGACCGGCACCGTCGCGCGTCTCGGGTGGTTGACCAGCGGCGCGATCCCGAAGCGGCCCCTCACGCATATCCCGTTGTTCCGGGGCGTAGTGGAAACGACTTTTTCGTTCTTTACGTTGATGTTGATATCGCAGCCGGCACTGCATAACACACAGCTGCTGGCGACGATCCGGTCGGGTTTGCCATCCCATTTGCTGAACCTTTCGCTCATCGCGCCGGTCGGACAGGCATCAACGCAGGCTCCGCAGAACTGGCAGGGTGTTTCCAGGTGGGAGACGCCGTACGCCGTCCCGACCAGGGTCTTGGATCCGCGGTGGTGGAAATCGATGACCGACGCGCCCCTCAGTTCATCGCACGTCCGCACGCACCGGCCGCACAGGATACAGAGGTTGTAATTGCGTTCAAAAAAGGGATCTCGGTTTTCGATATCAACATTGCGATAGCTGAACGCAAATGGGATCTCGGTAATCCCGAATTCCTCGGTTAGTTTCTGCAGTTCGCAGGTCCCGTTGCGGGCGCAGTATTTGCATCCAAAGGTAATAGGTTCTTTCTCGATGCACTCCATGTACTGCGCGCAATCTTGTTTCTTCGCGCAGATCAAGCATGAATGGGGATGCTCTGAAAGGATCAGCTGCAGGGTGAATTTCCGCTGTTCTCTCAAACCCGGGCTGTCGGTCACGACCACCATGCCTTCCTCGACCGGGAGCGTGCACGACGCCACGGGCCATGACATTCCCCTGACCTCGACGATGCATAGACGGCAGCCGCCATATGGCTGCAGGTTTTTCTGATAGCATAGGGTCGGCACGGCGATGCGTTCCCGCTGGCAGACCGTCAACACGCTATCGCCTTTTTGAGCAGTAAACTCTTTTCCGTTGATACTTATTTTTATCACGTTACCGCCGGCGTCACCTTTTTGACTGCGCCAAATTTCGACGGACAAACCGTGATACAGATGCCGCAGCGATTGCATTTTTTTTGATCGATCACATAAGTTCCCTTTGGTTTACCGGTGATCGCCTTGCTGGGACAACTCTTCGAACACGCGACGCAGCCCGTGCACAGCTCCTTATCGATCACGTATGATATTAGCAATTTACACACTAGCGCGGGACAGCGCTTGTCATTGATGTGCGCATCATACTCGTTGCGGAAATAATTGATCGTGTTAAGTACCGGGTTAGGTGCGGTCTGACCCAGACCGCACAGCGAAGTCGTCTTGATATTCGCTGCTATCGATACAAGCTGATCAACGTCGGTTGCAAGTCCGCGGCCTTCGGTGATCCGTTCCAGAACCTTGACCATTTGCTTTACTCCTATACGGCAGGGCGGGCATTTGCCGCATGATTCCTGCTGGGTGAAATTCAGAAAATATTTGGCAATATCAACCATGCACGTATCTTCGTCCATTACGATCATGCCGCCCGAACCCATCATTGATCCGGCCTGGGTCAGACTTTCGTAATCGATCGGCAGATCGATCATTTCCCGGGGTATGCACCCGCCTGATGGACCGCCGGTCTGAACAGCCTTTAGTTGTTTGTTTTGCGGTATACCGCCACCGATATCGTAAATGATCGATCTCAGCGTCATGCCCATTGGCACTTCCACCAATCCGGTGTTGTTGATCTTGCCGACTAACGAGAAGATCTTGGTTCCCCGGCTCTTTTCCGTGCCGATCTCCGAGAACCACGCAGCGCCTTTTGATATGATCTGAGGCACATTGGCCCAGGTCTCGACGTTGTTGATATTCGTCGGCCTGCCCCACAATCCGCTTATGACCGGGTAAGGAGGCCGCGGTCGGGGTCTTCCGACCTTGCCTTCAATGGTCGCCATGAGTGCCGTCTCTTCCCCGCATACAAAAGCTCCGGCGCCCTTCACGATTTCCAAGTGAAAGTCAAAACCGGTCCCCAGAATGTCATTGCCGATCAAACCAGCCTCTTCCGCTTGTTCGATCGCCCGCATGATCCTTTTTACCGCCAGCGGATATTCGGACCGCACGTAGATATACCCTTTCTGGGCGCCGATCGCCTTGGCGCCGATGATCATACCTTCAATGACCGAGTGTGGGTCTGCCTCCAGGACGCTTCTATCCATAAAGGCACCCGGATCGCCCTCGTCGCCGTTGCAGATCAGATATTTGCGGTCGCCGGTGGAATCACGGCACATCTGCCACTTCCGGCCGGTAGGAAAACCCGCTCCTCCCCGGCCCCTCAGACCAGATGCAATGATCTCGTTTATTATCTCCGGCGCGGTCATCTTCGTCAGCGCCTTTTCCATTGCAAAGTAACCGTCAAAAGCGATGTATTCTTCGATGTTCTCGGGATCGATCCGGCCGCGGTTCCTCAGCACGAAAAGACGCTGATACTTGAAGAAACCGATTTCGGACATCCTGGGAACCGGTTCCTTTCCGCCTGGCGGCATGTACATCAACCTTGTTACCGGACAATGGTTGATGAAATGTTCTTCGACGAGGTGCGGTATGTCGCTGACAGAAACATGCTGATAAAATATGTCATCGGGCTGGACTACGATAATCGGACCGCGTTCGCAGAATCCATTGCAGCCGGTCGCAACGACTTCAATCTCCCGCTGCAGTCCCCGCTTCGCTATCTCCGCGACAAGCGCCGACCTTATTTCGTATGAACCGCAGGCTACGCAGCCGGTCCCGGCGCAGACCAGCAGGTGGCGATAAATTCTCACTTCACTTCCTTGACGATCTTATCCACGGCTCGTACCGAAACCTGGCCATGATATTTGCCGTCCACAACTACGATTGGCGCGAGCGCGCACGCGCCCAGGCAATTTACCGTTTCCAGTGTATATTCACGGTCTTTGCTGGTCTCACCGACCGCGAGACCAAGCTTATCCTCCAAACAGAGCAGTACTTCCGGTGCCCCGCGTACGTGGCAAGCCGTTCCCATGCATACGGTCAGGCAATGCCGCCCTCGTGGTTCTAGGCTGAAAGCTGCAAAAAATGTCGCGATTCCATACATTTTGCTCAAAGGCACATGCACTCTTCGAGCGATATAGGTCAATACGTCCTTGGGCAGGCAATTATATTCACTTTGCACCTCTTGCAGGATCTGTATGATACTGGCCTGACCGGTCGGATATTTTTTCAGGATCTTAATGACTTTTTCCATAGGGCCATATTATATCCGAAATAAAAAAAAAATCAAGTAATTGCGGCTTGCCAAATAAATATTGCCATCAGCAAGGCAGGCGGATCACGAAAGTCGTTCCCTTGCCGATCTCACTCGTAACCGATATCTTTCCGCCATTATCCTCGATGATGCGATGGCTTATGCTCAAGCCGAGTCCCACGCCATGGGTCGCTTCCTTGGTCGTAAAGAACGGCTCGAATATTTTCTTGATGTTCTCTTCTTTTATGCCCGGTCCCGTGTCGGCGAACGTGACCTCCACGAATTTTCTGTCTTTCGAAAGCGCGGTCCTCACGGACAGCTCGCCCTTCCCTTCCATTGCCTCCCCAGCATTGATTATAATGTTCATGAAGACCTGCTGGATCTGCGAAGGATCGACCTTGACCATGGGCAGCGTCTCATCCAGTATCCTGTCGATCGTGATGTTAAGAAAAAGCGCCTGGCTCTTGATCAGGGACAGAGAAGCTTCCAGCAACTGGTTGACCGAACAATCCTTGATCTCGGGTTTTTTCTGGCGCGCGAAGTCGAGCAAACCCCTGACGATATTCTTGCATCGCAGCGCTTCGGCGTTGATCTTTTCCAGGTTCGTCCGCTTCGGATCACCCTTGGGTAGCGACCGCAGGACCAGATCGCAGTACAGGATGATACCCGTCAGCGGGTTATTTATTTCATGCGCGACGCCGGCAGCCAGCTGACCGATCATGGCCAGCCGTTCTGCTTCCGCGATCTTTAGCTGCGCCAGTTCCCTGATCTGGGCGTCCCGCTCGCTGATCGAGGTCACCATGAAATTGAAGACTTTACCCAGTTCGCCGATCTCATCGCTGGACTGGATGTTGGTCGAGTAGGAAAAATCGCCATCGGCGATATGATGGGCGGCGGTCGCCAGTCTCGCGACCGGCCTCACGATCCCCTGTGCGATCATGAAGGATATGAAAAAGACCACGACCATGCCCAGCAGGGTTATCCCGAGGAACGTCAGGATCACATTGTTTCGCATGTCCGTGTACTTCTGCTCAAGGATCCCGACATAGAGAATCCCCGTCACATTATTGTTTATATCCCGGATCGGTTCGTAAGCCGTAATATACCAGTCATTGACGACGAATGCCCGCGCGATCCAGCGTTCTCCCCTTTCCAGCACGGCTTCGTAAACGCTCTGGGAAACAAGCGTGCCGATCGCCCGGCTGCCGTCCTCGTTCTTGACATTGGTCGATATCCTCAAGTCGCCTTGAAAGATCGTCGCTGTGCCGATATCCTTACCCTTGTATTTCTCGTCCTGGAACACCGTGTTCTTCACCTGATCGACCAGATCATAATTGTGGTTGAGCAATTTGGCGCCGTAGATGATACCCACCATTCTCTGGTCGTCATCGAACACGGGCGTTGCCGCTGCGACCGCCATCCCGTTCTTCTCGATGCCGGTCCGCTGGTATTTCGCCATCGGTGTGTGCAGAATCTCGATGGCTGCCTGTCTGACCAGCGCGTCGCCCTCGCGCTGCAGCTGGTTCTCGGCCAACAGGATCGTGGTCGCGGTCGACAGCCGGTCATTAATAACGCGCTGCAGCAAGGCATTGGACGACAGGTCATCGCCGTAAACCGACGGGTTATTCGCCCGGGTAATCACGCGTCCCCCGGCGTCCAGAGCGATAAGGATGTCGAGGTTCTCGCTCTTCAGCACCTGGGCAAGGACATTGACCAGGTACTGCCGATCATTTTTCACGACCGCATCTCGCACCAACACGCGTGTTGACGTGAACCGGGTGATATTCTTGGCGTCTTTTAGCAGTTCATTGTATATCTCACGCGCTGAATTAAGGTCGGTCCTGACCTTGTCCTGCGCCTGTTTGATGATATCGTTGCCGATCAACCTGACGCCGGCGACGGTGCTGATCACCCCGCTGATCAGAATCACCGACACCAGGCTGACCAGCAGTTTTGTCCTCAGGGAGATCTTTATCATGTTCGGTCGTTATATTGTATAAAAAACGCGGCGGTGGTCAAGTAACGTGTAATGCCGCCGCAGCTTTTGAAATCCGTTGCTCTATGCGCCATACTTTGTGGCGGATTGAGCTATAGGCGCAGACCTAAAATCAATAAATCAATTCAAGTATATATAGATCGGCGATTATGTCAATAAAATCTCAATCCGGATCATAGTTGTTCAATGTTTTTACGATTGGCCTCGCCGCAGTGCCCGTTCCGGTGAGAACGTTCAGGGGTATTATTGCTGCCGCGGGCCCAACCGCTGGACTTCATCAATAAAGTCGTTTATGACCTGTTGGAATTTGATGCCTTCGCCGGCCGAGACCCATTCCAGCCTGAACCGGTTCTCGTTGATGCCGAATTCCTTCAGCAGGACCTTCATTCCCTGATACCGGCGCAATGCTTTGTAGTTCCCAGAAATATAATGACAATCGCCAGGATGGCAGCCGGTCAGCAATACCCCGTCGGCACCATTCTTGAAAGCGCGCAGAACGAACTCTGGTTCGATCCGCCCCGAACACATGGTCCGGATGATCCTGAAATTCGGATGCATCTGCAAACGCGACACGCCCGCCAGGTCAGCGCCCGCGTAAGAGCACCAGTTGCAGCAGAAAACAACCACTTTGGGTTTGAACTCGCTCATCACGCACCTCACTCTTTCAGCGCATCGACCATCGCGATGACCTGTTGCTTGGTGAACCCGTACTGCCCCATGGCCCCGGACGAACAGGCGGCCACGCACGTTCCGCAACCCTTGCATAACGCCTCATTTACCTTGGACAGCCGTTTGTCATCCTTAGTCGTTATCTCGATGGCTTCGTAAGGACAGAGAGCGCTGCACACGCCGCAGCCCGCGCAAAGGTCCTCGTTCACGAATGACACGGTCGCTTCCGCGTAATATTTTTTATGCGCGATGATTGTGGTCGCCCGTGCCGCGGCGGCCTTTGCCTGGCTTATCGCCTCGTCAATCCCTTTCGGACTGTGTGCCATTCCCGCCACGAAAACGCCTTCGGTGGCGAAATCGACAGGTCTTAATTTAACATGCGCTTCCAGGAAGAACCCTTCGCTGTTCAGCGGTACTTTGAGCATTTTGGCAAGTATGGCGTTGTCCTTGCGCGGCTCGATGCCCGCGGACAGCACGATCAGGTCGGGCATGACCTCGATCGTCTCGCGCAGGATCGGCTCGTTGACGGTCAAACGCAGTTTTCCACCGCTTGATTCAAGGACCGGTTTGGACGTATCATCATACCGGATAAAAACGACCCCGGCTTCGCGCGCCTTGCGGTAATAGTCCTCGCGCAGGCCGTAGGTCCTGACGTCGCGGTACAGAACATAGACATTTGCCTGCGGGTCCTGCTCCAGCATGTGCAGGGCATTTTTTACGGCCTGGAAGCAGCAGATCCGGCTGCAGTATTCGTGTTTGTCGTCACGGGACCCAACGCACTGGATCATGACGATGTTTTTGGCATTCTTTTTTTCCAGTGCCGCCGGATCGTTCAGCAGTTTTTCGAACTCCCGCTGGGTAACCACCCGCTCATTAGACCCGTACATGTACTCGGTGGTGATGTGTTCATCCGCCCCCGTAGCTACGATGACCACGCCGTGGACCACTGTTTCCACGCCGCCATCGGCCCTTTTTATCCGGGATTCGTAGTTGCCGACGAACCCTTTAAGCGATTCGACCTCAGCCCTGGTGAACAGTTTGATATGCTTGTGGGCTTTTACGTTCGCGGTGAGACGGTCGAGATAACCAGCGACATTCCGGCCTTCGATCGTGTGGTAAATGTGCCGCATGTGACCGCCCAGGTCAGGCTCGCGCTCTACGAGGAAAACCTCAAAACCCTGATCCGCCAGGGTCAAAGCCGATACCATACCGGTCGCGCCGCCGCCAATCACCAACGCCTTTTGCGTGACATCGAGCTCGACACGCTTGAGCGTCGTTAAAAGGCGTGCTTTGGCGACAGCCATCCGCACCAGGTCCTTTGCCTTGACCGTCGCCTCGGCTGGTTCCTGCATGTGGATCCAGGAACACTGGTCACGGATATTCGCCATCTCGAACAAATAGGGATTCAACCCTGCTTCCCGGATCGTTTCCCGGAACAGCGGCTCGTGTGTCCGCGGTGTGCATGATGCTACGACCACCCGGTTCAGCTGATGCTCTTTTATCATCTCTACCATTTTTTTCTGGGTATCCTGAGAACAGGTGTAGAGATTGTTCTCCACATAGACGACACCGGGCAGGGTTTTGGCATATTCCATGACCGCTTTGACATCAACGTAACCGCCGATATTAATACCGCAGTGGCAGATGAAAGCGCCGATCCGCGGCTCCTGTGCGCTGACATCAAGCTCCTTGGCGTACTGTTTCTTTGACACAAGTGTGTTTCTGACGCTGGCTAGATTTGTCATCGCTTCACCTGCAGCCGCCGACGCCTGCGTCACGGTCTCAGGAATGTCCTTGGGACCTGCGAACGCGCCGCAGACATAGATACCGTCCCGGATCGTGTCGACGGGCAGGAATTCGCTGGTCTTGCAGAATCCATGCTCGTTCAGGTTAACGCGCAGTTTTTTCGAAAGTGCCTTCATGTCATCCTTAGGGACCAATCCGACCGACAGCACCGCCATATCGAACTCTTCCTCTTTTATTTCACCCTGTTCGCTCTCGTAATGGATGATAACGTTTCTGGTGACCGGATCCTGGTCGATCTTCGAGACCCCGGCCCGCACGAACCGCACGCCGTACTCTTTTTCTGCCCGTTGGTAATAACTCTCGAAACCCTTGCCAAAGGTCCTTATATCCATGTAGAAGATCGTCGTATCCAGTCCTCCTTTGGCGTGTTCCTTGGCGATGATCGACTCCTTGATCGCGTAGGTACAGCATACCGAAGAACAGTAGCTCGCGCCTGCCTGCGGGTCGCGGGAACCGACGCATTGAATAAACGCGATCCTCTGCGGTTCCTTGAGATCGCCCGGTCTCTTGATATGACCCTGGAAAGGACCAGAAGCCGAGAGGATGCGTTCGAACTCCATTGAGGTCACCACGTTGTCATGGCGGCCATAACCATACTCGCTCTTTCTTTTGGCGTCGAATTCATCGAAACCAGGAGCCAGAACAATGGAACCGACGTTCAGGTCCATGACCTCTTCCTGCTGGTCATACTTGATCGCCTTGGCCTCGCAGAACTCCTCGCAGACCTTGCATTTGTCGGTCAGGAAATGAATGCATTTTTCTTTATCGATTATTGCGAGATTGGGAACCGCCTGGGGAAATGGTATCCTTATAACCGGCCTTGGCCTGAGTCTTTCATCGAACTCATCGAGGATCGATCTCGACGGCTTGTCGCTGATCTTCTTCAACCGTTCATTGGCTGTTGGGCATACCGCGTAACATGCGCCGCACACCATGCAGGTCCTTGAGTTCACCTCGAAAGGTGGCGCGATCTTCCTTTTATCGCCGCGTTTTGAAAAACCGATCGCGCTTCGGTCCATTCGTTCCTTGCACATGCGGATACAAAGACCGCAGAGCATGCAATCTTCGTCTTTGATATGATACGGGCTCTCCTGTACTCCCAATTTCCGCGCCACGTCAATGATCTGTTGTGATTTCGGAGCTCGCGCCATGATCAGACCGATCATCGTGCGCCTGATATTCTGCAATTCGGGCGAATTGGTGACGACCTCGATATCGTTGTCAGCCGGATACAGGCACGAAGCCTGGATGGTCTTCCTGCCGGCCCTGTTGATCTCCACCACGCATAATCTGCATGCGCCGTAGGGACTCAATGCCTTATGATAGCACAGCGTCGGGATATCGATATTCAGCTTTTTTACTGCCTCAAGGATCGTTTTCCCCTTTTCGATCTCGACCGGCGTTTTATCAATATGGAGTTTTATCGTCATTTTCGCTCCTTGCACTTTTTCACAAATTCCTGACCCTGCGTGGTCTCCAGATCGCAATGCAAACACCGCCGGGCTTCCTTGATCGCCATTTCCTCGGTGTAACCATTATCGATCTCGGGGAATTTATTGATCCGGGGGGATACTGCCAGGCCGGGCATTTTGACGCGCTGGTAATCGGCCATCTCCACTTCGGTCATGGCAACCGGCTCGACATAGATCGACGGCCGTGTCACCGCATGTTTCCGCATCCACGCAGCTTTTTTCAAATAACTATCGATCGATTCAGCGGCCAGTTTGCCGTCGCGGATCGCTTCGATCGCCGTGCTCGGCCCGCGGATCGCGTCGCCGCCCGCGAAGATCTGGGGATGGCTGCTCTGAAGGGTCTCCGCATTCACGTCCACCGTTCCCCATTTGGTTAGTTTAGCGTGTTTAGCAAGAAACCCGGTCTGCGGCTGCTCGCTGACCGCTGCGATTATCGTGTCGAATCCAGTGGTGAATTCAGAGCCCGGTATGGGAACCGGCTTGCGCCGGCCCGAGCTGTCGATCTCGCCCAACGCCATGCGTGAGCACGTAAAAAGAAGCTTGCCGTTCTGCTCCGCGATCTTTTGGGGCGCAACAAGGTACTGGATCTTGACGCCCTCTTCGAGTGCCCCTTCGATCTCTTCAGGAAAAGCGGGCATTTCAGACCTGGTGCGGCGGTAATAGATCTCCACCTCGCATCCCAGTCTCAGGGCAACACGGGCAGCATCGATCGCGGAATTACCACCGCCGATCACGCATACCTTGTTGCCCAGATCGACCTTCTGACCGGTATGGACCGCCCGCAGGAATTTCATGCCCGGCAAAACGCGCGGATGGTCTTCTCCCACAACACCCATCTTGATGCTTTCATGAGCCCCGACCGCTACGAACACCGCGTCGTAGCCCTGTTTCAGCAGCTCGTCGATACTAACTTGCTCGCCGATCCTCACGCCATTTTTAATCTCCAGTCCTGCTTTTTTCATGTTTTGGATATCGAAATCCAGCACCGGCCTGGGAAGCCGGTACTCGGGGATTCCGACCAATAACATGCCGCCGGGTTTTTGCTCCGAGTCGAAAACTGTGACCTTGTGACCTTTAAGGCAAAGGTAATAACCGGCTGTCAAGCCCGCCGGTCCAGCGCCAACAATGGCTATTTTCTTGCCGGTGGCAGGCGTTTTGCCTGGAGGCTCGATATTTTTCTTCGCTGCGGTTGCCCAATCGATGACGAACCTCTTCAGACCGCGGATATTTATGGGCTCCCCGATATCACCGGCGCGGCACGACATTCTTTCGCACGGATGATGACAGATGCGGCTCACCGACGCCGGCATGGGGTTGTCCCTGGTTATCACCTCGAGCGCCTGCTCGAACTTTCTGCTGGCGATATACGACACGTATAATTGAGCCTCGGTGCCTATTGGACAGGTATGCTGGCAAGGGGACGAAACGATCTCCTTGCAAACGATCGCCGGGCATCTTTTATGCTTGATATGTTCTTCGTATTCATCCCTGAAATACCTTATCGTGGACAGGACCGGATTGGCCGCGGTCTGCCCCAGCCCGCACATTGAAGCCGATTTCACTACCTTACCCAGGTTCTCCAGGAGATCGATATCGCCTTCCTTGCCTTCTCCCCTGGAAATGCGGTCAACGATCTCATACATCTCCCGGGTTCCTTCACGGCACGACGAGCACTTGCCGCAGGACTCATCCTTGAGAAACTCAAGGAAATATCTTGCGATGTCCACCATGCAGGTGCGTTCATCCATTACGATCATGCCGCCAGATCCCATGATCGATCCGGCTTCGGCAAGTTTTTCATAATCGACAGGCTGATTGATATGGCTTAAAGGCAGACAGCCGCCTGAAGGTCCGCCCGTCTGAATGGCTTTGAACTTTCGGTTTTTGGGAATACCGCCGCCCATCTCGATGATCTCATCCAGCTTCATCCCCATCGGCACTTCTATTAACCCTGTATTTTCTATTTTTCCGACCAGCGAGAACACCTTCGTGCCCTTGCTCTTTTCCGTTCCGATCCGGGAAAACCAATCCCCACCGCGGGCGATAATGACCGGGATATTCGCCCAGGTCTCCACATTGTTTATATTCGTCGGTTTTCCCCATAATCCGGATTCGGCCGGGAATGGCGGCCTTAACCTTGGTTCCGGCGACTTCCCTTCGATCGAGCTTATCAGAGATGTTTCCTCGCCGCAGACAAATGCGCCCGAACCCTGCGCCATCTTTATCTTGAAATTGAAATTAGTGCCCAGAATGTTGTCACCCAGCAGGTTACTTTCCTCAGCATCGCTGATCGCTTTTTTGAACCGTTCGATCGCCAGCGGGTATTCAGTGCGCACGTAAATGTAGCCCTCTTGCGCTCCGATGGCATAGGCGCCGATCACCATGCCTTCAATGACCGAATGCGGGTCTCCTTCAAGGATGCTCCGGTCCATGTATGCGCCGGGGTCTCCCTCGTCAGCATTGCAGATTATGTACTTTGTCTCTCCCTTTGATTTCCGGCACAATTCCCACTTCAAACCTGTCGGAAAACCCGCGCCGCCGCGCCCCCGCAGTCCGGATTTCTTGACATCGCCGATCACCTGGTCGGCCGAATATCCCTTCAGTACCTGCATCAGAGAAAAATAGCCGCCGCGCGCAATGTACTCCTCGATATCTTCGGGATTAATGAAACCGCAATTTCGCAGGGCGATCTTGAGCTGTTTTTTGAAGAACGCGATGTTGTTATAGAGTTCTATCGACCGGACCGCGTCCGGTAGATCACGGGCGACGAGAGACTTCTTCTCGTTCAATATCAACCATTCATCTTCATCAAAACGCCAGGCTGCGATACTATTGTTTATATGGTCTTTTTTCAGATCATCAAAGATGAGTTTAGCCTTTTCTTCATTAACTTTGGAAAAAGTCACCCGCGGTAAGCCAGGGATCAGGATATCGACCAGCGGTTCTTTCTGGCAAAACCCAATGCACCCGACCGGGACAAGGTTAAACTTGCCGTTAGAGTCGATCTCCTTGCTGAAATAATTGTAGACCTGTTCGGCGCCGGTCGCCAGTCCGCATGTCGCCATCCCGACACTGATCCTCACCTTGTCCGGATAGAGCTTCTTTATCCCGCTATCCTTAAGCTTTTGCAGGTCTTCTTTGTTCTTTAGCTTCATAGTCTGTACTTTCTCAATATATTGCCGATCTCATTTACCCTGACATTACCGTAGGTATTACGACCAATGCGAACTGCTGGTGCTATGCTGCAACACCCGATACACCGGACGGTCTGCAACGAGAATAAAAAATCTTCGGTCGTCCCACCGTCACTGATGCCCAGCTCCTGTTCGACCTTTTCCTGCAATCTGCCCGAACCGCGGACATGGCATGCGGTACCGCGGCAGAGCGCGATCGTATACTTTCCCTTCGGCACGAGGCTAAAAGCGTTGTAGAACGTCGCGATGTTATATATATGGCTTAAAGGTATATCCAATTCCCTACCGACATAGCGCAGCAAGTCCATCGGCAGGTAATTGTACGTTGCGTTTATCTTCTGGAGGATCGGCATAAGGCTGCCTTCCTTGGACTTGTAATCACTGATGATCCCCTGGACCTTGGCAAAATCCTCGGGTTGCAGCTGTATTGTCTCCTTGTCGATATCAGCGTATGCGATCTGCATTACCGGGCAATTCGCCATGCAAAGCCCGCAGCCCGTGCACTTATCCTCATCAACAAACCGCGGTTTTTTCTGCACGGTCACGACGAAATTGCCGGATTCACCGCCGAGTTTTTCGATCTCGGCGTTAGTGATGATCTTTATGTTCGGATGTCTCGCGACACTGACCAGCTTCGGCGCCAGGATGCACATCGCGCAGTCGTTGGTGGGGAATGTCTTGTCGAGCTGAGCCATGACCCCACCTATGCTTGGACCCTTCTCGACCAGATAAACCTTGAATCCGGAATCTGCCAGGTCCAGCGCTGCCTGTATGCCGCCGATCCCGCCGCCGACAACCATCACCGCGCCAACCTTTCCGTTACTCATGGATCCTCCGCTTCAGAAACTGGCTTTTGACATTTGGAATTTGGGATTCATTTGGATCTTGATATTTGGTATTCTGCATTTTGTAAGCCTTCATCTAATCTTCTCCATCAATGCTTTTGTGGACACCCTGTTCATCCTCAAGCCCAGAGCTTTTTCATCCAAGCCCATCGCCAGACCAAGCAGTTGAGGATAGTACAGGACCGGGATGGTGAACACTTCATTGAATTTTTGTTCCATCTTCCGCTGATTATCATCGAACATGACGCTGCAGAATGGACACATCAGGACCATTGCGTCCACTGAATTCCGCTTGAGCGCGGTCATTTTCGGGCGGGCAACGGAATACGCCAGGTCCTCGCTGATCGCCAGGAGGCTGGCACCGCAGCATCGCGTTTTCTCGTTGTAGTCCAAAGGCACCGCGCCCGTGACGCTGATCAGTTCATCGAGGGATTTTGGATTTTCCGGATCTTCTGGAGTTTGATAAATGTCGGTTGGTTTCAGGTAATGGCATCCGTAGTGCGCCGCGACCTTGAGATTGGTAAGTTTTTTCTTTATCAACTTCGAGATCTCCGGGATCCCGATATCCTCGTACAGGATCTTGACAAAATGTTTGACTACGATATTCCTGCTGAGTCGGTAATCGAACCCGGCTTTCTTGAGCAGCGCGAGGGTCCTGGTCTTTTCCGGGAAATCATCGGAAAGATGCTTGCTGACCTCGGTCAGTGAGCTTGTGCAGGCACTGCACAGCGTGCAGACATCGAGATCTTCGTTCTCGGCGGCCAGCAGGTTGCGCGCGGCCAGGAAAAATGCGCTCTCCTGGTGAACTGACTTGATCGGGAACCCGCAGCATTCGAAATCGGCGATGTCCGTAAACTCAAGTCCGGTCTCCTTCGCCACTGCCCGTGCCGCCATTTCATAGTTCCTGCCCCTGCCTAATACGGTACAACCCGGGAATAGTGCGTACTTCATGTTAGGTTTTCCTCGCCAGGATCTTGTCCAATCCTGTGATTTCCAAAAGTTTGCGCGTGAATCCCTTGGTCTTTTCAACCTTTGGCAATCCGAACGAGACTCTTTTGTTGTTGTCGAACTCATCGATCTCATACAGGCGGCCGAATTGCTTTAAAAGCTCGACCTGTTGAACGAACGCGGGATGAATAAACCCTTCTTTTACGGCCATGTTCTTGATCGCGTTCATGACATCCGTGAACCGTACCCCCTGCGGGCACCGTTCTGAGCAAGAATAACAGGTTGAACAAAACCAGATGAAATCGTTCTTCAAAACCCGGTCTTTCATGCCCAGCAGGACCATCCTTATGATCTGCCGCGGATTATATCGCGTATCGATCTCTCGAATAGGACAGCTCGCCGTGCAGATGCCGCAAGCATAGCAGGCTTTTATATTCTCGCCGCCGGGTTCTTTTGCCACTTCATATTTGAAATTTGGTGTAACCGATTGTTCTTGGCTTTTCATGGTTTTCTCTTGGTCATTAGACCCAGCTTTCCATCGCATTCAATCCCCTTTCATCGAGATGCGCGTTGCCTTAATAGCGTGCTGCGGGCTATCTGAACATCAGGTGCTTTTCGATCTTCTTAAGCAGCGCCGGGATTTCGACCGGTTTATCAATAAAATCATCGGCGAGATGGTCGATCGCGATCTCCACGCCGTACTCCGGCCTGGAAAGCTGCTGTCCGATCGCGGTCAGCATGATTATCGGTATGGGGCGGGTCTGTTGGTTCTTGCGCAGTTCAAAGCACACCGTGTAACCGTCCTTGCCGGGCATTATAACATCCAGCACGATCAGGTCAGGCTTCTCGTATTTTGCCTTGGCAATGCCCTCGTCGCCGTCCTTAGCCGTGATGACCTCGAACCGGTGCGCGGCCAGGATCTGCCGCGTGGCTTCAAGAAAATCAGGATCGTCATCGACCAGCAGGATCTTCGGCATGCTGCGCTCCTGTTTGGGCGCGGTTTTAACCGTTGCTAGAAGACCACGCACTTTTTCCAGAATGACCTGAGGCGACGATGGTTTTTCAAGGTACGCGTCCGCCTTGTGCTGGGCAGCGATGTTCTCGGTATAACTGCCCGGTTTTGAACCCAGGGCGGTCATCAGCAGGATCGGTATCACTGAGTACTTGGGATCTTCCTTGAGCTCCCGGCAAATGGAGAAACCATTGATATCCGGCAGGATGACGTCCAGAACGATCAGGTCTGGGTTTTCCTTGTGGACCAAGTCGAGCCCGGTCCGGCCGTTCTTCGCCATCATAACCTCGTATCCTGCCTGTTCGAAAATAACCTTGTTGGCTTGACAAAAGTCATTGTCATCATCGATCAACAAGAGTTTCACTTTTTTCATGATGCGCTCCTTTCTGATACAATTTCATTTTTTTCACGTGCTTTAGGCAGAACAATGCTGAATGTGCTGCCCAGATCGAGCCGGCTCTTGATCTCCAGCCGGCCTCCATGGATATCCAGAATTTTTTTGGCGATCGCCAGACCAAGGCCGGAACCGGCAGCTAGACCCTCACGCTTGGTCCGGTAAAATTCATCGCCAACCCGGGCGAGTTCCTCGTCCGGTATCCCGATCCCGGTATCGGTGATGTCAATGATCACTGCGTCTGCAGTTTGCATTGTCTCGACCGATAAACGTCCCCCCTCGTGGTTATATTTAATACCGTTGCTCATGATGTTCGTGATCACCTCTTTTATCATTTCGCGGTCGCCAAATACGGTATTAATGTCAGCGCCGGCAGAGGACACGAGTTCGATTTTTTTTTCCGCGGCGAGTGGTTTTACGAGTTCCAGGGATTCTTCGATCACCGGCTTCAAGTTGAATTTTGTGAAGCTATCCCGAACATCCGTCTCCTCGATCCGGGCAAACTTCAGCCAGCGGTTGACTAGCAAAAGCAGTTCATTCAGCCGGATCTTCATCCGGGTGATCACCTTCTCTTGCTCCGGCGGCATCGTTCCCAGGATCCCGCCGCTCAGGACCTCAAGGTACTGGATAACCGCGACCAGCGGTGTTCTCAATTCATGCGAGACCAGCGATATGAAATTCTGCCGCATATGCTCTTTCTCATTTTTCAACCGCTCGGCTTCAACCGTGATCCGATGTTTCTCGACCGCCCGCCAGGTGATAATGGCCAATTCCTCAGGCGTGAACGGTTTGGGCAGGAATTCTAAAGCGCCATGCTTCATTGAATCGACGGCAGATTCTATGGTCGCGTAGCCGGTGATCACCACGGTGACGATGTTCTTGTCGATCCCCCTGATCCGGTCAAGCACTTCGAGCCCGCCCATACCCGGCATCTTCAGGTCAACGAAGACAACATCGGGTTTTGATCCCTTCATTTTTTCCAATCCGGCAATTCCGTTATTCGCGGTTACCACCTCATATCCTTCATCGGTCAGAATCTGAGCGCAGGCATCGCATATCACCGCCTCGTCATCGATGACCATGATCCGCGCTGGTTCGGTCTTATCCGTTCCCTGTATCACAGTGATGGTCCTTCTGGAGCATCGTTGTCTTCTTCTTTCCCGACGATATCCTGCATTTTCTTTTTCTTTTTATTTTCATAAAAATCTATAAATACCGGGCATTCATGATAATCGCTTTCGCATGGACTCGGTGTAACCAAGCGATTGCTTGGGAGCATTTTTTTTACTTCACATGCAGTACAATACTGCATCATGATCTCTTCTAAAAAAGGGCACTTCATAACATGATTATTTTATGCAAATTCTGTGCCAAGGGCATTAATAAAAAGTATCGTTTTTTCAAAACATTATGACGATTGATTATACATCAGAATATTTTCAATGTAAATTTTTTAAACAACATTGTAAAAGTATGTTTTTTCAACACTTTTTGTGTTGAAATTTTAAACTATGTATAATTATTCAACACGAACAAAATAATATTACTCAGCTGTTTTTTTTAATTGATACAACTTAATTTTATTATAAAGCGTCACTCGATTTATACCAAGGATCTCCGCAGATCTTTTTATATTCCAATTGTTCGAATTTAATACATTGCTAATATATGCTTTTTCAATGTCGTTCAGGGACTGACCTGATGGCACCTGAACAGTCGGAGCAGCGGATCTGATTATCTGAGCTACTTGCGCGGGCAGATCATTCACTGTTATCTCTGTGCTGCTTGTGACTACGATCGCGTGTTCGATCGTGTTTTCCAGTTCACGGACATTGCCCGGCCAGTGATACTCCATCAATACTTTCATGGCATCTTCTGATACGCGCAGACCTGGTTTGTTCGTCTCCACCGAGTACTTTGTGAAAAAATGTTCGATCAGGATCGGTATATCTTCCTTGCGTTCCCGTAGAGGAGGGATGGTTATAGTTATCACGTTTAGACGGTAGTAAAGATCTTCCCGAAATTGCCGGTTCGCGATCATTTCTTCGATGTTTTTATTGGTGGCCGCGATAATGCGGATATCGACCTTTATCAGCTCTTTTCCCCCGATCCTTCTGAACTCCCTTTCCTGTAAGAACCTTAAGAGGTCCACTTGTGTTTTGGGACTTATATCCCCGATCTCGTCCAGGAAGATCGTGCCTTTATCCGCCATTTCTATCCTACCCATGTGCTGTGTTGTAGCGCCGGTGAAAGCGCCTTTTTCATAACCGAATAGCTCGGCTTCGAGCAGGGTTTCCGGTATGGCTCCGCAGGCGGCAGCGATGAATGATTCATTATTCCTTAAACTGAGCCCGTGGATCGCACGCGCCACCAGTTCTTTTCCGGTGCCGCTTTCGCCGCGTATGAATACGGTGGATTTAGTCGGCGCTACGGTCTTTATCATTTCAAAGACCGCTGCCATCTTCGGGCTTTTTCCGATCAGATCGCGAACCCTGTAACGTCTGGTGAGTTCGCGCCTGAGCATGGTATTTTCCTTAACCAGGCGCTGGTGCTCGGTCAACCGTTCAATGATTATGCTGATCTCATCGGGGTTGAACGGCTTTACGACATAATCAACCGCGCCTTCTTTCATTGCCAGCACCGCGCTGTCAACCGACGCGAAAGCCGTTATGATCACGACCGGTAGCCCGGGTTTAATTTTTATTAGCTTACGCAAGACATCGATGCCGTTCACGCGGGGCATTTTCAGATCAACCAGAGCAAGGTCTATTTCATGATCGGTAGCAATGGACCAGGCGGTCTCGCCGTTCTCGGCCGTCATCACTTCATACCCCTCGGCCGCGAGCCAATCAGCCAGCGAGCTGCGTACCGCTTCCTCATCGTCGACGACCAGAATCTTGCCTTTTTTCATTATAATCCTGCTTCTGCCTTTTGAATTATAGAACACTGCATAAAGTTACGATAGTATATAAATTATTACGCTTATTGTCAATAATATCTACACCATCCCGCCTGCCTGCTTGACACGCCAAGGGTAATTCGTATACTCATTGACAAATTATGATAAAGAAGAAACCATGGCTGGTGATCGGCCCTGGGGTTTCATCCGCCCCTCGGTCAAACCATAGATATTGACAAACCCCGATTGGTTAATATAATGATTATATAATAAGGTAAGGAGGTTGGATGCGTTTTTTGGGACTGATATTCGTCATAGCGGTCATCGGTTTCATGAGCGGTTTTGTCGTCCTTAATTCAAATACCAATGTGGACCTCGATATTTTCGGGCAGAAAGTTCCCGGCGTACCGGTCGCCCTCGTCTGTTTTTATTCGTTTATCGCCGGCATGGTATTCATTCTTATTTTCGCCCTGGCCGATGAGATCCGGCTGCGCAACAGCCTGCATAATGTGAAAAAAGAGAACGAGAACATAAAGAAAGAGCTCGACGCCCTCAGAAACATGCCCTTCGAGGAAGAAAAATGACCGCGCTGATAATAATCATCATTGCCCTGGTTGCGTTTATCCTCTACCTGCTTTTTTACCCCAGCAAGAAAAAGATCTTCAGCCATCAGCCGTATCTTGAAGCGCTTGCTGCCCTGCTCGATAATAACGACGACCTGGCCGTGAAAAAGCTCAAGGAAGCGGTCTATATCGATACCAACCTGGTGGATGCGTACATCAAGCTCGGGAACCTGTATCGTAAAAAAGGCAACCCGCAGCGCGCGATCCAGATCCACCAATCCCTCACGGTCAGACCAACGCTCAAGAAAGATGAAGAAAAAAAGGTCTATTATGCCCTGGTCGATGACTATGTAGCGGACAAACGCCCGAACAAGGCGACCTCTTTTTTAAAGGAACTATTAAAGATCGATAAAAATGACCGGCAGGCGAGGACCATCCTGCTGAATATTTTGGAAGACATGGGAAATTTCGCGGATTGCATCGTAACATACGAAGAAGGCAGCCCGGAATTCAAGGACGAACGCCGCCGGGCTTTCTATTATGCGGCGATGGCAAACAACCGGGCAAAAGAACCGCCTGGTGACGAGCCAGTGGATGAGAAGGAGATCGCCAATCTGTACAAGAAAGCCCTGAAGATCTTCCCCGATTCCATTGCCGGGTTATACTATATGGCCGAATATATGAAAACCACCGGCGATTTAAAGAAAGTAAAAGATTACTGTCTCAAGCTCGTACACCGGTATCCGGATTTTACTTTCCTGGTCCAGCACAACCTGGAAAAAGTATTCTATGACCTTGGTTCATTCGACGAGATCGTCACCCTATATGAACGGATATTCAACCAGAATCCCAGGAACTTCACCGTGGGGTTCGCGCTGGCCGACCTCAACGAAAAAAAGAACGAGATCGAAGCAGCCAAGGATATTTTCCGCAAGTTGGGAGATATCTATCCCCGCAGCTTAAAGCCAAAATTACGCCTGCTCAAGCTCACCGCCGAAGACAAGCAGTTGAAGAGGGAGCTTACCGACATCGACAAATCCATAGCCGACACCAAATACCTCTGCAACGTATGCCATTTGGAAGCCGGCAAGTTCACCTTCATATGTCCACGCTGCCACTCGCTCGAATCATTGTATCCTGCGCTTTAATCGCCCTTATCCCGCTGGCCGCAGCAGGGCAGGATATTGACGAGGCGATAAAGCTTTTCAACGCTTTGCAGTTCGATAAGTCGCGGGTCATTTTTGAAGACATCGTAAGGGCCGGGACCGACGCGCGCATCGCCGAGGCCTATTATTACGTGGCGCGGCTCTCGATCAACCCGGACTCGCAGGCCTTTTATTATGGGAAGGTCGTGTCCGATTATCCCCAGTCCAGATACGCGGACATCGCATGTCTGGAGATAGCCAAGATCAATATCGGACGGGAAGCTTATAACAACGCGATCCTGTCCTTACAGGGCCTGATCAAGAATTACCCCGACACCAAGATCAAGGATGAATACCTGTTCTGGCTTGGTGTTTCATACATCGCGGTCGGTCAGAACGATCAGGGTGCCAAAGCCCTCAAAGAGCTGATCAGCAGCTGTCCAAAATCGGCATGGAGCGAGCGCGCCCGCAATATCATTGCCAGCCAGGAGCCCCTGGTGACCGCTGATTACTATACGGTTCAGGTCGGGTCCTACCGCAATATCGATAATGCGCGCAAATACGCCGAGACGCTCAAAGCCCAGGGAACAGAAGTCCAGGTCGTGGAAGCAGTGATCAAAGGAATAACCTATTATCGAGTATGGGTTGGGCGGTTTACCACGAAAGAAGAAGCCAAGGCATTTTCGACTAAGCTTGAATCCCAGGGCATAAAGGGAAATGTCGTTAAAGGGTATTAAACCCGCAACGGCAGTAAGAATTAAGCTGATCGCACCTATCCGAACATACCATATAATAACAATAATTAGTTAAATGGTTAAAAGGTTAAATGGTCAAATGGCAGGAGAATTTAACCAGTTACCAATTACCATTTAACCAAATCGCATAGCTATGCAGCTTACGCCAATGCTGGAGCAGTACCAGCAGATCAAAAATAAACATAAAGATACGCTCCTCTTATTCCGCGTAGGCGATTTCTACGAATTCTATTACGATGACGCGAAGACCGCGAGCACGTACCTGGGCATTACCCTGACCGCCAAGACCATTCACAAGGGTGTGAAAGTACCGCTTGCCGGCGTTCCCATCAAGGCGAGCGAGAACTACATCGCCAGACTGGTGAAGGCCGGTTTCAAAGTGGCGATCTGCGAGCAACTGGAACCGCCGGACAAGACAAAAAAACTGGTCGCACGGGACGTCATCGAGGTCATCACCCCGGGTACGATCCTCCGGCCTTCCCTCCTTGATGACAGCAAGCCGCTCGTGCTCGCCTGCTGCCTGCCCGATGAGAAACGCTGCGGCATCGCCTTCTGCGACATAACCAGCGGCGATTTTTCCTGCGGCGAGATCGATGCGGATCAGCTTAACGAGATCCTGGCGCGCAAAGAGGTCAAGGAGCTGATCGTTCCGGAAGGGATCGTTGTGAAAACAAGCATCCCCCTCACCCTGCTCGACGGCTATCATTTCATCACCGACATCGCGTACCAGAAACTGATCCAGCAGTTCAATGTCGTGACCCTCGACGGGTTCGGGATCGAGAACTTGAAACTCGGGATCAGCACTGCCGGCGCCATGCTCTATTATTTGCAGGAAAATCAGAAATCGACCCTGCCGCAGATCACTCGCATCTCGGTTTTCAACGCTTTTGATTCTTTGTATGTGGACAGCACTACGCGCCGGAACCTGGAACTGATCGAGAACGCGCACGGTGAAGAGACGAAGACCCTGTACTGGGCAATGGATAGCTGCCTGACACCGTTCGGCAAGCGGCTGCTGAGAAGCGACCTCCTGGCACCCTTGATCCTGCCGGACAAAATCAACGAGCGCCTTGACGGCGTTGAGGAACTTAAAAACAAAGAATTTTTAAGGAGCGAACTGCGACAGCTTTTCAAGGACCTGCGCGATGTCGAGCGCATCACGACCCGGCTTCTATGCCAGCGCGTACAGCCCAGGGAGATGGTCGCTTTAAAAGAATCGCTCTGCCAGTACCCGGTGATCAAGGGCTTGCTTGAAGCCGGCACGTCCAATATCGTCAGTTCGATCCACAAGGCGATCGAGGATTTCAAGGACGTGACCGAGCTGATCGAAAACACCATCGTGCCCGAACCGCCCGCAACACTGGATAATACCGGCGTGATAAAGGATGGCTGCTCGAGCGAACTCGATGAACTGCGGTCGATCGCCCGTGGCGGCAAGGACTGGCTCGTCAAACTGCAGAACGAAGAGCGGGAAAAAACCGGCATCGGTTCGCTCAAGGTGGCTTACAATTCGGTGTTCGGCTATTACATAGAGATCACCAAGACAAATCTCGATTCCGTACCCCAGCATTACATCCGCAAGCAGACGCTCGCGAATGCCGAGCGTTTCTACACTCCCGAGCTCAAAGAATTCGAAGAAAAGATCCTGCACGCCGAGGAAAAGATCAAAACTCTGGAGTACGAGATCTTCACCAAACTACGCGACCAGGTGGCTCAGCGCGGTGAAGCGATATTGAAAACGACCAGGGCGATCGCGCTTTTGGACCTGCTCCAGTGCTTTGCCGAGAACGCGTCGGTCAATAATTATGTAAGACCCGTGATAAACGAAGACGATAAGATCGTGATCACGGACGGGCGGCACCCGGTCGTCGAGAAGATCCTGGAAAAGGGCTCGTTCATACCCAATGACACGTACGTGGACCGCGGCCGGGATCAGATCCTGATCATTACGGGACCCAACATGGCCGGTAAATCGACGTATTTGCGCCAGGTCGCCCTGATCGCGATCATGGCGCAGGCCGGAAGTTTTGTCCCGGCAAAAAGCGCATTGATCGGCATCGTGGACAAGATCTTTACCCGGATCGGCGCCAGCGATGACATCTCGCGCGGGGTCAGCACGTTTTTGGCGGAGATGATGGAGACCGCAAATATCCTCCACAATATCTCCAACCAGAGCCTGGTCATCCTCGATGAAGTAGGGCGCGGCACATCGACCTATGACGGGCTGGCGCTCGCCTGGGCAGTGGTCGAGGAGCTCCACGCGAATAAAAAACCCAGAACCCTGTTCGCCACTCATTTTCACGAGCTGGTGCGCATCGAGGATTTCCTGCCCCACGTGAAAAACTACAACTGCCTGGTCAAGGAATGGGGCGACGAGATAATTTTCCTGCGCAAGCTCGCGCCCGGACCCAGCGACCGCTCGTACGGCATCCAGGTCGCGCGGCTCGCCGGTCTCCCCCAGTCGGTCATCAACCGAGCCAAAGAAGTCCTGCGCGATTTTGAAGAAGGCGAGATCTTCAGCGTCCGTAAACTCAAAAAAACCAAACTCTCCCAGTCCGACCTGTTCGTAGACAAACAGTAATAAACCATACACTTCCAGACTGTCTTGTTTTGTATGGTTTCAATCTATTGTTCGAGCGAGCAGACTGAGTCGAGAACCACCTTGCCGGTCATTGCAAGCACTCTTCCCTTTTGTCATTGCGAGGAATCCCGCGTCCTTGGTTTTCTACAATAAAAAACGGGAGACGAAGCAATCTCATCCTTACAGTTCCTTTCTGTCATTCCCGCCCCTTTTGTCATTCCCGCGAATGCGGGAATCCAGATACCCAAATCTTGGGCTCCTGATTTCTCAGGAGTGACAGAAGATATGACTCCGTCATTGCGAGCGATCTTTGTGCGCAACCTTATGAAAAAAAATGCTGGTGTCCCGAGGAACGAGGGGAAACAATCTCGGCTTTTTCCTGTTTATGCACATTTTCAGACTGTCTGGTTTTGTACGATTTTCTGACTTGACTTATTCCTATATCTGCTTATCATTTGATTAGGTAATCGAGGGTATAATTATGAAACCGTGTTTTATATTATTTTTCGCCATATCAATCGTGTTCGCACAAGAAAATTCTGTTAATGATACTACTTCACAGCCTGTAGATTCAGTCAGGTTGGAGGAAAAACTAAACCAGCTTGAACCGGCGATCCGATTACCATCGGATTCAATTGAGCTAAAAGAAAAATATAATCAAATCGAGCTGCCAAGTCCGAAACCTGTTGATCTTGATTCAAACACACCTCCTGTAATGAGCGACTCACATCCACCCACCCTCCTCGATGAACAGGGGGAGCCAATCAAGGAAGGCGAGTGCTTCATAAAAGCACTTATTGATCTCGATGGTTCTGTATTGGATATTAAAATTACAAAATCCAGCGGTTATCCTAAACTCGATTCTACTGCAATCGAATTGGTTCGCCAATGGAAATTTTACCCGGCGAAACAGAATGGCAAACCGGTTAGGGTGTGGATAGGCGCGCCGGTGAAGTTCAAACTAGACGATTCCGACGCACCTAAAGATACCCTTCATCAGTCTAAGGTCTCTACACTATCATCTTACGTACTGGAAAAAGCTATAGATTCATTGAAACTAGAGATTGAAAAGAAGTCCAATGAATGGAAATTATATTTCGATCTAGGAGTTGGTTACACTGCGATCAGCAATTATACTGATGCATTACAGGCATTCAACCGTGCTTTAGAATTGAAGGGCAATGACAATGCGATAAAATACAAAATCGCATTTCTATACTATTGTATGGATAGCTTCGAGATCGCTAAATATAAATTCGAAGAATTAATAAATGATTGCCCAGATAAAATCCGCCTTTACGAATGGATTATCGATCTCTACGCCATTCTTGACAATAGTGAAGAATTAATAACAACCTATGAAAAATACTGCAAAATCAACGACATATATACTTCTACAGGATTCGGCATGATCTATGCATTGGCAGGTGATTATAAAAACGCGATAAAATATTATCAAAAAACTATAGATGTAAGATATAACTCCCGGTTGATGATCGCCATGCTATATTTGAATAGTGGAGATTCTGCGAGTGCAGATGAGACCCTTAAACAATACATTCAAGCTATTATCGATTACTACAATAAGCATGACGACTTGGCATTGTTAAATAATAAAGCTGTAGCTTATTATCGTATGAGCAGGTCAAGTAGTGCCTTACAAGCAGCCGACGATCTCGTTGCCAAAAATCAGACAGATGGCGTAAATATATTTAATTGTGGTGTTTTCAAAATTGCAGCCGGCGATACGTCGGGATTAACTGATATCAGGCGTGCCTGTAGTTTTGATACTACAGGCTTTGTAAAAGCAGTTTACAAAGCGATGCTGGCGATTCGAACAGATTCGCTGGCAATAGCGGAGAGTCTCTTAAGTCAAACTGGAATACGCTATTTAACTACATCAGGAATGGCCAACGGTTTATTAGCATATTGTCTAGAAAAACGAGGAAAACGGTTATTAGCATATAAACATTGGATCAACTGTTATGGTTTGACGCCGTTGGGAACCGACGTCGAATCGATCCGTAGTTATATAATCAAATTTATTGAAACACTGAAGTATAAACAATAAATGACAGTGATATTGTTAATAGCGACTATATTATTCGCCCAGGCGCCGGATACGCTGTGGACAAGAACGTATGGCGGCGCAGGTCAGGATTCATGCTGGTCAGCTCAATATACTGCCGATCATGGTTTTATTCTGGCTGGCTGGACCGATTCATACGGAGCTGGTGGCCATGATTTCTATCTTGTTAAAACCGATTTACTTGGTGATACAGTTTGGACAAGAACCTTTGGTGGCACAGATGTTGATGAATGCCTTGCTGTAATACAAACATTCGATGGCGGTTATGTTGCCGGCGGACGCACCTTGTCTTTCGGTACGGATTACGATGTCTGGCTTATCAAAACTGATGCTCAGGGTGACACACAATGGACAAAGACGATCGGTGGTTCTGGATATGATATGTGCCGAGGTCTTTATCAAACGTCGGATTCAGGATTTATCCTTACTGGAACTACCAACTCTTATGGAGCTGATAGTTTTGATATATACTTGATAAGAACGGATAAAAATGGTGATGCACTATGGACAAAGACGTTTGGTGGTCCATTGAACGAGAATGGATATACAGTAACCCAAACAATTGATGGCGGATTTTTGATTGCAGGTTGGACTCAATCATTCGGTGCGGGCAACTATGACGCCTATATAATAAAAATTGATCCGTCCGGTGATAGTTTATGGTCATTTTTATGGGGAGGGACCAGTATGGACAAGGGATGTTCAGTTATAGAAGCCAATGACGGTAGTTACATGATCGCTGGATGGACCTATTCTTTTGGACCGGATGTTCAGAATGCCTATCTTTTGAAAATGACAACCACTGGGGATACTGTATGGACGAAATATTATGGCGATGATGTTTATTCCGTTGTTTATTCAGTGCAGAAGACAACCGACGGAGGATATATTCTTGCCGGCACGACTGGATCATCTAATCCAACAGCAGATGTGTATCTTGTAAAAACCGATTCAATGGGTGACATGCAATGGTCTACTCGGTATGGTGGGAATGGCCAGGATTGCGGTTGGTCTGCCGAACAAACTGATGACGGTAGCTATTATATTGCCGGCTGGACGGGGTCTTTTGGCTCTGGTGGTGCGGATTTTTACCTTGTTAGAACCGGTCTTGAACAAAATATCTTGGAAGACAAAAAAATATGTCCATATATTTCGTTAAATTTAAAAACTGCAATTTTTTGTAGTCCTCTTCGCTTACCGGCAGGCAAGACCTATCGGGTCTTTGACATCACTGGCCGGGCAGTTATGCCCAATATGCTAAAACCCGGCGTCTATTTCATCGAGATCGACGGAGTGATAACAGGCAAAGTCGTTAAAGTCAGATAGAAGCCATTAAGACTTGACATATGCGTATTTATGGTTACAATAATAAGGACAGTTTTAGCAACTATTGAATTAAACTATTGAGTTTTGAACTAAATAAAGGAGTGATTTATGTCAGGACATTCTAAATGGGCGAAAATTAAACGAAAAAAAATGGGCACGGACGCTGCCCGCGGCCGGATCTTCACGAAATTGATCAGGGAAATCACGATCATAGCGCGGCATGGGGGCGGTGATCCCGATGCTAATCCGCGCCTGCGGACCGCGATCGACGAAGCAAAGGCAGCCAACATGCCCAATGAAAACGTGGACCGCGCGATCAAGCGCGGGATCGGCGCGCTGGATGACGGTCTGACCCTTGAAGAAGTGACCTATGAGGGCTATGGGCCCAACGGAGTAGCCATCCTCATCGAGGTGGTGACCGACAACCGCAACCGCACGACCTCGGAAATAAAGCACATCCTTTCGCGTCACAACGGAACCCTGGGCAGCCAGGGATCGGTCGCGTGGCAGTTCCATGCCAAGGGTATTATTCAGGTGGACGCCAAGAAATATAACGAAGACACGGTGATCAGCCTGGCGCTCGACGGTGGCGCGGCAGACGTAAAGACCGAGGAAGACACTTACCAGATCATCACCCCTCCCGAGACCTTCAACAAGGTAAAAGAACTGCTTAAGAGCAACAAGATCGACATCGTCAGCAGCGAATTGTCAAAAATACCCCAAAACTATGTACCAGTATCAGACAAGGACGCGGAAAAGATCCTTAAACTCTTTGAGGCGCTGGATGAATTAGACGATGTCCAGCACGTCTACGGGAACTTTGACATCCCTGACGCGGTCATGGAAAAAATAACCAGCCAGGGCACATAGCCAGACCTGTGCACGTCTTAATCACTGTAATCAATCCTTTCATCACCGTAATCGAACTCACAAAGTGAGTTGATGAAGGTTCTTGGGATCGATCCCGGACTCACCGCAACCGGCTACAGTGTCATAGAAAACAATAACGTGATCGAAACCGGCACCATCCGTCCCCATCTCAAAGACAGCAATGAAAAGATATTCGAGATATGTAATGGGATCCAGCGGGCGATCGAGCGCAACAAGGTGTCATTTGCCGTGCTGGAGAAAGCCTTTTACGAAAAGAACGTATCGAGTTTAATGCGCGTTTCAGAACTCAGAGGCGCCCTTATTTTCATGCTGAAAAGCAATAATATCGATCTTTATGAATACACGCCCACCCAGATCAAACTAACCACGACCGGGAATGGCCGGGCATCAAAAGGGCAGGTAAGGTTCTTCATTGAACGGATCATGCGCCGGCCCAAGACAAAGACCTCAAACCATGCGATCGACGCCATCGCCATCGCCTATACGGGCTCAAAGAAGTCATCATGCAAACCAGTATCACTATGATCTTTCTTTATTATCTCTGCAATCATTACTAAGCAAGGCGAAGCATTGTGATCGGACGTCTCTCCGGAAAAATCATCGAACTTACACCCCCCTCGCTCATCCTCGATATCCATGGCGTGGGCTATCAGGTGTACATGCCGACATCCTCGTTCAAAGAACTGGTAGCCGGTCAGGAAATAACGCTTTTTACTAAATATATCATCAAGGAAGAGGAGGCGTTCATCTACGGCTTCATTGCCAAAGAAGACAAAGGGACTTTCGAGCAATTGATCTCGGTACCGGGGATCGGCCCCAAATCCGCGCTTACCCTTCTTTCCAATTTTAAACCCCAGGAGATAGCCCGCGCGATCGAAGAAGAGAACATAAGTCTCCTGGCTTCGGTCCCCAAGATCGGGCAAAAACTGGCAAGCAAGATCGTGCTGGAACTCAAGGGTAAACTGGAATTCACCAAAGAAGCATCGACCTTTAGCCAGGCCGTGAGCGCCCTGGTCGGCCTGGGATTGACCCGGGTCGAGGCGATAAACCGCCTGCGTCAGCTCCCCGACAGCCAGAACCTGTCCGTGGAAGAAATGATCAAGCTGGCATTAAGAAATAAGCCCGCGCAATGAGAGATAAACCATGACAATCGACGGTGAACGCACAACCACGGGCGGACTCCTCGCCGGTGAAGAGATCTATGAGCTAACCTTAAGGCCTAAAAAACTGACTGATTTCGTTGGTCAGAAAAACACCGTGGAAAACCTGAAGGTATTCATCCAGGCCGCGAAGAAAAGAAAAGAACCGCTCGAACATACCCTGCTATTCGGCCCACCCGGTCTCGGCAAAACAACGCTCGCTCACATCATCGCCGAGGAGATGGACGTGAACATCTACCCCACCTCCGGGCCGATAATGGAGCGTCCGTTCGACCTTGCCGGCATTGTCAGTAATTTGAAGCGCGGGGACGTCCTGTTCATTGATGAAGTGCATCGGATCAACCGCGCCGTCGAGGAATACCTGTACCCGGCCCTGGAAGACTTCTGCCTGGACGTTATGCAGGACAAGGGCATGGGCGCGCAGGTCATCCGGCTTAAGCTCGAACATTTTACGATGATCGGCGCGACGACCAGGTCAGGTCTGCTCTCATCGGCCCTGCGTTCGCGCTTTGGCATAAATTTCCGGCTGGACTACTACCCGGCCGAGGACCTTAACTATATTATCAAGCGTTCGGCAAAGATCCTCGATATCAAGATCGATAATCCGGCGGCGATGGAGCTGGCAAGACGCGCGCGCGGCACGCCCAGGATCGCCAACCGCCTGCTCAGAAGGGTACGAGATTTCGCCCAGGTCAAGGGCAAGGAAATGATCGACGTTGAGATCTGTGATTACGCCCTGAAAAAACTGGAAGTCGACACGCGGGGCCTTGATGACATGGATAAGAAAATCATCAAGACAATAATTGAAAAATTTCAGGGCGGTCCGGTAGGCGTCAACAACCTGGCGGTCGCGGTGGGCGAGGACGCCCAGACCATCGAAGAGGTTTTCGAGCCGTTCCTGATAATGGAAGGATTCATCAAGAGGACACCGCGCGGCCGGGAAGCGACCGCGCTCGCCTACGAGCATTTCGGCATAAAAAAGAGCCCGGGTCCGCTGTTCCGATAATACACAATCTTAATCGTATCTTGTTAAGCCTTTGCTGTCATTCCTGCCCCGTATCGGAGTACGGGATAAACTCCAGCAGGAATCCAATCAGATCTAAAAGTACACTGGATTCCGTATCTAGCACGGAATGACAATGTTTATGGTTTTGTGTTGACATTTAGCCCCCCATATGTATAATTCCGTATGAAAAAAATATTGATAGTTTTCGCAGGAATTTTATGTCTATGCTGGGCTGATCAGACGCGCATGAACACGCTCATGGCTGGAGATTACATCGACGATCCGGTGAATATCTCCATTTTTCCGCAGCATATACCGCTGTATCAGAACTGCCTATACGGCGATATTTTCACTGGTCTGGATGATTTCGGACTGATCATCTCGCCCAAGACCGAAATCGGCGGTCTGGCGGTCTGGAACAACGGCGATCTCAACATCGGCTATGGTGTGACCGTGAAACGCTTCGACATTGGCCTGTACATGTCGCCGGTCAAGGACCACACGGCATACGGTTTTGGTATTGGCCGTGCCCATTTTGAGTCGCGTGGCGATGTCTCGTTCTTCATGTCCGACGCGGTAGACGCGAAATACTTCACTATCAATGCACGGTGCCTAAAACGCAAACTCGATTTTGTCATCATTCCCCGCTACACTTACGGTAATTACAGCGAACCAATGGAATACCAGAACCATCGCGGAGGGCTGATGATCCAGAGGCTCATCCTCAACGAGGGATTCATCTACCTCGCCGGCGATTATTCTTTCTACACGATCGGCAATATCAGCGATACGACCGGCATCTACGCTGGTCTGGAACTTCCCTTGAGCCGTCTTATATTGCTGCGCCTGGGCTGCAGGGAATTGTTCACAATGGACGATGGTTTTGTTCCTGCAGGAATAGCTGTCGAACCGGGCATATGCTTCCGCGTACGGGAATTCAACCTTGATTTTCACATTAACAAAGACCGGCTGTTCGATAAAGAGCTGACCTTTGTTAACTCGTTCGGCCTGGACTTAAATTTCGCGAAATTTTAATCAAGCACAGCCTGCCGGTCCTGACAGCGCAGGTAAAATATTTAATGCTAAATGAGTGAGACAGAACGCGGGGGGATTAAAGGTATCCATGAGGTTTTTGGATTGTCTAAAAACCGAATGGATAAAAGGGGGGCTCTGCCCCTCTTTGGGGGTGTAGCTCAGCTGGGAGAGCAATGGGTTTGCAACTCATAGGTCAGCGGTTCGACTCCGCTCACCTCCATTTCCCCTCACCCCAGCCATATCCTCTCCCTTAAAGGGAGAGGATATAGGTGAGGGCTTGATTACAGAGATATAGAACAAAGATTACGGCGACAAAAAATACAATTTTGAATCCATGTGATATTGCTAAAAAAGAGGATATGAATAAGCATAAAGAACAACAGACACAAAAAATCCATTTTGTCGAAGATGACAGCATTTTGATCCACGTGACGATAACGGGTCGCTGCAACGCCCGGTGCGAGGGCTGTATCAACAGCACGATAACCAATACTCACGCGCCGGGCCAGCCGCGGGACTCGATCACAACATTCCAGGAAGCTGATCCCGAACGCGATACCGCGATGATACAAAACCTGGCCTTGCGTTCTCCAGAACGCATGGTCACGGTCTGTTTTTACGGCGGAGAACCCCTGCTTGCGCCGGACAAAATGGAAAAGATCCGGGTCCGGCTCGACTCCTCTTCGATAAAAAACCGCCTGCGTTATATGATCTATACCAATGGCGAGTTCATTGAACAAACCCTGCGCCGATATCCCGACCTGATCTTGAAGACCTGGCTGATGTCCATTTCCATAGATGGCGACGCCGCGCAGCATAACCGCGTGAGACCCGGCACCGATCTGCGGCGCATGACCGAGAACCTTAATGCGCTGCGCAACGGAGCATCCTACAAGGGTCACGTGCTCATGTGGTCGACCCTGCGCGAGGGCCAGTCGCTTGGCCGCTGCTTTGATGAATTCATGAGACTGCATGAAAAGAGCCTGGTCGACCACTGGTTCTGGCATTGGGTCGAGATCAGGGAACCCTTTAATGATATCGATCAGTACTGCCTGCAGTACAAAGAAGATCTTACCGGTATAATGGACGCCTTCGCTGGCAAGCTTGAAACCGGCATCATCCTGCCGATCGCCCACATCAACGAACTGACGCTTTATCTGCTGACCGGCAAGGAACGCGGACACACTTGCTGCGGCGTGGAACTGGGCCGCAATTTTGACCTTGTCGACGGCACCGTGAGGATGTGCGTTGACTTTCCCCCGGAAACCGGACTTGGCGATATCAATGATGAAACCAACGTTTTCAAGCGCCGCGACCTCTTGGCTCTTACCGAATACACGAATGACCTCGGGTGCAGCAAATGCGGTGTGTACTTTTATTGCGGCGGCCGCTGCCCGGTCCAGGCGATCTATGGCGGCCTGGCGCGGACCCGGCAGTACTGCCGGGTCATGCGCCTGCATGTCGGAACGGTAAAGAAATACTTACCACGGATCAAAGCCGCGATGGCAGCGCGCAAAATTTCTTTGCAGGACCTTTACGACCGTTCCGCGTTCATAACGCGGTATACCGATGTGATCCCTTAGAAAATTACACTTTTTTTAATAACCGAAGAAAGTTGCTGCTGAAAAAACCTTCAATGACGCGATCGTTATAGCCTTTGTTTTTCGCCTCCGAGGCGATGGATTGTACTTCTGCCGGGTCGGCGAGCACGGCGTCATCGATGCCGTCAAAATCGCTGCCAAAAGCCGGTACGTGCTCGCCAAAGTTCGTCTTTAAATAATCGATGTGCTCAAGTGGCGTCCCGGTTCCCAGGTGATAGCGGGAAATGTTAATGCCCACAACACCCCTCCGGTCCGCGATCGAGCGCACTGCCTGATCATCGATATTTCTTAAAAAAAAGGGATTGAATACCCGGAGACAGGAATGGCTGGCGATCACTTTGCCTTCGTAACGCTCGCATATATCCTGCACTGTCCTGGTCGAAGCGTGGGAAACGTCAATGATCGCATCCAATGACGCCAGTACTTTCAACAGGTCCCTGCCGCGCGCGGTCAGGCCCTTGTTGTCGCTCTCGAGCGCCGAATGCGCCAGGCGGTTGGAATTGTTCCACGTGATGGTGAAAACGCGAGCGCCCATCTCAAACAGAATTTCGACCTGTTTTGAATTCCGGTCAAAAATATGGCCGCCTTCAACACCCAGGAGAATATTAAGACGGGAAGCCTCAAAATCCCCGTAATTCCTCATCAGGAAAACGTCGGGCAGACCATTGAGGTACTCCAGCGTCGAGGTCAACAGTTTCACAGCGTCGACAAAAGGCTGCTTTGATCCGGGCTCGACGAAATGCGCAAACACGGCCCCGCAATAGCCGTTATTTTTCAGCGTCGCCGTGTTCACGTGGCCAGATTTATGCTCGTGGATCTTTAAAGGGGTGTCGCAATGCAGGTCAAAGACCGGCGGCATGCGGCTATTTTTCCAGACGTAACGAATCGATGATCTGGCCCTCGGCAGTGATCGTTTCAAGGGCAAGTTTATTGCGCATTATCTTTATCCGGCACAGGTGGTGGATGCTCTGGGCGAACGCCGTCCACTCGCTCCGGCCCACCTCATACAATGGCGCGCCACCGCCGCCAATGATCATGTAAATGACGTTGTTGATAGGCGTCATCCGTTCGTAGTGATGGTCATGCCCCGAAAAAACCATGTCGACGCCGTACTTTTCGAACAACGAGCACCAGGCATCCCTGACGTCTTTCTGGCTGCCGTGGCTGCCGGCTGAATACGGCGGACGATGGAAGATAACGAAGATCCAATCGATAAGCGGGTCGTCGTCAGCCTTGATCAGGTCGTTGCGCAGCCAGTCTCCCTGAGCCCCCCTCATTTCATGCTGGGTGTCAAGAAATATCATATGGATATTGGCAAAATTCACCGAATAGAAGTACTCGGCATCCGGCAGGCTGAACAGCGTGTCGTACTGCCAGTACGGATTTTCATGGTTACCCGGAACCGGCATGTAAACGGTACTGGCAAGCAGCTCATCGGTCGTGTTGAAAAAAGTCACCCAGTCCGGAGTACTGGCTCCGCTTTTCACCAAGTCCCCGGTGTTGATGACGAACCGCGGACTGCATTCCAGGATGCGGTCGACCACGGCCTGATGCGCTGCAGAATCGCTCCGCGTATCTCCGTAGATCACGAAATCAAATGAATCCTGGTCTAAGGGGAAAGTGCGGAAAGTCCGGATATCGCCGTCCGGGATGATCCGATAGTAGTACCAGTGCCCTGGCCTGAGATCTGCCAGCCGCACATGGTGGTACGTAGTGACCTCGCTCAGCCAGACCGTATCCTCAAGCTGCGATGATCCGTAAGCCACTCGAGAAGATTCGGGAACCGCCGTATTCCAGTTAACCCACATTGAAGTGGTGGGTGAAGACGTCGGGGTCAGATAAGGACCGCTGTTAAAGGGCTGGAATCCCGGCATCAGGAGCGTAGGTATCTGGCCCGACAAAAGGGTGGCGGAAAAGATGGTGATCACGGCCGCAGTTAAAATCGTCTTCATGCGTTTTAGTATAACATAAAAAAAATCAAAGTCAATAATATCCGGTTACCGGACCATGAACCTGTACAGCACGTAGATGACCGCGATCGTTACGATGATGCCGACGCCGACAAACCTTAAAGGCCGGTAGTGTTTTCTCCGGACAAAATACTTTCTTTCGACCGCGGTCCGTCTCGACGTAAAGCTTAGGCTCACGGCTGCGCCCTCAGGTACTCGGCCAGGGCACTGATGATCCCCTCCTGAATGGTCATGATCTTCTGGAGCCCGCACGTGTAATTGTTGAACATCAGCGAAAAACAGCAGTCGATGCCATTCACACTCAGGTAACCGCTCAGGCATGAGACCGCGTGAATGGAGCCGGTCTTGGCGTGCAGCGAATCCTTGAAACCGTTAAAGCGGTACTCCAGCGTGCCGTTGCCCGGGGAAGCGAGCGATCGATAGTAACAATTGAACAGGCTGTCATGATACATGTGCTGAAGGACGCGCGCGATATCAACGGGCGCGATCAGGTTATGTTTGGAAAGCCCCGAACCATCCCATAATGAAACCTTAGTCGTTTCGATATTGCAGCTCGTGAGGAATTTCTTGACCGCCGAGATGCCGCCGACAAAACTCCCGGTTTTCATTTTTTCGGCGCCCATGGTCTTAACGAGGATCTCCGCGTAGAGATTCTCGCTTTCCTGGTTGGTCTCCTGCACGATCGTGTCCAGCGAAGCCGACACCACCGAGTCCAGCATTATTACGATCGTGCTGTCCAGGACCACGGTGTTGTTCCTTATGACCGAGCCGCGTATCGCGATCCCCATGGCGGTAAGCTTTTCCTTGAGCAATACGCCGGTAAACAGCGCCGGGTCTTTGACTGACACGTCAATGTCGCGCTGCCGGCGGATACTTACCGCGCCGTCGACGTAGATGACATTGGCTTCCGGTTTCCGGTATATGATAATGCTGTCATTGCCTTCTTTCGTCCTCATCTGACTGACCAGCTTCACGTAGTTTGTCTGCGGTTCAAAGGTCACGTCCGCGAATTCGCCGACCTTGGTCGGCCGCATGATCACGTTAACGCAATTTTTGTTGATAGACAGCGCCGATATCTCCGCGGCGTATTTTGCGTCCAGGTAATGCCAGGACCAGCCGACCGGCAGACGTTCGTCCACGAAATAGTTGTCCACCACCACGACATTGCCCTTGACCGAAGCTATGCCATACTGCTTCAGGATCAAAAAAAAACGGTCCAGGCAATCAAGCCCGAGCGTGGGATCCCCGCCGCCGATCAGCATCAGGTCGCCGTCGAGTTCGGCGCCATTAAGCTTTCCCTGGTAGCCCAGCCGCGTCTTGAACCGGAAATCCCTGCCCAGCAATGACAGCGCCGCCGCGGTCGTGACGAGCTTCATGTTGGATGCCGGGATCAGAACTTTATTGCTATTGTAACTATACAGGACCCTGTCATTATCAAGACGCCGGATATAAATACCATAGTAAGCGTTTGACAATTCGGGCTGTTCCAGGATCGAGTCAAAGGACAGCGCACTGACGATAAAGAACAGGACGATCGGCATGGCCTTATTTCACCTTGAAGATCTCACTTTTGTTTTTCCGGCAGTGACACAGACCCTTGTTGAGGTTCTTGCCGCATACCGGGCACAGACCAAGGCAGCCGTCCTGGCAAACGGGCGCCACAGGCAGGGTAAAGATAATCGTCTCCCTGATGCCAACGCCTGCGTCCAGGAAAAAACCATCGTAGTAAACACAGTCTATTTCACCCGGCATCAATTCTACTTTTTCGGTCCTGGAAAAATGGTCGCTCCCCTTGACATATTCGAGGTGCAGTTTTCCGCGAAACTCTTTGCGCAACCGGTCCAGACATCGCACGCATTCCATGCCCGCGGTGAAGCGCACGTCAAACCGGGCCAGGATGCCCAACGTGGTCTTGGTCAGCTTGACCTTGGCGCTGATCGCCTGGAGATCAACACCATCAAGGCATTCGATCCCCAGCTCGGCCGGAACAACCTCCTGGTATTCCAGCTCCAGGTCATCTTCGATCTCGGTCTGCGGGACATGGAATCTTGACCGGTTTATGTTTTCAACTCCTTTTTCCGTGCCGCAGGGAACAGCACGTTATTCAGGATCAAGCGGTAACCAGGCGAATTCTTATAATTCCGCAGGTCGGTGGGCGGGTCGTTCACCATATGCTGATAGTCCTCGGGATCGTGACCCGCGAGATACGTGAACGTGCCCTTCTCGTAGCTGCCGTGGAGGTATTTAACCTCTTCGGTCCCGGACACGTCGGCGAGGATCACGACCGATTGTTTCACGGTGGTCCGGCGGAACCCCGAGCACTGACCCAGGAATTCCTTGACCAGGGCAGTGTGGTCCTGTACCAGCATGCATGGGACCGGGTCGAACTTCGCGGAGAAATCGAACAGCGATATATAGGTGTTTGGTCCCCGCGCCTGCGCTTCGTAGTGGCAGTCGATGCTCGAGTGCTCGTAGACCAGCGGATCGAGCATCACCTGGTAGTTCTCGAACGCCAGACCCCGCTTGTAGTCAAGCTTCGCGTTCGCGTTATTATCGAAAGGATCGCCGTCGAAGACATTGTGGCAAATATCGGTATTCTGCGCGGCCAGCCCGACATCGTAGGTGTCGCACGCCGAGCACATGGAAAAAATGAACCCGCCGTTCCTGATATAATCCTTTATGGCCAGCGCGACCGCCAGTTTCAAGCCGGACACTTTTGTAAAACCCAATTTCTTTGCCATGTCCTCGTTCGTCTTGACCTCTTGCACATACCATTCCACATTATGGTAGGTCCCGTAGAATTTGCCGTACTGCCCGGTGAAGTCCTCGTGGTGCAGATGCAGCCAGTCATACTTATCGAGCTTCCCCTTCAGTACGTCCTCGTCCCAGACATGGTCGTAGGGAATACCGGCGTATTCAAGCGCCAGGGTGACCGCGTCATCCCATGGTTCGAAATTATCAGGGATGTAGACCGCGATCTCCGGCGCTTTTTCCAGTATGACGGTCTCCATGTTGTTGTCTTCGATGGTCCGGTAGATATCCAGCACGTTCCCCGGCGGTACGATCTCCCATTTGACCCCGGCGATACCGCAATCGACCTCGGTCTTGGGATCGTAGTCCATGAGAAAAGAACCGCTGCGATAGTTCAGCAGCCATTCGACACTCTGCCCCGATTCCAGCGCGCGGTATGCGACGCCGTACGCTTTCAAATGGTCGGTCTGCGTCAGGTCCATGGGAATGAGGATCTTGTTTGCAGAAAGAGAACACAATAATGCCGCGACTAAAACTGCAATGCGCATTACTGATCTTTTCGGTTTATCAAACATCCCAACCTCAACTTGCCAACTATTCCTATTTCCTAACTTAAACCCTGTTTCTATCCTTGATTATTCTTCGTTCTTCCTTATGATCTCAAGCACATCATTGGACGCCGGCGCGTTCAGCAGCTGATCCCGCACCAACGGCCGCCGCAGCAACCTTGAGAGTTTGGCCAGGGTCATGATGTATTCGCTCTTTTTGTTCTCGGGCGACGCGATGAGAAAGATGATATGAGACGGTTTCCCGTCGATCGCCGAAAAATCGACCCCTGCCGATGACCGCGCGAACACGAGCACCAGATCTTCGACCGCGTCGGTGCGCGCATGCGGTATCGCAATGCCCTCACCGATGCCGGTCGACTCAAGGTTCTCGCGCTTGGCCAGAGCGTTGAACAGCTTATCATGATCCTTGGCGATCTTCCCCTTGACCATTAGTTCTACGAGTTCATGGAGCGCGGCCAATTTCTCCTTTGAGTGTATATCCATCACAACGCCTTCCGGTTTTAAGAAGTTGGATAACTTCAGGTCCATTACACCCCCTTACCTAGTTATTTCATAACCCGATAACCGGTACGTTTGCCGAAATGAAGACTTTCTTGGTCTCTTCACGTCTTCGCATCAAGAGCATCTGAATGTCATACGCTTCCACAAATTTTTTTATCGCTTTCAGAACCTGGCCCTCTTCAAGATGGAGCGATGTCCTGACACCATGATCAACTGCCTCATCCTCGACCAGATAAAGCATTTCCCATCCTTCCTCTTCGATCCGCTGCCTGATCGTATCCACTTTTTCGTGGGTGAGGGTCGCGAGCTTGGAAATACGGCTGTCCTCCAGAACGAACAGGACAAATAACTGGCTTTTGAACATCTTGCATACCTGGACCACCTGCGAAAATATCTTCTGGTCGCCGTGATCGACCAGGTATAGTAAAACCTTCGATATTTCCATTCTCGAAGCCAACCTATCTTCCATTTTCATAATATATACCTTGACAGATCAACATTTTTGACGATCCCGCTGAGCTTTTCGTTCACGTAAGCGCTCGTTACGTTAACATCACGCTCGCTGACATGCGGAGCCATAAAAAGCAGGCTCTCGAGCAGCTTGGTCATGATGGTGTGAAGCCGGCGGGCTCCGATGTTCTCCGTCGATTCATTGACCTCGGCGGCAATGGCCGCGATCGCATCGAGCGCGTCATCGGAAAAACTCAAACGGATCCCCTCAGTGCCGATCAAGGCAACATACTGCTTGATCAGGGAATTTTCGGGCTCTACCAGGATCCGGCGGAAATCCTCCCGGGAAAGCGCGGACAGCTCCACCCGGATCGGGAACCGACCCTGCATTTCGGGAATAAGGTCTGACGGCTTCTTATTATGGAACGCGCCGGCGGCGATGAAAAGAATATGGTCGGTCTTGACCAGGCCGTACTTGGTCATGACATTAGAACCCTCAACGATCGGCAGGAGATCCCGCTGGACACCCTCCCGGGACACATCCGGTCCGGTCGTTACGCCGCTGCCCGCGATTTTGTCGATCTCATCAATGAAAACGATACCTGAATTCTCGGCTCTTTTCCTCGCCTCGCTTATCACTTCTTCCATATCAATGAGCTTTTCGGTCTCCTCGTTCTGAATATGGCGCAGCGCTTCCTTCACGAGCAGTTTGCGTTTTTTCTTCTTCTTGGGCAACTTGTTACCAAGCGCCTCTTCGATGGCGAAACTCAGGTCCTCGACCCCAGCCTGGCTGAACACTTCGATGAACGGCATTGACGGTTTTGCCACGTCGATCTCGACGACCCGGTCGTCGAGCTTGCCCTGGTGGAGCATCACCCTCATTTTCTCGCGGGTCGCCTGGGCCGTCTCCTCAGGTTCATGATCTTTTCCGTCCACGCGGTTGGACCTGTTTGACCCGGGCAGGAGGATATCCAGTATCCGTTCTTCGGTGAACTGCCGGGCTTTTTCCTCGACGCTCTTTGTTTTCTCGTGTTTGACCATGTTGATCGAGATCTCTATGAGGTCGCGGATCATCGATTCCACGTCGCGGCCCACATAGCCGACCTCGGTGAACCGTGACGCCTCGACTTTCAAGAACGGCGCCCTGGCTATCCCGGCCAGCCGGCGCGCGATCTCGGTTTTGCCGACACCGGTCGGTCCAATAAGAATTATATTGTTAGGGTATATTTCGTCCCGGATCTCGCCTGGCACGCGCTGACGGCGCCACCGGTTACGCAGGGCAATGGCAACCGCCTTTTTGGCGTCGGACTGTCCGATTATGTATCGGTCAAGCCGGGCAACGATCTCTTCTGGAGTTGGGAAAGTATCAAGATCACCAGAGGAATGCTTGGTTAGAGCTCTTTCCTCCATCGTCACATTATATGAATTATTCCAGAAATGTCAAGGGAGCCGTGACAAATATGCAGCGCGCTCAAGATTACAGCGATCACAAATAGATGACGGAGATATTTCAGTATTACAGGCTTGAGCGGAACCGGTCTTTCAGCTCCGCGCGTTTGCCCTTGTTCCAACCCGAAACCTTGCTGAAATAACCCGTCACCCGCGTGATATGATCGATATTCTTACTGCCACATAATGGGCAGGTATCCTGGAGACCCCGCGACGTGCGCAAGCAGCTGTTGCAGGTCGTGAATTCCGGCGAGAACGCGATCTGGGCGTTCCGTGAATTACGGAACGTCTTGACCACGAAATTCGCGATGGACTCCTTAGGAGGCTGGGATTCACCAAGCCATACGTGGGTCAGGGCGCCGGCCTCGATCATGTCATGGAACTTGCCTTCCTGGCATACCCGCTGTATCGGGTCGATCGGTATGCCCACGTTGAGATAGGTCGAATTCGTGTAATACACCGAATTCGTCGAAACATCACCTTTCACGACCGATTTGGTGTAGTTCGGGAAGTGTTCCAGGTCCAGCCGGGCGAACCGATGCGCTGCCGACTCAGCCGGTGTCTGCTCCATGACGAGCCGCATATTATGTTTTTTCGACAGTTCCTTTATGCGCAGGTACATGTGCGCCAGCACTTTCAGACCATAACGCAATGCCTCATCGCTTTCGTGCATCTGCCTACCCGTGTGGTACTGCACGAGCTCGTTCAAACCCAGCAAGCCCACCAGGTAAGTGGCGCGATGGAGCCGCAGATACGGTTCTCCATCCTGTTCCATGGTCAGCAGGGCCAGTGGCCCTTCTGTCTTCAGGTTGATCAGTTTCTCGATGAACGCCTTTTTCTGTATATGGGCCTCGACCGCGTAATCCATGAGCGAGTTGAGTTTTTTGAACATCAAATCCTCGTTGCCCTCGGCAAGGTACGCCGCCCTTGGCAGGTTCAGGGTTACGTTCTGGAGTGCCGAATAGCGCATCTTCCATGGTGTACGGGCGTCGTCCAGATCGCTCTGCTCAAGCTTGAACGACAGCCGGCAGCATTCCGAGATCTTGGCGGTCTCGCCCCGGTCAAAGACATAATACGTATTACCACGGCGCGATGACACTTCAGCGATATGGTTGAGGAAATCCTCCCAGCGCGGCGTGCGGAAAAAATCCTCGGTGATGTGGACCAGGGGTTTGGGGAAGAAGAACGGCCGGCCCGTTCCGTCGCCGTCCTGATACGTGTCGAACAAAGCCCAGGCGAATTTCTGGGCTTCTTCCATGTAATCACCATATTTCTTGCCCGTGTAGGCGCCGCCGGGACCGATCGCGTCGACATCGCGGAAATGCTTCGGGATCTCCCAGTAGATGTTCAGATCGGAAAAGATCGCCTGGCCACCTCTGGCGACCGACTGCTGGGAATATTCAAAGACCATCATCTGGGCGAGCTGATGAATATCCCGGTCCGACATCCCGGTCAGGAAGGGGGCGAAAAAGACGTTTATCGCGTCCCAGCCAATGGCGCCCGCAAAATGGCCCTGTAGCGCGGCCGAGAACTTCACCATGTGTGCCAGCATTGTATCGGCGTGTTTGGCGGGTCTTGCTATGGACAGGGCGTTGGGCAGGTTAAGACCGAACTTCTTTACGTATTCCAGGGACTGTCCCGAGCAGTACGGACGGTCGCCGAAACCAAGGTCGTGGAGATGGATATCTCCCCGGATATGGGCATCCGCGACTTCCCGGCTGAATATCGTCGACAGCATGTATTGTTTTTTTATTGTTTCCGCTAGGGTCATATTGGTCGCTTCGGGGTTGTGAGGGATATTGGCGTTCTCGCGGTTGGCGAACAAAATGATCTTTTCCGCGTCGTACAGGGGGACGCCCAGCCGGGTGTGGCGCAGCCTCATATTCTCCAGCCCCTGTTCCACTAGCTTCATGTTAACGATCTCGCGGATCAGCGAAGACGAAACCAGCTGGACATTGGAGTTCAGGATCGTTTCCTCGGCTTCCGAAGCCACTTTTTCGGCTCGCTCCTGCTCAAGACCCGTCTCGTTCACGAGGGCGGTGACGATCTTGGCCCGGTCCCAGGATACAAAATCATCGTCTGAGGTCCGCACGAAAAGGGCGAAATCCGTGGTTTCCCGTTCTTCCGGCTTCTTCTTGAGTTGGCGCTTCTTCCTCAGTATCTCGCGCTGTTTCCGGTAAAGGATATAAGCCTTGGCGGTCCGCGCGTGCCCGCTTTCGATCAGTATCTTTTCCACCGCGTCCTGGATCTCCTCGACGCCGGGTGTCTTTTCGCCCTTGAGCGTGTACAGAAAAAGTACAACCTCGTCGGCCAGTGCGTCCGCGAGCTTCTTGTCAGCCCCGCCGACCGCCTTCGCGGCTTGGAAGATCGCGTTGGCGATCTTGGTTTTGTCAAAGGATACGACTGTTCCGTCTCTCTTGGTCACGAACTGAAAAATCTTGTCCTTCGGGATCTCCTCGTGCAGACCGATCCCGATCCTTACTGTCGTTTTTTCTTCCATTTTCGCTCCTTCTTTAAGTTCGACAATTCACGTGCAAAATTATCGATATTCCTGAATTTCTTATAAACCGAGGCAAAACGGACATAGCTCACTTCATCGAGCTTGAAAAGCCTGTCCAGCACCATTTGCCCAATGTCCGAGGACTTGATCTCGGTCTGGTAATGGTCAGACAGGCTGTCTTCAATATCATTAACGATCGTCTCGAGTTTTTCCACGGATATCGGCCGTTTTCGGCACGCCGTGGCAATACCATTTAAAAGCTTCATGCGGTCGTACGGTTCTCGCGTGCCGTCCCGCTTGACGATAACCAGAGGCATGCGCTCCACGGTTTCGTACGTTGTGAACCGAAACCGACACTTACCGCACTCCCTTCGCCTCCTGATAACTGATCCCGCCTGTGAATTGCGTGTCTCCAATACGCGGTCACTGTCCTTGCCGCAGCGAGGACACTTCATAATGAATCGTTTAACGTTATACGGCGCCGCAGCTCGTTTGTTCTTTCGCGCTGTTTCTTTTTGTTCGCTTTCATCGTTTCACCATGCCGGTTTACCATACGGGCTGCCATGCCCTATAACGTAAAACTTTATCGCAATACACTATATATAGAGCCATATTACTCATTATATACACAATTAGATTATTGTCAAGGGGTAAGACGCAATTGACGATAACTGATCGCCAACGGCTGTTTAAGATCCGATATTTTCCCCTGCCGCCTTTGTTTCGGAGGCAAGGGATGCATATGCGTAACCGAGTTCGGCGCCGAACAGAAAAATATAAGCTGAATAGTAAAGCCAAAGCAATAGAATTATTATTGCGGTCAAAGAACCAAAGATCTTCGAATAGTCCACGACCCTGGTGACGTACAGGGAAAAAAGATCCTTGGCCAGTTCCCAGAATATCCCGGTGAACACCGCGCCGGCCAATGCCTCCCGCCACCGCACCTTCAGGTTCGGAAAATACCAGTAGATAAGGCAGAATATAGCGATACTTACTATGCTGCTGACAAAGGGGAAGAACCGCATGAACCCCTTCAATCCCAGGGCATTGGTCCAGATGGCTATGCCGAAGGATGCGATCAAAAGGACCCACGACAGAAAAGCCCATCCAATGATGATCAGGCTCTTCTTGAAAAAAGAACGGTCTTTCGGCGCCTTCCATATCACGTTGAGGCTCGATTCGATCGCGCCAAAGATACTGGCCGATCCCCATAAGAACCCGAGTAACCCGACGACCGCCACGATTATCGATGTCTGTTTGATCGCGCGGATATTTCTGAGGATATCTTCCAGCCCAATTGGCACCGCTTGTTTAAGGATGGGCAGGATCCGGTCGATGATCGTATTTGATGAACCGAGAATAAAAAGCGAGAGCGAAAGGATGCCAAGCAACAACGGGAAAAGACTGAAGATCGCCGCGTTGACCAGGGCCGATGCCAGCAAGGGACAGCGGTCATCGTTGAATTTTTTATAAGCCTCAGCAAAAACCGCCAACACGGTTTTCATTGTCTCTGCCCCTTTACCTTATCCCCGGAATAAACGATCTTCCCTGCCAGGAAGACCGTCCGCACTTTCATGTGGCCGATGTTTTGTTTTTCTAAAGGGTTTTTATCAAGCAAGACCAGGTCAGCGAAATATCCCGGGGCGAGAGCGCCTTTTTTTGTTTCATCGAATGTCCCATAAGGACCGGCTGTTGTATAATAGTAAAGCGCTCTGGCTGGCGAGAGCCGGCCGCATTCAAAGGGATGATCGACCGCGCCGGTCAGTCCGAATAGCGGGTCAAGGGGCATAGAATCCGAACCAAACATAAGCTTAAACCCAGCCTTTGCCAGCGTGGCAAAAGCGTTCATGTACTGGTAGCGGCTCCCCATCCGCTGCTCATACATACCACCCGGTTTCTGCCACCGCGCCACGAAGTTGGGTTGCATGGACAGAACCAGGTTTAGATCCGCAATCGCGGCCATTGTACGCCGGTCTATGTATTCAAGGTGTTCGACACGGTGCCTTAGTGTGTTATTACGGAGCCCATAGGATCTAAATGCATCCGTGATCAGACGCGCGGCACGGTCCCCGATGGAGTGCAACAAAATCTGCAGGTTGTTTTTTTCGGCTTTTCGGAGCATCTCAATAAGCTGCTGCTTTGTTATCAACAGCTTACCGAGGTTGCGTGTTCCTTCAAAGGGCTTGCTCAAGGCAGCAGTCCGCGCGCCAATCGAACCATCCAGGTAGTACTTGACGCCCGCAAACTTCAGCATATCATCACCCAGCCCCGATGACAATCCAACCCTGACTACTTCGTCCAGCTGTTCCTGAAGATAGACCGCTATCCTGATCCTTAGTTTGGACCGTAAAAGCTGCAGGGTCTTGAAGCCCTCAGGTCTGACGATCTCATGGATTGAGGTAACGCCGCGCGACAGGGCATCATCGGTTGCCAGTTCCAGCCCTTTCTCGAACATCTCCGGGCTGGGTTTGAAGATATCGTTCAGGTAAAGCGCCGCATCCTCATAAAGATAGCCGTGCTTGCGGTCAATAATCCTCCAGTGCGGAGGGATCATCCCAAGCGCCCGGGAATTGCATATGGCAAAATGACCGCATATCCTGCGCATGATGATCGGCACTGACCGCGACAGCCGGTCCAGATCATGCCTGGTCATATCAATGGTCGATCCGGTCGCCCAGGCGCTCTCATCCCAGTTGACGCCAAAAACCTCTGCGCCTGTGCTGCTGATCCGTTCCCTCAACCGTTCCAGGCACTTGTGAGCCGAAGCGCAGGTGCTGAGGTCTACCCGCTGGAGTTCTATCCCATGGGCGAGCAGGTGCGTGTGGCTGTCGCTGAATGCCGGGATTATAAAACAACCACGGGCATCATGGACAATGTCTTTTTTTAATGGTTCTTTGTTATCAAGGTCAATGCGTTCAATGCAACCATTGTTGATGTTTATCATGGCTTTCCGGGCAGTATTTCTGCCGGGATCCACGACTGTGCCGTTTATTATTGAACGTATCGCATTGCCAGGCTTGTGTGCTGACAAGTGTAAGCGGTCGTCAGGCTATTGACCGACCAGTTTTGCCAGGTGCTCCTGGGCTGCCTTGTATTTGGCATCCAGGGAAAGCGCCTGGCGGAATGATGTGATCGCCTTGTCCCGTTCGTTCAGCGCCTCGTAAGCGACACCGAGGTCATAGTACAGTTTCGGCTCAAGGTTACGCACCTTTTCAGCTTTCCGGAAGATCTTTATCGCTTCTTCGTATTTCTGGCTGATAATATAGAATTCACCGAGCTCAAGCATTTCTTCGAAACTGTGCTTATGGGTTTTTTTCATAACTTTTCTATTTTATTAAGATCCTTGTATTTTCCGAGAAGGATCAATATATCTCCGGGCTGTATCTCATCCAACCCGCCTGGACCGATTATGATCTCTTCCTGGAAATCCGGGGTCCCGTCAGGTTTGGTATACGGAACCTTGCGCTTGATCGCGATAACGCTTATCGCGTATTTTTCTCTTAGCTTAAGTTCTCCCAGTGTCTTGTCACACAACTTTTTGGGTGATACTATTTCCAGGATCCCGTACTCGGTCGACAACTCAATGAAGTCGAAGATTTTTGGGCTGGCGAGACTTTCGGCCAGCTTTTCACCCATTTCCTTTTCTGGGAAAACGATCTTGTCGGCGCCGACCTTCTGAAGGATCTTGGCATGCAACTCGTTATGCGCTTTCACGATGACCTGTTTTATCCCCAGGTCCTTAAGCAGCAGCGTGATCATTATGCTGTCTTCGATATTTTCCCCCATGCTCACGATCGCCGAATCGAAGTCCTTAATACCCAGTTCCTTCAATCCTTTTTCATCGGTCGCGTCCATAACGATGGACTGGGAGACCAGGTCCTGCACCTCACGTACTTTTTCCTCTACCCGGTCAATGGCTAAAACCTGAAAACCCTTTTCGCTCAAAACCCTGGCAATGCTCGACCCGAACCGACCTAGACCTATAACGACAAATTGTCTCATGATTTCATCTCTTTTTTTGGTTGTTTTTGTTATCCGTTAACTGGTTTGGCGGCTGTGTTTAATGAATCGCCGGTCTGATTATACTCAGACAGGTATGTATATTCGAACATTATTTTTGCCATATGCGATTATACACAAATATCTATAAAAGTCAATACGGAGCCGACTATGAGTTATCCGACTATGATAGGTTCCTTGGGATATTGAAATTCCATGACCCTTGGTTTTATAAGCGCGTTGCTCAGGGTAATTGTGCCTACTTTGCCTGCCACCATGACCAATATGATCATTAGTTTGCTGATCCATGTAAAATCAAAGGACAGACTGCATAGCGGGTTCAATGGTGAACCTACTGATAAACCGACAGTGCCGAAAGCGGAAACGATCTCAAAGACAATTCCTAAAAGTGTCGATTTTTCAAGCAAAACAATGATTACAAAGGCAATAAAAATAAGAATAGCCGCTGATATTGCGACCGATGCTGCCCGCCACGCCTGTTCCTTTGGTATCCTTTTTTTCATGATCATGACATCGTCATCATACCGGCCTAAAAACAGCCCTTTGATCCACATCAGCAGCAGTACGAATGTCGAGGTCTTAACGCCGCCGCCGGTTCCGCCCGGTGAGGCGCCGATGTACATCAAGACGATTATCATTACCAGGGTGATCGGTGAAAAAAGTCCGATCGAGACCGTGTTATAGCCAGCTGTCCTTGGCGTCACCGACTGGAAGAACGAATGAACCAGCTTTTCCCAGAACGTGTAATGGGACAAACTGCGCGGCCCTTCATACAACAGGATGAAACACGTACCGGCCGCGATCAGCAGTAACGTAGTGCGCAGCACGATCTTCGTGTGGAGGGCCAATCCCCTTCTTGCCTTTTTTATCAGCACGAGGTAAAGGTCCGAGATGACGATAAAACCGATCCCGCCGACGATTATCAGCAGCGCGATCACGATGGGTGCGGCCAGGATATCCGAACACTCCACGAGGTTATTGGAGAACGTTGAAAACCCGGCATTGCAGAATGCGGAGATCGAATGGAACAGGGCATGACCGGCGGCCTGTACCGGCGGGAATTTCTGGACAAAGGATATATAAAGCAAGACGGCGCCCACCAACTCGGCGATCACGGTGATCCTGAATATCCGCCATGCCAGCCTGCCCATACTGTCGTAAGTCAGCAGATTCGCCGATTCTTTGAACAGCAGCCGGTCGCGCAGCGATATCTTGCCGCTCAAAAAGTAGAAAAAAGCCGTAGAAATGGTCATGTACCCGATCCCGCCGATCTGGATCAAACAGAGGATGATCAGTTTGCCGTAGATCGTGAAATCAAGGGCGGTATCTTTGACGATCAACCCGGTAACGCATACCGCTGAAGTGGTCGTATAAAACGCATCGATCAGCGACAAGCTGCGAGAGGCAAAGGGCATGAGCAGCAGAACGGCTCCGATCGTGATCAGGCCCAGGTAGCCGATCACCACGAAACGCGCGGGGTTCAGGATCGATGTATCTCTCATTAACTATGCTCCGTTGTCCAGGGCTTTCTTCTTTTTTGCGTTTTTAACCTCTTCCTTGGTGACCTTCTGGGCCAGGCGGTTGGCGTAATTATTTTCCTCGCGAGGGATAAGCCGGATCGACGTGTTCTTTGCCTGGCTGAGCAGATTCCTTACGCGGTTGACGAGATGAACGATATGACTGACCTTGATCCGGTACTCGCCGAACACTTGTTTGTAGACCAGCTCTGAATCCACGTTGATCACCGCCTGGACCGGTTTGGTCTCGACCAGCCATTTCAGGGCATAAAGCAGAGCCTCGTACTCGGCGACGTTGTTGGTCGCGTTACCGATGGATCTTGAAAATTCGAACCGCGGAGCCTCCGGTTCTTTATCATCGGCGTCAAAGACCGCCACGCCGATCCCGGCGGGACCGGGATTGCCCCGCGAAGACCCGTCGACATAGATAACAAGTCTGGAAGGCATCATGGGCGGTTTAGATCGCTCCTTTTATGCTATATGACCTGAATGTTTTTTATTTTCGACGATGGATAAGGATGCGGCCGCAGCTTTCGCATAATATGATCCGGTCACGCTTTTTCAAATCATTTAAGAATTGGTGCGTCAGGTTCGCGTAGCATCCGGTGCAGGTATTGTCGGTCACAAGGCAGATCGCGTTCCCCCGGGCCTTGGCAATGCGCTCATAGACCTTTCTTACGTCCACAGGCAGCTTCTTAAGATCATCCTCGTATGCATAGGAAGCGATCTTTTTCTTTTCCTCGAGCTCCAGGCTCTTTTTTTTCAGTGCCTCGATCTCGTTGTTTCTCTTGCCGACATATTCCTTTGTCTCGCGCTCGTACTTGTCGATCTCTCTTTTCAACTGATCTTCTTCCTCCAGCAGCTTCATCATTTCATCTTCGGTTTTTTTGTTGTTTTGCTTTAAAAATTCGATCTCGCTCAGGATCGCCCGGTACTCTTCGTTGGTCTTGACCGAGAACACTTGCTGGTTGAGCTTTTTCGCCTTTTCCTCGTTCTCGGCAATATCCCCTTCCTTCATCTTGTATGTCTTCTTGATCTCCTGAATGCGGTTCTTCTTATCCGCAAACGACGCGTTGGCTTTTTCTATCTCTTTTTCCAGCTTGGCGATCTTTAAGGGTATGCCGTCGAATTCAGCAGTGGTCTCTCTGATCTCCTCGGTCAGACTTTGGATCTTTACCAGGATCTCGAGAGTCTCGTCCATTGGGACCTATAAAACACGCAAATCGTTATTCGCTGTACGGCGTCGCTGCCCGTATGGTTATTCGTTTTACGTTTATCGTTCTGAATCATTTATCTATGCCCTATGACGATACCAGCATCGATGCCCTTCAACGAAAAACGATAAACTGTGTTAACTATGGGCGGTACTGGACTTGAACCAGCGACCTTCTGCATGTCAAGCAGATGCTCTAACCAAGGCTGAGCTAACCGCCCGGGGAGCTTCGCTCCGGTTAATTGCTTATAGCTTACAACTGATCGTAGCATGACATATTCTATTGAAAAAGCGGACAAAGTCAATACTATCCCTTTTTCCTTTCGTCCCTTGGGATTTAAGCCGTGAGGCTTTTATAAAACAATACTATCCCTAAAAGGCAGTAAATGGTAATTAGGTTACTGGTAATTATGTTATTATGTAATTAAACAATTCAAAGGTTTGATCTTTATCCGTTAATTACGTAGTTACATAATTACATAATTATTCAGTTATCTATAGGATTTCTTTAAGAAACTGCCCTGTATAGGAACTTGCGTGTCTTGCGACCTGCTCGGGCGTGCCGGTGCAGACGACCTCCCCGCCCTCATCCCCGCCTTCAGGACCAAGGTCGATTATCCAGTCCGCGCACTTGATTACCTCGAGGTTGTGCTCGATGACAATGACGGTATTGCCCTTGTCGACCAGGCGGTTCAGGACACCCAGGAGGAGTTTTACGTCCTCGAAGTGCAAGCCCGTAGTCGGCTCGTCCAGGATGTACAGCGTCTTTCCCGTGGCGATCTTGGCGAGCTCCTTGGCTAGCTTTATACGCTGAGCTTCACCGCCGGATAAAGTCGTCGCCGACTGTCCAAGCTTGATATAACCAAGCCCGACATCGAACAATAACTGCAGCTTTCTCTTGATTTGGGGAATATTCTTGAAAAAATCCAGGGCCTCGGTCACTGACATGTTCAGGACTTCGCTGATATTTTTCCCCTTATATTTTATATCCAAGGTTTCGCGGTTGAAGCGTTTGCCCTGGCAGGCATCGCAAGTGATATGAACATCGGGCAGGAAATGCATCTCGATCCACAGGATACCGCCGCCTTCGCACTGCTCGCAACGGCCTCCGGGAACATTGAAAGAAAACCGGCCTACGCCATACCCCCTTACTTTGGATTCGGGCAGGGACGCGAAAAGATCACGGATCGGCGTGAAGGCGCCGGTGTAAGTCGCAGGATTAGATCGCGGGGTCCGGCCGATCGGCGACTGGTCTATATTCACGACCTTATCGATTAGTTGCAGCCCGTTTATCCTTGAATGCTCCCCAACCGGATATTTCGAGCCGTAATATTCGCACGCCAGCGCCTGGTATAGAGTGTCCACAACAAGCGTGGATTTACCCGAGCCCGAAACGCCGGTCACGCAAACGAATATACCCAAAGGTATCTCCACATCGATAGCTTTAAGATTATTAGCCTTCGCCCCCTTAATGACCAGGCTGTTTTTCTGCGGCTGACGCCGGGCTCGCGGTATTTCGATCTTGTTCACCCCGGCAAGATACAGCCCGGTGATCGATCTTTTGTTTTTTGTGATCTCTGCCGGCGTGCCCGTGGCGACGACGTAACCGCCCGCCTCGCCCGCTCCAGGTCCGAGGTCGATGATATAGTCGGCGCTGTGCATGGTCTCGGCGTCATGTTCCACGATCAGGACTGTATTGCCGATATCGCGCAGGTGCTCGAGCGTGTCCAGCAGCCGCCGGTTGTCCCGCTGGTGCAGGCCGATCGACGGTTCGTCGAGAATATATAGAACGCCGACCAGACCCGACCCGATCTGCGTTGCCAGTCTGACCCGCTGCTCCTCGCCGCCGGCAAGGGAATCGGTCTTGCGGTCGAGTGTCAGGTAATCAAGTCCGACCGAATTGAGGAACTGAAGCCTCCTCATGATTTCCTTGATGATCTCGCCGGCAACCGCCCTTTGTTTCGATGTAAGATCCAATTTTTTAAAAAAAGCAAGCGCTTCTTTGACGGAAAACCTGGTTACATGTGATATATTATGGGTGCCGATCTTCACTGAAAGGCTTTCCGGTTTCAGACGCCTGCCTTCACATGTCGGGCAGGGCGTAATGATCATGTAATCTTCGATCTCCTGCCTTATCATCTGCGAAGTGGTCTCCCGGTAGCGCCTCATCAGTTCCGGGATCACGCCCTCAAATGTTTCCTTGAACTCACCGCGGCCCGAACCGTCTTTCCTGACATACTGGATATCGATAGGCACTTCGCTGCCGTGCAGGATTATCTCCTTTATTTCCTCGGGCAGTTTCCGATAGGGCGTATCAAGACTGAATTTGTATTTCCGGCTTAAGCCCTGCAGCATGGCATTACGCCAGGTGCTCGGCATGCCGTAAGGCTCGATCGCTCCGGCCGAGATGGCAAGCCGATCGTCCTTGACCACTCTCAAGGGATCGATCTCCATCTTCGCACCCAAACCGTCGCACGTTTCGCAGGCGCCGTAGGGAGAGTTGAACGAGAACATCCTGGGCGATAGTTCAGGGTAACTGATCCCGCAATGGACGCAGGCAAGTTTCTGACTGAATATTACCTCTTCTTTGGAATCAAACACCACAACCAGGATCCCTTCGCCTTCTCGCAATCCCATTTCGACCGAGTCTGCCAGCCGTTTTCTCATCCCATCCTTGATCACCAGGCGGTCAATGATGATCTCGATGTCGTGCTTTTTATAACGCTCGAGATCCGGCACCTGTTCAATGTCATATATCTTACCGTCAACGCGGCAGCGCACGTAACCGCGGCGTTTTAACTTTGTCAGGAGCTCCTTGTATTCGCCCTTGCGACCCCGGACGACCGGCGCGAGGATCTCGACCCTGGTGCCTTCGGCATGTTTTGATATCGCGTCCACTATCTGGTCAACGGTCTGCGACTCGATCTTTCTTCCGCAATTATAGCAATAGGGCGTGCCCACGCGGGCGAAGAGCACCCTTAAATAGTCATATATCTCGGTGACCGTACCCACGGTCGACCTGGGGTTCTTGGAAGCGGTCCTCTGTTGGATCGCGATCGCGGGCGACAGCCCGGAGATCTCGTCGAGATCGGGTTTATCCATCATGCCCAGGAACTGCCGGGCGTACGCGGACAGTGATTCCACGTAGCGCCTCTGCCCCTCAGCGTACAGTGTGTCAAAGGCAAGCGATGACTTACCCGAACCGGAAATGCCCGTTATTACCACCAGCTTGTTGCGGGGTATGAAAACGTCGATATTTTTAAGGTTGTGGACGCGCGCGCCCTTGACTAAAATGCCATCGCCAGCATCAGCCATGGGGTAATACTATTCAGAAGACACGCTGTGTCAATGTACAGCTAGTTTTCTTTATTCAGTCTTTATCAATTTTACTGTTACAGCCTGCCCTCCTTGGCGCATAGTACAGAAATACACGCCCGGCGTTAAGGGATTGCCAAGATCGTCGGTTCCGTCCCAGATGATTTGATAAATTGGTTGAATGGTTAAATGGTTAAATACTTTAACAGTCCGACCCGCCGCGTCGTAGATTGCCATCGATACTTTCGGTTCACGCCCCCCCTCCTCAATCCTCCCCCTCGAGGGGGGAGGGAAAGGGTGGGGGTGTGTCTGATCTTTTGCATTCATTTGTAATTTGTCATTTGAAATTTGAAATTTAATGATAGTCCGATTAGTAAAGGGATTTGGGCGCGCAGCTAAACTATATCCCTCACTGCTTGCACTGTATCCCGCCCCCTCTTCCACTCCTCCCACCCACATCTGGCTGCCGCAGATATCCCAGTCGCCGTTCCGGTCGGTCTGCCAGAAAACCCAGATCCGCCAGTCACCGCCCGACATGCAAGGCAAAATATCCTGCGAAGGATTCGTATCAACAGCAACGGTATCCCAGCCGTAATAACCAGATAGCGTATAAATATCAGAACCACCGTTTCTGCTCGTACTGAACGCGACAGAAGCTGGATCACCACGGCCTATTAAAGCTATAAAATCAAGCGGGCTTGGCGCGTAATCCAAAGAATCATTGAAAGTTACTCGACGATTTACGCTAAACGTATCCATCGCCGTCGAATAGATCTCACAATTTCCGTCCCGGTCTGAGTACCAGAATATCCAAGCGCCTGCAAATCCAGATCCACCGAGCGGGTAACTCTGTACTGCAATCTCCGGTTTCATGTCGGATCCAGGATCTGTTGTAACGGGCATGGGGCTTTGCCAGATGCCAGCAATACATTCGCTGAAGTAAATATCATCGTTTTTTTCCCATACGACCAGCGGATGATCGTAATGCCCATTTATTTTCGGTCGCGTATTGTTTACAAGCGTGTCATTTGTAATGGACACGGGTGGCGACCATATCGAACCGTCATAATAAGCGGCAAATATATTAAACGCTTGGCCTGTCCATTTGTACCACGCCAACCATACCGTGTCCTGGATCACACAGACCGAGGGCTCTGCATCAAAAGACGAATCATTAGTAACCCGAGTCGGGACAGACCAACCGTTAGTCAAATCGCCATCGCTTATGAAGATATCCATACGGGTGTTGTCAAAACCCATCCAGGCGCACCAGTAGCATTGTCTTGCTTCATCATACGCGATAACGGGATTATAATCGTCGCCCGTATTATTTGTTATCCTGAATGTATCGGTGTACAATGGCAGACTTGGAATTAAAAACCTCGAAAAGATCTCCCAGTCACCGCCGATATTCGACTCCCAGACCAAACATGTATGATCAGCCTGCCATCTGACCGACTGGGGATACATATCATCGACACCGGGTATGCTCAAATTTACCGCAGGCGACCAGGATAGCAACAATACAACGGTAATAAAATACATAGAAACCTCCTTCCCCCTCACCCTTACCCTCCCCCTCGAGGGGGGAGGAAAAAGGAGGGGGTGTATTTTCGCCACAAAGGGCGAAACCTTTAATGTCTTTAATACTCTACCACTGAAAAGATCTTATAGTCTTTAAGTTTTTCAAAACCTTTAAGATACGTCAAATTCGCTAAAAATGAACAAGCCACAACTTTTCCGCCCAGCATTTCCACCAGTTTGCAGGTGGCGAGCATTGTGCCGCCGGTCGCGAGCACGTCGTCGAAAGTCAAAACCTTTTCACCTTTTTTCAAACTGTCTTTATGGATCTCGATCACGTTCTTGCCGTACTCCAGGTCATATTCCAGTTTAATAACATCTGCCGGCAGTTTGCCTTTTTTCCTCACCGGTACGATCCCGCATCCCAGGTTATACGCCATGGCGCCGCCGAATATATATCCGCGCGCTTCTACGGAAACGATTTTATCGATCTTTTCTTTCTTAAAATTTTTTACCAGTGCATCAATGACGTATTTGAAAGCCTGCGGCTCCTTGATCAGCGTGGTAATATCCCTGAATATAACGCCTTTTTGGGGAAAATCCGGGACGTCACGGATGTATTTTTTCAGGTCCATGCATTCTCCTTTTTTGCGTCAATATTCCAAACCGAAATCATTATAACCTTCTTCTTCCTCAGACCACTTCACGTCGACCGCCGTAACTTCCGAGCCGATCGGTCCGATCTTAAGTTCTTTTATCAGGTCACTCAATAATCCCTTGTCACCTTCCGCGATAACCTGGACTGTGCCGTCTGGCATGTTGCTTACATGTCCTGTTAATCCCATCCTGGTTGCTGTGCCATAGACAAATGAACGGAAACCGACGCCTTGCACCAGGCCCTGCACGATTATACTGGCATGCATTAGCATGTCCTTTGCTTACTTATCTGTCATTGCGAGCGATCCAGTTCTTGTCATTGCGAGGAATCCCGCATCCCTGGTTTTTAACAATAAAAAAGCGGGAGACGAAGCAATCCCATCTTTTCTGTCACTCCCGCCCCGTATCTTTGTACGGGATAAACTCCAGCAGGAGTCCAGTATTCAAGAAATCTGGATTCCGTGTTAAACACGGAATGACAAAGATTACTCGCAATGACAGCACCCACCCTCACCCCTCCCTCTCCCTTCAAGGGAGAGGATAAAGGTGAGGGTTTCATATTATCATTATCTCTATGAGTCATCTAGTAATAAGCTCGAATGCTTTTTTTACGGCTTCTTCCGCGGTTTCCACGTGGTGGATGGGAGCATCGACCTGCCACGTGTCTATCCCGATGACCGGTATCGTAAACATCAGGCAATAAGCGATCTCGGATAAAGTCCCGTATTTGCCATCGATCGCGATCGCGCAGTCGCAGGTACGCGCGATGATGATGTTGCGCGCTTGGTTCATGCCGGTCACTATCGGGATATCGACATACTGGTTCGCGCTGTTCTTGTCGGTTGTGGGAATAACGCCGATCACAAGACCGCCTTCTTTCTTGGCTCCCCGCGATGCCGCTTCCATCACACCGCCCATGCCGCCGGTGATAAGGATCGCGCCCTTACGGGCGATCAACTGGCCGACTTCCTCGGCTATCTGGAGATTTTTCTTGGTGGTTTCCGCGCCGCCAATGACCGCGATGATCTTTTTTCTCATAAAATCTAGTACCTGACGCCTACTCCTACTAGTTAATTTCGAGGTCATCCCGTTTGCTGTAAACGACAACAGCAACGGGATGTTCCCTACAGTTCTTCGAACTATAGGACAAGCAATTCGGCAATCACACTCACAGGCACTTCGTTTTGTGCCTGTGAGTCGAATTGACATCGGGGCGGTGGGATTTGGCGAGTCCCGCACTATTTATGCGGGACGCAGATCCTGTTTCTGCCTTATTAAACAAAAGAAACAGGGAACCCACGACTGCCCAAACATAACGCCGTGCGTCTTTGATAAACCATATGCCTTCACATCGGGGCGGTGGGATTTGGCGAGTCCCGCACTATTTATGCGGGACGCAGATCCTGTTTCTGCCTTATTAAACAAAAGAAACAGGGAACCCACGACTGCCCAAACATAACGCCGTGCGTCTTTGA